>Ga0256842_1000538_pt1 | contig 33354 bp, 29 predicted proteins | sample 4559240metaG_FD_185973 | JGI IMG/M metagenome (GOLD analysis project Ga0256842, IMG submission 185973) | Hydrothermal vent microbial communities from Guaymas Basin, Mexico - 4559-240 | ecosystem: Environmental > Aquatic > Marine > Hydrothermal vents | place: Mexico: Guaymas Basin | collected...
TTTTAAGTCTTTTAAACTCTTTTCGTTTAACATTATTTTATAAATATTAAATTTAGGTATATAATTTATTGCATTATCAAATGGTTGTTCTATTAACTTAGTTAAATCAAATTCAAAATTCCACTTAGTCTCCCCAATATAAAATAATATAGGAAAAATAAAAGGTAATTTTTTATCTCTATCATTCTTATTTCTGTTTTTTAGTATGTCAATATGTAATAAACTATCATAAATTAAAAATCTAAAAGGCATTTTCCTATCGGGTATTGATTGAAATTCTATGTGAATATAAAAATAAATTTTATTGCCTTTAAGTTTAACACTCCAAAGTAAATCTTTTCTAAATTCTTTTAAATCTTCTGATAAAAAATCTGTTTTTTCTTTTTTTAAAGTTCTAAAATCTATATTTCTAACCCAATCTTCATCTATAAATCCTGTAATTAATTGTTTCATTAATGTTTTATTATCTAAAAGCTCTTTTAAAGTTTTATCATAACGGTTTTCTATTTTATTTTTATCCTTATTTTTTACCATTTAAGCCTCCTAATAGGAGTATAACTTCTTTTATTTAAATGTGCAAGTTGAGAAAATTTATTTAATTGCAATTTATAATTTTAAATGTAGTTTTTATGAAATTAAAAATTTTCTTATTCTTCATCTATAAAAGCCTTATAAGTTTCATATCTTGTTTTTATTAGGGATACATAGGCAATAGGTTCTTTGCATTTACAATAACCATATTTTGTATATTTTCTGTATTTCTTTTTTGATAGCTTTGTCATAGCCTTTTCTACATTATTAAACCATTTATTAGGATTTAAGCCCGTCATTTTTGCAACCTTAATTGCATCTAATACATGTCCATAACCAGCATTATACGAGGCGAGTGCAAACCATAATCTGTCTTTTGCTGGGACATTAGAGTTAAATCTTTTTTTAAGCCATTTCATATATTTTGTTCCTGCATGAACCCCATTATTGGGATTATACAAATCAGTAAATCCAAGCATTTTACCTGTTTTAGGCATAACTTGCATAAGCCCCATGGCTCCAACCCATGATTTTGCTTTAGGGTTAAATCTGCTTTCCTGAAATGACTGCGAAGCAATCATTAACCAATTAAATTCATATTTTTTTGCATATTTCTTAAAAAGATAATCATAATTTGATATCTTTCCCTTTTGTTTGGAGATAAATTTTTTTAATTTTGTAATTCTTCTTATATTTTTAAAGTATTTATTATGTATAATATTAAATTTTAATCCTTTGTAATTTTTTTTAAAAAAAGTATTAACAGCTTTAAGTAACTTAGGATTATTTTTTCTGACAATCCATGAATATGTATCTCCCTCTTTTAAAGAAAATACTTTTTTTATTTTTGTTCCCATTGATATTTCTCGGTTTACAATGCTACTGTCTGCAAGCGTTAACTCATATTTTCCTGATTCTATCGATTCTAAAATATCTTCTGTTTCTTCATCTTCAGAAATAAAATTTATTTTATATCCCAATTCTTTTTGGTGTTTTAGAAGTGTTGTATAATAAGAACTTTCTTTTCTGATATAAAAAGTTTTTCCTTTTAAATCTTCTTTTTGGGTAATATTACTTTTGGCTGAAACAACAACATCCTCTGTTATTTCGTCATATTTTTGAGAGTAAGCAATTTTATCATTGTTTATTGCATTAGTTGTCATTGAGGCAGCAATAATATCTCCTTTGCCTTCCAAAAGCCATGGTATTAATTTATCTCTTGAAGGTGGTATTATGAATTCAATTCTTAAGTTATATGCTTTAGCAAAAAATTTAGCTAGTTCATATTCAAACCCCAAAACTTTGCCTTTATATAGAAAATATGTCATTGAATTATTTCTTGTTAAAATTCTGATATAACCTTTTTTAAGTATTTTATCAAAATCATCAGTTGATATTCTTGCAATTCTTAAATCAATATGTTGCATTGAAATAAATCTATCGAGTGCCTTTTTTAGCAGGGGGCTTTTTTTTCTTACTCCCCACGCTATAGTTCTGTGTTTATTTATAGCGATATTTTTTTGAAATTCAGTTCTTGTTAAAAGAACTTCTTCTAGTTTATTGTCATCTAAAATTGTCAAATCATATTTTTTATTTGCAAGATTATTTATAATCTCTTCTTCTTCGATATTTTCTGGAACTAGGGCTATTTTTAATTCTGGTATTTGGGATTTAATAGTCATGACCGATTCAAAATATGATGATGATTTTTTTACCCATATAGTTCTGGTTTTTAAATCATTAAAAGATTTAATGTTATCTCCCTTTTTTGATATAATAATTTCATTTATTGCTGTTAAAGAGTTAGTAAAATCAATTTTTTTCTTTCTCGCTTCAGTAACTGTCATATTTGCAGCAATAATATCTCCTTCACCATTAATTAACGCAGGAATTAATTCCTTGAAGTTTTTCTTGAAAACAAATTTAAATTTTAAGTTTTGTAATTTTGCGAATTTTTTTAAATAATCAAATTCTTGTTGCATAAGAGATAATTTTCTTGGTAGTGAATCATATTCAAGACCTTTAACTATTAAAACTCTTAATACTCCTTTTTCTTTTATTTTATCTAAATCTCCAAGATATTTTTCTATTTTATTATCATAATTATTTATGAATTTGATATTTTGCTTTTTGGATTTTTTAGAAGTAGGGCTTTTATGGTTTTGAAAGGATGTTTTGTTATGCTCCTGGGCTTTATTATTCTTGTTTATGTTGGATTTAGAAGTATTATTTTCACAAGACAGAATGAAAATGGAGATAATTAATAAAATAATTAAATAAACAGTTTTCATATATCCTCCTATTTTTACTGTTTCTTGCCAATATTACTTAAAGCAAGTTTTGTGTTTTAGTCTTTTTTTACTAGCTCAATAAAATCATTAATCAAAGTTATTTTAGGGATGGATTTTAAAAACTTACCGCTTTTATAAACTGAAGCTTTATCTTTGTTTGAAACAATTGCCCAATCACTATCTCTTGCTTCTCCTGGACCATTTACTATACATCCCATTACTGCAACTCTTATGTCTTTATTTATATCGGATAATTTCTCTTCAACTTTAGTAGCAATTTCAATTACATCAGCTTCTGCTCTTGAACAAGTAGGGCATGATACAAATGTTATTCCTGATTTTCTAAGCCCGAGATTTTTTAATATTGCAAGTCCTGCCTTAACTTCTTCTATAGGGTCTGCGGTTAAACTAACTCTTATTGTATCTCCAATACCATCATAAAGTAATATTCCAAGTCCCATTGCTGATTTTATTGTTCCATTGTATAAAGTTCCTGCCTCTGTAACTCCAAGATGTAAAGGGTAATCAACTTTTTTAGCAATTAACCTATATGCTTCAACTGTTCTATATATATCAGATGCCTTGAGTGATAATTTTGTATTGTAAAAATCAAGATTTTCAAGTATCCTTACATGACGCAGAGCTGATTCAACCATTGCTTCAGGTGTTGCAGAACCATATTTTTTTAATAAATCTTTTTCAAGAGAGCCCCCATTTACTCCAATTCTGATAGGAATATTTTTTTCTTTTGCTAAAGTCACTACTTTTATAATATTTTCTTTATTTCCTATATTACCGGGGTTAAGTCTTAGAGCATCTACTCCTGAGTGTAGTGCTTCCATTGCAATTCTATAATCAAAATGGATATCAGCAACAATCGGAATCGTTATTTCTTTTTTGATTTCTTTTAAGGCCTTTGCCGCAGCTATTGTAGGAGCAGAAGATCTGATTATTTCACATCCTGCAACAGTCAAGGCATAAATTTGTTTAACTGTTGCTTCGATATCTTCTGTGTTAGTTGTTGTCATCGATTGAATAGTGATAGGAGCCCCACCACCTACTAAAACATTACCAACTTTAATTTGTTTTGAATTTCTTTTCATAGCAATACCAAAAATAGAGCAAAAAAAAAGGGAATTTAGATAAATCTAAATTCCCTTTGGCGCCCGTTGATGGACTTGAACCAACGACCCAATGATTAACAGTCATTTGCTCTACCGACTGAGCTAAACGGGCTCAACCTTTCGGTGTGGTGTATGTATATACTATTTTTTTTTTCTTGTCAATAGTTTTTTCTATTTTTTTTAAATTTTTCTATTTTTTCTCATAACTATCAACATGAACAGATAAAACAGCTCTTCCAGATGGGTCAACTACATTTTTTAAACTTTCATCCCATTCAAGAGCTTTTGCAGTACTACAAGCAACTGATGCTTCAAATGGAACAGTTAGTGCTTCTGCATCAGATGGATAAAAATCCATAAAAATATTTCTGTAAAAATATGCTTCCTTTGTTAATGGTGTATTAACGGGAAATTTAAATTTTGCATTTTTCATATCTTCATCACTAATATGTTCTTCTACAAATTTCTTTAATTTATCAATCCAAGAATAACCAACACCATCTGAAAATTGTTCTTTTTGTCTTTCTATTATTGATTCTGGAAGATAATCACTGAAAATATCCCTTAGTATTTGTTTTTCAAGTTTTCCTTTTTGTATCATTTTGTCTTTTGGGTTAATTGTCATTGCAATATCCAGAAATTCTTTATCAAGAAAAGGAACTCTTGCTTCAAGACCCCATGCCGCCATTGATTTATTTGCTCTCAAACAATCATATTTATATAAATCATTCAGTTTTCTAACAGTTTCCTCATGGAATTCCTTTGCATCAGGTGCCTTATGAAAATATAAATAGCCTCCAAAAATTTCATCAGCACCTTCTCCAGAAAGTACCATTTTTATTCCCATAGATTTAATTTTTCTTGCCATTAAATACATAGGCGTTGATGCTCTTACTGTTGTAACATCATAAGTTTCCAAATGATAAATAACATCTCTTAAGGCATCAAGACCTTCTTGAATAGTAAAGTATATTTCATGATGAATAGAGCCTATAAAGTTGGCAACTTCCTTTGCTGCTTTAAAATCAGGTGCTCCTTTAAGCCCTATTGCAAATGAATGTAATTGAGGCCACCACGCATCTTTGATGTCATTACTTTCTACTCTTCTGTCTGAAAATTTTTTGGTAATTGCTGCAATAATAGAAGAATCTAATCCTCCACTTAATAATACACCATAGGGAACATCGCTCATTAATTGTCTATGGACAGCATCTTCAAGAGCTCTTTTTAATTTCTTCTTATCGGTAACATTATTTTTTATATTTTCAAAATTTTTCCACATAGGATTATAATATTTTACAAACTCATTATTTTTACTATCAAGATAATGTCCTGGAGTAAAAGTTTCTATAGTTTTACATTCTGTTGAAATTGCTTTCATTTCTGAAGCCACATATAACTGCCCCTTTTCATCGTAACCTTTATATAATGGTATTATTCCCATATGGTCACGAGCAATAATATATCTACTTTCTTGATTGTCATATAAAATGAAGGCAAAAATCCCGTTTAATTCATTTAAAAAATCTATTCCTTTTTCTAAATAAAGAGCATTAATTATTTCACAATCTGATTTGGTTTGAAAATTGTAATTTATAGTTAAAGTTTTTTCTAACTCTTTATGATTGTATATTTCTCCGTTTACAACAAGTACAAGCCTGCCGTCATCTGAAATTATTGGTTGAGCACCACTTTCAACATCTACAATACTCAATCTTTCATGTACAAATAATGCATTGTCATTTTGATAAACTCCACTCCAATCAGGGCCTCTATGTCTTTGTTTTTTAGACATTTCTATTGCTTCTTCTCTTAATTTTGTTGTTTTTTGTTTTGTATTTAATATACCAAGTATAGAACACATATTATTTACTCCTTAATATTATTTATAATTAACTCCTAAAGAATTCATTAATTTAAAATAAGTTTATTTATTTAATATTTCTATAATTTTTTCAATAATTTCAATTTTCATATCATTTTTGTGTTCTAAAAAATATAATTTAATTAAAATATTAATTTGTGAAACATTAAAATGATATAGTTTAAGATACTCTTTTCTATAAAATCTTTTGTTTATTATAAATCTTTTAAAATCATCATTTTTTTCATTTGTTTTTTGTAAAATTACAGAAAAATAAATTATTTTTATGAAATACTGATTTTTTATTTTTTTTATTTTTTCTTGTTTAAAATATTCATTTATTTGATTAACAGTTAATCTGTTTAGGTAAAAGATCATCATTCTGGCATCTTTCCATTTTTTTAAAGCAGTAAATGCAAACTTTTCCAAAAACTTATTGTTTAAATACTTATGATATTCTAATAAAATATTGTAATATACTATATTGTCATATTCCTTAAAAAAAGATATATTTTCTTTGTTTTTTATAAGTAAAGTTAGAGCTTTTGACTTTACTTCTTCATTTTGTTCTTTATTTTTTAATATTTCAAAACACTTTTTACAATCAACTTTTTGGTTAAGAGCGATTAAAGCATCTTGCCTTCTTAAATATTTGCTTAAATTATTAGATGAGGTGTTTTTTATATCTTTTATAAAATTTAGAGCATAATCTTTATCTAAATCAAATAATATACTTAAAATAGCACCGCCATCTCCACAGTTAAATTTTTTAGGGGAGCCAAGAATTTTTTTTAAGTTATTAGTATATTTTTTTAATTTTAAATCTCTAATTAGTTTTATACTAGTCTTAAAATATTCTTCTTCATTGTTTTTTAATAGATTTTCTATTAATTTTGGGTCAATTTCAATTTTAAATCTTTTGTAATAGCTTTGATAAATAAGAATTTTTAATCCTTTATTTGTAATATGAGGATAAACTTTATTTATAAAGTGCTTAACATCTTTTTGGGAACCATATTTTATAAATAAATAAAAAGCATGTTTCTTTTGTAAAAAATTTGAACTAGATATAAAGTTTTTTATTGTATCCATATCAAAATTTTTAGGAAGATTTTGTATGTATATAAATATTTTCTTGTTTTTATTTATTTCATTTTTTAAAAATTCATTAGAGTATTCATTATTTAATTTTGCGATTAAATTTAATATTCTTACTTTTTTAGTTTCTTTATATAAGTTTTTCAATTTAAAGAATATTATGTCCTTTAAGTATTTATTATTCTTATTAAATAGTTCATCAAATTGCAAATATACTTTTAATGCTTCATTTATTTTTTTTAATTTCAATAAACTAGCTAGATATTCATTATATATCTTTTCTGAGTATGGAAATGCTTTTAGTGTGTTTTTATAGAATTTAATTCTTTTTTCTATAGGAATTTTTTTATTTGCTTTTATTATTATTTCTGAAATTCCTTTCAATATATCTTTATCTTTTTTTATAGACATATATTTTGTGTTTTGGTACTTTTTTAGAATACCCTGTAAATCATTTTTAATGATAGCAAGTTTTATATATGAGCGCTCAAATAATTCATCTGTACCATTTATTTGATAATATTCATTTAGTAGTTTTTCTACTTTAGGAATATCTTTTTTAGTTAGTGCTAGGTTTATTTGAGTCTTAAAATCTTTTGCTTGACAAGAGGAGAAAATTATTAATATAAAAATTACTATAGAAAGCTTCATAATATTATATTCCTATATAAAGTTTAGAGTTTTCAATTATTGCTTTTATTCCTAAGGGTATAGATAAAGTTGAATTCATGTGTCCTATATTTATTTGAGTAAAAAGGGGGGTTTTAAAGAAATTGTCTCTAAAAATCTTTTCTATTCTATCGTAGTTTCCACAATCCAAGAATTGACCTAAAATAATTGCTTTAGGTGAAAATCCTGAGAGTTTTAACTGCATAACCATTCTATCTATTTTATAAAGAGGTTCATTTAAATCTTCAAGAAAAACTATTCTCTTTTTAAAATTATAAAAATATTTTGTACCAATTAAAGATGTTATTACGGCTAAATTACCTCCGGTAATAATACCTTCAAATCTTTTATTCTTTTCACCAATTAAATCATATATAAAGTATTTTTTATTTCCTGATAGAATATCAAATAAATAATTAGTGGATACTTCATCCCTTGCAAATGCTCCTACCATAGGGCCATGTATAGATAATGATTTGTTTTGATTTAAAAATATATGGAAAACAGTAATATCACTAAAACCTACTATTACTTTTTTAGATTTAAGTAATAATCTTTTATTCATTGCGGTTAATGTTCTAATTGATCCATAACCACCTCTAGCAGAAATTATAACCTTTATATCTTTATTATTTAATAATGATTCAAAGTCTTTTTTTCTAAATTCATCTGATTTCATTAAGTAATTATCTGATTTATCTAAAAGAGCTCCATTATAAACGGGAAAATACCCCCTTTTTTTGATTATTTCGACTCCTTTTAGAAAATCTTCTTTGCTAAAATCTGATGCAGGAGCGGTAATACCAATACTATCACCTTCTTTTAAAAAAAAATTATAACTCAACCATACCTCTTTTATATCCTTCTGTAATTGCCTCAACTCTATTTGTTACATCCATTTTTTGATATATATGTTCTAAATGAGTTCTTACTGTTGATTTGGATATTCCAAGAATATTCGCTATTTCATTGTTGCTGAATCCTTTTGCTATTAGTTGTAATGTTTCTTGTTCCCTTTTTGTTAATTTTATTTTTTCTTCTTCTGGAAACATATTTTGATTGCTAGGTAATTTAAAGTATTTTAATAATATTCTTGCTAGTGATGGTTGTATAAATGAGCCACCTTTATGAACTGCTTTTATTGCATATAAAATTCTATCTGCGGGTGCTCCTTTTAGTATATAGCCATTTGCTCCTGATTGTATTGCTTTTACAACTTTTTCTTCTTCTTCAAAAATAGTGAATATTAGTATTTCAATTTCAGGGAATTTATTTTTAACCATTTCAGTTAATTCAACTCCATCAATATCAGGTAATCCTAAATCCATCAAAATAACATCTGGTTTTAATTTTTCTAAATCTTTTAAAACATTTTTAGAGCTTAGGGAGTATCCAATGATTTCAATTTCTTCATATCTACTTAATAGTTTTGTTTGTGTTTTTAAAATATTTATTTGGTCTTCCACAATATATACTTTAATTATATCCATAAACACCTCCTTTCGTGATTTATAAGTTATCATTTAAAATAAATTTATTCAACTATTAAGAATGATTTGAAATAAAAATTTAAAATTAACCATAAAGATTTGCTTTTTAAATTGAAAAAAATTATAATATAGGTGGTGTTAATTTTTTATTAGGATTTATATGTACGAAGATTTTGAAGAACGAACCGCTATAATTGATTCAAAAGATCCACAATTTGGAAATAATGCACACAAAAATACTAACTTTTATTTAATTGAGATTTATGGAGATAATAAAGGTAAAAAGGTTATCTTAGATAAAGATGAAGTAACAATTGGAAGAGGTATGAGTAATGAGATTGTTATTGATTCTACTTCTGTATCAAGAAATCATGCTGTTATTTATAAAAAAGAATCTTACGATAATTACACTAAAGTATATATTAAAGATTTAAATTCAACAAATGGAACATATGTTAAAGATAGGCAAGTTCCTCCTAATAGAGGTGTAGAATTAACAGATGGCGTAACGATAAAAATCGGAAGTACAATCTATAAATTTCTTACTGGTAATGATTTAGAGGCAAATTATTTTGAAGAGATATATAGGCTTACAATTATAGATGGTTTAACAGAAATATATAATAAAAGGGCTTTTCTTGAAACCTTAGAAAGGGAATTTAATAGATCCCAAAGATATAGCAGACCTTTATCTATGATAATTTTTGATATTGATCATTTTAAAAATGTAAATGATACTTATGGGCATTTAACTGGTGATTATGTTTTAAAACATATGTCAAAAATTATTAAAAATTCCGTTAGAACAGAAGAGTTTCTTGCTAGATATGGAGGAGAAGAATTTACTATTATTATGCCCGAATCAACAAGGATGGCGGCTATTAATCTTGGTGAAAAAATTAGAGCTTTAGTTGAAAGTTCTACATTTCACTTTGAGGGGAAAATAATTCCTATCACAATAAGTGTTGGAGTATCAACTTTAACACCATCTATATTTACTCCAATGGAGCTTATTTCTGTCGCTGATAAAAAATTGTATCAGGCTAAAGCAACAGGGCGTAATCGTGTGGTTGGATAAACTTTTTAAAGATTTTTTTTTATTTCTTAAAGAACAAAAAATACTACTTAATACAAATGATAAAATTCTTATTCTTAAAGCAATTACTTATATAGATATTTTAGATAAAGAGCAACTATACTCTTTATTATCTTCATTTATTGCTAAAAATAAAGCAGAGTTAGATAGTTTTAGAAATTTATTTGATATTTTTTTTAAAAACATTGATTTTAAAAAAAAAGATAAGATAGAATATAATGATGTAAATAGCTCCAATAGTAATATTTTAGAGTCAGTTGTATCATCATATAAGTTTAACAAGTATAATTATGGTACAACTTTAAAGTATTTTATTTTAAATGATAAGAATAGATTAGATAGATTGATAAGATTGGCTATTTCAAATTTAGATAGTATTAGAATTAATAATCAAGGGAATGCTTTTAATCAAGTAAAAAATTCTCTAAATATTGGGAATCTTGAAGATGATATTAAGATTTTTAAAGATGAGTTACAGCAAAAAGGAGCATCAACTATAGAAATAAACTTAATTGTTGATAAAATCATAAATAATTTAAAGAATTTCAAGAAAAAAATAAGAGTTGAATTAAAAAAAGAAAGTTCAATAAAGAAAAGTATATCAGAAATCGAAATCAGTAATTCAGAAATAAATATTTTAGAGGATATTTCTAAAAAAATAATTAATAAATTGAATAAAAAAAAGAGTAAAAAATATAAAAAAGCCAATAGAGGTATTTTAGATATTCGTAAAACAGTACATAAATCAGTTTCTTATAATCAAATGCCTTTAAAAAGGATTTATAAAAAACAAAAAAAGAAAAAAAGGAATTTAATTGTTTTTACCGATATGTCTGATTCTGTAAAAAAATATTCACAAATTATTTTATACTTTATATATTCGCTTAATAAATTTTTTAAAACAATAAAAACTTTTACATTTATAGCAGATGTAGAAGAAATCACAAGTGTTTTTAAAGAAAACTTAAGCTTTAATGATTTTTTTGATAGAATAAATAGTAAAGGTGGTAACAGTGATTATAATTCATCTTTTGAGATCTTTTTAAAAAAGCATGGTGACAACCTAAATAAAAATACAATATTTATCATAATTGGAGATGCAAGAAATAATTATATTGAGCCAGATTTAAGAAGTTTAATTTTAATTCAGAAGAAGGTTAAGGAAGTTATATGGCTAAACCCAGAAAGTAAATTTTTATGGGGAACATCAGATAGTAATATTAATGTTTATAGAAAATTAATTAATGAAATTTATCAAGTTAAAACAATAAAAGATATAGAGAAATTTTCTACAGAAGTTATTTTTAAATAATGTTATTGAGCGGCATTGTTAATTTTATTAAGTGCTTTTTTATGCAATTCATCTTTTTCTGAAGTCATATCAATAATTGCATTCCAATATCTAAAAGCCATTTTATCTCCAGATTTTTCTAGTTGAAGAGATTTGGACCAAAATTTATTAGCTCTTTTTCTGAGCCTAGACAACTCTGCTAAAGCGTATGTATTTTGTGAGTTATACTTTAATGATTCTGTTAATTTCACAAATGCTGACTTATAGAGTTGAGCTTTAAGAGCTTTTTTACCCATTTTATAGAATCCATCGCTGAGGTGAGTTTTAATCATTTGTGCATATTTAGACTCTATCTTTATTCCTTTTAACAATTGTTTATCAAATTCAAGTACTTTATCCCACTCATTTCTAGCTTTGGGATAATTCTTTTTTACAATAAAACCATTTCCTATAGCATATTTTATTTTTATTTGCATAATCAGCTTTAAAATAGGTCTAGTTTTTGTATAGTTTTTATTTGTAACAGATATTTTATTAAGATACTTTATTGCATATTCAATATCACCATTAACATAATACTCCAATGGAGTTGCTATTTCTTTCTGAGGATATTGTTTTTTAATCTTTTCTCTGACATTACCAGTATTTGCGACTTTAACATCATTTAATTTTATATTAAATTTTTTATACTTAATGCGATAATATTTCATATCCTTTTCTATTTGAGTTTTTAATTGAATTCCTCCTGAATGATATGCTGAAACGTTAAATAATTTTTTTAACATTGCATAAGCATCAATAAGATGTCTTGATTTATATAGAGTTTTAGCTTCTGCAAAATATTTATTTTTCAATTGCTCTTTTGCTTCCCTTGTATGCAGTCTAGCTTTTTCTCTGTAAAAGGTGTTTTTAGGTATCTTTTCCAAAAATTTTATTGCATCATCATAGTTAAGTAAATCAAAAGCTTCTTTTCCTTGTCGGTAATATTCTTTATACTTTTTTTCATTAATATATGAGTTTTTATATTTTTGAGCCTGAATATTTGCAGGATCCTCATTTAATACGGTTTCACAATTTTTTATTGCATCGTCCCATTTCGCCTTGTTAGCAAATCTTTGTGATTTTGCAATAAGCATTTCAAGTTTTTTTTCTTTGTTTTCTATATCATCTTCAAGGGTTGTAACTTTAACTTTCTTTTTAATTACTGTTTTCTTGGGTTTAAAAATTACAAAAGATAAAAGTAATAATACAAAAATAGTCGTAATAATTATCAGTTTTTTCTTGTTTCCTGAATTATCTTTTTTTATTTCAATGTTACTGTTAATAACAAATTTAACATCTCCTATTTCTATTTTATCTTTATCATAAACTTGTTTTCTTTCTCTTAATTTTCTACCATTAATTCTTGTGCCATTAATGCTTCCTAATTCCTCTAGAAATAATTTATTTCCTTTTTTATCAAACTTTAAATGCCTTTTAGAAAGTGTTTGGTCAGGAACAACAATGTTTGATGCAGATGTTCTACCAAGAGTTGTAAATCCTTCATCAATTTCAAATATTAATCCTGGATATCTTTTGTCTTTTGATACTAATCTGTAATATGGCTTTTCTGATTTACGATTTCTTTCTTGAATTAATTCTTCAACGATTTCATCAATTTTAAAATCTTTTTTTATTTTGTTAGTATTATTTAATTGAGCATATAAATCTCCAAATCGAATAACATCACTTTCTGTTATTTGAGTAATTTTATCTATTTGTTCATCATTTATAAATGTTCCATTTGAACTATTTAAGTCTTCAATATATAATTTTAAACCTTTAGAGATTATTCTAAAGTGTTTTCTGGAAATCTTATTCGAATCAATTTGAATATGGATATTATCTCCACGACCAACAACAACAACCTGATTATCTATAGGAAATTCTTCCCTGTAGTTTTTTAGATTTCTTACTATCAAGTTAAACATTGTTTAATACCTCTCTTTAAATTTTTATCTAAAAATATTCATGTCTACATGAATACCTTTTCTTTGTAGTTCTTCATAGAATTTAGGAATAAAACCTGTTGCAACAAATTTACCAAGAACTTTATTTTTAGCATCATAACCTTCTTGTTGGTATACAAAAATATCCTGAAGTGTAATTATGTCAACCTCCATTCCGCTAACTTCAGTAATATTTATAATTTTTCTTGTACCATCAGAAAATCTTTTTATCTGTACAATAATATCAACAGCAGAGGCGATTTGCTCTCTAATTGCTTTTACAGGCAACTCCATTCCACTCATTAAAACCATTGTTTCTAGCCTTGAAAGCATATCTCTAGGAGTGTTGGCATGGCCTGTTGTCATAGAACCATCATGTCCAGTGTTCATCGCTTGAAGCATATCAAGAGCTTCACCGCCTCTACACTCACCAACAATAATTCTATCTGGTCTCATTCTTAATGTGTTTTTAACTAAATCCCTGATTTTTACTTCACCTGTACCTTCAATGTTTGGAGGACGGGATTCCAAAGAAATAACATGTGGTTGCCTAATTTGTAATTCAGCAGCATCTTCAACGGTTATAATTCTTTCATCTTCTGGAATAAAGTGAGAAATAATGTTTAAGGTTGTTGTTTTACCACTACCTGTACCACCTGATATAAAGATATTTTTTCGGGCTTTAACACACATATCTAAAAACAAAGCCATTCCCTTGCTTAATGACTTAAACCTTATTAAATCATCCACCTGTAATTTTTCTTTTTTAAATTTACGAATTGTTATTGAAGGTCCTTTTAAAGCAAGTGGAGGAATAATTGCATTAACACGACTACCATCTTTTAATCTTGCATCAACCATTGGAGAAGATTCATCGATTCTTCTACCTATAGGAGCAACGATTCTCTCAATAACTCCAAGTACTGCTTTGTTTGAACTAAATTTTTTAGGACTCAATGTAAGTTTACCATTTTGTTCTATATAAATTTGGTTTGCATGATTAACCATTATTTCACTAATGGATTCATCGGCCAGAAAATCCTCAAGTGGACCTAAACCTAGTGCTTCATGAATTACATCGGTAAGGAGTTCAAACTGATTTATAAAATGAGGTATTTCGTGATTAGCATCCATTTGTTCAATAATATCTTTTATTGCATCTTCAGTTTTATTTTTTAAATCTTCATCAGCTAGTTCATCAATATTTAATCGTCTCAAATCAAGATAATCAATGAGTCTGTCATGTATTTCATTTTGAATTTTGATATATTCTTTTTGTTCTGGTGTAAGTCCTGTTGCAATTAACTTATTAACTTTTTCCTTTTTTTCTTCCATATTTGGAATAGCTAGATCAAGGCCTTTTTCTCCTAAATCATCTGGTATTTCTTCTAGATTAGCTTTTCTTCTTCTTCGTTTTCTTGTTGATTTTACAGGAGCTTCATCTTGGTCTTCTCCTGAAGATATATATTTTGCTTTTAAATAAAAATCTCCTATTTTTATGATATCCATTGGTGATATTGTAACAACACCATTTATCTTTTTATCATTAACATCGGTACCGTTTGTAGAACCTAAATCTCTAATGAACAATTTCCCCGATTTAACAATAATCTCCGAATGATGTTTAGATATATTTTTTCTTTCAAAAACTAAATCATTATCAGGAGTTCTTCCTATGATCACTTTATTGGTAGTAAATTCTTTTAAATCTTTTTCACCCATTTTATCTTTAATGACAATTTTAATCATTGTTTACATCCTATTTTAGTCAAAAATTGAAAATCCTATTTCATCACCAGCTGCTTTATATCTTCTTTTCATTTTCTTAATCATGTTTTTAATAACATTAGAATCTGGAGTTACTATTGATGGGTGTACAAAAATTAATAAATCTGATTTAGCATCCTGAAAGTTTCTATTTTTAAATAATTCTCCAAGTATAGGAATGTGTCCAAGGCCAGCCATTTTATTAACTGATTTTTGTTGATCAAATCTAAACAAGCCAGATAATACAATTGTTGATTCACTAGGGACCGTTACTGTTGTTTCAACACTCCTTTTTATGAAAGCAGGTACATCAAGTACTGTTTTAGACCAGTCTGGCTCTGATACCTCTGCTTTAATTTTTGTTATAATATTTCCATCATTATCCGCTAAAGGTTCTACTTCAAGAAGAACTCCATAATCTTTAAATGTAACACTAACTTCCATTTGAGTTTTTATTACTACAGGAATTTGTCCACCTGATTGAAATTTAGCTTTTTCTCCACTTGCACAAATTAATTTTGGTTTTGCTAAAATTTTAGCATATCCTTCATTTGCAAGTAAATTTAAGTCTGCACCGAAATTAATATTACTCATTAATCTAAATGAGTTTTTGAAGTTAGGATAGTATATAACTTGTGAACCTCTTGTTATGTCTTCACCAGTCATTGGATTAGTTTCAATAGTATATGTTGTTGCTGCTCCAGAGATACCATTTTGTAAAACCTTATTACCTTTTGAATCAACACTCCACCAATCAAGTCCTAACTTTAATCCATTATCTTTTCTGATTTCTACAAATTCTAAATCTAACAATATCATTTTTCTTAGGCCTATAGTAATTAAGTCTATAAATTCTTGGCCTATATTTCCCGTGTCATCACCCTGTTGATCTTTTGCCATGGCAACAATATCTGATTTCTGTTTTGTTTTTGATTCTTTTTGTTTTGAGTAGCTTTTTGATGATTTTAAGCCTAATGATTCAGCAATAGATAATGCTTTTATTTTCTCTCTATCATCAGCTACAAAACCTTCTAAGAAAATCATATCTCCAATTACGCTTGCCCTTACATCTTTTAATCCGTTTTCACTAAACATCATATTTAACTGTTCTGTTATACCTTTCTTAGCATTAGGACTAATTACAACTAATGACCTTACTAGTGGAAAAATTTTCATTACTTTTTGTATTCTAAGATAATCTATAGCTCTATAAACTTCTCCATCTAGAATAATATAATTTTCTGCTACTTTTATATTTAAGCCTTCTATATCACTTAATAGTGCTGCTACATCTTTAACAACTCCTTGAGGGTCTAATTTGCTTATGTGAATAGAATATGTTCTTCTTCTCCCATTTCTTAACCATAGTATTAATGTCGTTCTTCCATGTTTTTTTGCAGTTAAGATTAATTGATTTTGGCCAATTGGAACAGCATCTAGTACTGATGGGTCTCCAATTGCAGCTCTCTTTAGACCAGGTACTCCAATTACTTTTTGCTGTCCAACACCTAAATTAATTGTAGTCGTTTCACTACCGAAGATTGTAGTATTAAAAGAAAGTGTGATAAAAAAAATTAATGTGAAATACTTCATATAGACCTCCAAATTATGAAATAATTATATATGTATATTTTTTAAAGGTCAAGAAATAAATAATTTTACTACAAATATGTATTTTTTGTGAATAATATTTAGGACAAGTTCTAGCTTTATTAATTAAACTTATATTGATTGCTCATTATTGAAAAAAAATTAAAAAACATTTTACATTTCTTTATTTTTATATTATATAAGTGTATCTATTTTTTAAAGGAGGATAGATGAAAAAAGGATTATCTCTTTATTCGCAAGAGGCTGTCATCCTATTTGTTTTGTGGTTAGGGCTAACAAGTTCATTAAATAGACAGGAGCTTATTATTGGAATTTTGATTTCGATTGTCATTCCTTTTTTAACTCCATATCCACTAAGCGATATGGGGCTTAAGTGGCTATCTCCCAAAAGGATTTTAGGAGTAGTGCTGTACTTACTTGTATTTTTAAAGGCATTATTTATTGCAAATATTGATGTTGCTAAAAGAGTACTTTCTCCTAGTTTAAATATTAATCCAGGTATTGTTAAAATCAAGACAAGCTTAAAAACAGATGTTGGTAAAATGTTACTTGCAAACTCAATAACTTTAACTCCAGGTACTTTAACTGTAGATATTAGAGATGAATACCTTTATATACATTGGATTGATGTAGAAGTTAAGGATATCGAGAAAGCAACTAAGATTATTGCAGGTGATTTTGAAAACCTTATTAAGGGTATTGTAGAATGAATGAAATGGTATTTTTAATTTTTATAGGTGGAATAGTCTTAGCCATTTTCTTGGCATTTATAAGGCTATTAAAGGGACCTAGCGTTCCTGATAGAGCAGTAGCATTAGATGCATTAACCACAATTACAACGGCTTTAATGGTTTTGCTAGCTCTTTACATGAAAAGAGGCATATTTTTAGATGTTGCTTTAACTTATTCTATAATAGGTTTTATTGGAGTATTATCGCTTGCCAAATTCTTTGAAGGGGGTAAATGATGGAATATGCTGGATTAATATTCGTTTCTATTGGAGTTTTATTTTTGATATTAGGTGCCTTGGGTATTCTTAGGTTTCCTGATTTATTTAATAGAATGCAAGCGGGTACTAAGGCGACTACTTTTGGTGCGATATTTTCAATTATGGGTGTTGGTTTTCTTGAACCTTCATGGTTGCCTAAAACTTTTATAATTGTGTTGTTTATATTATTATCCAATCCAATTAGCAGTCATGCTCTTGCTAGGGCTGCATACAGAAAAGAAAGTAGGCTATGGAAAGATACAGTGGTTGATGAATATGCTGATGTTTTTAAAACTGATAAAAAGGGGGATGAATAAATGGTATTAATGCTCTTACAAATCTTTCTTCTGATTTTAATGCTTATTGCAGCGATATTTACTGTTGCCTATAAAGACTTAATGAACTCAGTAATTGTTTCTGGATTTATAAGTTTAGGTGCGAGTTTATTGTTTTATTTTTTACAAGCACCAGATGTTGCGTTAACAGAAGCGGCAATAGGAACAGGTTTAACTACTTATATATTTGTTGTAACTATCCGTAAAACAGAAAGGATGGAAAAATGAAAAAAATAATAGCAACGCTGATACTTTTAGTTTTTACATTTTATACTTATAACACAATAAAAGGTTTTAGGTTTGGACATGACTTTTTGAATGCAAAAACTAATAATAAGAAAATTTCACAAAAAATAGAGCCTGCAGGTAAACATTATTTGGAAAATAATAAACTTGAAAACAATGCTTCAAATGTTGTTACATCAATTGTCGTCTCCTATAGAGGGTTTGATACTCTTGGTGAAGTTACTGTGCTGTTTTTAGCCGCAACTGGCTTAGGGGTAATTTTAACTCTTACAAAAAAAGAAGATGACGATGAAAATGAAAATGATAGTTCTGAAGGAGAGCCTAGCTTAATTGTTAAAACGGCATCAAGGATTTTATTTCCTTTGATTTTTATTTTTGGTGCATATGTGTTCATTCATGGTCACTTAACTCCGGGTGGAGGTTTTCAAGGTGGTACAATTATTGCATCTGCATATTTAATGATGTTTCTAAGTTATAGTAATTTTAAAATTAATCATTCAATATTTAAATCAATTGAAAGCATGAGTGGGTTAACCTTTATAAGTATTGGCCTTGTTGGATTAATCGGTTTTGGGATTTTTTTAAAATTAAATTTAATACCAATGGGTGTATTTAACACTCTTTTTAGTGCGGGGCTAATTCCAATTGTATATATTATTGTTGGTTTTAAAGTAGGCAGTGAATTAACGGCTGTGGTAGATAGTTATAGGGAGAATTGGTAATGAGTTGGGTTGAAACAGTTTACAATTACTCCTATTTTGTAGGAGCTTTTGGGCTTATTATGATAGGTTTATATGCCGTAATGGTAAAGACAAATCTTATCAAAATTTTAATAGGAATAAATTTAATTGATGTTGGTGTTAATATTTTTTTAGTATCTTTAGGTTATATAAAGGGTAAAGGTGCTCCGATATTTTCAAATGCTAGTGTTACACCTGCAAATTCAATTGATCCTATTCCACAAGCATTAGTGCTTACCGCAATTGTTATAGGTGTCGCAGTAACGGCATTGTCGTTATCAGTAATTATAAAATTATATCAACACTATAAAACTCTTGATATATCTAAAATTAGGGAGATGAGATGGTAGATTATGCAATTTTACTTATAGCACTGCCTCTTTTTGCTGCTTTTCTAATACCTCTAGTGGCAATGGTAAATAAAAATTGGCCTAAATATATTCCAATTTTAGTTACAGCATTTAACTCAGTGTTATCAATAAATTTATTATTATATTTAAATGCTCATAACGGAACGCCTTTTATTGTTAAAATTGGTGGGTTTATACCTCCTTTTGGTATTAACTTATTTATTGGCTATCTAGCTATAATATTACTAATGTTAATTTCATTTGTCGGTTTAATGATTTCGTTATATACCATCAATACCGTTAAAGATGCAGAAAGTCGTTATTATATGTTATTTATTTTACTCCTTATGGGAGTTACAGGGCTTGTCATAACAGGTGATTTATTTAACATGTTTGTATTTTTAGAAATAACTAGTATTTCAGCATATTCACTAACTGCATATAAAAGAGATGGTTTAAGTTTAGAAGCATCAATGAAGTACATTCTTATTGGTTCCCTTGCTTCTGTTTTTGTGTTAATAGGAATAGGAGTTATTTATTATTCAACTCACACATTGAATATTGCAGATATTTCTAATCATATAAATACTGTTCCTAAATATATTAAAATGTTCTCACTATCAATGCTTTTGATTGGCTTAGCAATAGAAGCAGAATTATTTCCAGTAAATGGATGGGTACCTGATGTGTATCAAGCTTCTCCAACACCTGTAACAACTATTTTTAGTTCAATTGTTGTGAAAGCAACTATTTATGTGTTTTTTAGAGTTTTATTTACTGTTTTTAGGGCAGATTTAACTGTTATGAATTTTGTAATGGGGCTTGGAGTGATAACATTATTGATTGGTGAAATTTCCGCATTAAAACAAGTAAATATAAAAAGAATGCTTGCGTATTCTTCAATTGGTCAAGTTGGATTAATTGTAATTGCAATTTCTTCGTATAGTAGTATGGGGGTTGCTGGTGGTATTTATCAAATGATAAATCATGCAATTTTTAAAGGTATTTTATTCTTAGGTACGGCCTATATGATAACTTCAGTATCTGGCACTGGTAAAATATCAGATTTAAAGGGAATTGCACAAAAAATGCCAATATCTTCTTTTATTGTGTCATTTAGTATTATTGCATTGCTAGGAGTACCACCGTTAACGGGCTTTTGGGCTAAAATGATGATTTTGTCATCTGTAATGTCAAGTGGACACCAGATAATTGTTGCATTAATTTTGTTTGCAACTGTTGTTGAAGCTGTTTACTACTTAAAATTTATTGCTGTAATTTATGATAGTAGTGAAATAACCAATAGCTTTAAATCAACAATTAAATTTAATAAAATTGTTCCTATTGTTTTATTTGCACTTACAATCATACTATTTAGTGTTGTTCCTCAATTCTTGGTTAAATTTCAAGATGTTTTATTGAAAGCGGCAAATGAATTAACAAATGTTAGTTCTTATATTTCAATTGTATTAGGTAGTTAAGGAGTCAATGTGAATGTTTTAAGAACTATTGCTTTGATATTAAGCTTGGGCTTTTTATCATCTATATTGTTTTATAAAATTAGAGAATTAAGAAATCTTTCAATAATTGCATCGTTATCTGTTGCTTTAGGGTTTGTAATAAAATTTTTTGGTATATATACTGGAATAAAAAGAGCTTTTTCTTATAAAGACTTATTTTATTTTAAATTTGATGCTTTTTCTAACTTTTTTGTGGTTTTAATACTTGGGGTAGGGCTTTTAGCTATTCTTGCATCATGGAATTACATGAAAGAAAAAAAAGGTGAAACATTTTTCTATGTTTTCTTTATGCTAACTATTTTAGGAATGGTTGGATTAGTGTATTCAAGAGATATGTTATCGTTTTTTATTGGTTGGGAAGTAATGACCATGGGTTCATTTTTAGTTATTCTTCAAAGTAATGAAAAGGATAGATTTAAGTTTGCATTGAGGTATTTTATAATTAGTTTGATTGGAGCTTATTCACTATTATGGTCTATGTTTATTATCTATAATAAAGTACATAGCTTTAAATTTTCTGCATTCAATTCATCAGTTTTTACAAAGGGAGAATTAACAACTTTACTTATAACTATTTCCATAGGCTTTCTAATAAAAGCTGCAATTATGCCTTTTCATACTTGGGCATCTGGGGCATATAGCCGTTCACCCTTAACTTTTACGGCATTCTTTTCTGGTGCAATGAGTAAAATGGGAATTTATGGGCTGTTTATCTTTTTATATGGAAGTATTGGGCTTTCTGCAATATATAAAACTGGTTATAATGAATTCTTTCAAACATCATATTTTCAATATACTTTAGTTTGGTTAGGTGTTATTACTGCATTTCTTGGGACATTAAGAGCGATACTGTCTGAAGACATAAGAGTAATGCTTGCATATTCATCTGTAGGGCAATTAGGTTACATGCTTATTGGTATAGGATTAGGCTCTACTCTTGGATTAACTGCAACATTATTTCATGTTGTAACTCACGGATTGTTTAAAACCTCTTTATTTATAGTAGTTGCTGCAATTATTCATAGAACTGGTAAAACAAAATTTCACGAATTGGGTGGCTTAATTAACAATATGCCTATTGCTTTTATTGCAACATTAATTTCAATTATAACTCTTGCGGGTATTCCTCCATTAGGTGGTTTTGCAACAAAATGGTTGCTATATGAGGCTATGATAGAAAAGAGAATGTTTTTTGCAACTGCAATTACAATGTTAGCAAGTATTGGAGCTTTTTTATATGCTTACAGGTTAATACAAAACTTATTTTTAGGTCAAAGAAAATTAGAACATGATGATGTTAAACCTGCACCATTAACTATGCAAATTGCAATGCTCATTCCTGCTTTAGGTATGGTGTTTTTAGGTTTCTTTCCTAATTTATTAATAAAATATACCAATTTATTTATAGAACTAATAAATATTGACTTTTTTAAATTAGGTGTTAAAGTAACTGATACAGCTTTTACTAATTCTTATGGGTATTGGAATGCTTTTTATTTGGGTTCTGCTGTTGTTATAATATTTATTGTTTCAACAATTTACTACAATCTTCAAAGAAGAGCTAAAATTTATAAAATTGGGCAGTTAGATATTTATACTGCTGGAGAGTATGTTACTAGAGAAACTCCTCTAAATTATTCATTTAATTTTTATGGTTTTATTTTTGATTCATTAAAACCCGCTATTAAATACAGTGTGACTAATTTTATAACAAGGATTTCAAAAGAGTTTATTGCCTTGTCTGATTTTGTGAGAAGAATATATACTGGAAATGGCCAACATTATGCTATTTTTACAATGATTTTTACAATAATTACTTTAATATACTTTTTATCTTAGGAGAATAGATGAGTACTGATTCAATGTATCGTCTTTTAGTAACGATTGCTGTTATATTAGGAAGCATAATATATGGTTTCTTTATTAATTCTTTAGCAAGAAGAATAACTGCAAGAGTACAAAATAGAATGGGGCCACCTTTAAAGCAGCCGTTTATTGATGTAATAAAATTATATAGTAAAAGAACTTTTGTTACTCATGGCATAATGCAAACACTTGGGCCTATATTAATGTTAACAGGTATTATTTCAACTTTAATATTAATACCTTATGGTAAAGGATATTTAACATTATATAGTTCAAATGGTGATTTAATAACTATTTTATATATTATGACATTTGGACAGTTGGCAATGGCACTTGCTGTAGGGCAAGCTGGTAATCCTTATGGAACAATTGGTGTAGCAAGAGGATTAACTAGAATGTTTGGTTATGAATTACCATTGATTTTAGCATTAATATCTTTAATTGCTTTAAACCATTCTGCTGATGTAAATGTTATTATTGCTAATCAGCATGGAGGTATTGCAAATTGGAATGCATTTAGACATCCTTTTGTTGGAATTACTGCATTGTTGGCAATGTTAGGAATGATGAGTTATCAACCCTTTGATAATGCATCAGCTCCTGCCGAAGTTGCAAGTGGACCAATTACTGAGTTTGGTGGTAAATTTATGGCAATAATGATGACTACAAATGCTATGTTTGTAGTTGCTAAATTGGCATTATTGGTTGATTTATTTTTTGGTGGAGCAAGTAATATATTTATACTTGCTTTAAAAATATTTTTATTATATTTATACCCTCTTTTTGTTGGGCTCGTTTTTCCAAGATTTGCAATGGAAGATACCTTTTTGTTTTTCTGGAAATGGCCTACTCTAATAGGATTTATTGGTTTGGCAATAGCAATTTTTTAAAATAATGGAGTATCCAATATGGATGATTTAAAAAGACCAACGTTAGATTCAGATTTTACTTGTGATATGGCCTTTAATAAAATAACTAAATGGGCTCAAAAAAATTCTTTATGGTTACTTGCTTATGGTACGGGTTGTGGAGCAATTGAACTTTCTCCAACAATGACATCAAGATATGATTGGTCTAGATTAGGTATAAGAGGTTCTGCAACCCCTCGTCAGGCAGATTTACTGCTGATAACTGGTTATTTATCTACGAAAACATTAAAAAGAGTGATTAGAAGTTATGAGCAAATGCAAGACCCTAAGTATGTGATTGGATTTGGTTCATGTACAATAAATGGTGGAATGTACTATGATTCTTATAATACAATTAAGCAATTAGATTTATATATACCTGTAGATGTGTATATTAATGGTTGTATGCCACGTCCAGAAGCTGTATTATCCGGATTAGCATATTTAAAAGATAAAATTGGTGATAAAAAAGCTGATGGTTGGATTAAATATAAGCAAAACTTTGAGTGGTATAGGGAAAATCAGAAAAAAATTCTCAAAAGTTTTAATGGTGATAATATGCCAGACAAGTATAATTGGTAGGAGAAATTATGGGATTTTCGAAATTAACTGAAACAAAAGTTCTCCTTAAGCAATATTTTAAGGATATTATATCCATAGAAGAAGGTGGAGAGCAAAGACTAATTATAGATTTACAGAGTAAAGATATTACTTCTATGATTAATCATTTAAAAGACTTTATGGACTTTAAGCATTTGAGTATGATTTCATGTGTTGATTGGCCTGAAGAAAATAAATTTGAGATTGTTTACATATTAACATCATATAGTAAAAATATTGTTTTAATGCTTAAAACTAAAATAGACAGAAAAAATCCAAAATTACAGTCAATAATGAGCTTATGGCCACAAGCTGTAACTTATGAAATTGAACTTAATGAAATGTTTGGAGTCTTCTTTGAAGGAAATGATAGAATGGGAGAAGAATTTATTCTTGAAGATTGGGATGATATTCCTCCAATGAGAAGGGATTTTGATAGTTTAGAGTATGCAAATAAGAATTTTAAATTTAGAGATGAAAGAAAAGATAAAAAAATAATAAGAGAATTTATCTCCGAACATTATGATGAATGGAGGAAAAAATAAATGAAAACGACTAAACTTTATTTAGGTCCTCAGCATCCAGGAATTACTGGAAATATGATGATTGAACTTGATGTAGAAGGTAACAAAATACTTAAATCCAAAACACATGTTGGTTATTTGCATAGAGGCTTTGAAAAATTAATGGAAAGAAGAACATATATTCAGAGTTTTCCTATTGTATGTAGAATCTGTGTTCCAGAACCCGATGTTAATGAAAATAACTATGCAAGAGCTGTAGAAAAGCTCTCGGGTTTAGAAGTTCCAGAAAGAGCCAAGTGGATAAGAACTATGGTTCTTGAGATGGCGAGATTACAATCTTATTTATTATGGATGGGTGGTCAATCAGGAAGTATGGGATTGTATACTATGCCACAGTGGACTATTGGAGATAGAGATTACTTACTTGATAGATTTGAAGAATTAACTGGTGGTAGAGTTTATCATCTATATGTATGGCCAGGAGGAGTAAGGAAAGATTTACCAATAGGCTTTAAAACAAGAATGCTTGATTTGATGGATTATTTAGAATCTAGAATGAAGGATTATACTAAGTTAATGTTTGAAAATGCTATCTTTAAAAAAAGAGCAATTGGAACGGGAGTAATTCCTAAAGACAAAGCATTAGAGTGGGGAGTTGTTGGCCCTGTGTTGAGAGGAACAGGTATTAAACATGATGTTAGAATAGATGAGCCTTATGAGATATATGATAAATTAGAATTTGAAGTACCAACTTACGAAGGTGGAGATATTTACTCTAGAGCATTGGTAAGAAAATTTGAATTTATGCAAAGTATTTCAATAATCAGGCAGATAATGGACAAGATACCGGAAGGACCTATTTATAACAGAATACCAAATCCATTTAAATGGAAAATTCCTAAAGGTTATACCTATGTTAAACTAGAATCATCAAGAGGAGAATTCGGCTATTTTATGGCATCTGATGGTAGTGAGAAATTAAGGCGAGTTAATGTTAGAGGTCCAGCCTATGTTCATGGGATTTCTCTTCTAGAAAAAATATTACCTGGTTCAAGGTTAGGAGATGTTTCAACTATTCTTAATTCATTGGGAGTTTGTCCCCCTGAAATGGAAAGATAAGGAGTTATTGTATGATTGATATAAAAGGAATTCTCGGACCATTATCTGCTTTAAAATTTTTAGGTAAGGCTCCTCACACCATTGATTATCCAAAAGAAACTAAAAAAACAGCAGATAGATATAGAGGTATTCATTACAATGATGTTGAAGCATGTATTGGATGTGGTAGTTGTGGAACAATTTGTGAAAATGATGCTATTGATATGGTAAATGTTGGTTTTGACCCTAATAAAGCAGATACTGGGTTTAGGCCTGTTGTTGATTATGGTAGATGCTGTTGGTGTGCTTTATGTGTTGATGTTTGTCCATCAGGCTCTTTATCGTTAACAAAAGATTATGTATATGTTGATGATGACCCTAAGAAATTTTTATATGTGCCAGGATTACAAGAATTAGGAAAAGTTAATATTGACTCAACAGATGATTTAAAAGAACTTGCTAAAATAGAGAAAGAAAATAGACCTAAATTAAAAGAAGGTGAAAGATCTTGGTATCAAAAAGATAGAACAGAAGGGTTACTAGAATTTAATAGAGTCCCTATGAAAGAACTTCCAGGCAGTACTAGAATAAAAAGTTTTGCAGAAGTTGTTCTTGGCTATACAGAAGAAGAAGCATTTATGGAGTCTATTAGATGTTTAGGTTGTGGACTTTGTATTTCTGCATGTCCTGATAGAATGCATATTCCTGATTATATTCAGGCAATTACAGAAAGAGATTATAATAGTAGTGCAAATATTATATATGAAAATAATCCTCTTCCTGAAATGTGTGGTAAAGTTTGTACTAGACAATGTGAAACTGCATGTGTTTATCATAATAGAGGTGATGCGGTTGCTATTAGATGGTTAAAAAGATTTACTACAGAGCAATTTGATGATTTTAGAACTATCATTAATGCTGAAGTGAAACCATTAAATGGTAAAAAAGTTGGTATTATTGGTGCTGGACCTGCTGGGCTAACTGTAGGATATTACTTAAGGCTTAGAGGTTATGATGTAACAATTTATGAAGCATTATCAAAAGCTGGTGGTATGACTATGGCTGGTATTCCAAAATACCGTTTTCCACTTGATTCTTTAGATAAACAAATTTCATATATGGAAGAAATGGGTGTTAGAATCCATTATAATACAAGAGTAGGCAAAGATATAATGTTTGATGAAATTATGGATACCTATGATGCTGTATTTATTGGTATTGGTTTCCATGATCCTTATGATTTAGGTTTAAAAGGCGAAAAAGAAGCTAAAAGTGGTGTCATTTCAGCAGTTGAATTACTTAGAAGAGTAAATTTTGGAGAAAAAGTTGATGTAGGTAAGAAAGTTGCTGTTATTGGTGGTGGTAATGTTGCTATTGATGGAGCTAGAGTATCTAAAAGACTTGGTAATGTTGATGTAACAATACTTTACAGAAGAAGAGTACAAGATATGCCTGCTGATTGGGAAGAGATAGAGGGTGCTGAAGATGAGGGTGTACATATAGTTCCACAAGCAATACCTGAAGAAATAATGCTTGATAAAAATGGTAAAGTTACAGGTATTAAATATGTAATGGCAGAAATGGTTGATGATGGAAAAGGTGGAAGACCTAGACCTAAAAAAATTGAAGGTTCAGAGAAAATTTTACCTATTGATACATTGGTTGGTGCTATTGGACAACAAGCTGATTATAGCTTTTTACCAGATGAATATCTATTTAAAACTCAAGATGATGAAAAAAGTGGAAGTAAAAAAGGTATAGATACCTTTTGGGGAAGAATTTTAGTTCATGGTTATAATGAAACTACAATGAAAAAAGTATTTTCCGGTGGTGATATGGTAAATAGAACTGCTGATGCTATTTCTGCTATTGCTGATGGTTTAAATGCTGTTAAAGGTATAGATTTATTTTTACAAGGTGGTAAAGAAACTAAAGTTAATCACTCCGTTACAGAATCTGATTTGGATAAAAACAAATTATTAGATAAGCATTACAAAATGAAGCATGAAAATGGTAAGCTTGTTTCTGTTAAGCTTGATTTAAGTGGAAATATTGTAACTGAATCTGTAAAAATTGCCAAAGACCCTGATGAACTTAAAAAAGATGTTGAAAAAAAAGAAGTAAATAAATCCACTGACAAAGCCAATAGTAAGGATAAGACAATGTCTTATCCTACTAAAAATACAAATGGAGAAACGAAAAAGGAAGAAAAAAAATCTAAATCCAAGAAAAAATCTAAAAAGAAGAAAAAGAAAAAATAACTAGAATTATAACAAGTTATTCTAAGAGGTAATATGAGTATTTTTAAAGCAGAAAACTATTTTGACTTAACGAATATAAGTTTTAAAGAGCTATTTGATACAGATAATGTTTTTGAAGTATTAGGAACAAAACTAAAAGAATATGTTAAAAATAATGTGAAATCAGAAATTAATGGTATAGTTGAAGAAGGTGCTTATTTAGCTGATGATATGATATTTATTGGGAAAGGTAGTGTTGTAGAGTCAGGAGCTTATATAAAAGGTCCTACAATTATTGGTGAAAATTGTCAAATAAGGCAAGGAGCTTATATAAGAGGTGGAGTTATTACTGGAAATGGTTGTGTTATTGGTCATGCTACAGAAGTCAAAAACTCTGTTTTTCTAAATGGGGCGAAAGCTGCTCATTTTGCTTATGTTGGGGATAGTATTTTAGGAAATAAAGTAAATTTAGGAGCAGGAACTAAACTCGCTAATTTAAAAATAGATACTTCAATTGTAATGGTAAAAGATGCTAATGGTGATAAGCATAATTCAGGATTAAAAAAGCTTGGTGCCATATTAGCTGATGATGTTGAAATTGGCTGTAATGCAGTTACTTCTCCTGGCACATTTTTGGGTAAAAACTCAAGAGTTTATGCTAATACTTTAGTTAGTGGATATATTCCTCAAGATTCTATAGTTAAAAACAAAGCAAAAGTTGAAGTGGTTAAAATTAAAAAATAGTTTTGTATTTTACTCTACATATATTAGCCTAGTTCTGATATAAAAGAAATGTTAAAATCTTTAATGGAGTAATTTTCTTAATTCTATGATAATTTTTTTTGCAGAAATTTTAGGATAATCATACTCACTTGTAATATCAGCTTTTATTATTTTTATTTCTTTATCTATATTTTCATAATCTAGCATAAATGGATAATTGTGTTTTTTATCTAATATTATGTAATTTAAGTAATCATTTATATTTTCTGCCTTTAGATATTTAAGTATTTCCTTAACTTGAAAACTAAGAGCTCTATTATTTAATTCTGAATCAAAAAAAGTATTAGCTATGTATATTTTAGGGGCTTTGTTTGCTTTTATTGCTAAATTTACATTGTTTACTAAAAAATTTGATAAAATACTTGTGTAAAAACTACCTATTGGATAAATTATTAAATCTGCATTTTCAATTTCTTTTTTTAGTTTATTATTTATTGAAGCTTGTGAATTTATCAAAAATATTTTTTCTATATTAGAATTAAGAGGGGGAGTTTCTTTAGCTGTTATTAAGTGTTGTCCTATAATTTGTTCATTGTTTTCTAAAATTGCTCCTATGTGTAAAGATTTGTCTGTAATGGGATATATTTTATCTTTAATTGATAATAACTTTCTTATTTTTTTTATTGTTTCATATATATTTTGAGTTTCTAAGTAATCTCCAAGTAGTATAAAATTGCCTATTGAGCCATTTTGAAGTTTAAACTGTGAAGATTTTTTATCATTAAAATTTTTTAATGATTTTGCAAAAAATATTTTATATTTTTCTTTTATATTTTTTATGAGGGTATGACTTAAGTCAATAAATTTATCTAACTCTATTTGTATTTTTTTATCATCATTATTATTAAATCTATATTTTAACAAATTGATTATATTTTCATTTTGATTTTTTAAAATTAATGAAATTATCCTATTTCTAATGTCTCCTATAGCTAATACATCAAATTCTTTTCTTATAACAGCACTACTTCCTCCACTGTCAAAAGTTGTGATAATATTTATCATTATTAAATCATTTTGAACAGAAAACTCCGAAGCAATTTGCCTTAAAGCCGTTCCACCTGTAAAAAATAATATTTTTTTGTTTAAATCATTACCAAACATATTTGCATTATAGCTTTGAAAAAAAAATTGTCAATAATTGCAGAATTATTTCATGTATGATAGTATCAAATGGTTTTGTTGGAGTGATAAATGAAAATATTAATAAATATTATTTTTTTTATGTTTATGTTATCAATGCCTTTGTTTGCCTTAAGAAGTGGTGGGCGTAGTGGAGGAAGAGGGTTTTCTGGACGAAGTGGTTATCATAGTTCTGGGCATAGTGGTGGAGTGGGTGGTACTCATGTTATTAGTGGTAGCGGGCATGGATTACATTCAGGAGTTGAATATGGGAATGTAGTTCCTGCGAAAAACAGTAAGTATGATATATTAGTGGTCGTTGGAATTATTCTTTTAATAATTATTTCTATTGTAATATTTATTATTACTAAAAATAGAAAAATTAAAAAATCAAAAGAAATAATAGGAAAAATATCTGAAATTGATGAAACATGGGACACTGAATATATTAAAACTAGAGTTGAAGAAGTCTTTTTTAAATTAGTTGAATCAAAATTAAATAGAACAGCTGATATTAAAGAGCTTACTAGTGCTAGTTTTTATAGGAATTTTAAAGCCAAAATAGATGGAATGTTAATTAGAAATGAAAAATATATTATTGAAAATATAGAAATTAAAGAGATACAAGTTGTTGAAGTTACAGATTATAAAGATGATACTCAAGATAGATTCTGGGTGTATCTTGTAGTAAATATGGTTCATTTTTTAGTAGATTCTAATAATATTATTATTGAGGGCTTCCAAAAACCAGAAGATTACAAAGAGTTATGGAATTTTATGCGAGGAAGTGATAATTCATGGATATTAAGAGAAATATTAGATGAACCAGAAGAACATATGCATAAATTCAAATCTTTTTCTGAAGAATTATAAGTTAAATATCTATCTTGTTACAAATATTCATATATGTTATTATAAGCTTAAGTTTATTTATGGGGGCAAATGTCTAAAAAGGTTTATGGTAATATTAATAATTTAAAGGCATCTACAATTAAAAAGCTAGAATCTATTTACACTAGAACAGTTCATAAAGATGAAATAGTTTCAACATTTATTGCAAAACAACTAAATACAATTTCAAGAGAGATTAATAAAATTATTGCTGTTATAATTGATAGAAAAGGCAAGATTGTATTTGTCATTGTTGGTGACAGTAATAAAGTTTTTATTCCAGATTTAGGAAGGTTTAGAAGTGGAGGAAATAGATTTAGAGGGCTTAGATTATTTCACACTAGGCTTAATTATGAAGAACTAAATATAGATGATTTGACAGATTTATATAAACTTAAATTAGATATGGTATCGGTATTAACAATGACGCCTAATGGAGACCCCGATTTAATTTATTCTGCTACAATTGAACCGTCAGCTAAAGAGAGTTATAGATACTTAGATCCTGTGTCTATACATGAAATTAATATTAATTTTCTAAATATAATAAAGGAGATAGAAGAAGATTTTAATAAAAAAGTAGATGAACAAATAAATATTGAAGATAAAGAGAATGCAATAATTATCTATGTTTCAAATAAACCTAGAAACGAAATTAATAGTTCAATAGAAGAAATAAAAGCTCTTGCTTATACAGCAGGAGTTAATGTTTTACGAGTTGTTATTCAAAGAAAAAAAACTAATCCTAAAACAATTATTGGCTTAGGAAAATTAGATGAAATTTTATTGTTATCCAATAAGTTGAATTGTAATTTATTGATTTTTAACCATACTTTGTCTCCTGCTCAGCTTAGGACATTAACAAATTATTTAGATGAAAAAATTATAGACAGAAATATGCTTATTTTAGATATATTTGCTCAAAGAGCAAAATCTAATGATGGAAAAATACAAGTTGAGCTAGCACAATTAAAATATTTATCAACCCGCCTTGCAGAAAGAGCTAATGCTTTATCTAGATTAACAGGAGGAATTGGTGGTAGAGGGCCAGGTGAAAGTAAATTAGAAGTTGATAAAAGAAGAATAGAAAAAAGGATTAAATTATTGAGCGATAAATTAAAAAAAATTGAAACTAAAAGAAATTTACAAAGAAAAAAAAGAATATCAAGTGATAGTATGATTATTTCTTTATTAGGATATACAAATGTTGGTAAGTCTACCCTTTTAAATAGAATAACAAAATCTAATGCAATTGTTGAAGATAAATTGTTTGCTACATTAGATACCACTAGTAAATCCCTAGTTTATAATAATAAAAAATTAATTATTAGCGATACTGTCGGTTTTATTAAAGAATTACCAAAAGAATTATTTCAAGCATTTAAAGCAACGATTGAAGAAATTAAGTTTAGTAATTTGATCTTACATGTAGTTGATCCTTCAGATGATGATTATTTAAATAAAATGAAATCAGTTAACAAAATATTAGAGGATTTAAAATTAATTAATAGTGAGATTATTTATGTTTTTAACAAAATCGATTTAATTTCAGAAGATGAATTAAATTTTTTAAAAAGGCTTTATCCAAGAGCAATATTTACATCAGCTAAAAAAGATTTTAATTTCATTGAATTTATAGAAAGAATAAGTATGATTTTATAATTACAGAATTACTATTTTCTCGTATTTTTTTTAAAGGCATCTTCAAATCTAAAGCCTTTAGGTGCTTTTTTATTTACATCATTCTTAAAATTTTTATATAAATTCTTACCTTTTTGGGTTTCAATATTTGCTTTAGCTTCTTCTGCCATTTTTTTATTTCTTCTTTCCATGCTTGCTGATGGAGTATATCTGTTGTCTATGGAAAGCATCTTTCTGTAATATCTAAGAATTTTTTTAGCTTCTATATTTTTAGGGTCTATACTTAATACTTTTTTGGCATATCTAATAGCTACATTCATTTTTAATGCCTTTTGGGCATCTTTGGCCATTCCTAGATAATAATCCACTTTGGCATCATCTGTATTATCGAGGTCATCAGTATCCATTAAGAATTTCCTTCTTTTTTCTTGAACTTTAACGGATTCTTTGGTTTTGTTTCTTCTTCTTTCATGTATTCTTTCAAATCTTTTTTTTAATCTTTGTTCTTGCTTAAAGGCATCCTCTTGAGAGTCAATTCTAATATTGGGTTCAACAGGTCCACTGTCACAAGAGATTATTGTAAATATTGATAATGAAACTAGGATAATTAATCTCATATTTCCTCCTAAAGTACATAATATTCTATTATTATTTTATATATTTGTCAATTCTTAAACTTTCT
>Ga0256842_1000539_pt1 | contig 33350 bp, 31 predicted proteins | sample 4559240metaG_FD_185973 | JGI IMG/M metagenome (GOLD analysis project Ga0256842, IMG submission 185973) | Hydrothermal vent microbial communities from Guaymas Basin, Mexico - 4559-240 | ecosystem: Environmental > Aquatic > Marine > Hydrothermal vents | place: Mexico: Guaymas Basin | collected...
AATGCAAGTGTATGCAAACATCTGTAAATATTTATAAATTGCTATAAGGCGGCGGCGAAAGGAAAAATCCATGCTCACAACTCTGGCGGTGGTGTCTGCTTACCTGGTCTCCACTGTGGCGGCGGCTCATGCTCTGCTGCACAAGCGCGATCCGCGTGCCGCCCTGGGTTGGCTTGTCGCCTGTCTGGCCATGCCCGGCGTCGGCGCGCTGTTGTACCTGCTCTTTGGTATGAACCGAATCCGCACCAGAGCGCTAAGCTGGCAACGCAGCGGCAAAGGGCTGTACCCTCAGCAGGATGGCGATACCGGCGGCGGCAATGAATTTCCAGCCATCCTGCATCCCCCCTTTGCCACGCAGAACTACCAGCTGCTGCGCCAGTTGTCCGATAACGTGTGTCGCCGTCCCCTGCTGGCCGGTAACAGTGTGGAAGCTCTACATAACGGCGAACAGGCCTATCCGGCCATGCTGGAGGCCATCGCCGCGGCGCGCCACAGCATCGCTCTGGCTACATACATCTTTGATACCGACGCAGTCGGGCGTCAGTTTGTCGCCGCCCTCACAGCGGCGGCGCGGCGTGGTGTGGAGGTGCGGGTACTGGTGGATGGTCTGGGCGAAATGTACTCGTGGCCGCGGGTGAGCAGGCTGTTTGCCGCTACGCCGGTGCGGCTGGAGCGCTTTCTCCCCTTTACCCTGCGTCGGCGCGGAATCCATTTTAATCTGCGCAGTCACCGCAAAGTGCTGGTGGTGGACGGCAGTATCGGCTTTACCGGCGGCATGAATATCAGCCGCCGTCATCTGAGCAACGGCGGCGGCAGCGACCATGTGGTGGATATCCACTTTCGCCTGGCCGGGCCGGTGGTGGGGCAGATGCAGGAGAGTTTCAGAGAGGAGTGGCACTTTGCCTGTGGCGAAACCTTCAGCGGGCGCAACTACCCGCCGCCGCTGGAAAACGGTACCAGCCTGTGCCGCGCCATCAGTGCCGGGCCCAACGAAGATTACGAAAAACTGGTGTGGATCACCGTGGGGGCGCTCAACTGCGCCCGGCGGCGTATCGGCATTATGACGCCGTACTTTGTCCCCGACCGCATGCTGGTTTCCGCCCTGAACGCCGCCGCCCTGCGCGGAGTACAGGTAGAGATAATCCTGCCGCAGCGCAACAACCTGTTCTTTGTCCACGCCGCCAGCCGCGGCGCCTGTGCCGAGCTGCTCGCCTACGGCGTGCGGATTTACTACCAGCCACCGCCGTTTGTCCACAGCAAGCTGCTGTTTATGGATGAACACTACGCCCTGGTGGGTTCCGCCAATGTCGACCCGCGCAGTCAGCGGCTCAATTTTGAATTTAACGTGGAAGTGTACGACGAACAGCTTAATCACCACTTGCGCCACCATTTTGACGCCACGGTGGCCAAATCCCAGCCGGTAACCGCCGCCATGCTCGCCCGACGCAGTCTGCCACTTAAACTGTGGGACAATTTCTGCCGCCTGTTTACGCCGTTTCTGTAATTTAAGCAGGACACCGCCGTAAATACCAGCAACGGCGGTTATCGTAACCGCCGTCGCCAAAATCGAGCCAAGAGTCTGTTAAGCTTTGCTACGATTTTTTAACCTTCAAATCGTCAGCGTCGTCCTTCTTTTTGTCCTCCCGTACCGGGAGTTCACAGTGCGCCCCTCAGCCGAAGCCGATTTTGGGAAACACCCAGCGGGTCAGAACAAACCATATCGCAACAAACAGCAGCAACTTCCAGATTGCATCACTCATACATCCACCTGTTCTTTAGAATAGCAGTACCGGACAATCGACATTGTGCAGCACATAATTTGAGACCGAACCAAACAACACATCGCGGATTTCACCGCCGTTACGGTGTCGGCCGATAATCAGCAGCGAAAACTGCTCCTCGTTGGCAATAGCGCAGATCACATCACGCGGAAACCCCGATTCCAGCCGCGCCGTCACATCCAGCCCCGCCCGACACAACCGCTCATGCTGACGCTCCAGAAACTTTTGCCCGGTTCTGGTAGCGTACTCGCGCACCATCTCGATCTGAAAATCGGGAATCATGCGGTAATCCATACGCTTGATATTGACCACGTGCAGCAACGTAATCGGCGCCGGAAAACGCTCTTTGTGGGCGATAATCGCATCCAGCGTAGCGGCGCTGGTAACGCCGTCACAAATCGGTACCAGTATTTTCACACCGTCAGCCTCCTGCAAGCAGATATCTCGTACCCACTATAGCATAACCGGCACGTTAAATTGAGCCGTTTTCGCTTAAATTGAATTAACGGCATATCGGGCTAATTAGATAATACAGTAAGTTGTGTTGCTCTCCACGGCGGCTTTTTATCAATGTAGGAAGCAGCCAACCTGGTGATTGGGTAGGGGTACAGTATTGAGGTGGAGCACAAATACGACGATGCCGTGGCGCGGTTGTACAGCGCCATCGAAAAAAAGGCTAAAATCACCCTTAAACAAAAATATGCCATAGATAATTCTCACGTTGTAGTGGCTAAGCTAGAGGTGCCAGCGGCGCGGCGCTGGCTGGAGGAGCAACTGGAGCCGGGGCAGGATGTATTGCAGTTGCCGTTGATGCGCAGCTACGAGCTGTTGGATAAACTGGACGATCCGCTGGGGGCGCAGTTTGTCCGCCATCAGCGCGAGGTGGAAAAGGTGCTGGGGGTGCGCAACAATTCCATTCTGGCCCATGGCTATGCCAGTGTGGATGGGGACACTTATACCAAAATGCTGCGGATAGCCCTCGATTTTATCGGTCTGGAGCAGAAGGATCTGCCGCAGTTCCCTCAGGTAAGATGGGGCTATGCCGGGCTGGCGTAATCAGGTTAGTTGCCGTTCAATGTGGCCGATCAGGTCGCCTTTGTCGCTGATACCGTGGGAACCGGCGGCGTCGGCGCGGGCGACCTGTATCAGCAGGGGGAATAGTGGCTGGTTACAGAAGCGGCGCTGTTTTTTGCTCAGCGGCCTGCTGCTGCCCAGCCCCCAGCTCAGGGCAAAGTGATGATGGCGCACCAGCCAGGCGACATGGTCGCTGATGTGTTGTAAACCCAGCCGCGCCATAATGGCGGGAACCATGCGCGCGCCGACGCTATCGTGACCCCAGGCACGCCAGCGGCCATCGATAAAGCGGGTGGTTTTGGCCTTGCCGATATCGTGCAGCAGTACCGCCCACTGTACCCGTTCGTCGGCGTCGGGCGGCAGTGCTTCTAGCGCCAGGCGGGTATGGATAAAGGCGTCGCCTTCCTGATGGTATTGCGGCGGTTGTTGTACGCCGCGCAGCGCGGCCACTTCCGGCAGTATCTCGTCCAGTTGCGGGTCGTCAAGCAGTTGCAGTGGTGTTTTCATAATTTTTTTGACCCGCGCTCCCCCTATCCACCGTAAAACAATCTGGGTAGCAGCAGTACCGGTTCCGGCCAGAAGGTGAGCAGCAGCAGAATGGCGATCTGGATGAGGAGGAACGGCATTACGGCGCGGGCGACGTAGAGCATGTTGCGGTTGGCGACGGCGCCGGAGATGAACAGGCTGACACCCAACGGCGGCGTGCAGTAGCCGATGCCGAGGTTGAGGGTCATGAGCAGGCCGAAGTGGAGGGTGTTGATGTTGAACTCGGCCAGCAGGGGCAGGAATATCGGCGTAAGGATGATGGTAGCGGAGATGATATCCATGAACATGCCGACGAACAGCAGCAGGATATCCACCACCAGCATAAACGCCCACGGCGAGTGGAAATTGCTTACTGCCGCTTCGGCTATTTGTTCCGGTATCTGCTCAAAAGTTAGGTATTCGCCGAATACCGACGCTCCGGCGACGATTACCAGCAGGGTGGCGGAGGTTACTGCCGACGAGACCACCACTTTTTTGATCTCCCCCAGTTTCATATCGCGGTGGATGGCGATTTCGACGATAAAGGCGTAGACACAGGCGACGATGGCGGCCTCGTTGGCGGTGAACACGCCGGAGTAGATGCCGCCGAAGATGATCACCGGCAGCAGCAGCGCCCACATGCTTTCGCGGATTACCGCTACGGCCTCTTTAAGCTGCGGGCGCGCGCGGCGCTCCATCCCTCTGCTGCGGCAGAACAGCCACGCGTACAGCGACATGAACACGATGATGAGCAGACCGGGGATAAAGCCGGTTAAAAACAGCGCCTCCAGCGAGTCGTTGCTGATCATGGCGTACAGAATCATGGAGATGGACGGTGGAATGATGACGCCGAGAATCGGTGCTGTGGTCATAACGCCGACGCTGAAACGTTCGTCGTAGCCGTGCTCGATGAGAGCCGGAATCATAAAGCCGCCGATGGCCACCACCGTGGCGACGGTAGAACCGGAGATGGCGCCGAAAAAGCCGCAGGCGAGAATCCCGGCCATGGCCAGGCCGCCGGGGAGGAAGCCCACCAGCACGTTGGCGGTTTTGATCAGTTTGTCGACAATGCTGCCGGTGGTCATGATGTTGCCGCACAGTACAAAAAACAGCACCACGATGAGGGCGAACTTGTCCATGCTGCGGTAGAGAATTTCCACCACAATCATCGGATCGACCCCGACGATGTAGGTCAGTCCCACCAGCCCGGTAAAGAACAGGGCGATAAATACCGGTACCGTGGCGCCCATGCAGCCGAGGAGCAGGGCAACTATCATTATCTGTGCGTTATCCATGGCGGTTATCCGGCGTTATCGGCGCCGTCGACGGCGGCGGGGAAAAACAGATCTTCTATCAGCAGCATCAGGGTGCGGATACTCATCATCACGCCAACCACGGGGAACACCACATAGAAGTACCATTCGGGAATCTGCAGGGTGGCGGTGCGGGCGAATTCATCGGCGTAAACGTCCTGCAGCATGTGCCAGCCCAGCCAGGTGAGCAGCAGGGCGAAGATAAGCACCGCCACATGGTTGATTACATTGAAGAACTTGCGTGTTACCGGCACAATCTGCGGCAGAGCGTCGATGCGGATGAGGGCGCGCTGGCGGATGGCGGCGCTGCAGCCGACATAGGTGCAGAAAAAGATCGCTTTGCGTACCACCTCGTCGGACCAGTACAGGCTGATGCTGGTGGTTTTACGCAGAATGATGTTGACCAGGCCGGTGACCAGAGCGGTGCATACCACCGCCATCAGGGACCAGTCTTCGATAAAACAGAAAGTTTTGTCGATACGCCGGAAAAGTGTTTTTAACATGCCGGTTGTCACTTTTGTGTACGCGCAACAAAAACTGGCCGGAGGGAATCCTCCGGCCAGCGAGTTCCGCGTTATGAAAGGGGTGAATCAATCACCCAGTTTCTGCCGAACGGTGGCCAGATAATCGGCACCAATTTTTTTACCCCACCTCTTATACACGGGTGCGGCCAAATCGACAAGTTTTTGCTTTTCGCCCGCTGGCAGCTGGAAGAAGGTAACGCCGTGGGCTTTGGCGGCTTCGATCTGCTGTGCCTGCTGTTTGCGCGTGCGCACGCGGGTGTCGGCACACTCCTCGGCAATCACCTTGAGCAGGGTGGCGCGTAAATCGGCGGGCAGCTTCTTCAGCCAGCGCTCGTTGATCATGTGGATGAACAGCCCCTGGGCGTAGTTGACTGCGGTAAAGTAGTGGGCAATTTCAAACTTTTTGGTGATGTTGCAGACGATGGGGCTGTGGTCGAGACCGTTGATGACGCCGGTCTGCAGCGCCTGCGGGACGTCGGGCCACGGCAGAGCAGTGAACTTGAGCCCCCACGCTTTGTAGGTGTCGGCATTTACCGGTGCTTGGGCGATGCGGAAGTTGACTTTTTTGGCGTCGGCCAGATTTTTTACCGGAATGGTGGTGGCCCAGCCGTAGGTGCCGTAGCCGGTGATGTCTACCACGCGAATCCCCTTGTGCAGGGCGCACTCGCTGAAGGGTTTGAACAGCTCCGGCGTGGCGCGGAATTTATCCAGCTTGTCGAAACTGTCCACCACATAGGGCAGGTTGACCACGCCGAGCATGGGCGCCAGGTTGGCGGCGGCCACCGAGGAGCACATCATCCCCTGAATGGCGCCCATCTGCAACTTGCGCAGAACATCTTTTTCGCCGCCCAGTTGCGACAAGGGGCGGAAATCGATATACAGCTGACCGTCGGTTTCCTTCCATACCCTGTCGCGGATGCGGTAGCCGACACCGACTCCTTCGATGGCCGGATGGGAAACATTGGAGATGATGCAGGTGTACTTGGCCGTTGATTTGTCGAAATTGGGCTTCCACTTGGCGAGGGGGTTCTTTTTACCCGCCACCGCCACGCTGGAGGCAGCGAACAGCAGCAGCACGGTGATAACGATCAGGCGCTGTACAGAGTGTCTGGTCATGATTGGTTTTCCTTCCTTGTTGTGTTGTGATGGTATTTTTCAAGGCGCGCCCGTCTGACGGGCTGACGTATAACGTAGTTTTATACCAGCACAATTTTGATTTAGGAAGAACAAGCCGCCCGGCGGATGTCGAATTTTGTCGGGGCGGAACAACTGTTTCATCGCCTGACACTAACGGCGAAAAAACGCCCGCGCCGGAGTTTTTCGGCCGCGGGCGTTGCTTGCCGCAATATGTGCTTATGTCAATTTAGCGCAGGGTTTTTTCCACTAGCTCCAGATACTTCGGGCCAATTTTTTTGCCCCATTTTTCGTACACCGGCCGCGCCAGCTCTTTTAGTTTTTGCTGGTCGGCGGCGCTGAGGGTAAAGAACTGTACGCCGTGCTGTTTAGCCGCTTCGATCTGCTCCTGCTGCTGTTTGGCGGTGAGGTGACGCGCCTTGGCGCTCTCCTCTGCCACAATGCGCAGGAAGGTGGCGCGGATGTCGGCGGGCAGCTTGTTCAGCCAACGTTTGTTGACCATGTGGATATACAGCCCCTGGGTGTAGTGCAGGTCGGTAAAGTAGCGGGCGATATCAAACTTGCGCGTGATGCTGCAGACGATGGGGGTATGGTCGAGACCGTCGATGACGCCGGTCTGCAGTGCCTGGGAGACATCGGGCCACGGCATGACGGTGAATTTTAGTCCCCACGCTTTGTAGGTATCGGTGTTTACCGGTGCCTGGGCGATGCGAAAGTTGACTTTTTTGGCGTCGGCCAGGTTTTTTACCGGCGTGGTGGTGGCCCAGCCGTAACTGCCGTAGCCGGTAAAGTCGACTACGTCAATGCCCTGTTTTTGCGCGGCGGCGGCAAAAGGCTGGAACAGCTCCGGCGTGGTGCGGAATTTCTCCAGCTTGGCGGTGGAATCGATGATGTAGGGCAGGTTGACAATGCCCAGTTTTGGCGCCACGTTGGCGGCCATCACCGAGGAACACAGCATCCCCTGCACCGCGCCCATTTTCAGCTTGCGGACTACATCCTTCTCGCCGCCCAATTGCGCCATGGGGCGGAAATCAACGTATAGCTGGCCGTTGGTCTCTTTCCATACCCGGTCGCGGATTTTGTAACCGACACCGATACCGGCGATGGCGGGATGATCGATGTTGGACAGAATATAGTGATAGCGGGCGCCGGAAGGATCGAAATCGGGTTTCCACTTTTCCAGTACACTCAAGTCGCGGGCAAAGGCGCTGGCGCTTAGCCCCATGATGATACATGTCGCCAGAGCGACAATCCGTTTGGTGTCCATAGTAATTTGCCTTTCTGCTGGTTGCGGTTCAGTTGCTATTGCTGCAATCCGATCTGTTTTTGCTCGCGTGCTGCCTGCTGCTGGTCGAGGATGAAATTGCTCAACATTTCGTGCAGCTGATTGGCCTGGGCAGCCAGTTGTTCGGCGGCGGCAGCGCTCTGGGTGGCGGTAGCCATGTTTTGCTGGGTTACCGAATCTACCTGTCCCAAGCCAGTGGTAATCTGGCTGATACCGTTGGATTGTTCTTTGGATGAAGCGAAAATTTCCGCTACCAGGTCACTTACCTTGGCGACACCGGCGGAAATTTCCTTTAGAGCCTCGCCGGTGGCATCGGCTATTTGGGCACCGTTTTCCACCTTTTTGACCGAGCCTTCGATAAGATCTGCGGTCTCGCTGGCGGCTTTGGCGCTGCGTGCCGCCAGGTTGCGTACTTCTTCGGCAACTACGGCAAAGCCCTTGCCGTGCTGACCGGCGCGGGCCGCTTCGACAGCGGCGTTGAGAGCCAGCAGGTTGGTCTGGAAGGCTATTTCGTCGATAACCTTGATGATCTTGGAGATGTTCTGACTCGACTCGTTGATCTCCGCCATGGCCTCAATCATGCTCAGCATTTGCTTGTTGCCGTTGGTGGCTACGGTACGCGCCTCCTGCGCCAGGGTGTTGGCGGTTTCGGCGTTGTCGGCGTTCTGTTTGGTCTGTTCGCTGATTTGGCTCATGGATTTATTGATTTGCTCCAGCGCATTGGCTTGCTGAATGGCGCCTTGCGACAAGGTCTGGCTGGAGTTGGATACATGCTCGGAGCCGGAAAGGATTTGTGCGCCAGCCTCGTTGATATGGGTCATGGTGTTGTTGAGAGCGGCGTTGGCCTTTTGCAGCGGTTCGCGAATCAACCCTTGAGCGGTAAAAGTAAAATCACCGGCAGCCAGTTTGTCAAAGGCGGTGAGAATTTCGTTTTGTAAATCATCGGCAAAACGATCCAGGGCCGCCGCCAGTTTGCCAACTTCGTCGTTGCGGTTGAAATTGAGGCGCTGGTCGAGGTTGCCGTTGCCCATGTTGGTGATCATCTCCAGTGACTGAACCAGCGGTTTGCTGATGCGGCTGGCGATAAAGAAACCGAGCAGCAGGGCGATAACGGTGCACACCGCCGCGACAATGATAACCCAGTTGATCATGCTGTGGGAGACATCGTTGAGTACCTGGTGGGCGTAGCCGAAATCGTCCTTGTAGTAACCGGCGCCGATAACCCAGTCCCACGGGGCGAAATAAGCTACAGCGGCGGTCTTGGTGCGGGCATGGGGCTCACCGGGGTTTTGCCACTGGTAATCCTCGCGGGCGGTGGGAATGTTGCCAGCGCTGGCCGGCGGCAGGGCCAGGGCTTTGTCAATCATCGAGACGATAAACTTGCGTCCGGTTGAATCGGTGGCGTTGAGGATATTCTCGCCGTCGCGTTTGCCGTCTTTAGAGATGATGTAATGCCCCTTTTGTTTTCCTTTGCCGCCCAGAACAAATACATAGCCGGTTTTGCCCACCTTGGTGTTGAGAATGCCACGGCGCAGGCTGGTGACATTTTCCTGCTTTTCACCAAAATAAAGGATGCCGACGACCTTGTCGTGCGTGCTGTTCCAGATGGGTTGGTAGGCGGTGATATACCAGGCGTTGACAACAAAGGCGCGACCGCGGAAGGTTTTGCCGCTCAACACGGTGGCGATAACCTTGTTTTCGCTGCCGTCGGGGTTGGTGCGGGGAATGTAGGTGTTGATGGCGCGTTTGCCGTCGAGTTTTTTAACATTGGTGGCCACCCGCAGCATGTCGCCGTGCTCATTCATGCGCTGAAAAATGGTGCAGGTGCCACCCACCAGGTTGGTTACTTCATCCACTACCGGTGTGGGGCGGTCGAAGTCGCTGTTCTGTCCCAGCCACTGGCCGCCCACCAGCATTTTGGGCAGTTGTACCGCTGTGGCTTGTTTGGTGAACTGGTTGACAGCGTTCCATTGCACCGTTTCATCAGAAAAGGAGATATCCCCTTTGCCATTGAGGACAGCATCGCTTAGCTTGAGGTGGGCGGTGACGGTATTTTCCACCGATTCACGCATGGCCTGGCACATCAGGTAGATGTCCTGCACCTGTTTGCGCGCTTCGTCATAGGTCAGGTCGTTGATAACCGCTGTAACCTCGGTACGCAGGGTGCGGTTTTTTACTACGGCGATGCCGACAATGCCTACGGCGGTAATCAGCACCAGGGCGACAATAGCTCCGGTAATCTGGCTGCGGATATTCATACTGGTTTCCCCTTGATGTTGGTTGGTAATATGGCAAGACACAATAATAAACCGCCGAAATTGTATATGTTGTAACGGTGTTTGTCTAACCTATATTCGGGGCGGTGGACAATTTGTTGAGTATTGGCAAACCTGGATTAAATTGCATTGAGGCGGTCTGTGGCCGGCTGGCGAGGGCGATTTTTCTGGTGTTACATCAGCAACTTCTTGTATATAATGAACACTTGGTTTTCGCTGCGGATTGATCTGCTGGCCAGCAGACGGCAGTCGGGTTGTTGCCGCAGTTGGAGCAGATTGCTGACACCAAATAGCAGACAAGGGGACGATATGAGCGGATTGGCACAGGAACAAAAGGGGATTTTGCTGGAGGCTGGAACCAATGAGTTTGAAATTCTTGAGTATTATCTGTTTGGTCAGTCGTTCGGTATAAATGTGCACAAGCTGCGCGAAATTGTACCGTACAGCGAGGATGTGCTGACCAAATTGCCCGAGAGCCATCCGTCGATGCTGGGTACGGTGTTGTTGCGCGGCGATACTATACCGCTGATCAATCTGGCTCAGCATCTGGGCAAGGAGATTGCCCATGGTAAAACCGCCGCCAATGGAGAGGATGGCGTATCGCTGCGACCGGTGATCCTGGTGTGTGAGTTTAACGAGGAGGTAGTGGCGTTTTTGGTGCACGGTGTTGACCAGATCCACCGGTTGTCGTGGTCGCAGGTTAAGCCGATGGACCAGTTTTTTGATACCTACCGTCCCCGTTTTACCGGTACGGTAACGGTGGCGCAGCGCGATATCCTCATTGTCGATATGGAGCACATCACCTACGAGATATTCGGCGACGGTGAGCACTACGAGGACAGCAGGACAGTCGATGAGGATAGCTCAACATCAATGGAGAAGAAACAGACCCGTGCCGAGGTGAAGTTGTTTTTTGCCGAGGATTCCGCCATTATTCGCCAGGGAATCATGCGCGTACTCAACCAGGCCGGCTATGTACGCAGCGAATGTTTTGGTGATGGCCTGGCATGCTGGAATGCTATTTTGCAGGCGCGCGAGGAGGGGGAACTGCCGATGCTGGTGGTGTCCGATATAGAAATGCCGGAGATGGATGGGCTGGCACTGTGTCGGCGCATTAAAGAAGATGCGGTGCTGCGCCAGATAAAGGTGGTGATGTATTCAAGCCTGATCAACGAGAGTATGGCATGCAAGTGTGATGAGGTCGGTGCCGACGACTATACCAGCAAGCCCGATGTGGCCAAGGTTGTCAATTTGGTAGATAAATACTGCTTTGCCAACAGTGAATGATGGCGGCGTAAAAGCCTGTCCACCGGCGTTGTAGGCGTTTGTTCAAGACTTTGACACATACAATGTATGGCTTCCTTTGAGTAGCTACTTTAGCCTTGGGGGGGGGCGAGTTTTGCGCCACCATCACGAGTGGCTGCGCAGCCGGTCGCCGTGGCTGAAGCCGGGAGAAAGCCGTGGTAAATACACCAGCTCGCGTACCGTTGGACGTGGGCTTTTTTCCCGCGCGTTACATTTTATATTCGATATATTCAAATAAGTGCTTGCATCTTGTTGTTGGGCGCGGTATGTTTTGCCGGAGCAACTGTGACAATAACTTAATGTGAGGCGAGCTTGGTATGAAGTTGGTGTTAACGAATTTCAGTCTTAAATATCCCCGGCTGACCCTGGTGTTGATAACTGTGTTGCTGGCGGGTTTTTTGTGGCAGTTTCCCAAGGTCAAGTTTGACAACGATCCGGAGAACATGCTCTCAGCCAGTGAGCCGGTACGGGTGTTTCATCATCAGGTAAAACAGCGTTATGCCCTGTATGATTTTGTCATCGTCGGTATTGTCAACGAGAAAGATCCCCACGGCGTATTCAATGTCTCCACCCTCAACCGTATCGACAAGCTGACCAAAGAGTTGCTCTATTTGCGCCGTGGCGCCGACGGCAAGCCGGTAATCGCCATACCGGTCACCGGAGGGCGGCAACAGGTTGTCCATCTCGACTTGACTCCGGCCTCGGCGTGGCAGCGGCTGCTGGGGCGGGCATTCAATCATGATCCCAACAAACTGTTCGATGAACACGGGCGCAGCGCTATTATCGCTCATGAACTGATAGCGCCCAGTGTGGTGGATAACTTGAAGCAGGCGGAGCTGGGTTCTCTTAAGCTCGAATACCTGATGGAGCATCCGCCAAAAACCGAAGCCGAAGCGCTGGCTATCCGCGCCGATGCCATGAGCAATCCGCTGTATCGCGGTACCCTGGTGTCGGAAGATGAGCGCGCTATCTGCCTGTATATCCCCATCTCGTCAAAAACCTACAGCTACAATGTCGCCAATCTGGTGCGCCATCTTACCGCCGACTGGCCGACGCAGGATAAAGTGCTGATTACAGGATTGCCGGTGGCGGAGGATACCTTCGGGGTGGAGATGCTGATTCAGATGGCGTTTTCCGCCCCCATGGCCGGGGCGATGATTTTTTTGCTGCTGCTGCTGTTTTTCCGCAGCCTGGCGTTGATTGTTGCGCCGATGCTGGTGGCGGTGACCAGTGTGATCTACGCCATGGGTCTGCTTATTGGCAGCGGCTACGATGTCCACATTATGAGCTCCATGATCGCCATCTTTCTCATGCCTATCGCCGTGGCTGACTCGGTACATATACTCAGTGAGTTTTTTGATCGTTATCACCAGTTTGGCGACAAGGCGCAGACGGTGCGCCATGTTATCGATCATCTGTTCTGGCCCATGCTGTACACCAGCCTGACCACCATCGCCGGTTTCACCTCGCTGGCATTTACCCCCATTCCGCCGGTGCAGATTTTCGGTCTGCACGTGGCCTTTGGCGTGGCGGTGGCCTGGGTGTTGAGCATGACCATGGTACCGGCCTATATTGCCCTGTTCGTGTCGGAAAAGAAACTGGCGCAGCGTCATCTGAACGCGGCGGGGGGCGCGCCGTCCGCCGGTATGACGCCGTTGCTGCAGAAGCTGGGCGACCTAAGTGCCAGTCACAGCGGCACGGTGCTGGTGGCTACACTGGCGCTGGTGGCGGTGTCGATATACGGTATCAGTCACATTCGGGTGAACGACAATCCGGTTAAATGGTTCAGCCCCGGCCACGAAATTCGCATTGCCGACGCTATCCTCAATCACCATTTCGGCGGCACCTATACCGCCTATCTCACCATCGACGAGCTGAAGCCGGACGGCTGCAACTGTGAGGAGGGTAGCAGAATAATCGCGGAGGCGGCGCAGCGGCGTTTCGGTTCCACTCATCCGGAAGCTACGGCGACGTTTGTCGCCACGTTAAATCGGGTGCGCGCTTTGCACCAGAGTGGCAAAATTGACGTAAACGAGGTGTTTTACCGTCTGCTGCGTCAGGCAGATGCGCTGGATGCACAGATTTTTGACGGCTGGAATCTGCTCGGCGACGAAATTAACTATCTTGATCCTGCCGGACTTACTCTGGACAATCTGCCGCGGCGCCTGGGCGCGGTGGGACGCGCTCATGCGGCGCAGCTGGATAAACTGCTGCGCCAGTTACGGGCGCGTGGCAATCTGGCCGGAACCCGGTTGCAGGACGCGGCACTGGCTGTTTGCGATGGCAACACTGCCCAGACTTTCCACGCTTTTGTGCTGGAGATGCAGGCGGAAATCACCGCACCGCCGTTCAAGAGGCCGCAGGTGTTACGTTATCTGGCCGGTTTGCAGCAATACCTGCGTGCCAGCGCTCTGGTGGGTAAAAGCAGCAGCGTGGTGGACGCGGTTAAAAAGGCCAATTACGAACTCAATTATCAGGCTCCGCCCGCTGATGCCGACGCCGCTGTGCGCGCGCAGTATCGCCGCCGCAACGACGCTTTTTACGCCGTGCCGCCCACCGCTGCCGCCGTGGCACAGGTGTATGTGCAGTTGGAGGGGATGAAAAAGAAGGACAGCCTGTTCCATCTGGTTACCCGCGACTACCATCACGCCAATCTGTGGGTGCAACTCAAAAGTGGCGACAATCGCGATATGGAAGCGGTGGTTGCCGCTGTTGACCGTTACCTGGCCGCGCATCCGGCACCATTTGAGATGCAGACGCGCTGGGCCGGTCTTACCTATCTAAACGTGGTGTGGCAGGATAGAATGGTGCGCGGGATGCTGTCGTCGCTGCTGGGCAGCTTTATCGTGGTGCTGGTGATGATGGTAGTGCTGTTTCGCAGTGTGCTGTGGGGGGTGCTGGCCATGTTGCCCCTGACTGTCACCATCACCATGATCTACGGCATTATCGGTCTGGTTGGCAAGGATTACGATATGCCGGTGGCGGTGCTGTCGTCGCTCACCCTGGGGTTGAGTGTCGATTTTGCCATCCATTTTCTCCAGCGCGCGCGTGAATTGCAGCGGGAAAACGGTGACTGGCGTGCCACCGTGGTACAGATGTTTCGTGAGCCGGCCCAGGCCATCAGCCGTAACGCCATCACCATTGCCGTCGGCTTTACCCCGCTGCTGCTGGCGCCGCTGGTGCCGTACAAGACGGTGGGCTTTTTTCTCGCTACAATCATGATATTATCGTGGCTGGCCACCTTGCTGCTGTTGCCGGCATTGCTGCAAATGCTGCAGCGCTGGGTGTTTCCCCGTTCGTCAGCGAAGGAGGATTGAAATGTTGCGTCTGTTGATGATGTTGGTGCTTGTGGCACCGTTGCTGGCTGTGCAACCGCTGCAGGCGGCACTGTTGAGTGCCGACGAAGTGATTGAGCGTGCCAATCAGGCGGCGTACTATGCCGGTAACGATGGTCGTGCCGACGTGAAAATGACCATCACCTCCAAAGATGGCAGTGTGCGACGGCGCGAGTTTACCATTTTGCGCCTGAACACCAAAAACGGTAACCAGAAGTTCTACACCTATTTCAAGGCTCCTGCCGATGTCTACAAAATGGCTTATCTGGTGTGGAAAAATGTCGACGGTGATGACGATCGCTGGCTGTGGCTGCCGGCCCTCAATCTGAAAAAACGGATTGCGCCGGGAGACAAGCGAACCAGTTTTGTCGGTTCCGATTTTGTCTATGAGGATGTCTCCGGTCGCAATATTCACGCTGATAAACACACCATGCTGGAACAGGGGGATGGCTATTATCTCATCGACAATACGCCGGTAGATGCGGCGGCGGTGGAGTTTTCCCACTATACGGTCAAAATAGACGCTACCACCTTTTTGCCCATGCTGGCGGAATACTACGACCACAGCGGTCGTTTGTATCGGCGGGTGGAAGCGCGTAAGGTGGCGCTGGTGCAGGGCTATCCCACAGTGATGGTGTCTCAGGTCAGCGATCTGGGCAGCGGCAGCAATACCCGCAACGAGTTCAGCAATGTCCGTTACAATATCGGTCTGAAGGAGCGCATCTTCAGCGAGCGCTTTTTGCGGCGGCCGCCGCGGGAGGTTACGCGCTGATGTCCTGGCGGCTGGTAACGCTGCTGCTGGCGGCGCTGATAGTGCTGGTCGGCGCGTTACCGGTGTCGGCGTGGCAACTGCATGGCTTTGTCGATGCCCGCAGCGGCCTGCGCCTGCACAATGCCGCCGGGCAGCGGCGCGCCATCCTCAATGAGACGCGCCTGCAACTTGATTTAAGTCACGACAGCGACTGGGCGCAGTGGCGGCTGCGCGGCGATGTTATCGCCGATGAAGCCGCCGGGGCGCACGATTTCGATCTTGAGCTGGGTCACGGCGTGCTGGATATGCGCGAGGCCAATGTGCTGCTCTATCCCCTCGATTGCCTCGATGTCAAAATCGGGCGCCAGATTCTCACCTGGGGCACCGGCGACCTGCTGTTTATCAACGATATGTTTCCCAAGGACTGGCAGTCGTTTTTTCTCGGTCGCGATGAGGAGTACCTGAAAGCGCCTTCCGACGCGGTACTGGCCAGTTTTTATTTTGACAGCGTCAATCTCGATGTGGTGTACACGCCGCAGTTTGACAGCGATCGTTACATCAGCGGTGAACGCTTATCGTACTGGAATCCCATGTTTGGCCGTCACGCTGTGCGCAGCGACGGCTTGCGTGTGGATAGGCGCAACCGCGCTTTTAGCGAAGATGAGTTCAGCGTGCGGCTGTATCGCGATGTGAAAGGCTACGAGCTGGCGCTGTACGGCTACAGCGGTTACTGGAAAAACCCGGTCGGTTTCGATGCCGCCAGTGGTCGCCAGAGTTTTCCGCGTCTGGATGTCTACGGTGCCAGCGGGCGGGGTGGGTTGTTCGGCGGTATCTTCAATATCGAAGGTGGTTTTTATAACAGTCGTGATGATCGCGGCGGTGATGATCCCAACGTACCCAACAGCGAATATCGCCTGCTGCTGGGTTACGAGCACGAGCTGGCGCGCGATTTCAGCGCTGCCGGGCAGTATTACCTCGAATATCTCGACCACTACGGCAACTACCGCGCGGCGCTGCCCGCCGCCGTCCACGCGCGTGAGCGCTGCCGCCACGTTTTTACCCTGCGTCTGACCCGCCAGGCGCTCAGTCAAAATCTTACCCTGTCGCTGTTTTGCTACTGGTCGCCTTCGGATGAAGATGGCTATCTGCGTCCGATTGTCAAGTACAAGGCCAGCGACGCGGTGAGTATCTATGTGGGGGGCAATCTGTTCCTCGGTCGGCGCTGTGATACCTTCTTCGGCCAGTTTGAGGACAACAACAACCTTTATCTCGGCGCCCGCTACAGTTTTTAGGTGACGGTGATGATCCCTTCCGCTACCGGCGCGACATGTCTCTTCGATAGTCATATACATCTCGATTTATTGCCCGCCGCTGTAGAAGTCGCTGGCGCTGCGTTGGTACCGGCATTAACACCGACGCAGTGGTTGCCGCTGCTGCGGCGCTACCGTAACAATGCGGCAGTATGGCTGGCGCTGGGGGCGCATCCCAGTGCTGTCGCCGCAGCAGATGCGGCGGCACTGCGTCGTCTGCGCCGCCTGCTACGCCATCCCAAAGTGGTGGCGCTGGGGGAGGTGGGGCTGGATGGACGTTACGGTGACGATGCCGCGCAACTGCTGTTGCTGCGGCGCCAGATGGAGTTGGCGGCCACAAGTGGAAAAGCGCTGGTATTACATTGCGTGCGCCGCTATCATGAGCTGGTGCCGCTGCTGGAACAGCAGGATGGCGGTTGTGGCGGTGTGCTCCACGGCTTCAGCGGTGGCAGCGATCTGGCTGCGCGGTTGTGGCGCGCCGGTTTTGCCATCGGTATTGGTCGCACCGTGCTGAACCCGGCGGCGAAAAAGCTGCGCACGGCGGTGGCTGCATTGCCAGACGCGGCGCTGCTGCTGGAGACTGATGCGCCGTGGCCGCGTGGTTGTGGAGAAGATGGCAGCAATGCCCTGGAGCGGATTGCTGCTGCCGTGGCGCAGATACGCGGCCAGCGGGTAGAACAGGTGGCGACATACACAGCCGCCAACGCGCGGCGGATTTTTTCCCTTACGGACTGATCTATGGAATCACATGGCTGTGTCGGCAGTGGCGCTGGCGACGAACGTTTTTCCCGTACGGCGCTGTTTCTCGGTAAAGACGCCGTGGCACACCTGGCGCGCTGCCACGTGGCGGTGTTCGGTCTCGGCGGCGTGGGTGGCTACGCGGTGGAGGCGTTGGCACGCGCCGGTATCGGCGCCATCACTCTGGTGGATAACGACTGCTTCTGCTGCAGCAATATTAATCGGCAACTGCATGCCCTGCCGGAAACGGTTGGCCAACTCAAGGTGGCGGTGGCGGCGCAGCGCTGCCGCGCCATCAACCCGACGCTCAGGGTGTACGAGGTGGCGCGCCGCTACAGCGCCCAGGAAGCGGCCGATTTTTTCCCGGCTCACTATCATTATGTGCTCGACTGTATCGACACTGTTTCAGCTAAAATCGACTTGATTCAGCAGTGCCGCGCGCGCAAGCTGGCGGTGATTAGCGCCATGGGGGCGGCCAACAAAATTGATCCGTCTCTGGTACGTGTCGGCGAGTTGTTCCACAGCGAAAAGTGTCGCCTGGCGCGCATTATGCGCAAGGAATTACGCCGCCGCGGTATTGACAGCGGCGTTACGGCGGTGTATTCCACAGAGCAGTTTCATCCGCCCGGCGGCAGTGAGCGCACGCCGCTGCTCGGCTCTGTTGCCACCATTCCGGCGCTGTTCGGCCTGATGATGGCTGGCCATGTACTGCAATCTCTGCTGACTGGGGTAATTAACGATGGAAATTGACTGGTGGCAACTGCCGGCGCTGTTTGCTGTAGGCGGTATAAGCGGATTCCTCAATATCCTCGCCGGCGGCGGCTCGTTGCTTACCCTGCCGCTGCTGATCTTTATCGGCTTGCCGGCAGTGGAAGCCAACGGTACCAACCGGGTGGCCATTGTGGTGCAGAATATCGTTGCCATGCGCAGCTACAAAAAAAGTGGCGTGCTAGCGTGGGACCTGGCGTTGCTGTGTACCGTACCGGCGGTGCTGGGCGCGATTATCGGTGCCAATATTGCCGTTACCATCGACGATCAGCTGTTTCGTCAGGTGCTGGGGGCGGTAATGGTGCTGATGCTGGTGCTTACCGCCATCGATCCGGTCAAACGCTTCGGCTGGGATTGCGGCGACCTGCAGCGGGTGCGGCGGCTGCCGTTGGTGGCCGGTTTTTTCTGTATCGGTATCTACGGCGGTTTTATTCAGGCCGGGGTCGGCTTTCTGATTCTCATTGTCGCCACCCTGGCGGGGATGGATCTGCTGCGCAGCAACGTGCTCAAGGTGGTGGTTATCCTCGCTTTCAATCTGCCGGCGGCAGCCATCTTCGCCTGGCACGGCGATATTAATTGGCTGCTGGGGGCGGCGCTGGCGTGCGGTAACGCTCTGGGTGGATTGGTGGCGGCGCGTCTGGCGGTAAAAAAGGGGCACAACTGGATTCGTCGCGTGGTCACAGTTGTGGTGTTGTTGTGTGCTGTCAAACTGTTTGTGGGATAAAATAATCGTTGTGGTATTTATGCTCGGCTGGCGAGCAAAAAATGCACATTGTATACAATTTTCCTTTTGCAATTTTATCAAACGGCGTTTACTATTAACAGCAATATGTGATCCCCCGTGCGGGTGTTCCGGGCGGGGTGTTGATTTTCTACATTACTTGGATAAGGGGGTATCTGATGGTTATGGCGTATGTAAGTTGGCGGCCACCACCGTATTGAAGCCGGGTTGTAGTGGCGTTTCGACCGGGTGAGCGGGCCTGTCTGCATGGCGCAGATGGCTCCAGCCCTGAACAAACTTCTAAGGACAGGTAAATTCTATGCAAATGCTTCAAAGTTCTATTGGCAGAAAGCTTGTGATGGCAGCGACCGGCCTGTGTCTGGTCGGCTTTGTCATCGTTCACCTGCTTGGTAACTCATCCATCTTCATCGGAGCGGATGGTATCAATGCGTATGCTGAGCACCTGCACTCACTGGGACCGTTGGTATGGGTCTTCCGTATTGTGCTGCTTGGCCTTTTCGGGCTGCATATCTTCTTTGGTATTCAGCTGACACTCGAGAACAGTGCGGCGCGTCCCATCGATTACGTGGAGAAGCAGAATATCCGCACCTCGTTTGGCGCCGAGACCATGATCTACACCGGTCTGGCCATTCTGGCTTTCGTTGTGTATCACCTGCTGCATTTCACCATGCACGTAACCAACCCCGAAATTTCCGTCGGCGTACTGCCGCTGGATGCGCTGGGTCGCAATGACGTGTTCACCATGGTGGTTCTCAGCTTCCAGAAGTTCTTCATCAGTGCGATTTATGCCGGTGCCATGGTGGCATTGCTGCTCCATCTGAGTCACGGTATCCAGAGCCTGTTCCAGACTCTGGGCCTGTTGAATGGCAAAACACTGCCGGTTATGGAAAAAATCGGTCGTGCCGTTGCCGTTGTCGCCTTTATTGGTTTTGTTTCTATCCCGGTGTCCATACTTCTGGGCCTGATTAAAGTTTAGGAGGGTTCATCGTGATCTTAGATGGAAAGTGTCCTAGCGGACCTATTGAAAAATCTTGGGACAAGCATCGCTTTGATCTTAAGCTGGTTAACCCGGCTAACAAGCGTAAGTACAAAATTCTGGTTGTCGGTACCGGCCTGGCCGGTGGTGCCGCCGCCGCAACTCTGGGCGAGCTTGGTTACAACGTAGAGGCGTTCTGCTATCAGGATAGCGCCCGTCGCGCCCACAGTATCGCAGCTCAAGGTGGTATCAACGCCGCCAAAAACTATCATAACGACGGTGATAGTGTATTCCGTCTGTTCTACGACACCATCAAGGGCGGTGACTTCCGCGCCCGTGAGGGAGACGTATGGCGTCTGGCCCAGGTGAGTAACAATATTATCGACCAGTGTGTGGCTCAGGGCGTTCCTTTCGCTCGTGAGTACAGCGGCCTGCTGGCCAACCGCTCCTTCGGCGGTGCCCAGGTTTCCCGTACCTTTTATGCTCGTGGCCAAACTGGTCAGCAGTTGCTCCTCGGCGCTTACCAGGCGCTGTCACGTCAGGTGAAGGCGGGCACTGTCAAGGTTCGCCCCCGCACCGAGATGCTCGATCTGGTCGTGGTTGACGGTGTGGCGCGTGGTATCACCGTGCGTAACCTCATCAGCGGCGAGATTGAGTCTCATTGGGGCGATGCTGTGATTCTGGCCACCGGCGGTTATATCAACGTGTTCTATCTCTCCACTAACGCCATGGGCTGCAGTGTTACCGCAGCGTGGAAAGCGTGTAAAAAGGGCGCCTTCATGGCCAACCCCTGCTACACCCAGATTCACCCCACCTGTATCCCGCAGAGTGGCGATCATCAGTCCAAGCTTACCCTCATGTCGGAGTCGCTGCGTAACGACGGTCGCTGCTGGGTACCGAAAAAAGCCGAGGACTGCGAAAAGCCCGTCAACGAGATTCCCGAAGAGGCGCGCGACTACTACCTGGAGCGCAAGTATCCCTCTTTCGGTAACCTGGCACCGCGTGATATCGCTTCGCGTGCCGCCAAAGAGCAGTGCGACGACGGTCGTGGTGTCGGCCCCGGCAAGCGCGGCGTCTACCTCGATTACCAGAGCGCCATCGAACGCGTTGGTGAGGACACCATCCGCGAGCGTTACGGCAACCTGTTCGACATGTACGAGAAGATCACCGACGAGAACGCTTATAAACAGCCGATGCGTATCTATCCGGCACCGCACTATGCCATGGGCGGTCTGTGGGTAGACTACAACTGCATGAGCAATATCCCTGGTCTGTTTGTGCTTGGTGAAGCCAACTTCTCGGTACACGGCGCCAACCGTCTCGGTGCTTCGGCTCTCATGCAGGGTCTGGCCGACGGTTACTTTGTAATTCCTTACACCATCGGTGGCTATCTGGCCGGCGTCAAGCCGGGCGAGGTGACTGACGAGCATGCGGCGTTTGCCAAGTCTCGCGAGGATGTAAAAGCGCAGATCAACAAGCTGATGAGCATCAACGGCAAGCGTTCCGTCAGCTCTTTCCACCGTGCCCTCGGCAAGATCATGTGGGAAGACGTCGGCATGGCGCGCAGCAAGGAGAGCCTCGAGGATGCTCTCAAGGCGATTCCGGCACTGCGCGAGGAGTTCTGGCAAAATGTCAAGGTTACCGGTTCCGAAGGTGATCTGAATAACCAGCTCGAGAACGCCGGTCGTGTGGCTGACTTCCTCGAGTTTGCCGAAATTCTGGCAACTGACGCGCTACACCGTGAAGAGTCCTGTGGTGGTCATTTCCGTGTTGAGCATCAGACCGATGATGGCGAAGCAATGCGTGATGACGAGAAATTCTGCTATGTTGCAGCGTGGGAGTACAAAGGTGAAGGCAAGGCACCTGAGCTGCACAAAGAGCCACTGAAATTCGAAAACGTTAAACTTGCAGTAAGGAGTTATAAATAATGGATCTGACACTTTACGTATGGCGCCAAAACGGTCCTGATGAAAAGGGCAAAATGGAGCAGTACGAGGCTAAGAATGTCAGCCCCGACAGCTCCTTTCTGGAAATGCTCGACGAGGTGAATGAGGAGCTTATCGCCAACGGAGAGCTGCCCATCGAATTTGACAACGATTGCCGCGAAGGTATCTGTGGTACCTGTGGTTGTGTAATCAATGGTGTACCGCACGGCCCGCAGGAGAAGACCACCACCTGCCAACTGCATATGCGCCAATTCAATGACGGTGATACCATCACTCTTGAGCCGTGGCGTGCCGGGGCCTTCCCGGTGGTTAAAGACCTGGTAGTTGATCGCAGCGCTCTGGATAAAATTATCCAGGCCGGTGGTTATACTTCAGCCTACACCGGTGAGGTTGGTGAAGCCAATCAGACACTGATTCCCAAGCCTGATGCCGATTATGCCATGGACGCAGCCGAGTGCATCGGTTGCGGTGCCTGTGTGGCAGCCTGCCCCAATGGTAGTGCCATGCTGTTCACCTGTGCCAAGGTTGCGCAGATGGCCGTATTGCCGCAAGGGCAGGTAGAAGCGGCTGAGCGGGTCAAGAATATGACCGAAGCGTTGCTTAATGCCGGTTTTGGCAACTGTACCAACCATTACGAGTGTGAAGCGGCTTGTCCCAAAGGGGTAAGCGTCAAGTTTATCGCCAAGTCGAACCGCGAATATATCAAGGCACTCGGCAAGTAATACCGGATAACATCCCGGAACAAAGAGGGCCGCTTCGTCGAAGCGGCCCTCTTTGTTTCAACTGGACGGTGTTGCTGTTATCTGGCGATCGCGCTGTGGAATTAACGAAAAATCGAAAGCGTTGACCGCCCACGCCATTATCACATCGGGTGGCTCATCACGCAAAAAAGAAGGTGGATTCTGACCGAGAAATTCGAGAACATCCACTAACAAATCGCTGCGTCTGGTCATGGCAGTAATATTAACCTGATGGTGACGCTTGCTGATTTTTTCGCCATTGGTTGCCAGCGCCAGCGGCAGGTGGCCGAATTGCGGCACCGTGTAGCCCAGACAATGGTGAAGAAAAATCTGCCGCGGGGTGGAAAACAACAGATCGCGACCACGTATTACCTGATTGACCCCGGCTAGGTAATCATCTATTACAACCGCCAGTTGGTAATTGAAAACTCCATCGTTACGCCGCAGAGGAAAGTCGCCTACTTCATGTTCAAGATGCTGCTGTTGCTTGCCGTAGACAATATCGGAGAATGAAATTACAACTCCACTGGTGTTGATGCGCCAGGCGCTATTGCGCTCGCTCAGACCACGATGGCGGCAGGTGCCGGGATAGATAGGGCCTTCTTCACCCATGTGGGGGGCGCTGGCACTGATGATGCGGCGTGAACAACTGCAGCGATATAACCGTCCCTGTTCGTGTAGTTGCCGCAATGCATCAGCATAGTGATGGATGTTGCGGCTTTGAAACGTTACCTCGCCATCCCACAGCAGTGCTAGGTGCTCCAGCTGCTGCATAATGGTGTCAGCCGCACCAGGCACAACCCTCGGAGTATCCAAATCATCAATCCGCAAAAGCCAACGTCCCCCAGATTGCTTGGCAGCACAGTAACTGGCTACAGCTGTCAGAAGCGAACCGAAGTGGAGCGCACCGGTTGGGCTGGGGGCAAAACGACCTGTAATTTGTCTATGTTCATGCATAATGGCACACAATCGCAGCAATTTGCCCGCTGTAAAAAGCGTATATCAGAATATATTACAAAAAATGTTGACAAAAGGCGCGTAACAACATATCTATTACGAAAATAGTATTAAATGAGGAGCATTATGATAATTACCCGCGCAACCGAATATGCCGTTCGTGCCATTCTGTACATGTCCAAGTTTCCCACCGGTCAGATTGTTCTGAAAAAAGATATCTGCCGCACCCAGGATGTTACACCGGCATTTCTCACCAAGATTTTTCAACCCCTGATAAAAGAAGGGATAGTCGGCTCGCAGCGCGGCGTTGGTGGTGGATTCTTTCTTAAAAAAGATCCAAAGGATATCACAGTGTACGATATCTTCAAGGCTCAGGAAGATCCTCTGCATATCAATAAATGTCTAATCGGGGAGGGCTGCTGCGAGCGCGACAGCTTCTGCTCGGTGCACGGCGCCTGGCGTGAGGTTCGTGATGGTATGAAGCAGCGTCTGGAGGAGTACACGTTTGAGCGCTTGGCGCGGGAGCAGGAGGAGAATATCGCCAACCTGATGAGAAGTAAGCGGGAATCTGCTGTCGCCGACAACTGATTGAAGCGATGATTAATTGCATTATACATTGACTAAAGAATAAATTTTGCATAGTATTGCTCGATTTTTCGTTGCTTTACATTGTCAGCGCATTTCAGGGGATGAAATATATGGACAAGGCACAGGCGGAAAAATACCGGGCTATTCTGCAGGAACAGTTGGAAAAGTTGTTGCGTGAGGCGGATAAAACTGTCTCGGAAATGACCGATGAAAAAGAGAATTTTCCCGATCCTACCGACCGGGCATCCATGGAATCGGATCGCAACTTCGAATTGCGGATACGTGATCGAGAACGGCGCCTGATAGCCAAGATCAAGGATGCGATAAAACGGATTGACGACGGGGTGTTCGGTATTTGCGAGTGTTGCGAAGAAGAGATCGGCGAAGCGCGTTTGCAGGCGCGGCCAGTAACCACCTTGTGTATCGACTGCAAAACCGAGCAGGAGCGCAAAGAACGGATCGGTTAGACGCCGACCAGGATTTGACTTAATCACAGCAGCCGCACTGTCCCTTGGGGTAGACGCGGCTGTTGCTTTTTGTCCCTGCCGAGGTTACAGCCATGACCAAAGAAGATTATATCTACGCCCAACCGCAGAACAACATCCCCCCATTCGATTTTAATGCCGCTGTTGTCGATGTATTCGACGACATGCTCACCCGCAGTGTCCCGCTGTATCACGAGTCGATTCGTCGTCAGGCGCAACTGGCGGCGGAATTTTATCAACCCGGCACGACAATTTACGATCTTGGCTGCTCCAACGGCAATTTTGCCATGCGGTTGCTAAAGGAGATGGGCACGGCTCCGTTTATCATGCAGGCGGTGGATAATTCACAGCCGATGCTGGAGCAGTATCGCACCCGCCTGGCCACCTGCCCCACCACAGCGCAGATAACGCTGCACAACAGTTCCATAGAGGATTTCCCTCTGCAGAATGCTTCGGTGGTGGTTGTCAATCTCACTTTGCAGTTTATCGCTGTGCAGCAGCGGCGGCAGGTGCTGCAGCGGGTATATGATGCCCTGGTTCCCGGCGGTGTTTTGCTGCTGAGCGAAAAGATTGTTGCCGCTGATGAACAGATCGACCAGATACAGCAGCGCTGGTATTATCGCTTTAAAGGGGAGAACGGCTATTCACGGCTGGAGATCAGCCAGAAACGGGAGGCGCTGGAAAATGTTTTGATTCCCGATACCGTGGAACAGCACCAGCAGCGCCTGCATGAGGTGGGGTTCAGGCACTGTGATATCTGGCTGAAATGGTTTAACTTCATGTCCATGTTGTGTATCCGCCCATGATAGATAACTCTGCCCTGCTGCAACTCTGGCGCGATCAGCCGTGGCACGACGCGCTGCAGGCGGTGCTGGCCGACATGGAGCAGTTTCAGCAACGCGATCGCAAGAGTCGCGCCTATGCTGAGGCGATTGCTGCTGTGCCGCCTCTGCCTACTGCCGCGCCGCAGCTGGATCGCGATCAGGTAACCATCGGCACCGCCGCGCAACTGACAGCGGCACAGCACAACCATCTGCAACAGGCGCTGTTCGCCTTGAGACCGTGGCGCAAGGGGCCGTTTAACCTGTACGGCATCGAAATAGACAGCGAATGGGTATCGGCGCTTAAATGGCAGCGCCTACAGGGCAATATCGCGCCGCTGCGCGGGCGGCGGGTGCTGGATGTCGGCAGCAGCTGCGGTTACTACCTGCTGCGCATGCAGGCGGAACAGCCGCGCCTGCTGGTGGGGCTGGAGCCATACGCTACCTTTTACTACCAGTTCTGTCTGCTGCAGCGCCTGTTTAAGATCGCCACCTGTTTTACTCTGCCGCTGAAATTTGAGCAGATGCCGCTGCTGGAGGGTTATTTTGACAGCGTGTTTCACATGGGGGTGCTGTACCACGTCAAATCGCCGCTGGATACCCTGGTGCGTTTGCGTCGCACCCTGCGTCGTGGCGGCGAACTGGTGCTGGAAACCCTGGTGATTCCCGGTGATGAATATCTGGCGCTGGCGCCGCCGCAGCGTTACGCCAAGATGAACAATGTCTATTTTATCCCCACGGTAAACTGTCTGCAGGCGTGGCTGGAGCGCAGCGGCTTTACCAATGTGCGCTGTGTCGATGTTACCCGCACCACCGGTGTCGAGCAGCGTAAAACCGCCTGGATTCAGACCGAATCCCTAGCTGACTTTCTCGATCCTGACGATGAGATGAAAACGGTGGAGGGCTACCCGGCGCCACGGCGCGCCCTGATGCTGGCCGAGGTGAAATGATGGAAGAACAACAGCCGACTGTGGATCATCTGCGCCGACATCTGGCGGAATATTCACCGCAGCTGGCTGGCGGCGGGCAATGCAGTGCCGCTGTAGCGCTGGTGTTGCGCCAGGGGGCGGAAGGGGTGGAGGTGTTGTTTATCCACCGCGCCCGTAACGCCGCCGATCCGTGGTCGGGAAACATCGCTTTTCCCGGTGGGCGTATAGAAGCTGATGATGACGATGCCATGATGGCGGCCATGCGTGAAACGGCTGAAGAGGTCGGGATTGTGCTGGAACGTGACCAGTTGCTCGGGCGCCTGGACGACCAGCACGGCGTGCGCATCAACGTCTGGGTAAGCTGTTACGTGTTTGTCAGCACCGCCACAGTTGGTGCTACCGCTGCCGACGAGGTGCAGCACGCCTTCTGGTATCCACTGGAACAGTTGCTCAGCAGCGAGCGCCATGGCCGCTTTGCGGTGGACTGGCACGGCGAGCAGAGCCTGGTGCCGGCGATCAAACTACATGACGACCTGCCGGTGCTGTGGGGACTTACCTACCGCTTTATCAGCAACTTCTTTGCTGCCAGCGCTATTTTGCCTGCCACTTTAGCGGCGTGTACCTTCAAGTAGCCTGCATTACAGTGGCGGCGCCGCCGCGCCCAGGCGCTGCTGGCGGTCGAAGCGTAGCCGTGCCAGTACCCACTTGCCGTCGCGTTGCAGCGAAGTGAAACCCACATAAATACTCTGGCTGGTGTAGCGTATCTCAGCATAGACAAAGTTGGACGAGATGGTCTGTTTGACCATCAACACTGTATAACCCTGGTATTTACCGTACAGACGCTCGATATTTTTCAGATACTGGCAGTTTGAAGCCAGCTGAGTGGCGTTGACGTATGGGCTGCCCTCCAGCCAGCGTTTTACCCCGGCGGCGTAACCGCTGCTACGGTAGGCGGCAAAGCCGGCGTGGATGTACTCCGGCACCTGTTTGGTGGCGGGCGGAGCAGTTGCCCATACTGTCCCGGCATGGAGCAGGGTGGTGGTCATGATAAGGATAATGAGATTTTTCATAGTGGGAACTCCTCTGAAGCGGCAGACAGATCCATATTACAGTAGATAGGTGGAGTGAAATGGTCAACAATTAAATTGAGATTTTACATTTGACAAATGTCGCTATTGTCTATTAGTATCACTTCTCTGTTTTCCAGTGGGCCTATAGCTCAGTTGGTCAGAGCCACCGGCTCATAACCGGTTTGTCCCAGGTTCGAGTCCTGGTGGGCCCACCACTTACAGATCACACGAAGGGCAGTTGATGGTAAGGACACGCAGGCGTTATCGCCATCGCAGTAAACCGTATATTTTAAGGAGAGTGCAATCACACCAGAGTTGCACTCTCTTTTTTTGAGGGAGGCTCATGGCTGCCGCAGTAACCATGCGCATGGCCGATCTGGCCGGGTTGCTCAACCGCTGCTATCCCCCCGATTTGGCCGAGGAATGGGATAATGTCGGCTTGCAGGTTGGTGATTCCGCTCAGGAAATAACCGCTGTCATGGTTGCTTTGGATCCCGGCATGACGGCAGTCAAACAGGCTTTGGCTCACCAGTGCCAGGCTTTGATAACCCACCACCCGCTACTGTTCAAAGGTCTCAAAAAAATCTCACCCGGTGATGAAACCGGCCGCATCATCTATACCGCCATCAAGGCCGATCTGGCCATCTTCAGTTGTCATACCAATCTCGATAGTGCTGCCAATGGTCTCAATGACTGGCTGGCTGCCCGGCTGGCGTTGTGCGATTGCAAGCCGTTGCAGCCGCCGCAGGGCGGTGACTTGCTCAAGCTGGTGGTGTATGTGCCCCGCGCGCATGAAGAGGCGGTGGCCCGAGCGGTGTGGGCGGCTGGAGCCGGTTGTATTGGCGCATACGATCACTGTTCGTTTCGAGCTGCGGGGATCGGGACGTTTCGCCCCGGCCGGGGGAGCGCGCCATTTATCGGTCGTGTCGGTAGTGATGAGCGGGTGGATGAAGTGCGTTTTGAAACTGTGGTCAGTCGTGCCGCCTGCGCCAGAGTGGTGGCCAGAATGCTCAAGGCCCATCCTTACGAGGAGGTGGCCTACGATCTCATCCCCCTGGCCAATCGACGAGATGATGTCGGCCTGGGGCGCATCGGCACCCTGGAGCATCCTCTTGGTCTGGAGCAGTTTGCCGAGCGTTGTAAAAATGCCCTTGATTGTGCCGCGCTGCGGCTGGTTGCCGCGCCGGGACGGCAGCAGATTAAAAAGGTGGCGGTGTGTGGCGGCAGCGGCGCCGCGCTTGTGCACGCGGCGGCGCGTCAGGGTGCCGATGTGCTGGTGACCGGCGATATGAAATATCACGAGGCGCTTACGGCACAGGCCCTGGGGGTGAGCGTGATTGATGCCGGGCACTTTGCCACCGAACGGTTAATGGCTCAGGAACTGGCCGCGCGGTTGCGCGCTGCCGCCGCCGAACGACGCTGGCAGGTGGAGTTCATGGTGGCGGACGAGGTCGATCCGTTTGTCTTTGTCTGACGGCTTGCAGGTAAACCGTAGCGAAATTTTTTACTTAGCCATCTTATTTGTTTTTGCGAGACCATCATATATTACGGAGGTAATGGCGTGAAAGAAGAAGTGCAGTTGCTCATAGACTTGCAGGAGCTGGATCAACACATCATAAAGGGGCGTAAACAGCAGGAGCAGTTGCGCAAGGAACAGGCCAGGCTGGCAGTGCAGGCAGACAAACTGCGTGCAGTTATCGACCAACTGGATGAGCAGATTGCCACCGTTGAGGCTGAATGCGGTGAAACCAGTAAAGCGCTGGCGCTGGAGCAGGAGAATGTCGCCAAGGCTGAGGCGCGCCTGCCGGAGATCAAAACCCAGAAGGAATATCTGGCGGTTCTAAAAGAAGCTGATACCGCCAAAAAACAGTGCAAGGATCTGCAGGAAAAAATCGATGCCAGTCAGGAAGTGCTGCAGGAACTGCAGGATAATCGCGATGAAAAGCAGCAGCAGCTAGAGGAGTTGCAGCAAAACAACGACAGCCGCAGCAATGAGATAGAGGCCGAACTTGTCAAGATTGACAAGTCCCTCAGCAGCGAGGATAACAAACGGGAGCGCCTGGCAAAAAAAGTGCCGGAGCAACTGCGTAAAACCTATGATATCCTGCTGCAGCGGCGTAACGGCGTGGCCATTGTCGAAGCGCGGCGCTATACCTGCCTCGGGTGCAACATGCACCTGCCGCCGCAGTTTTTTAACAACATGCTTAAGCATCAGGGGCTGGATAACTGTCCTCATTGCAATCGACTGCTGTATATTCAGCCGCAGGAAAATTAAACACCGATAGCAGATCGTAAACTGGTCGAAGAAGCACAGACGATCGCCGGTCTCTTGCGAGGCGGGAGGAAAGTCCGGGCTCCGCAGGGCGGGATGGTTCCTAACGGGAACCGGGGGTGACCCCAGGGACAGTGCCACAGAGAGCAGACCGCCTGCCAGTGGCAGGTAAGGGTGAAAGGGTGAGGTAAGAGCTCACCGGCTCCGCTGGTGACAGTGGAGGCCAGGTAAACCCCATCCGGAGCAAGGCCGAATAGGGAAGCGTTTGAGGACGGCCCGTCCGAAGCTTCCGGGTTGGCTGCTTGAGGCCGTCGGCGACGGCGGTCCTAGAGGAATGATCGTCCCCCGGCGGCGGGTAACTGCCGTCGGGTACAGAACCCGGCTTACGGGCTTCTTCGGCCAGTGTTTACCGCTGGCGTGGCAAGGGATTGACAATGGATGAGCAGCAGGCGGGCAACGCCCGGCGCTGGCAGGAGATCGTTACAGCACTGCAACGGGAGATCTCCTGTCTGGACGGTGAACAGCGGCGCTGGATTGAACAACGCCTGGCACTGGTGCATGCCCTGCAGCGGCAACTGCACCAGTTGTTTCTTGCCGCCGATGGCGCTGCTGCCTGCGCCCGCTGCGGCGGCGCCTGCTGCGAGCTGGGCCATAATCACATGACACTGGTCAATCTGCTCGGTGTGCTGCTGAGTGCCACAGTGCCCGAAGCCGATTTCAGCCGAACCTGCCCGTTTCTGGGGGCCGACGGCTGCCGCCTGGCGGTGGAGGTGCGGCCATTCAACTGTGTTACCTTTATCTGCCCCGAACTGGAAGAGGCGCTGACACCGGCGCAACAGGAGCGGTTTTACGCCCTGGAGCGGCAACTGCGGGACCAGTATGCCGTATTTGATGAGCGCTATCTCGGCTCCGGAATGGTCGGGTTGCTGATTCGTAGTCGCCGTATCGGCAGCGCGCCGTTGCTGGCGCGAGTCGATGTCTAACTGCTGGAGAGGTGCTGTGATGAAATTATCGTTCAAACGTAAAAACGGCGAGCTCGATGAGCTTATCGACAAATTGGTAGCTGCTACCGGCACCAAACATCCGCGCTATATCCGCGAGATGCTCATCGGCGTGCTCAAGGTCGGTGAGAGTGTCGATTACCCTGCTGATCTCAAATTGATGCGTACCACCCTCAAGGAGATGCGGCGTACCACCGAGGTGTTCGCTCCCTACCGGCGGCGGCGCAAGGTGACCATCTTTGGTTCGGCGCGCACCGGCAGCGATGAACCCATCTACCGCAAATGTGTCGATTTTTCCCGTCTGCTGGCGCAGCATGATTACATGGTGATTACCGGCGGCGGCGGCGGCATTATGCAAGCCGGTAACGAAGGTGCCGGTGAGGGCAACTCCTTTGCCGTCAATATTCGGCTGCCTTTTGAGCAGGATACCAACCGGGTGATGGAGCGCAGTGAGCGCACTATCCTGTACCGTTACTTTTTTAATCGCAAGGTGGCGTTTATCAAGGAGGCGGCGGCTATCGCTCTGTTTCCCGGCGGTTTTGGCACCATGGATGAGGCCATGGAAGTGCTTACCCTGCTGCAGACCGGTAAAACGGCGCCGATTCCGGTGGTGCTTATCGACGATGACGACGGCACCTACTGGGACGACTGGTTCCGCTTTGCCCGCGACGTGATGCTGCCCAAAGGGTTGATCTCCGGCGAGGATTTTGGCCTGTTTACCATTACCCGCGATGTTAGTGAGGCCTTTGATGTAATCGATTCGTTTTACCGCGTCTATCACTCCAGTCGCTACGTGGATAATCTGCTGGTAATCCGTCTCAACCGTGAGCTGTCACCCCGGCAGATAGAGACCCTGGAGCGGGAATTCCCTGAAATTATGCTGCCCGGTACCCGTATCCGTGCGGTGAGCGCGTTCGATAAGGAAAAAGATCAGCCCGATCTGTGGGAGTTGCCACGCCTGGCCATCGAATTCAACCGGCGCAGTTACGGTCTGCTAAATTCGTTTATCCGCCAGATCAACTCGTTTTAGGGAGCGTAACGTGGGCTATGCCAATCTGCAGCAGTGTGTATCCGATCTGGAACAGAGCGGTCAACTGCTCCGTATCAATATTCCGGTGGACGCCCATCTGGAGGTGGCTGCCATTGTGCGCCGCGTATACGCCGCCGCCGGGCCGGCGCTGCTGTTTACCAACGTGCGCGGTAGCACCTTCCCGCTGCTGGGTAATCTGTTTGGCACCCTGGAGCGTACCCGTTATATTTTTCGCGACACCCTGCCGACGCTGCAGAGCCTGGTGGATGCCAAACTCAACCCGGCGGCGGCGCTGAAAAAGCCGTGGCGCTTTATGGCCGCACCGCGTGCCGCCTGGCACATGCTGCCGCGCCGCGTGAGCACCGGTCCGGTACTGGCGCGGCAGTGCCGTGTCTCCCAACTGCCGCAACAGGTGGCCTGGCCTGATGACGGCGGCGCGTTTATCACCCTGCCGCAAGTTTACAGCGAAGATCCGCGCCAACCGGGCAGCCGCCACGCCAATTTAGGCATGTACCGGGTGCAGATCAGCGGCAACGAGTATACGCCGGATGAGGAAGTGGGGCTGCATTATCAGATTCACCGTGGTATCGGTGTTCACCATCAGGCGGCGTGTCAGCGCGGTGAACGGCTGCCGGTCAATATTTTTGTCGGCGGGGCGCCGGCCATGACGGTGGCGGCGGTGATGCCGCTGCCGGAGGGGATGCCGGAAACCAGCTTTGCCGGGGTACTGGCGGGGCGGCGTATCGATATGATAACCGCCGCCCAGTCTCCCAACGGGCTGCCGTTTCCGGCTCAGGCCGATTTTGTCCTGTGCGGCAGCATCGATCCTCATACCACCCGCCCCGAAGGGCCGTTCGGCGATCATCTGGGCTATTACAGCCTGAAGCATGATTTCCCCGTGATGCGGGTGGAGGCGGTCTATCACCGCGCCGATGCCATCTGGCCATTTACCAGCGTCGGTCGGCCACCGCAGGAGGATACCAGCTTCGGTGCGTTTATCCACGAGCTTACCGGCGCGCTGATTCCAACAGTGCTGCCGGGCGTGCAGGCGGTGCATGCTGTCGATGCCGCCGGGGTTCATCCACTGCTGTTGGCCATCGGCAGCGAACGTTACACCCCGTATCGCGACGCCGGTCGGCCACAGGAGCTGCTTACCCAGGCATGCGCCATTCTCGGTCAGGGGCAGTTGTCGCTGGCCAAGTACCTGTTTATTATCAACGGTAACGATTGTTCCGGGCTGGATATCCATAACGTAGCGGAGTTTTTCGCCCAGGTGCTGCGGCGTTGCGACTGGCGGCGAGATCTCCATTTCCACACCTGTACCACCATGGATACCCTCGATTACAGCGGCGGCGCGCTCAACAGCGGTTCCAAGGTGGTGGTGGCGGCCAGTGGCGCGCCGTGGCGTGAGCTGGCCACCGCGGTGCCGGAGCAGTTGCATCTGCCCGTTGGCTTCTCTTGTCCACGCGTAGCTATGCCGGGAGTGCTGGTGTTGTCCGGTCCGGCGTGCAGCAGTGCCGCTGGCGCGGCAGCGGCGGATATGCAGCGCTTTTGCGCCGCCTATGGCGGTGATGACGTCATCAACCGTTTTGCCGTGGTGGTGATCAGCGACGACAGTGAGTTTGCCGCAGCAAATTTGAATAACTTTCTCTGGAGTACTTTCACCCGTTCCGA
>Ga0256842_1000540_pt1 | contig 33328 bp, 28 predicted proteins | sample 4559240metaG_FD_185973 | JGI IMG/M metagenome (GOLD analysis project Ga0256842, IMG submission 185973) | Hydrothermal vent microbial communities from Guaymas Basin, Mexico - 4559-240 | ecosystem: Environmental > Aquatic > Marine > Hydrothermal vents | place: Mexico: Guaymas Basin | collected...
GGCTCTTGGACTTTTAAGAGGAGGAAGGGCTTCACTGGATCAAATAAAGGAGGGAAGAGATAAATCTGTTATAGAAGGGGTTTTTCAGGTGGGAGAAGATTTTCTGAAGGAGTTGGAGGAAAAGGGCTTTGATGTATCCGATGGAGATTTGATTATAAGGAGAGAGATATCACAAAGTGGGGGCAAGATCTTTTTAAATGATTCCCCTATAACACTTAAGAGATTAAGGGAAATTGGGGAAAGGTTGATTGAAATTCACGGCCAGTTTGATACCAATTTTTTGTTAAATCCACTATCACATATATTACTTCTTGATGGTTCCCTTGAAGATGAAAAACTCTTGAGTGATGTGAAAAATTACTACTATCATGTGGTCAAATTGAAAGAAGAAAGGGAAAAACTTTTGACGAAGAAAAAGGAGAGATTGCAAAAGATTGATATCCTAAAGTTTCAAATAAATGAGATAGAAGGGGCAAATTTAACTGTCGGGGAAGAGGAGAAGTTAAAGGAAAGAAGAAGGATTCTTAAAAACTACCAGAAGATTTGTGAAATTTCTGAAATGGTGTTTTTCAATCTCTATGAAGAGGATGGGAGTGTGTATGAAAGGATTTCAAAGGTTGTTGATTCCCTTTCTGAAATTTTAAAAATTGATGAGGAAATAGATTCAATTTACAAAAAACTTGAAGAGTTTAAATATGAAGTGGAATATATTTCTGAATTTTTCAGAGATTTTAAAGAGAAGGTGGATTACAGTGAAGGGGAACTGGATGAAATAGAAAATCGATTAAATTTAATTGAAAGGTTAAAGGGAAAATATGGAAATAACATAGGGGAAATTCTTTCCTTTTTAGATGATGCTAAGAAGGAACTTGAAAAACTTGAAAACTTTGAACTCTCCTTTGAAAAAATAGAAAAGGAACTTGAGGATGCTGAGAAAAAATTTAAAGATTTTTCCAGAAAACTTTCATCTTTAAGAAAAAAGAAGGCAGGGGAACTTGAAAAGAAGGTAAATTCTCACCTTAAAGATCTTGGAATGGAAAGGGCAGATTTTAAAATAAAGGTTTTCTTTGATGAGGAAAAATTTAGTCCTGAGGGGATGGATGAGGTTTCTTTTTTGATAAAGACAAATCCGGGTGAAGGTTTTAAGCCCCTTGAAAAAATTGCGTCTGGTGGAGAACTTTCAAGAATAATGCTTGCACTTAAATTATCTTTAAAATCTTACAATAAAGATACCCTTCTCATCTTTGATGAGATAGATTCCGGGATAGGTGGCAGAATTGCCGAAAAACTTGGAAATAAATTGAAGGAAGTGGGGAAGATTAATCAAACCTTTTGCGTAACCCACCTTCCACAGGTTGCATCAAAGGGGGATTTTCACTTCCTCGTGAGAAAGGAGTTTGAGGGGGAAAATACTAAAGTTTACATAGAACCGCTGTCAAAGGATGATAGAATAAGGGAAATAGCCAGAATGCTTGCAGGAGAAAAAATAACAAAGAGTGCAGAAAGACATGCAAAGGAACTTCTCGGTTTTTAATGGACAATTGAGTTAAGAAATCTTAAAAAAGAATCTCTAATTTGTGCTAATTTGCGCAGTTTATTTCACAAATCAATTTTCCTTCCAATTCCCTGATGCAACGTTTTTTGCCTGACACTTTTTTCTTATTTTTTATTCAAACCTTGCCTGACACCTTTAGTTTTACCTGACATTTCTCAAATTCAGGTCTCACTCTACCTTTCCTTACTTACTTCTTACTTGCCTGACACCAAATCTTTTCCCCTTTTTTTTGATAAAAAGTTTTTCCTCCAACACAACCAATATTACCCTGCCATTAATTTAAAAAAAACTCTAATTGCCACCAAGTTTTTCAATCTCAGGTAAAATTTGTTTAACCTGATTTGCGTATTTCCCATTGGGGGCAAGTTCCAGATATTTTTTAAGGAGTTTCTCAGCCCTCTTATAATTCCCGAGATTAATTTCACACATTCCAAGTTGATAGTAAGGTTTTGGATACTTTTTATTTACCATAATTGATTTTTCAAAATAAGTGGCAGCATTTTTAGTATCGCCACCATTTAAAAAGAGCACCCCAAGATTGTAGTACCCCACATCTGCCTTTGAAGGATCTTTACTAATCGCTGTTTCAAACTCCTTTTTTGCACTTTCAACATCCCCTTTTTTAAAATAAACATTTCCAAGATTTGTGTGCAATTCACTGCTGTCCGGGGCTATTTCAAGGGCCTTCTTGTAATATTTAATGGCAGAATCATAATCCCCTTTTAAAAAGTAAGCATCCGCAAGATGACCAAGAATATTAGGCTGTTTTGAATTCAACTTGAGAGCCTCATTAAACTTCTGTATGGCACCATCGTAATCTCCTTTACCTTTTAATTTTACCCCTTCATCAAATAGTTTTTTGATTTCACCCTTTAACTTCTTAAATTTTTCATATTCAGCCTGCTTTTTCTTCAATTCCTCAATTTGCTCCTTTGTAAGTTCAGAAAGCACAACTCCACTACCCTTTTCCATTGAAAAATCAAGTTTTTCCTCATCCTTAGTTGATTTTGTGGAATATTGAGGGATCTCTATGGGTCTATATCCCTCCTTCTTAAGTACTATTAAATATTCTCCAATGGGGATTCTAAAGGATATTTTTCCATCTTTATCAGTAAATCCCTTGTAAACTCTACCCTTTTCAAGATCCTTTAACTTTACAGATACATTTGAAAGGGGCAGACCTGTGGATTTATCCACAACCTTTATATCAAGTAAATAGAAAAATGATGCATAAAGTAATGAAAATGCCAATAGAAAAACTGCAACTAAAAATTTTCTCATTTAAAAACCTCCTTCTACTTTATATGGGAGGGGATCCTTTACCCCAGCCTCTTTAAAGGCTTTAAGTCTCAACAGACAACTATCACATTCGCCACAGGCGACATCCTCATTTTTATAACAGGACCAGGTATACTCAAAGGGTGTTTTAAGTTCAACTCCAAGTCTTACAATTTCACTTTTTCTTAAATTAATAACAGGGGTAATTATCTCAATATGTGTTTCAGGTTTTGTCCCAAGTTCAATTGCCTTCTTAAAAGCCTCATAAAATTCTGGTTTACAGTCAGGATATCCGGAACTATCTTCTGATACTGCCCCTATGTAAATTGCGTCATAGGAAAGAACTTCTGCAACTGAGGTGGCAATACTTAAAAAATTTCCATTTCTAAAGGGGACATAGGAGGTGGGAATATCAGATCTATTTAAATTTCCTTTTTCAACCTCCATATTTCTGTCCACAAGGGAGGACCCACCAAAAATTTTAAAGTGATTTAATTTTAATATGAGGGAATTTACAACTTCAAAGTGTCTGCACAAATTCAAAAAACACTCTCTTTCCTTCTTTTCAGTCCTCTGACCATAGTCAATGTGGAGAAAAAATAGATTTTCACATTCAATTTTTGCGACAGAAGCAGTAACTGCACTATCCATCCCCCCACTTAAAAGTACCACTCCCCCCCTGAATCTTCTATTCTTTAAATTCAACATAGGAGGTCTCCGTCTCATAAACTTTCACACTACTTACAAAAACCTTTCCTCCGTTAATTTCTTCCTTCGCCCTTTCAAAAATAAAAAGGGATATATTTTCAGCAGAGGGATTTCTCCCCTCTTTGAAAAAAGGAACTTCATTTAAAATCTTGTGATCGAGATCTTCAAGAATATTTTTCAATATAAACTTCAATTTTTTAAAATCCACACAAATCCCAATGTCATTAATCTCTTTGCACTTTACACACAAAACAACCCGCCAGTTATGTCCATGTAATCTCTCACACTTTCCCTCATACCCAATTAACTGATGGGCTGAAGAAAATGTGTCCTCAACACATATTTCCCACATTTAAATTTCCCTCTCATCAATCATTTTAACAATCTTTATTATATCTTCACTTATATTTCTATCCCTCTCCATAAAGGGCACCTTATTTCTAATAATCTTATATATATTTTCGAGAAAATTAGATGTCCTATAGGGTCTTCTAAAATCAAGTGCCTGACATGCAGTAAGGAGTTCAATGGCAATTAGAAACTTTAAATTTTTAAAAATTTCCCTTAACTTCAAAGCCCCATTCATTCCCATACTCAAATGATCCTCTTTGTTTGCACTTGTGGGAATGGAATCCACAGAAGATGGATGGGAATATATTTTATTCTGATTAACAAGAGAAGCAGCAGTAACATGGGCAATCATAAACCCTGAATTGAGGCCAGGATTTTTCACAAGAAATGGGGGCAATCCCTCACTCAAATCTGGATTTACCATTCTTTCAATTCTGCGTTCAATCATTGCTCCCATGCCACTTAGCGCAATTGCCATGAAATCAAGGGCAAAGGCCACAGGTTCACCATGAAAATTTCCTCCTGAAATTATCTCCCTCTCATCCGGAAATATAAGGGGATTATCTGTTGCGGAATTTATTTCAATTTCAAGAACAGATTTTACATACTCCTTTGTATCAAAGACAGCCCCATAAACCTGAGGAACACACCTTAATGAATAGGCATCCTGCACCCTATCACAGTCAATGTGGGATTTCCTGAGTTCACTCCCTGAAAGAAATTTGAGCATGGTTGCCGCAACAACTGACTGTCCCCTGTGAGGTCTTACTCCATGAATTTTTTTATCAAAATGTCTATCGGTACCAAGCAATACATCATTTGAAAGAGAAGCGGCTATCATCGCAACTCTAAACAAATTTGATATTTCAGAAAGATAAAATCCACCTATCCCTGCCATAAATTGGGTTCCATTTAAAAGGGCAAGGCCCTCCTTTGCCTTTAACTTAACTGGTTTAATTCCCGCCTCTTTTAAAGCAGTTTCTCCATCTAAGAGTTTTCCCTTATAAAAAGCCTTACCTTCCCCCATTAAAACAAGGGCAAGATGTGCTGAAGGTGCAAGATCTCCACTTGCTCCAACTGAGCCCTTTTCTGGAATAAATGGAACAACTCCCCTATTCAACATTTCAGCAAGGGTCTCAATCACCACTGGCCTAACACCGGAAAATCCCTTTAGTAGAACATTGGTTCTCACAGCCATAGCAGATCTAACCTCTTCAACAGAAAGGGGATTTCCAACTCCAGATGCATGAGATCTCACAAGATTTACCTGAAGTTCATCAATATCCTCAAGGTCTATCTTCTTATTGCTCAACTTACCAAAGCCCGTGGTAACACCATAAACTGCAGTATCACTTTTGACAAATTCCTCAATAAATTTTCTTGTCTTTTCAACTCTTTTAATAGCACTTTTATCCAGAAAAACATTCCAATTTTCCCTTGATATTTTCCATAAATCTTCAACTTTCAAATCATTTCCATTTAAAACAATTTTCTTTGACATATGCACCTCTTAATTATCTTCAATATACTCAAGTTTTGGATCATACTGTTTAAAGGTTATTTTTCCATTATCACACTGGACCACAACTGGCGGTCCACCTTCACCAATAGTTTGAGTAAGGCCTTCCCCATCTTTTTTTTTGGTGGGAATTAATTCATACTCCTCTCCATCAATTTCAACAGGAGGATAGTCCACATCTATCTTTCCGTGAAGTGATATTAAAGTAAGATCCACATCAAACTTTACTGGCATAAATAAAATTGCATCTCCCTTTAATGTCCTTGCAGAAAATGTAAGGCCTTCCCATCTATTCCCCTTTAAAATAGAAAGAATATCCCCCTCTTTTGTCACTGCAGAAACATATCCCTTCAAATTTTTAAGTTTGAGATAACCTTTACAATCAGTAATCTCAATCCAGCCGTTTACATCTGAAATATCCACAAAACCCTCTGCAACATCTATTTTAAGATCAGTTCTAAGTCCCGGAACGTATATAACATAATCAATTCTTCCAAGTACATCTCCACTTATCTCAGTTTCAATCAAGGCAGTGAAATTATTAGATGCAATTCTGGGAAAAATAGCATCTATTTTCTTCTTTGCCTCTTCTTCATTTTCTCCATAGGAAGTAATCAAATACTTTACCTTTATCTTTGGCTTATTCCATCCCCTTATTTTTAAACTCCCTGGATAAATGAGTCCAATTTTTATCTTTCCTCCTGGCATAAAGTCAACTATCTTTATTCCACTTTTTAAAAACCTCTTATACTTTGAATAATTAATATCCCCAAATTTGGAACATTTGAACTTTATCTTCTTACCTGAAAAGGAAAAAGTAATAAAAGAAAAAAGAATAAAAAGAAAAAGTACCCTTCTCATAAGATAACCTCTTTAGATTCCATTATTTTGAGAAATAGGGGTTCAAAATCCATCCCCTCCTTAAATTGAGCAGAAACATTAGCCTTATATTTTACCCCTTTTTCTTCAAAAAATGCCAAAAAATTAATTTTTTTACCTGTAAAATCTACTTTGCAATAGGCTCCTATTGGCAAATGGCATCCCCCTCCCATCTTTTCAAGAAACTTCTTTTCAAATTTTGCACCTATTTCACTCTCCCTGTGATTTATCTCCCTTAAAATTTCATTCAACATCCTATCCTCACATCTAATCTCAATTGCAAGGGCTCCCTGCCCGGGAGAAGGAACCATAACCTCCACAGGCAGTGCAAATCTTTCATATTTTCCCAGACCAAGTCTCTTCAATCCCGATAGTGCAAGAACTATTCCATCAAATTCACCTTTTTCAAGTTTTTTTAATCTTGTATCCACATTTCCTCTTACATCCTTAAATTTAAATCCAAACTTCTCAAGTTGACTTATTCTTCTCGGTGAACCAGTTCCTATAACAGAATTTTTTCTCAATTGAAAAATATCTTCTCCACTTCTTGTAATTAGTACATCTCTAACATCTTCTCTCTCTGGAATTGCAGCCACCATCAATCCTTCAGCCTCCTTCACCTCCATATCTTTAAAAGAATGTACAGCCATATCTATTCTTTTATCAAGAAGTGCCCTTTCTATTTCCTTTGTAAAAAGTCCCCGCTCTGGAGATTCCTTCAATGAATTCCTATATACATCCCCCCTGGTCCTTATAACCACAATTTCAAATTTAATTTCCGAAAACTTGTTTCTAAGAATGTTTACAACCTGTTCTGTTTGGGTTAGAGCCAGTTTACTCCCCCTCGTTCCCACCTTTATAATCCTCACCATCTTCCTCCAACTCAAAAATATTTTTTATAATTTCACAATAAAGTGGCATATCTTCATATGGAACTTTTTTCAAATAGGAAAGGGGATAGTGTAAAAATTTGTTTGTAAGGGAATGGGCAACCCTCTGAGCCACCTCTTTTTCAACATCTGATTTAAAACTGTATTTTTCAATCTCCCTCTCCTTTATTTCCAGAAACTTTTTCCTCAACATCACAACCAGATCCTTTACCCCCAACCCCCTTAACCAACCCATAAATTTGTTTGTCTCTTCAAGAATTATTCTATGGGCTTTCTTTGCCTCCTTCCTTCTTCTTTCAATATTTTTCTCAACAACCCCCTTCAAGTCATCTATATCGAAAAGAAAGACACCATCGATTTTTGAAATCTCTGGATCCACATCTCTTGGAATCGCTATATCCGCCATAAAAATCTCTGGAAAATTTCTAAAAAAATTTTTTTCAAACTCCCTTTTCTCCACAATATATCCCTCAGCAGATGTTGAAAAAATAATTATCTGGGATTTTGAAAGAACGCTCCACATATCCGACATTGAAACAGGTACTCCAAATCCAATTTCTTCAGAAAATTTTACAGCCTTTTCTATAGTCCTATTGCATAGATAGAGAGTGCCAACTCCATTTTCCATCAAATGTTTTACACAAAGTCTCCCCATTTCCCCAATTCCCACAACCGTTGCAACTTTTCCCTCAAGTTCTCCAAAAATTTTCTTTGCAAGTTCCACAACGGCAAAACTAACAGAAACCGCTCCAAACCCTATTTCAGTCTCACTTCTTACTCTCTTTCCACATCTTATAGTTTTCTGCAAAAGTTGATTCAAAATTACACCACAACTCTTTACCTTTAATGCCACATTATACGCACTTTTAACCTGTCCAAGTATTTGAGGCTCTCCAAGAATCATTGAGTCAAGGCCACCAGCAACTTCAAATATGTGAAGGATACTTTCTTCACAGGAAAGTATTTCAAAGTATTCAAGTTCAACCCCTGCTTTCTCTTTAAAAAAATCCTTCAGTAAACCAAGACATTTTTCTCTCTCTTCAGATACAAAGTAAAATTCAGTTCTATTGCAGGTTGACAATATGAAAACCTCATCTAAAAAGGGTTTTTCCTTAAAAAATTTAAGAATGCTTTCAAGATCTCTTTCCTGTATGGCTATTTTCTCCCTATATTCAATGGGAGATTTTTTATGTGTAAAAACTATGGAAAAAAGTCTCTCCTTATCCACTTAGTGAGTACCTCCAAAGGCAAATGCCACAACCATAAGAAAAAAACCCATAATTGACAGAAGTGATATCTTTTTCCCGCTCACCCTTTTACCAAATTTCAGGAAAAGCAAGGTGGCATAAACCAAGAGGGTAAAATAAGAGGCATATATCCTCGTACTAATCCCTTTTACACTGCCCTTAACCTCATTTAACCACCCATGCCCCGTGTAAATTGCAAAAATTAAAAAGATAACCCCCAGAAGCGTGGAGTATGTCAAATTCTTATTTAATTCATCGAGGGAATCGAGTCCAAAATAAAATCTCCCAAAATTTTTTCTCTCAAGTTCCCTATAGAGCATAAGATACAGCACAGAAGCAATAAATCCAAATAAAAAGGAAGAAAAGGAAAGAAGCGCAAAGGAAACATGTATTTGAAACCAACTGGAATCAAAGATACCACTCAATTTTGAAGGGAATTTTTCGGTAAAAATGTAAAGAAACTGAGAAATTGCCACAAAGGGAACTATTAGGAAGGAAAAAGAATCACTCTTTGAAAATAAAGTCATCAGCAAATATGCTGCAGCCACAAGAAAACCACTGAATGAAAGGGCATTTATACCATTTGAAAATGGTATATAACCTATTTTGCTCACCACAAATATAATGAAGAAAAATTGTAAGGAAAAGGCAATTATAAAAAAAATCCTTCCCATTTTCTTCCTTTTTGTTTCCCTATTCAAAAAAAAGAAGATATAAAAAAGCGAGGATAAAGAATATAGGATAAATATGGTTAATTTGATGAATGGTATCATAAAATCCACATTTGAATTAAATAAAATAAATAATAATATTTTTAAAATAAATAATTCAATAAAAATTTAAAAAAATGGTAAATATCAAGAATTTAGAAAAAAATTGTTGACATTTGCTTGTTTCGATGATATTCATATCATAGATATTATAATTTTATGGAGGTTTTTTATGAATAAAGCTGATTTGGTTAAAATTGTGGCTGAAAAAACTGGTCTAACCCAGGCAAAGGCAGCCGAAGCAATTAATGTCTTCTTAGAATCCATTGAAGATGCTTTAAAGAAAAAAGAAAGGGTTGCATTTGTTGGCTTCGGCACCTTTAAAGTAACCTACAGAAAGGGTAAAAAAGGCAGAAATCCACGTACAAAAGAGGAAATAACAATCCCACCGAGAAATGTTGTCAGATTTATTCCTGGAAAAAAGTTGAAAGAGGAAATTCCACAACCCTAATGGTAATTAAAAAAAGGGGGAGTTAATAAACTCCCCCTTTTTTACTTTGCAAAAGCGCAATACCTAAAATATTTTCTTCCTTTTTTCTTCTTGTTCTCTTTGTAGTTTCTTTTTGAGTTCGATGGCCTTTATAGCCAGCCTGTCTGCTTCCTGAGTATACTTTTTCTTCATCTCTTCATCTTCAGCGAAAAGTGCCTTTTTCCTGTAGCATAAATTGAGATAACTCATGGCATCTGCATAGTCAGGATTTATTTCAAGTGCCTTTTTAAGTGCCTGAATGGCCTCATCTATTAAAGGTTCAAGTTTCTCCCTTTTCTGTGCTTTTTCTTCAGGAGAAAGATCTTTATACATTTCTCCATTATTCCCCGTCTCATCATTTACCAACTTCCAATCTATGACCCCTATTCCATAGAGAGGTTCTGGATTATCTGGTTGAACTTCAAGTCTTTTCCTATACCACTTCTTTGCTGCATCGTAATCGCCGATTGCCTGATTTAAATTGGCAAGATATTGAATAGCAGTTATATTGTTGGGCTCAAACTCAAGTACCTTCTTAAAGGTTTCAATTGCTATTTTTGCCTTTTTCAAATTTCTTTCGGTTGGTAAATTGGGAACAAACTCCGATGCATATGCAATTGCAAGATATTCATATGCCCTTAAGAGATCTGGATCAAGTTCTATGGCCTTTTTAAAATTGTCAACTGCTGATTCATAATCTTTATCCTTATATGCTTTTACACCTTTATTCAAATAATTTCTTGCCTTTAACTTATCTATCAATGTACAACTGGTTAGTCCAAAAAGAAGAAAAACAACCAAAAGCACTGAAAAGAGATGCTTTTCTTTCCCTTTTAAATACATAATACAATTTCCTCCAAAAATTTATCACTGATTCTCAAATTCCGTCATCAAACCTATTTCCTCAACTCCTGCCCCTTTCGCTATGTCGATAACCTTTGCCACATCACCATAGAATGCATCCTTATCTCCTCTCACAAAGAGGGTCTTATCTGATCTTGTGCTGTAAATGGACAAAAGTCTCTGCCCCAGGGACTCCATATTCACTGGATCCTTATTTACAAGGATTGAGCCATCGCTTTTAATTGTTACAACAATACCTGTAAAGTGACTTAGCACATCTTGAGTTACATTATCAGGCAATTTCTCAGGAATTCTGACCTCAAGTCCATGAGGAGTAAAGGGGGTTATGACCATAAAAATTATGAGCAAAACAAGTAAAATGTCAATATAAGGTGTAATATTTATATCAGATTTGGGGCCACCTTTACCCCCACCTACTGCCATTCCCATAATTTACTACTCCTATATTTTATTCATTTTTTATGAGGCAAAAAGAAGGGGAAAAGCCCCCTACTTTTTCTTGCCTCCTTTTTGTTCTGTCAACAACCCCATCCGTTCAAAGCCACAATCTCTAAGCATCTCAACTATCTCAACAATCTTGGAATAGGGAACTGCCTGATCGCTTTTGAGATACACGAGATCTGGATTTTCAACTTCTTTTTTTTCTATTATTCTCTCTTTTAAATTTGCCATATCGTAACTTTTTGCTCCAAGATATAACCTCATGGTTCTATCAATCCCAACTACCAGCGCATCCCTTTTATCTGCTCCAGGCATCTCAATGGCATTTTTAGTTCTTGGCAAATTGACGGTTATACCCTTTTGTAAAAGTGGGGTTGTAATCATAAAAATAATTAAAAGCACCAGCATAACGTCAGCCATTGGGGTAACATTTATATCAGATAGTGGTGCATCTACATTTCTTTTTTTAGCCACGGTTTAAAGCCCTCCGCTTTATAAAATAGTCAACTAATTCTGAAGATGAATTATCCATTTCAATGGTAAAGGCCTCAATTTTCCCACTACAGTAGTTAAACATCCACACAGCAGGAACAGCAACCAAAAGACCAAAAGCTGTGGTAACAAGAGCCTCTGAAATACCTCCAGCAACGGCGCCAATACCGGTATTTTCTGCCTTACTCATACCTGCAAATGCGTTGATGATACCAAGTGTTGTTCCAAAAAGTCCCACAAATGGTGCAGTGGCACCTGCAGTTGCAAGAACTGGGGTTCCCCTCTTCAACTCAGCAAGGGTAATTGCAGTTGCCCTATCAAGGGCCCTTCTCGTGGCTTCTATTACCTCTCCGGGAATATCCACACCTGAGGATTGGGAAAGAAACTCATTTAATCCAGCAGAAACAACTTTGGCAAGATGGGATTTTGGATATCTTTTTGCCACAACAATAGACTCTTCTATTTTTCCTTCACTTAACATCTGTTTTAAAGCACCCACAAATTCCTTTGATTGGTTTCTGGCTGCCCTGTAAGTTAAGAACCTATCAATCATAACTCCGAGAGACCACATTGACATTATAAAAAGAACAACAACAACCAATTTTGCGGGGATACCCATTCTTCCCCACATGGCCATTAAATCAAGCCCATGTTCTTCTAACATAAAAAATAACATAATTCTATACCTCCAAAATATTTTATCTCAATCTAAATATAACGGTAACTGTACTTACAACAGGTACCGGCTCACCATTTACTATGGTAGGTGAATACACCCACTGTCTGACGGCATCCTTTGCGGCCTTAATCAAAAGAGGATGTCCAGAAATAACCCTGATTTTCGAAACATGACCCGTTTCATCAACTGTTATCTGCAATACAACAGTACCCTGAATTCTTGAAGCCTTTGCAATGGCAGGGTAAATTGGGGTAACCTTTCTGATAAGCTTAGATTTCATCACAGAAAGACTAACTCTTATTGGTTTTTTCTTCTTGGGTGGTGGTGGAGGTGGTGCAACATCTGGAGTACCACCAGCAAAAGTAGGTCCCGTTCCACCTACAACTCCTCCAACGACGCCACCTGGAACGCCTCCCGGCACCCCACCGGGGACTCCTTCACTAACTCCCTGATCCAGGCCAAGGAGCTCAGCAAGTTCCTCTTTACTCTTTGGAGGTGGAATTTCATCAGTAATTTCCTTCGGCTGGTACATCTTTGAAAGGTCAATATTCACTTTGGGTTTATTAACCACCTTCTTCACAACCTTTGGCTTTGGTTTTGACGGTGGTGGTGGTGGAGGTGGTGGTGGAGGTGGTGGAGGAGGAGCAAGAAAGGAGAGAAAATCTCCCGTTACCTGTGCCTTTAGTTCCTCAGGCATCAGTAAAGGCACAAGTATTATGGCCAGGATGAGTATACCATGAAATATAAGAGAAATGGTCATGGTAACACTCATCTTGGTCTTTTTCTTATGAGATGTAGACTCGATGAGTTCATCAAACATTTTTTCCTCCTAAAAATCGCCTTACTTAGCAGCTAATTTTAATCTTTTTTTATCTTCTTCACTACCAAAGAATTTTACCCACCATAAAACTATGGGGCTTGCAATGGCAATTGAAGAATATGTTCCAACAATTATTCCTATCACAAGGACAATTGAAAAACCTGAAAGCACTTCCCCACCAAATAGGTAAAGTGCAAGGACTGAAACAAATGTGGTTCCTGAGGTTATTACTGTCCTGGATAGGGTTTGATTTATAGAATCATCAATAATCTTTATAAAATTTTCATTTCTCATCAGTCTCATATTTTCCCTGATTCTGTCAAAGACAACTATTGAATCATTTATGGAGTAACCCACAAGGGTTAGAAGAGCAGCGACAACGGGTAAATTTATCTCCTTTCCTATCAAGGTAAAAAGTCCTAAGGTTATTAAAACATCGTGAAATAGTGCAACTACAGCACCAACTCCAAAGGAAAATTTAAATCTAAAGGCAATGTAAATGAGCATTCCAAGTAACGAAAGAACAATAGCGAGTATTGCCTTTTTCCTCAGCTCCTTACCAATTTTAGGGCCAACACTTTCAACACCTAATATCGTAAAACTCCCACAGAAAAAGTTATCCTTGATGTAATCCAGAAGAGGTTTTGGGATATCAAGTGCACTGAGTTCATCAAAACTCTTAATAATTCCATGTTTTGTCCTGTAAGTTGCAATTTTAGATGCTATCTCATTGTATTTTGCAACTCTTTCCTCATCAAGGGCACCACTTTTTATAATCCCCATTTTTTCCAATATCTGACTCTTTAAAAGGGTAGATGCAAGAACATCCTTTCCAACATTATTTATATCCAATTTCTTTTCACTAACCCCAGAATCAAAACTATTTTTCAATATCTCATAAATCAGGCCCCTCATATTCTGAAAGGTTTTAACATCTTCCTTTTTAACTGCCTTAAATTTTATCTGGACTTCATTCCTACTTTCCTCATCAAATCTTGTGACTTCTGCAACCTCAAGTTTTGCCCTCTTTAAAACCTTTCTTATTTTAGAAAGATCAGGTTTTTGGGCAAATTTTACCTCAACTAAGGTTCCTCCCTTGAAATCTATTCCATATTTAAAGCCACCTCTTTTAATTACTGCACTCCATCCAATAATCAGAAGCAAAAAGGAAACACTTATAAAGTACCACTTATGTCTCATCCACTTTATATTTACATTGGCAAATAGATCCATCTTAAATCTCCTTACATTTTATTTTGACACTAAAAATAAAATTTTGTTCCAATTTTTTTATATTGACAACTTTTTAACCTTTTTCCAATCAAGCACCAACTGAAACACAGTTTTAGAAACAAATATTGCAGCAAATAGGTTAGCAAGCAAACCAGCAGTCAATGTAACAGCAAAACCTTTTATGGGCCCCGTTCCATACTGATACAAAAAGGCAGCGGCAATTAATGTTGTGATGTTTGCGTCAAAAATTGTAAGAGAAGCCTTTGAAAAGCCTGCTTCCACTGCAGAAGCCACCGTTTTACCAAGTCTCAACTCCTCTTTTATCCTCTCAAATATCAAAACATTTGAATCAACAGCCATACCAATTGTAAGAATAATACCAGCAATACCGGGTAGTGTAAGTGTCCCTCTAAAATAACCAAGGGCACCTAAAAGAACTATCAAGTTTATTAAAAGACAAAAGACAGCATTCAATCCTGAAAGTTTATAGTAAATAAGCATTAACACAATAACCAGTACCAATCCAAGAAGTGCGGCTTTTATTCCCCTCTGGATTGAATCCCAGCCAAGTGAGGGACCTATTGTTCTCTCTTCAAGTATCACAATATCAGCGGGTAAAGCGCCTGAACGCAAGTTTAGTGCTAAAAGTTCAGCATCCCTCTGGGTAAAATTACCTGAAATAACACCTGAATCACTAATTCTATCTTTAATTTCTGGAGCAGAGATTATCTTATTGTCAAGAACAATTGCAAGTCTTCTTCCAATATTATCCCCTGTGGCCTTGGCAAACTTTCTGGCACCTTCAGAATTCAAGGTGAAACTCACAGCATGCTTTGGAATTCCAAGTTCAGTTGTCAAAGTGGCCTTTGCATTTGTAAGATGTTTACCAGTTATAACTGGTGCCTTCTGAACAACAGCATAGCCACCACCTTCAACTGGAAGTATCTTATAGCCATCGGGAATCTGATTTTTAAAAAACTTCATTATGGTTTCCTTGGAAACCCCATATGGTGCATTGGGATACACAAGATTTAAAGATAAACTTGCAGTTTCCTTTAAAAGTGATTTAACTTCCTCAGGGTTATCCACTCCTGGAAGTTCAACTATTATTTCATCTGGCACCCCATCACGCCCTGAACCATACAACTGGAGTGTCGGTTCAGCAACACCATACTGATTAATTCTCCTTTCAAGAGTCTCAAGGGACTGCTGAACTGTTTCCCTTTCAATTTGCTTTCTTGCAAGGGGATTTAACTTCATGATCATAGTAACCTTTCCCCCGGCAAAGTGGGAACCAAAATCAAAATCCCTGCTGAAATAATCTTTGAAGAGACTTCTTACCTTCTCATAACTATTTTCAGGAATACCCTCTATTATAACCTTCTCACCTTCGGAATATACCTTGCCCACACTTATCTTTTTCTCGGAAAGAAGGCTCTTTGCCCTTTCCGCATATTGTGCAACTTCCTGAAGTATAACCTTATCAACCTTTACCTCAAGAACAAGGTGCATTCCACCTTTTAAGTCAAGCCCTAACTTTATCTTTTCCTGAGGGGGCCAGAAGGCATAAATACTTGCAGCAATTACAATTACAATTAAAATTAATCTGATCTTAAGATTTTTAACCATATGACCTTTCCCTACATTAAATTTTTTATTTACCTGTTATAGGTGGCTGACTTCCCTGTTGAAGTCCTGCAATGGCATTTTTTGAAACTTCAATTTTAACATTGTCGGCAATCTTTAAAATAACACTTTTCTCTTTAACAGCAGTCACTACACCATAGATACCACCAGTTGTTATCACTCTATCTCCACTTTTTAAGTTGTTTATTAACTGTTGTAACTGTTTTCTCTGTTTATTTGCAGGTCTTAAAATAAAAAAATAGAAAGCCCCAATCAAAAGGATAAAGGGCAACAAACTTGCAAAAATGTCGCCACCCTTTGGGGGTTGAGATGTTAGCAATAAAAGAACTTTTCCCATTTTAATTCACCTTACTTTTATATTTTTTCAAAAATTCTTTTTTAAAATTAAGAAAAGAATCAAGTTTGATAGAATGCCTTATTTTCTGCATGATGTCAAGGTAAAAGTAGAGGTTATGATAGGTATTTAAAATTGAAGAAAGTATCTCAGAACTCATAAATAGATGTCTCAAATAGGCTTTTGAATATCTTCGGCAGACAAAACAGGAGCAATCAGGATCGAGGGGAGATTCATCTTTTTTATATTTTGCATGTTTTATTATGACTTTTCCACGGGAGGTAAAAAGACACCCATTCCTTGCATTTCTTGTGGGCATAACACAATCAAACATATCCACTCCCCGCTCCACTCCTTCAAAAAGATCCTCAGGTGTTCCCACCCCCATTAAATACCTTGGCTTATCCCAGGGCAAAACATCAGCGGTAATATCTGTCATCTCATACATCAAATTTTTGGGCTCTCCAACACTAAGTCCCCCTATCGCATATCCATCAAAGTCCATATTAACAAGTTCTTCTGCACATTTTATCCTTAAATTTTTATAAACACTACCCTGAACTATTCCAAATAATTTTTGATAACTCTTCTTATTTCTTTCAAAGTATTCTTTGCATCTTACAGCCCAATCCAGTGTTAAATTCATGGATTTTTCAGCAATTTTTTCAGTTGCAGGAAAGGAAGTACATTCATCAAAATTCATAACAACATCAGATCCCAAATTTATCTGTATTTGCATGGACTTTTCAGGAGAAATGAAATGAGAACTACCATCTATGTGAGATTTAAAGTGAACACCCTTTTCATCTATTTCCCTCAAATCCCTATGGCTGAAAACCTGGAACCCACCACTATCTGTTAAAATTGCACCATTCCAGGAGATAAATTTATGTAACCCCCCAAGTTCCGAAATCAACTCATCACCAGGTCTTAAGTAGAGATGATATGTATTTGCCAGTATTATTTTTGTACCCAATTGTTCCAGAAACTCAAAGGGCATTGCTTTAACTGTGCCTGCCGTTCCAACAGGCATAAATACAGGGGTATCTACTACACCATGTTCAGTAAATATCCTCCCTACCCTTGCCTTGCACTCACTGGAACTTTTAATTACCTCAAAAAAATCTTTCCTCATATGCTGTGTTTTAAATTCCTCAATTCTTCAACTTCTTTTTTATCCACACTCCCCACAGGATAATTTCCATCAAAACAGGCACAGCAAAAGTCATTCACATTGGGAACCAGAAGTTTAAAATCTTCTCTTTTAAAATATTTAAGTGAATCCGCCTCAATATATCTTTCAATATCTGAAACACTCATCTGATTGGCTACCAACTCTTCAAATGTAGGAGTATCTATCCCATAATAACAGGGAAATTTTACAGGAGGGGATCCAATCCTCACATGAATTTCTCTGGCACCTGCACCTTTTATCATTCTGACTATCTTCCTCAAAGTGGTTCCCCTTACAATGGAGTCATCCACAAGAACCACTTTTTTACCTTTAAAAAAATCTTTCAGGGGATTAAATTTTTGCTTAACAGATTCATCTCTAAAACTCTGAATGGGCTTAATAAAAGTTCTTCCAACATAGTGATTTCTTATAAGTCCCATCTCAAATGGTATCCCACTTTTTTCCGCATATCCCTGAGCAATAAAGTTGGAAGAATCAGGAACTGGTATTACGCAATCCGCTTTAAAATCATCATATGTGGCTAAAATTTCTCCAATTTTCTTCCTAAATTTGTAAACATATTCCCCAAAAATATAGGAATCAGGTCTTGCAAAATAGATCATCTCAAATATACAGTGTGCAAAGTGCCCCCTTCCCTTCCTCAAATTCTTTACATTTGGTCTAAAACTTTCAACCCCTCTATCACTCACAATCACAATTTCTGCAGGCTCAATTTCTCTAACATTTTTTGCCCTTAAAACATCCATGGCACATGTCTCAGAGGTAATAGCATATCCCCCCTCAATTTCTCCTAAAAACATGGGTCTAAATCCAAATGGATCTCTGAATCCCACCAATAGATCAGGCTGTAAAAATACTGTAGAATAAGCACCAAGGAAAACGGTAAATAGTTCTGAAATGGCCCTTACCATTTCCCTCTCAACCTTTTCAAGCCTATGAACGAGGAATTTTCCTATCAATTCCCCATCATTCTTTGTTGAAAGATATACTCCAATCCTCTCCATTTCTTTTCTCAAGATGTGATAATTTATCAAATCACCATTACTGGAAACGGCATAAATGGGACCCCTTAAAGTCTCAATTAAGTGGGGTTGGGAATTTTCCAGGGTAGTCCCTCCTTGAGTTGGGTATCTTACATGTCCTATGGCAATTCTGGATTTTATCCCCTTTAATAAATCTACGGATAGCACCTCTTTTACAAGTCCCATCCCCTTGTGAAGTTTTATCCTATCGCCATCTACATATGCTATTCCACAACTTTCCTGCCCTCTATGTTGTTGAGAAAAAAGCGAAAGAGAGATCAAATCGGCAGCATTTCCTTCTTTAGATAAAAATATACCTGCTATTCCACACATATTTTCTCCCAGATTGAGAGGATTTCAGAAAGTATCAAATTTGATACCCAGAATCCCCTATTGGTAAAACTTAACCTATCATTATCAATTTTTAGAAGATTTTCTTCAACAAAAAAATTAATATTTTCAAAAAGTAGTCCATAAAAATCAATTCCAAATTTATCTTTCATCTCCTTTAAATTAACTCCTTCAACCTTTCTCATCCCCATCATAAAGTACTCAAAAATTTCATCGCATAAGTTGTATTTTTTAACGATAGAAAAATCACATCCATTTGTCTCTACCATTTTAATATAATCCTTAACATAACCTGAATTTGAAATAGCATAGGGGGACAAAAAAGAAGAGGCAGAAGAGCCAAATCCAATATAATTTTCTCTATTCCAGTACTTAAGATTATGTCTTGAAAAAAAACCTTCTCTCGCAAAATTTGATATTTCATATCTCAAAAATCCATATTTTTCAAGTTCACCAGAAACAAACTCAAAAATATTCACAATTTCATCTTCTTCTGGCAAAGAAATCTCCCCTTTTTTAAGGGATCGAAATAGAGGTGTACCCCTGTGAAGTTCAAGAATGTAAAGGGAAATGTGCTTTATACCAGACATTTCCAGAAGGGAAATGTTTTCCTCCCATATTTCAATTGAATCACCAGAAAGTCCAATAATAAAATCCAGATTAAAATTAATAACATTTTTAAATTTTTCAATTAAATACCACAATAAATCAAAATCTGGAACTACCCTTCCAGAATTGGATAAAACATATTCTGAAAAACTTTGAATTCCTATACTTATTCTATTTACACCGTAGTTTACCAATTTTTTTAAAAATTTTTCGGATAGGTCCTCTGGATTTACCTCAACAGTTAACTCGAAATCTTTTTCCACCACAAAATTTTCAAAAATTGCATCTATTATCCTTAAAAGAAATTCAACGGATATTGAAGAGGGAGTTCCACCTCCAAAGTAGATGGTGTCAACCTTATATCCCTTTAAAAAAGGGGAAATTGTTTTAATTTCTCTTATAAGGGCAGAGATATATCTTTCAACAGGAAACCTTAAGGGGGCGGTAATGAAGTGACAGAAGGAACATTTCTTCTTACAAAAGGGAATGTTTGTGTATATTCCCAATCTTCTCAAAAAAACACCTCTTATTATAATATTTTAGAAAGAATTTTATCAGATTTTGACTTTTTTTGATTTTTTTATTGACAAGTTAGTTTTAACTAATTATTTTAGTTATCCTAAATTTTGTGAGGAGAAACTCATGATTAAAAAAGTTTTACTAACATATCTCTTTGCAATTTCTCTATTTTCCATAAATTTTTTTCCGAAAAATAGCAATCTATGGGAAAACACATTTTCTGTAAATGGAGATATAACTATATTTTCACAACTATCTTTAAAAGATAAAAAAAGGCTAAAACACTCCTTTTCCACAGATCTTGAAATTTCTGCCAACTTAAATAGAAATTTTTCTCTTTTCATCCACTTTGAAAATGGAAAAGGGAAAGGGTTCCAAAATATAAATGACATGATTTCCGCCAATGTAAATGAAGACATTTTAGATACCAATTTTAATGTAAAAATAACAGAACTCTATTTAGAAAAAATTTTTTCAAATAACTTAACAATAAGTGCTGGCAAACTTGACCCCACAAATTATCTGGACCAGAATAAATTTGCAAATGATGAAACTACCCAATTCTTCACCACTCCCTTTAAATATAATATCTCCATAGATATGCCAGACAATGCAATGGGAATGGATTTGGAAAAAAAGATAACTAAAAACATCTACATAAACACACTTCTAATAAGTGAAGAAAGATACAAAAACCATAGGTTTGAAGGAAAATTCATTTCCACTCAAGTAAAAGTGAATATAAAAAAATTTAACTTCAGAACCTTTGTCTGGAAAAATAGCATGAAAAAAACTGGATTCGGAATGAATTTAGACGGGGAATTTGAAAACTTTGGAATCTTTTTTAGAACTGGTAAAAATTCCGGGAAAAAAGAGGGTATAAAAAAAGTTATCTCATTTGGAACAAATCTAAAGGGTAAAATGTGGAAAAGAGAAAAGGATGAAATAGGTTTAGGGATCTTTTTGGGATTTCCCGATAGATATGGGAAAAGTTGTGAAAAAATAAGTGAAATTTACTACAAAATTAAAGTATGGAACAATCTGTTTCTTTCCTTTAATTCACAACTAATTTTAAATTCCCTTTATCCCGACAATAATAGAAAAAACTTTTTTTTCATGGGAATTAGAACTTTTATTTTTTTCTAAAAATTGATATATTTTTATATGTAAACTAAAAACCATATGAGGAGAGAGTAAAATGAAATTTAAATTATTTTTATTTTTGGCAATTTTGTCCTCAATATCCCTTTTTACCTTTTCCCAGACAAATCTCTATTTTCCTCAGATTGCAGTTGGAGGAGGTTATACCACAAATTTTATAATAACCAATACAGGAGATACAGATGCAGATGTAACAATAAACTTTTTTCAGAGCGGATTTGCTCCCTGGTCGGTAAAAATCGAAAATACATCTCTTACATCTCTGTCATTTACAGTAGAATCAAAGTCCATGATATTTTTTCAAGCCACTTCAGATTCAACAAATATAGATGTGGGATTTGCTATTCTTACCTCAGAAAATGATTACATAAATGGAACTGCAACATATTTACTTGAAGATGAATCGGGAAACCTAATCACAGAAGTAAGTGTACCCGCCATGGGGGTTTCAACCGAATACACCCTTCCACTATTACACTCCACAGAGGACCAGTTAAATACTGCTATTTCCATTGTAAATATTTCCGATTTGGAAGGCTCTCTATCAATATCCTGTTACGATGAAGATGGATACGTACTTAACTCCCTTTCAACTCCAATTGACCTCATGTCCGGAGAACATTTTCCAAGATATATAACAGATGATTCCCTTTTTCCGGATCTCACAGACTCTGAGGGGGCAATAACACTACATCTGAAAAATGTAGAGGGTACCCCACTACCATTTACCTGTATGGGATTAATTCAGGATGGAGATAAATTTGCCGGATTCATGCCTTCAAAGTACTGCCACGACACATCAAACAAAAAGGCAACATATACCTATTACTTCCCACAAATTGCAGATGGTGGAGGCTATACGACATCAATAGTTATAATAAATACATCAAAAGAAGTACTGAATTTTACAATTGATTTTTTTGATGAATCTGGAAATCCCTGGCAATTGGACCTTGAAGATTTTGGATCTTTCACCTCCATTTCAGAAGAACTTGGACCAGGTGAATCTGAATATTTAAGCACATCCAATACATCACCCAACATAAAGGCGGGATATGCAACCATTACTGTAAATAATCCCAATGTCCTGCTCACTGGAGCATATGAATATACAGATGAAGAGGATAATCTCCTATCCGTTGTATCAATTCCAGCTTCACCAGCAAACAAAACCTTTTACCTTCCAATAATATATATGCCCGATAAAAATTTAAAATCTGCCCTTTCAATATTAAACACATCAGATATGACAATTGATGTCTCCCTTTCTTTTTCAATAAGTTCTTCTGGTTTATATTATTCAAATATAATACAACTTTCTCCCCACGAAAAATATGTGAGATATGTGTCTGACATTTTTAATCTCCAGAATGATGTAAGGGAATTGCTAACGGTTGCCTGTAGCACAGAAGGAGCAAACATAAGTGTGATGGGACTAATTGACGACAGGGGAATGCTTTCAAATTTTCCAGTGGAAGTAGAACAGATAAGAAACATCAATGACTTTAATGAAATAGAGCCAAACAATAACCTACAACAGGCAATGGAAGTCGTCCCACCAGCAAAAGTTAATGGTTCCACAAGTGCAAATGAAGATGGAGATATTTCTGTTGAGGTGGGAAGTTATACAGATGATATTGAAGATATCTACAAATTCAATACAGATGGCGAAATATTTAATATTTACTTGAGAAGTTCTTCCTCATCGGTAGATCTTGACCTCTATATTTACGATGGAAACGATGTAATTGCCTATTCAAACACTCCTGATTACTCAAATGAAGAAATAAAAAATCTATATCTTTCTCCTGGAACTTACTATGTCTTTGTTTCTGCTTACGATACAAATCCACCGTCAAATCAGCAAGTTGATTATTTTATAATCCTCTCTGCTCAATAACACCTTCAAGTGGGGGAAGATCTCCCCCCTTGTGATACTCTTCACAGAATTATTTTATTTTGAAAATAAAATGGAACTTAAAAAATTTTTCACTTTAGGTGTAATTTCAGGTATAATCTTTAACGGATGAAAAAGAGAAAGGATTAAGTTATGGAAAGTGAACTTAAATATCAATCAATTGGCCATCTTCTAAAAACCCAGGCCGAAAAGTTTGGAGAAAAAGTTGCACTTATGTTTAAAAAAGATGGAATCTACCATTCCATGACCTACAGTGAATTTTTCAATTACGCACTCAAAGTGGCAAGAGGACTCAGAAATGATGGGGTTATAAAAGGAGATAGGATAGCAATTTTAGCTGAAAATAGCCACTTCTGGGCAATAAGTGATATGGCCTGTCATATGCTTGGAGCAGTTGTGGTACCCATTTACGCCACAAACATACCAGAACAAATCGAATATATTTTAAACAACTGTGAGGCAAAGGCAATTTTTGTTTCCACACAAAACCAATATAGAAAACTTCCAGAAATAAAAGATAAATTAGAACATATTAAACATATATATTCCTTTGAAGGAATTAAGGCAGATGAAAAACTGCCTGTAAAACACATTTCATCACTTGCTGAAATCTCAAAGGAACTCGCAAATGAAGAAAAAAAGGAAATATTAGGGGAACTTGATAAGGTCACTTTAGAGGATCTTGCAACCATAATTTACACTTCAGGGACCACTGGTGTCCCAAAGGGGGTAATGTTGACACATGCAAATCTTTTGTGGGATGCCTACCTGGGAATTAAAAAAACCCAATTTCTTTCCTCTGATGACATCTACTTAAGTTTCCTTCCATTAAGCCATTCCTTTGAAAGAACCGTTGGCTATTACATTGGAATAATGGTTGGTCTTTCAATTGCATATGCAGAAAGCATCGAAAAGGTTCCCGAAAATATAAAAGAAGTAAGGCCAACTGTGATGATATCTGTACCAAGACTGTTTGAAAAGATATACCATAGAATTTTTGAAGATGTACACAATATGAATTATATAAAAAAAAGTTTATTTCACAAAGCTGTAAACATTGGTAAAAACTATGTTTATAAAAAATACATCTACAAAAAATCTCCAGGTATTGATGAAATCTTATGGAAAATTGCAAATGCGGTAATCTTTAAAAAGATAAAAGAAACCCTTGGTGGAAGAATTAGATTTTTTGTTTCAGGTGGTGCACCCCTCGGGAAGGAAGTAAATGAATTTTTCTGGTCTGTGGGACTTCCAATCTTTGAGGGGTATGGACTTACTGAAACAAGTCCGGCAATCTGTATAAATACATATGACAAAATTAAATTTGGTTCCGTTGGAACCGTATTTGATAAAACTGAAGTTAAAACAGAGGAAGATGGCGAACTCTTAGTGAAGGGACCAATGGTTATGAAGGGATATTACAAGGCCCCTGAAGAAACAAGAAAAGTAATTAAAGATGGTTGGTTTAGAACTGGAGATATTGCAAAAATAGATGAAGATGGATTCATTTTTATTATCGACAGAAAAAAAGAATTAATAGTAACTGCAGGGGGTAAAAATATTGCACCACAACCTATAGAAAACCTTATAAAACTTGACAAATATATATCCCAGGCTTATGTGTATGGAGACAGAAAACCATACCTTGTGGCGCTAATTGTCCCCAACTTTGAGAGATTAATAGAATGGGCTAAAGATAAGGGAATAAGTTTCTTTGATATGGAAGATCTGGTGCATAACTCGGAAGTTATAAAACTCTATGGAGAAAGGGTAAAACTTGTAAACAGTAAACTTGCCCGCTACGAAACTATTAAAAAATATAGGGTTTTATGTAAACAATTTGACATAGAAACCGGGGAATTAACCCCAACACTTAAATTAAAAAGGAGAGTAATCTATGCAAAATATAAAGATTTCATAGAAAATCTCTATGACGAAAGTTCAGATAACCCATATATTGGAAGGGTACCTTTTGATAATAAAAAAAATGAATAAACATGGAGGTTATAATGCAAGACTTTAAGAAAATTGCAGTAATTGGTGCGGGAGTAATGGGTTCCACCATTGCCGCCCACCTCGCAAACGCTGGAATGGATGTTTTGCTTCTTGACATTGTTCCAAAGGAACTCTCTGAAGAAGACAAAAAAGCTGGTCTCACAATGGAAGACAAAAGATTTAGAAACAAATTTGCTCAGATGGGACTTGAAAGGGCTCTCAAATCAAAACCTGCTGCCTTTTACCTGCCTGAATATGCAAAACTCATCGAAATTGGAAACCTTGAAGATGACATCTCCAAATTAAAGGAGTGCGACTGGATTATTGAAGTTGTTATTGAAAACATGAACATAAAAAAGCAACTCTTTAAAGAAAAAATAATACCCAATTACACTCCAGGTACCATTGTAAGTACAAACACAAGCGGACTCTCAGTAAATGAGATGGCAGAGGTTATGCCAGAGGATATGAAAAAACACTTTCTGGTAACACACTTCTTTAATCCACCAAGATACATGAGGCTCATGGAAATTGTTCCATGCAAATACACTCTTCCAGAGGTGGTTGAGAAAATTGCTCACTTTTCCAAAAACAGACTTGGAAAAGGTATTGTCTATGCAAAGGATACCCCAAACTTCGTGGCAAATAGAATTGGGGTATTCTCAATATTTAACTGTTTTAAAATTATGACTGAGATGGAAATGACAATTGAAGAGGTGGATGCAGTTGCAGGACCTCCAACAGCACGTCCAAAAAGTGCAGCATTTAGAACATGTGATTTAGTTGGAATAGACACACTGGTTCATGTTGGTAAAAATTCCTATGAACTTCTTGTAAATGATGAAAGTAGAGAAATATTTCAGATTCCGGATTTTGTTCAAAAACTTGTTGACAGAAAACACCTTGGAAATAAAACAGGGATAGGTTTTTATAAAAAAGAAAAAGAAAATGGTAAAAGTGTAATTTATTTCTACGATTATAAAAAAGATGAATATGTAAAGGCAACAAGGCCTAAATTTCCATCTGTTGAATCGGTGAAAATGATTGACGACCCCAAACTCAGATTAAAGACACTCATTCAGAATAAGGATAAGGCAGCCCTCTTCGCATGGAGAAATCTGAGGGACACACTGCTATATTCCTACAGAAGAATTCCCGAAATAGCAGATGATATAGTAAATGTAGATAATGCAATGAAATGGGGTTTTAACTGGGAATTGGGTCCCTTTGAAATATTTGATGCAATTGGGGTCAAATACTTCTGTAAGAGATGTAAAGAAGAAAACATTGAACTTCCTGAAGGGCTTGAGGAAATTGAAAGGTTCTACAAATTTGAAAATGGTAAAAAATACTATTGGGATATAGTGAACAAAGAGTACAAAGAAGTACCCATGGATCCCACTGTAATCAGTATAGAAATTCTGAAACATCAAAACAGGGAAGTTGAAAAAAATTCAGATGCCTCAATAATAGACATGGGAGATGGTGTTTTTCTGATTGAATTTCATTCAAAGATGAATTCAGTTGGGGGCGGAATACTCTCAATGATAAATAAAGCAGTAGATAGGGCTGAAAGGGAAGGGGTAGGACTTGTAATAGGAAACCAGGGGAAAACCTTTTCAGCAGGGGCAAATTTAATGCTCCTTGCAACTGCTATTGCTGAAGGGGCATGGGATGATATAAACCTCATGGTTAAAAACTTCCAGAAAACATCTATGAGAATCAAATATGCAAGGGTTCCTGTGGTTGCAGCACCATTTCACATGGTACTGGGTGGTGGATGCGAATTTTGTCTCCACGCAGATGCAATAAATGCCCTTGCAGAAACATACATGGGACTTGTGGAAATGGGTGTTGGACTTATCCCGGCAGGTGGAGGAACAAAGGAACTCTGCGTGAGGGCAATTGAAATGGCAAAGAGATACAACACAGATGTACAGCCATTTATAGTAAAATATTTTATGAATATAGGTACTGCAAAGGTTTCCATGTCCGCTGCAGAATTATTTGACATGGGGTATATGAGGCATGGGGACTCAATAACAATGAACCCAGATAATCTACTATACGATGCGAAACAAAAAGTTCTTGCCCTTGCAAGAAACTACAGGCCTGACAAGCCAAAAACCGATCTCAAAGCTCCCGGTAGAAATATAGCAGCAACAATTAAGAGTCAATTGTTTAACATGAAACATGGAAAATTTATAACAGAATATGAAGAGTATATGGGACAAATCCTTGCAGATGTGATAACAGGCGGTGATGTTCCCGCAGGAACACTAATTACTGAAGAATATATACTTGATCTTGAAAGGGAAGCATTCTTAAAACTCTGTGGACAGAAGAAAACCCTGGAAAGAATTCAACACATGCTTAAAAAGGGTAAACCCCTTAGAAACTAATAGGAGGAAAAAATGAAAACAGCATATATTTTAGAATCGGTTAGAACTCCAATTTGTAAAGCAAAACGTGGGAAACTTGCAACTGTGAGGCCCGATGACCTTGCGGCAATTGCTATAAAAGGCATTGTGGAAAGAACAGGTGTAGATCCAAATGAAGTAGAAGATATTATTCTGGGATGTGCAATGCCTGAAGCAGAACAGGGGATGAACGTGGCAAGAATAGCAGCCTTTAAGGCAGGAATTCCCTACGAAGTCCCTGCCATGACAATTAACAGATTCTGCTCTTCAGGTTTGCAGGCCATAGCCCTTGCAGCAGAAAGAGTTATGGCAGGCTTTGCCCACTGCATAATAGCAGGGGGAACAGAGAGTATGACCATGGTCCCCATGGGGGGAAATAAGTTTAGTGCAAATCCAGATCTTGTAAAAGATTACCCTGAAGTTTACACATCAATGGGTATAACAGCAGAAATTGTGGCAGAAAGGTTTGGGATAAGCAGGGAAGACCAGGATATGTTTGCCCTTAAAAGTCATCAAAAGGCTGCTCAAGCAATAAAAGAGGGAAAACACAAAGAAGAGGTAATTCCGGTTGAAGTTGAAAGGGTAAAACTGGATGAAAGGGGAAAAATAGTAAGGGAAAAAGAAATTGTTGATACAGATGATGGTGTTAGATTTGATACAAGTATGGAAGCCCTTTCAAAACTTAAACCCGTCTTCAAATTGGGGGGAACTGTTACAGCAGGTAATTCATCCCAGATGAGTGATGGGGCAGCAGTTTCAATGGTGGTTTCAGAAGAATTCCTCAAAAAAATAGGAAAGGATCCAATGGCAAGATTTGTGGGATACACATCAAAGGGCGTGCCACCTGAAATAATGGGAATAGGCCCCACCGCCGCAGTTCCCGCAATTTTAAAACTAACAGGTCTTTCCCTTAAAGACATTGGACTTATTGAATTAAACGAGGCTTTTGCCGCCCAATCCCTATATTGCATAAGAAAACTTGAACTTGATGAATCCATTATAAATGTAAATGGTGGTGCAATTGCACTGGGACATCCACTGGGATGCACAGGTGCAAAACTTACTGCAAACATCTTACACGAAATGAAGAGAAGAAATGTGAGATATGGAATGGTTACAATGTGTATAGGTGAAGGTATGGGAGCCGCTGGAATCTTTGAAAAAATGTAATAATTTGGAGGTGATAAATGAGTGAAAACCTACCCAAGGGTGGAGAATTTTTAATTTCTGAGACAAAGCCGGAGGATATTTTTACCCCGGAAGATTTTTCTGAGGAGCAAAAAAGTATTGCTGAGATGACCGAAGATTTCGTCACAAATGAGGTTCTTCCCAGAATAGAGGAAATTGATGCACAAAATTTTGAAGTCACAACCTCACTTCTCAAACAGTGTGGAGAACTGGGATTACTTGCAATGGATGCCCCAGAAGAATATGATGGTATGGAACTTGAAAAGGCAACTGTGATGCTTGTTATGGAAAAGATGGGACCCGGTGGATCCTTCTCCGTGGCATATGCAGCACACACCGGACTTGGCACCTTACCCCTTATCTACTATGGGACAAAGGAGCAAAAGGATAAATATCTCAAAAAAATTACCACCGGTGAATACATCTCAGCATATGCACTAACAGAGCCAGGTGCAGGAACTGACGCACTAAATATCAAAACAAATGCAACTTTAAGTGAAGATGGTAAATACTACATTTTAAATGGAACAAAACAGTTTATTACTAATGCCGGATTTGCTGACATATTCTTTGTTTTTGCCAAAGTGGACAGAAAAGATTTTGCAGCATTCATAGTTGAGAAAAACTTTGAGGGAATATCCCTTGGTCCAGAAGAAAAGAAAATGGGAATTAAGGGATCTTCCACATGCCAGTTAATTTTAGACAATGTTAAGGTACCTGTGGAAAATGTCCTCGGAGAAATAGGTAAAGGACACAAAATTGCCTTCAACATTTTAAATGTGGGAAGATTTAAGCTTGGTGCAGCAGTTACAGGGGCCGGAAAATATGCCTTTTCAGAAGCCCTTAAATATGCAAATCAGAGACAGCAGTTTCAGATGCCCATTGCAAAATTTGGAGCCATCAAGGAGAAGTTTGCAGACATTGTGAGTGATCTCTTTGCAGCAGAATCTGTTGTATATCGCCTTGCAGGACTTCTTGATAAAAAAATTGCCACAATTCCAAAAGACGCACCAGATTACTACGATCTTCACAACAAGGGTATCGAAGAATATGCCATTGAGTGCTCAATATCAAAGGTATTTTGTTCTGAAGTTCTGGGGAGAGTTGTGGATGAAGTCATTCAAACCTATGGTGGATATGGCTTTATAGCAGAATACCCAGCAGAGAGATTTTATAGAGATGAAAGGATTAACAGAATATTTGAAGGTACAAATGAAATAAACAGATATCTGATACCAGGAATGCTTCTAAAGAGGGCAATGAAGGGCGAATTACCCCTTACCAAGGAGGCCATGAAGGCACTTGAATCCCTTATGACCCCATCCTTTGATGAAATAGATGAATCCATACCATTTGCAAAGGAAAAATTACTCCTTAAAAATATGAAAACACTCTTTCTAATCATCGCAGGTTCAGCAGTTCAAAAATATATGGATAAGATTAAATTTGAGCAGGAAATTCTCCTCCAACTTGCAGATATGATAATTCAGATATTTGCCCTTGAAAGCGCAATGTTAAGGGCTGAAAAAATGCTTGGAAAGGCAGATGATGAGAAGGCAACACTTCTTAAAGATGTTGTAAAATCAATTGCCTTTATGACTTCAGAAAGAGTGGGAACTGCAGGGAGAAAAGCAGCACACTATGTGGAAGAGGGAGACAATCTCACAATGCTCATGAGCGGAATTAGAAGATTTACAAAATATGATGCTACAGGACTCCTAAAATCAAGAAGAAGACTTGCTGAAAAAGCCTCAGAAGAGGAAAAATATTTCTTTTAAAAAAATCTTTTAAAAGAAAAGGGTAACACTTCTTAAAAAGTGTTGCCCTTTTTTATTTCCAGGATAACTATGGAACAATTTACACTTCCCACACCCTATCCAGTTGGTGACGTTCATTTTTACTATGAAAAAATAGATGGTGAAGGTGTACTCTTTGACTGTGGCCCCCCAACAAGGGAGGCAGAGGAATTTTTTAAAAACAAATTCCCATACAAGGAGGTAAAATATTTAATTTTTACCCATATTCATCAGGACCATTTTGGAATGGCATATTGGTTTTCAGAAAATACAGATGCCACACTCCTAATACCTGAACTCGATATAGTAAAACTTGAAAGTGATATTCCTCGATTAAAATTTATAAAGGAATATATGGAAAGTGAGGGATTTACAAAAAAGGAAGTGGAAGACCTGGTGGATATAATGAGGATTTTAAGAAAACACATAAAAACTCCAAAAAGATTTGAAGTTATGGAAAAATACCTTGAAAAAAGTTCTCTTCCCATAAAGGCAGTACATTGTCCGGGGCACTCTCAAACAGATTATGTATACCTGTATAAAAATTATGCAATTTGTGGAGATGTGGTACTTCCCGGAATATTTCAAACTCCCCTTCTGGATCTTGACTTTAAAACACTTAAAGGAAAATATGACAACTATACAAATTACTGCCAGACAATTGAAAAAATAGCAAATCTTTCAGATTATAAATTCCTTCCAGGACACAACAATGTGGTGGATAATCCATTAAATGTAGTAAAAGAATATATAAGTAAAATTTTAGTTAGAAGCCATGTGATTTTAAATTTAGGAATAGAAAAAAAGGCAAGAGATTTACTCCTCGCCCTCGATCCAGATGCCATGGAAAATCCATTCATGGCTTATGTAAAAACTTCAAATATAATTTTTTTTAGAACTTTCCTCAAAAATCCAGAACTTCTAAAAAAGACCCTTCAAAAAGTCAATCTCTTTAAGGATTTAAAAGATAAATGGGAAAAACTTTTCGGGAAGTAATTTATAATTTTTTCGGAATTATTTTAACACCTTTTTACTTCATGGAATTTTTCTACTTCATTTATTGCTATACCGTTTAATTTTTATTTTTTCTGAACACTTTTTTGCAACATAATTCATATTCTTTATAAAAACAGCCCATATGATTAAATAGTAAGCATGTGTTATAAATCTAAATCTATTATTCTCTCCGCACTCAAAAAGAATTCCAACATACATAACATAGACAATTGTAAAAAAGATAAATATTAAAATCATCTTTTTCCATAAAACACTTTCTATTCTTAAATTAAAAATAAATATCGGGAAAGTAAAGAAAACAAAAAATAAAAAAAAAGGAAAAATGATAAACTTCATATAATAATTATCTCTATCCCTCTCTTTTCCCCCCCACACTCCCAACGAAGATGGAAATTTCAAATAAATTTTATTAAAAATATTAATAAGCAATTTAATAGTACCTCCCTTCACTTTCATCTGATAAGTAAAATAAGCCGGCGTCAAGAAAAAATCAAAGGATTTTAAAACCCCCCTTAGGTACCATCTTGGATATAAAAAAACTGCTCTGAAATACTTCTCCATATATGCTTTTGATAATTTGATATATGGAAAGTAATTGAAATTTATTGCCCATCCACAAGTTTTATTTTTTTCAGAAAGTTCAGGGATACATTTGTATTTATCAGGTAATACAAGATACTTCCGTGGATATGAAGAGGGGGGTGAAAATGGATGTATAATATAAAAAATACATCCATCATTTTCCTTCATGGCTTTTATCCTCTCTTCTTTCGCTGAATAGAGTACAAACACTTTCGCAAAGTTCATACCAAACCACGAAGAAGTGGAAAAAGTATTAAAAAGTAGGAAATTTTTCAAATAAAACAGAAATAAAACAAAAATTGTAATTCCTATTCGTTTATAAATCTTTTTTCTTTTTGAGGATTCAAAATTAAAAAAGATTAGAAAAAAAATGGTGAAAAAAATCACATGGAAAATACTTCTTATAAGAGAAAGTACTAAAAAGGAGAATAAGAATAAATCTAAAAAGATGATTCGTTCGCTTTCGAAAAATTTTATTAACAAATAAAGTGATAAAATCAGTAAAAATATCACTGGTAGCGTATAAAAATAAAAAGTTTCGTACATTAAAAAAGATGGATTTAAAAGGAAAATAAGTGAAAAAATAAGAGATATGTTTTCCCCAACTTCAAGCAAGATAAGAATTTTATAGAACAATAAAACAGTAAAAAATCCAATCACCAAAAAGCAAAATAAGGCAAGAAAAGAAGGAGGTAAAAAAGGATTCTTGAGTAAAAGGCCAGTAAACAAATTAAAAAAAGGCGGTTGTATATGAAGATAAAAAATTCCCCTTAAAAGATCATTTTTCAGATATTTAACATCTAAAAACTGCCAGAAATAATTTATATGTTCAAAATAAAATTTTCCGCCAGTTAAAAAATAAAGAATGTTTAAAAAAGTAAAAAAAATAAAAATTACTATATAATTAACTTTCTCAGAAGACATTTACAACTCTTATTATTATTTTTTAAAAATCTTACACTTGGAAAAAGCACATTATTATTACCTTAAGGGAGCATACATTAAATAAAAAATTAATGCTAAAATAAAGAAAATAAAAAGTAAAGGATAAATTATAGCAGTATAGAAATATTACAACTTTGGAAAAAATTCTTTATAAAAAAAGGAAAATTTAAAAAATTTTCAGGAAATGACTTTTAAAGGATTATAGGGAAAAATTTACTTTAACTTTCTTACCTATTAGCCTTACACCTTTTTTTAATCCTCAAGTAAAAAGTCGTAGTAATCTTTTTTATACTTAAAATATCTCCCTTTCTTTTTTAAAATTTCATTTCTCTTTTTCTCTATCTCTTTCCTTTCTTCCTCTAACTTTTTCCCACTTTTTAAATGAAAAATAAACTCTGACATGTATTTATCTGATTTATCCTTGTCCCCAACTT
>Ga0256842_1000541_pt1 | contig 33288 bp, 40 predicted proteins | sample 4559240metaG_FD_185973 | JGI IMG/M metagenome (GOLD analysis project Ga0256842, IMG submission 185973) | Hydrothermal vent microbial communities from Guaymas Basin, Mexico - 4559-240 | ecosystem: Environmental > Aquatic > Marine > Hydrothermal vents | place: Mexico: Guaymas Basin | collected...
ATATAAAAAATTATGGCTTAGGTCAAATAGATAATAGAAATACGGTAGGAACTATCGAAATATAAGCTTGTGGAGTGTTATCGAGTTTCTAGCACTTATTAGAAATCACGACACTATGAAACAAGAAGCCCAATTGTATAAACTTGTTTAGCGGTTGGGTAGTTCACTATATACTATTGTATCACTAGGTAAATCTTGAATCTTTCTTTTAAATTCTTTAACACTTAATTTCATATTATTAATTTCCATTAATAATAAAGGTAAGATTAGATCTAACACCTTCTTCTAATTTATCTATAGCGATAATTAATTGTTTATTAATTTCTTAGACATTATTTACCTTAGTAATATTTCCAAATAATTTACCTTGAAGAGAAATGTCTTTTGTTATTTTAATATTAAATTTCTCTAGAAGTTTAGTAATTACTAGAGAGTTATCTTTAATTCTGCTTTTGTCTTTAGTAATATTAGCTTGTTCAATTTTATAGTTCTCTAAAACTTCTGGTTTAGCAACTTTTGCTAAACCTTTATTTACTAAAAAATTTTTACCATAGCCATCTTTAACTTCTTTTACTTTACCAATTTTTCCTAAAGACTTAACGTTTTTTATTAATAATATTTTCATAAATTTTCTTTTATTTAATATGTGATAATTTAGAAAAATCATTTTCTTCTAAATATATAACAGTGTCTCTTTTATTTTGAGAAGTCATATTTCCTACCCAGTCTTCACTAGATAAATTATCTTCCATTTTTCCTAATCCAAAAGGAATTCCCATATCTAAATTATAAAATATATTTAGCATATTTTATAATTTCAAATTGATTTTTTTTTGAACCATTGTCTATATACCAATAAATATCTTTTTTCATACTAGTCCTTTAATCTTTACAATTTTTAGTCCATAATAAACCATTACTGCCTAAGCTTTTAGGACATTTTCATTATAGTACCTTTTTTATTATTCTAGATGGTCTACCACCAGAAATTTTATGATTTTTCAAATCAATGTTAAACTCTAACCCAATTTGATTAGCAATTGCAATAATAATATTGCTTCACTTTTAGTATTCCCAGTTGTTGTTGTTGTAATTTGTAATTTCACAATTAAATTCTATAGTTGTTTTAAACATTATAACTCTTTAATAAAAATTTTAATATCTTCAAGAGTTTTACATTTTTCATTATAGTGTTCCCAAACTAAATGTTCTCTTTTCTCTAGTAATTTAATTTTATTCTGAAGTCTTTTGATTTCATCATTATCTAATTTAACTAAATTGTTAAATGACTCTTTTTTTTGCTCTTCTAATAAATCTACTACTTTTTGTTTTTCAAAAGCACAATACTCTGTATTTACAGCATCAAGTCTTTGACCTTCATTAGAATATTTAGAGTTAGGAAGTTGGTTTTCTGTTGTAAAAAAATGAGTCTTGTGCACTTTTTTAACAGTATCTGTAATCCAAGAAAAGACTTCTTTTGCAGATCTGTTTTTATATCCTCTTGAAAAAAATATCTCTAAATTTTTTATATTATATATTTCTTGTCCAACTTTTAATTCTCTATCCATAATCTTTTCCTATTTATTTTATATATATATAGTATAACAAAAATATCTTTAAGTGTTGCTTAGTAATTGTATATAATTAACTCTTCTCTTTAGATACTGTTATAGTTTTTATATTATATTATTTATATAATGTTTTTATAAATAATGTATTAGAATTTGATACCATAAAATATGCCCTATACTATCTATATAATGACATAGTTCAACTATTTTTATTTGTTGCTCTCTTGTAAAAATTGTTTCATTATATTTGAAACTTGTAATTTTATCATATGGAGGATCTAGATATATAAAATCTCCTGGTTGAAATAAAAATCTAGTAGAACCAAAAGTGTTTTTCAATAAGAGTTATTTGTGTTTTCGTTGGATAAATTCTATATTTATAAGCTTTTAACACTTGTAACTCCTTATTGATTTAATCTTTACATAATTGTATTACAATATTATAAAAAAGGCAAGGATAAGAACACATTCATCCCAAAGGCTAAAGACCATTTGGGATTTCTGCTAAGAGTTATTAAATTTAAGATTTTTTTGTTATCTTTCTAATTCTAATTTAATATCTTTATCTTTTCTTGGGTATATTTTATATTTTTCAAATAAATTTTCAAAACTTGTACTTTTAATAGATACATCAAATGCTTTTTTTTGTATAAAAAATTCTTTACCTTTTAAATTATAATTTAATTTAATTTGAATAGGTTCATCAGATATTGTTAAATCTAAATCTATAGATTTAGATTTAACACCATCTCTAATTGATTTTTTTATTCCTATTGTAACTTGTTTATTTATTTTTTGATAAAACTTTTTTAAAACTTCCATAGGAATATAATAATGATTAGATGTCATTTTTATACTATTATATGTATTTATATTATAATATAAATCACATTTAAACTTCCTTAAAGTTTCCATTTTTGTCATATGTTTTAATAATAATTCAGGTGCATATCTAAGATTTAAATTAAATGTTCCACTTCTTGCAACTGTAAAATTTTTATTTTCTACATAAATTGTTCTTTCACCATTTTTAGCTTCTAAATCCATTGATGGTATATTGAACTTATCTTTATTACTAATATCTTTATTGAAATACCATTGATCCCATTTAAAATTATTTCCTTCTTTTTTTGACCAAAGTTCAAATTGCCTTTTACTATTTACATAATCCCAATGTTCTAAACTTGGAATTTCTTTAAATTTTAACCCCAAAGATTGACTTAAAAGCAAAGAGTTTAATGCTTCGAATCCTTGACCATATAAAACCACTTGAATGTTATTTTGAATATTGCTTGATTGATATATACTTAATTTATATATATTTTTAGGAAATTTTTTAAGTTCTTTTATTAAATTAACTAACTTAAAAACACCTAAAAATAAATCTATATTTAATTTTCCTTTATGAATTTCAGTTGCTGTTGAATTTATTAAAGAATCTATTCCTTTTGTTAATGTTTGTTCACCATCATTAATTATATATTTACTATTATGATATTTTTCACTTATATTTTTTAGATCTAACAGTATTAAATATAGGTCTTGTTTTACTTTATTTAATACTATAGGCTTATTTCCTAATAAAATATTTTTTTTAATATCTAACAAGTCTTTATAATGTTTTTTTAATTCCGGTGAAATAAATAATAATTCTTCTCCACTATTATCATAAATATAATTATTTAGTTTTTTAAATAATATTTTATAGTTTTTATATTTATATGATAAACTATATTCTAGTTTTTCTGTATTTTTCATAATTCTCCTATTAAATAATTATTTAATAATTATATTTGAAATATTTATAACTATTAAATTTAATAATAATAATAGTGAACAAACATTAACAAAAGGACTACTTATCTAGTATTAGTTTTATATCAACAAACTCTCTACTCAAAGTAAGAAAAAGGAAGCTATAAACATCAAAGAAGGAAACCAAACTAGTCCAATCTTAAAATAAAAATTATTTTGATTATTATTTACAGTATCAGTAATAGTAATAGATTTTAAATCTGGTCTTTTATTTTTAAAATTTATTAACAAAAAATAATCCTTATCTTCTACTAATTTTCTTTCTTCAATATATTGTAATGTTTTGTTTTCTCCAAGGTCCAAAACTATATCGGTTTTAACTTCTGGATTTAATTCTATATTAATTTTTTTACTATTTATAGTAATTTCTTTTGAAAATAATTTTATTTTAAAGATGTTGTCTATTATTTTTTCATCACTTTCTGTATAATATTTAATATCTAACTTATCTTTTTTCTTGGATTTAACTTCATTAATAACTTTATCTTCATAAAAGATATTAGCTTTATAATAAAGAAATCTTTCATCATTATATGGTGAAAGAATAATATTGTTATTTTCTTTTAATAATTTTATTTTATATAAACCCCATCCATTAGTTAATTTATTTGATAAATTAACTAATAAATGTTTTTCTGTATTATATATATATATTGAAGAAACAATACTTACAAGTAAAGTTAATGGAATAAAAATATTATATATTATATCTATCATATATCCATTCTTTGAATAGATATATCTTTTTCAAGTTCATCAAACTTTATTTTAAATGTATCATTAAATATTATGTTTTCTGGTATGTCAATTGTAGAAAACATTTCAAACATTTCATCTCCACTATATCCATTTAAATTCATTCCTTCATATGTATATGCTATTAAAAATTCTTTTGTATCATTTTCTATAGCATAACTATATAAGTCTTTTAAATTACTTATTATTTGATCAATACTAATTGATCTCATTCCTGCAACATTATATGTTATTCCAGATGATACTTCAAAATAATTTTGTTTTAAATTTTTAGTTGGTAAAGCATATGATTGCCCTTGAGGACCTCTTCCATTTCCATATTCTGCACCAAATTTATCTTTAGCGATTTTTGCAGTACCTGCTCCATGTCTACCTTCTGGATTACTTCCAAATACAAAAATTTGATTCTCGGTTAATTTATTTATAAATCCATTATAAAATTTCATATTATTTCCTTTTTATAGTTTATTTTAATAAATAAACAGCAATATTACTATTTATCCATTGATTCAATATTTGCAATATATTCTAATACTTTATCCATACTATTACACATTTCAGTAATAGTTATATCTGCTTCTAAACCCATGCTATGAAATAATTCAACTAAATCTTCATCCTCTAATCTTTTATTAATAGCAACAATATCATCACCTCTATTCATCATATTTTTTCTTCTAGTTTCAATGTCAATATCTAATAATATTACTATTGGAATATAAGTTAAATTATTATCTTTAATAAACTGTAATATTTGTTTTGCACCATTTGGTTCAGAAACAAATGAAACATCACCTTCTTTTGCTATTAATTCTTGTTTAGCTAAACCATATTTATTACCATGAATCTCAATGCTTTCAATCATTGTAATTTTATCAAACTTTTCATGAGTCATGTAAAAATAGTCCACTCCATCAATTTCACCATCTTTAACTCTAATATCTCTAGTAGTATGAGAAATAAGTTTTTCAAAGCCTCTATTTACTGCTTCTTTTTCATTAAATGATTTTCCAGAACCAGAGCCTCCAACAAATATTAACATATAGTTTTTATCTTGATTCAAATTATTTTCCTTTTTAAATTTATTTGTTTCTTCATCTAGCCATTCAAATAATAATGATTGAAGAGATATATCCATAGTAAAATCTACTAATGGGTTATTATCTTGCAGCATTTTATCAGCTAAATCACTATCATGAATTGTATCTATTGCTTCATGTAACTCTTTATTAGTGTAATTCTTTTTTAAATCATTTATTATCCTTAATTTTAATATATAATATCTAAAATATACTTATATATATTTTAAATTATCTTGTAATAAGATCATAATAATCTGGAATATTAAAATGAAAATAAGAGTCTATATTTTTATTTATATCGATATTGAAAAATTCTATAGTTACTTCATTTTCCATATCATCTAAATAATTTATTTTAATCGGGATATATTTTTTATCTTCAATTTGAAAATTAATCTTATATTCAATATTATTTATTTTAGAAATAATATTGTTTTCTTTTGTTAATTCTTCTTTATTAATATTTAAAATAGCATTAATAATATTTATTTTATCGGTAGATGTAACTATGACTTGCTCTAAATCTGGTTCAACAGTGTATATTTTTGTTTTCTTTTTTTCTGATACAATATAAACATATTTTTCAATAGGATTTAAATATTCCCATTTTATTTTTTTATCTTTTTTAGAGACGTAAAGATATCCTGTATATGTTATTATTGAACCTTCAGGACTTTTAATTTCTTGTTTAAAAGTTGTTTTATATGAATTAGGTAAGTCTAATGCAAATATATTTAAAACTATAAATATTATTAATGTAAAAATTTTCAATTGTTATTCCTTTATAACTAGGTCAAGCCTAGGTTATATGTCAGGATTCGACTGCTAACGCCTATAAATAATTCTAGAATTATAATAGACTACGCTCACATCGCATCAACTTTGCAAGCAAGTTTGTTCACCTTTTAATTAAAGTATTTTAGTGTAAGTTGTTGGAGTAGATAAATCTATTCCATGTTTTACTGAATTCTTAAAAAAGATTGCATTAAATAAATCTTTACTCTTTAAATACTTTCTTGCTCTTAATGTTGAATTTGTTGGTTCAAAAGATTTTAGATAAAATGCTACAATATAGTGTAGTGCATGATCACCAGTTTCTTTTAATAATAATTCAACAGGATATTTTTCATTAATTGAAATATCTTCATCTTCAATACAATCTATATATGTATCACTAATAATCTCTTTCATTTTAGCTAAGTTGTTATCATATGCTTTAATTCTAGACTCTTCATCTAAAGAATAATCAATGTTATAACCTACTTTATATTCAATAGTAAATCTATACCCTTGAAGATGTGTAATTCTTGTAATACTTTCAATTACTTTATTACCAAGCTCTTTATTTCTAAGAATTGTTCTACCATTACTATATATATCTAATAGAATAGTTTCAACTGGAGTAACTTTATAAACTAAATAAAACTTTTTATCAAATTTTATAATATTTCCTTCAGCCATTACTTTACTATATAGCATTACAATACCATTATAAAGATCTTGACCCCATATTCCAGAAGTAAAAACAATAAAACCAACAAATACTCCAATAACTCCAGTTGCACCTAATACTGATTGTATTTCCCAAACATTAACAATTGAAACTATAAGTATTATAGAAATAAATATTCCAGCTAATAAATTAAACATTCTTGATTTATAAGATGTTACTTTTATTGTTTTTTCATCTGTTTTTTCTGTATCTCCAAATTCTTTTTTAATAAAATGTGAACATATATGAAATATAAACAAACCAATGTAAGATATAGCTATTGTACTTCCAATATCAATAAAAATTCCATCATATTTCTCAATATTCATAGTGGTAGCAATAATATCAAAGGATTGTAACAACAATAACAATATAGCAAAGAACCTAAAAAGTTTGATTTTGCTTTTTGTTACATCTTCATCACTGTCTCCATTATATAACCTTTTTATAATAGTTGAGGCAAAGATATATATTAATAAATTAGTTACAAAAATAGCTATATTAAATGGATCTAATATAATGTTATAAACATCATTTAAATTTATATTATTAAGCATTATTTTCTCCTTTGTCTCCATCTAATTCAAACTGATCTAAATATAAATCATTATCAAAAGAATTTATATATTCATCTAATTCTAAACTTTCTGTTTCATCCAACAAATTGTCTCTAATCCAAGGTAAAAGTTTATTCATTCCAGAATCTACTTTACCATGTTTTTGTTCAAATCTAATTGCTTTCCAAAACATCCAGTTACAATCTTTAACAGATTTCATGCTCCAACCAGCAATATTAATATCTCTTAATTCACAACCTTCAAAACAAGAGTTAAAAAACTCTATATTTGAAGTATCCCATCTAGAGTAATCACCTTTAATACTTCTCACTTCATAAAATAAATGACCAAAATCTTTTAATTTAGATTTTTTGATATCAATTAATGCTAAATCAATTTCTTTATCTAGAATTATTTGTTTTAATTCTTTTGTGTTTTTAACAACTATTTTACCATTATCTAAATATTTCATTTATATCCTTAATTATAGTTAATATTATTTAAATATAACCATAGTGTTATCATTAATATTTTCTATACCTCTAAACCCAAAATTAGAAGATTTAGTTTCTACAATAAGAGTATTAGAAAGCATATCATAATTTACACTTTTAAGACCAGAATGATTAAATTTTCCTGTTGCTTTCTTTTCAGGTCTAATTATTTTACCATCTTTATTAATATATTCAACAATTTTATAAACAAACCCAGAATTTAATCTTTCAATTAATTTATCACTATAGCAGTACTTTGTACCAGCCATAGCTTTTCCATAAGGAATATTCTCATCTTCAAAAGTTTTAAATTTTTGAAGATTCATATCACCACTAACAAAATTCTCAATTCTAATTCCAGTAATATTATCAACTCTTGATATCTCTGTTTCATTAAAAATTTCATCTACTTGTTTAGAATATACATCTAGTGGATCACTATCTATTCTAACATCATGTGGAGCAGTAATAATTCCATCATTAACCATTTCTTTAATCATATTTGCGGCATTAATAACATTGTATGTATCAATTAGTATTGTTGTTCCAGGAAATATTTTATCCCAAGCAATGAAAGCATCCCTTTCATTTTCAAAACTCATAACCCAACTATGAGCCATAGTTCCACCAATTTGGTTAGCATTAACCAGATTGTCAAGAAATACACTTACATTTGAAGTACCATTCCATCCATTTTGGATTGCAATTGTACTAGCTATATCAGCGGTTATTTTAGAAGGGCATCTTCTAAATGCTGCTTCAAGAAGGATCTTATTTGTACTACCTCTAAATTCTTTTGCTGTATTATCAAGTATTTTTTTATATTCATTTAGTGCAGACTCTTCATTATTCATAAGTCTTTCAAGAAAATTAAACTCTTCATCTGTAACAAGATTAGGTTTATTATTATCTCTAAGATACTTAATTGTCGCAAGACCTGTTCTACCATTATAAATATTAGTTATATAAGTTTCAATTAGTTGCCCAATCCATTTTGCTGATTTAATTTGAAATACTGGAACAAGAGGAAATACTATAGTTCCATTTGAGATTACAGTATATTCAAAACTTTTATCTATTGTTTTCCATTTTTCTCTAATTATATTTTCAATTATATTTTTATTAGCAGTAACTTTTGGCATTACTAATGTTAAAAATGTTTCAATGAACTCTGGGTCTTCAAATTCTTTTTTAATAATACTCATATATTCATGAATCTCAGTTTCACCATCAAATATATAAAATTGGCTAAATGAATTAACTGCTGGCTTAATATGTCTAATAAAACCTTCAAATCCTGTTATATCATTTGCTTTATCATTTACAATATATGCAGCTATCATACTAAGTTGATAAAAATCTGTTTCAAATGCTTTAAATATTTTCATGTAATTATCCTTTCAATTTAAGTATAATTATATGAAAATTTATATTAAAACTAACTTAAAATAATATGTATCTTTGAATTGAATTGGTGTTATGAATAATAAAAAAGAAATTCATTATGTCTATAAAATTAAAAATATATCACCAATCAATACAAAACAGTATTATATTGATGTTCATACAACATTAAAATTACCAAAGGATAACGGGTATATTGAGTCTTCAAAATACCTAAATAAAGCAATATTAAATGAAGGAATCAATAATTTTAGTAAAGAGATTTTATCAATTTAGAATACAAGAATAGAAGCAGTTAAAGAAGAAATAAGATTGCATCAATTATATGATATTGCTAAAAACTTATCTTTTTATAATAAATCAAAACAAACATCTACAGGTTTGATACTACTGGAATTAAAAACAACATTTCTAAAGAAACAAAAAGAAAAATTGGTTTAGCAAATAAAGGTAAAACCAGAACATTAAAAGTTAAAATTAAAATGAGTAATATGGCTAAAAATGAGAATAATTCAAATGCAAAAATCTTTATATTAATAAGTCTCATTGGAAAAGAATATATTTCTATTGGTAATTTAAAACAAAAATATATTGAACTTAATTTAAATCCAGATATAATGAGTTTGATAGCAAGAAATAATCACTTCAAGTAGAAGTAAAATGAAAGGTTGGAATGCAATTTTATGTAAAAGAATTAACTTATAATTTATTATATTATACATTAAATCTAAATAATTATTAAAAATGAATATAAAGAAAAAATTATATCTAAAGTCTGACTGGTAAAGCACTTTTTAAATCGCTAACACTTAGAACTAGAAAAATCTATCTAATTGAAATTCCTTACTACTATAATTTGGTAATATTGTTGCAAATAGATGGTTTTTCATAATTATATTATCTAATTTTCCTAAATTAAGAAATAGTTCTCTATTTGTAATCTCACCATTATAAAACTTACCTATAATTTCATTAGAATTATTTAGATACTCTATGAAAGCTTTTTTAAATTCATCTTTTTCAATTTGATAATCTTTCATCGAACTAAATTCATATGTAGATTGAAGGATCTTTGCAAATTTCCATATTTTAAACCCTAAATAGTAACTAAGAGGTTCTATTAATAATATCTGTTTTTTATTTGAATCTACAAAATTTTGATAAACATTACTTTCATTCATACCTGATTTATTATAAAAGCTCATTGTTGTCTTTAAAATCTTATAAATTACATCTTTACCGTAGTCTCTTATCTGTTCATCGTTAAAGATGAAACATTTCGAATTAATTTCTGTATACAGCTCAGAATTTAATTCAAATCTTGTAAAAACACCACTATCTTTATAAAAGATAAAATCATACATTAAAAATATTTTAAATATAAATCGTTGAAAATCTATCTCAAAATCATCATCAGTATTTTCATATGCTAAAATCTTTTCACCAATACTAGCAATATTTTTTGCTGTGTATGTATGTATATCAATGAATGATTTTTTAGGAGTTTCAGTAAATATTGAATATCTTAATTTTGATATTATTAAATCAAAATAAAATAAATAAAATCTAATATTTTCTTTTTTACTATTGAACTTTTCATCTTTAAATAATGAATTGGAAAATTTATATAATGATGTTATTGAGTTAGCTATAGAGGTTTTTACATTAATCCACTTAGAATTATAATCATTTCTCGGAACCTCATACAAATTTGTTAATACTTCAGAATATTTTAAAAAATCTTTTAAATCATGGTTATTAATTTCTTGATATTTCATATTTTAGTAAATTTTAAATCTATTTTCATTTATTCTCCTAAAATACAGTTTATATATTATACTATGATTTATCTTAATTTTTAATTAATATTAATTATTCATCTTCTAATATTATTATATCTGATATATTTTCATCTAAATACTTGATAAAGTCTTCGTTTATATGTATATTTGAAGCAATAAATATTACTAGATGAATATTTCCATTTCTTATATTATCTATACAAATTTTTTCAAAATTATGGAAATATTCATTATATTCTTCAATATTGTATTTTTCTTTATTTATATTGATTAATACTAATTCATTATTTATTAAATTAGTATCAATCATATTAACTTCGTTTAAATATGATATTTCTTGAGTTAAATTATTTAAATTTAATTCAAGAGTAGATGGATTAAATATAATTATTCCATGGTCATCTTTTAAAATAAGTTCTTTTAATTTTATTTTTAAACTTTTTTTATTGTGTTTTACTTTAACTTTATAAATCATTTATATTTTTCCTTATATAACAAATATTATAGTTTAGACTTGTAGTCCTAAAGCTGCAAGCTTATCTTTTAATATTGGAGCACCAAATGGTTTAACTATATAGTTGTTAACACCAGATTTTAGAGCTGTAATAACTTCACCTTTACCACCTTCTGTAGTAATCATTATTATTGGTACTTTAGATATTTTTCTAATTTCTTCAACTAATTCAAGTCCATTCATTATTGGCATATTCCAATCTGTTAAAACGATATCTGGAGAAGTTTTATTAAAAACTTCTAGCCCTATCTTTCCATCAGGGGCCTCTGATATATTTTCTTTTTTTTGACCTAATTGCATACATACATTAATTATGATTCTTCTCATTGTTGCTGAATCATCTACTACTAAGATTTTCAAATCTAACCTTTCGATATTTTCTTCTTAATATTTTAAGAATAATAATATTAAAAAGTAATTAAAATTAATTGTTTTCTAATATATTATTTTTAAAGTTAGAAAAATATTCATGAAAATCATTAACAAAATTAGTTGAATTTTTAATATCTACTGATGAATTTTCAAAAATAGTAGTCAACACTTCTTTTAGAGAGTCTTTAACTTTTTCAACAAATAATGTTGAAATTAATATTTCTCTAGTATTATCAGTTATATTTAATTCATCACTAATAAAATCTATCATAATATTATCATAAAAATATTCTGAATCAACATTATTATTTAGTTCACTCCTAATAAAGCTATTAATATAATTATTATCTATATCTTTTAATATATTTGAAAAAGCAATTAATGATGTTTTATCAGAAGGGTTGGTAGTATTTTCAATATTTTTATCAAACCATAAAGTTATTATATCTTTATAATTATTGTAATTATCTAATGTTTCATTACAAATATCTTTTAACATCTCTAAAGATGCTGTTTTATGTATAGTAAATATATTTTCATATTTCCAAAGATCTTTGAAACTTTCATTTTTAGATATATCATTAAATAATATATTGAATGGTACTTCTATATTATATTTATGCAATAATAAAAATTTAGTATATAATAATTCTATTGTATCATTATCTTCAATATGTATGTTTGTAAGAGGATGGTCTTGATCTATAAGACCTTTATAAACTAAAAGATTTTTTGTTTCTTCACTTGTTGTATATAAATACATAATAATTTTAGTTACGAAAGGATTTAGTCCTTTCGTTAATGCATCTTTATTTGCAACATTTTGTTCTTTAATATATCCAGTATTATTTAAATTAATTTCCATTTTATAACCTTATAATTATTTATTAATAATTATAAGCTTAATATTAATATAATTGTCTTTTTAAAAAAGACTATATTATTTATTTCTTCCAGATTCAATTGTTTCAATTGTAATATCATAAATTCTTTCATTATTTCTAATAATATCTGCTTTAATTTTAGGTACAATATTTTCAATATTATCTACAGATTTTGTATCAACCATGTCCACCTGAACAGTAACATATGCTTTATTATTTCCAATAAACATAGATCTGATCGATAAAACATCATGAACTTCTTGATATTTTTCAATTTGGTCTTTAATTAATATATGGTCTTTTGGATTCATAGATTCACCAATAACAAGTTTATATATTTCAATAGTTAATGTATAAGCTACAAGGCTTAATAGAATACCAATCATAAATGATGCAATACCATCAAATATTGGGTCTACAAACATAGTAAGTAAAGTACCAATAAAAGCAATTACTAAACCAATAATTGCAGCACTATCTTCTAGTAATATAACAATTAAAGAAGAGTTTGTTGATACTTTTATATATTGCATTAAAGACATTCCATTTGAAGCCTCTTTATATTCTTGATATGCAATATATAAAGATTTACCTTCAATAACTATTGCTAACAAAAGTATTCCAAGAACTACATAAGCATGTTTTATTTCACCAGGATGAATAATTTTATGATAACCTTCATACATAGCATAGACACCACCAATAACGAATAAGATTACACCAACCATTAACGACCAAAAGAATTGAGCTTTACCATAACCAAAATTATGATTATCATCTGCTTTTTTCTCTGATTGCTTAATACCTACCAACAATAAAACTTGGTTTAATGAATCTGCAATACTATGTACTGCTTCTGCTAACATAGCCTTTGAATTTGTGAAATATGCTGCTATTAGTTTAATAACTGCAACTAAACTATTTGCTATCAATGCAGCTTTTACTGCTTTAGTACCTTGTGCCATTTAATTCCTTTTTTAATTATGAAAATATTATAGCATCTTTAACCTTAAAACCTACTTATTTCTTCTTGTATGTCTTGTAGTTCTTAATTCACTTCTTGCATTTTTAACATTTGTTTGATTTACCTTTCTAGAATCGCCTTCTACTTTTTCACATATTTTATATTCTTCTCTAGTTGTTGCATTTGCTAAACAATTGTCTGCTGTTTTTAAAATATCTATTCTAACTTGGTGAGAATCCATTTCAATATTTTTAAATGTTTCAAATCTTTCTTGTTTTTGTTCAATTCTATCTAATCTGTTTTGTTTTCTTTCACCATTTGCTGCAAAGGCTGACCTTCCTAGTAATATTACTAATCCTATTGTTGCTATATTTTTCATTTTATTTCCTTTTTATATGTTAAATTTAATATTTAACTATTGTAGTATACTTTATTAATATAGTAAACGTTTATAGAATTTTAAAAATTTTAAAATTCTATAATAGAATAAGTTAAAATTTATTATATTGATTTTAAAGGAAACAAAATGGAAGTAATAGATACAATAATGATATTAAGAAAATGTGGATTTCCAAATATAGTAAATCCACATACAAAAAGTTTAAAAGAACCTGCTGAAAAAGATTTATGGTATTTTAAAATGGCAATACTTTTAAATGGGTTAAATGAAGATATATTAACTATTGAGCAATATGATACATTTAAGGAGTTATTTGAAGAAAATGAGGGTATTACACCATCATTAAATAAAGATATAGCAATAAGAAATGATATTTATTTTAAAGAACTAAACAGTTGTCTAAAATTAGCAATAGATTTATTTTGTCATATTGAAAATAGTAATAATGAAATTTTTAACAAAAATTAAGATAGTTAATAATTAAATAGATTTGAAGAATCTATTTAATTTAACTTTGAATAAATATTTTTTAATCTTATACTAAATCAGATATATTATTATTAACTAAATCATCTTTATTATATTTAGGTTCATCATAGGTAGTATAATATTGTTTTTTCTTTACATCATACTCTTGCCCATTACTAATTCTAAAGTCAATAGAATCATCTTTTATATTTTTAACTCTAACAGATTCTCCTTCTAAATGAGCTTTTGTTACAATATCTAATACAGCATTTTCCATATCATTTAAAGGGTTTTTATTAATTGTTTCATTATCAAAATCAATATATTGAAAATCAGAAGCTTCAATACTTGTTTTTACAATTTCTTTACATTGATTTTTTAAATCTATTTTTAATTGATCACTATCTATATTTTTAGTATCAACAATTATTTTAAAAATTTCATCAGAAAAATTTGTTTTAATAGTATATGTAGTAATATCATCAATAGCTTTTCCTTTTATTGATTTTAATGCACTAAATTGATTAGAAATATTAGATGAATGATAATAAAAAGATCCTAACTCTTCTTGTATAGTCATTTTAATTAAATCTCTTTTAGATGTTGATTTTGATAAGTCGACATTTTCCACTTCAAATTCAATTACTCTCTTAAAGTATTCTCTATCTTTCATCATACTTATTGTATCAATCATTTTATTGGTAAATACTTCAAGTTTTGTTTCAGTTGTAGTATTTAATAGTGAATGCATATTATTATCGGTAGGAATACAATATGATATACAAGTTATATTTGGATCAGCCTCTAATTTATTTTGATTATATTCTAAAATAACATCAGTATGATCTCCTTCTCTTTCTGTTGTAAAGGCATAGTCTCCCTTTTCGACAATAGCATTTAATTTATGTTTTAAAATCAATGCTTTTCCAACATCTACATTTGGTTTTATTTTTGATTCAATCATCATTTCAATTATTCTCTCATCTGGAATATTATTAATTTCATTTTTCAATTTTTTATATGATTCCATTTTAATATTATTACTATCTAATTTAAATTGTAATATATCTTTATCTTCCATTAAATCACATTCTATTGAAATATTTGTTTCATAAGCTTCATTTGTAACATCTAGAACCATCATAGTAACATTTTTAGGGAATTCTGACTTATATTTTTCAATAAATTTTTTAAATCCCCACATTCCAGACTCTTCACCTCTACTAAATACACAAGATGAAGTTAAATCTTCATTAATTAGATTGTGAAGCAAACTAATATTTGTGATATTATTATCTAATGGTCCAATAATATCACCTTTTTCTAATTGGAAAGGTGTACTAGACTCTGTAGCGAATTTATTGAATTGAGGAATTAAATCTATATGAGAATCTATAATAGTTTCAAATTTATCTTCATTAGGTACAATGATGCCTATCTCTTTATCAAATATATATTCAATATTATTTTCATCTAGTATTGAAACAATAGCTAGTTCTTTAGATGACATTTCATCTGTTTCATCCATATTTTGTATAATAGTATTACCTATTTCTAATATACCTTTTACTATATCTTTCATTTTAATTCCTTAATTTATTATATTAACACTTCTTATCTTAATAATTTAATATTTTCAAATTCTAGAAGATAGTCATCTAGATATTTATTAATAAATTCCTGAACTATTAGCTAACTAATAGTATAAATAATAATGTTTGATTTTATCTGTTAGATATATTATCTTCCATTTTATCATGAAATTCACTAGAATTAAAAACATTTTCTTCACAACTTTTAATTGATTCTATTGTTGATTCAACAATATAGTGATTTAAATCTCTTTTAAAAGAGTTTAAATCACTATATTCCATTTTATCTGAATCAAGATAGAATAGTACATTATTTACAATATCTCCATATTCTCCAACAGTTAATTCTATAGATTTGTCTTTTGAAAAATAATTTTTTATTTTTAAATTTGATTTACCTTCTAATGCTAAATCTAATAATTCTATATACAACTTAGTAATACTTTCACCAAAATATTGATAATTATTACCTTCTTCTTTAATTAATAATGATTTTACATCTCTTAAATTTTTAAATAAGATATTATCTTTAATATTTTTTCCATTAGAAGGTAAATCAAATTTAGGATGTAATTTAATATTTTCTACTCTAGCTTCAATTATTTTAATTTTTTCTAGTTCTTTAATATTCTCTTTAAATCCATTTGTTAATTGTTCTAAGGCAGCAACCAATGTTTTATGAGCATTTAAAACAGCATCACTTGAATTTAATTTATTTACCTCTATTTTTTCTAAAGGGTTTTTAAAAGAAGAATGCATAGAATTCATTATTTTAATATTTTCATTTTTATTTATTTCTATTTGATTATAATCATCAATAATATTTTTAAATTTACTCATTAATTCATTATATTCAAAAGGACAACCTAATTTATAAAATGTGTGAAAAATATAATCTTCTTCACAGTAATTAGATACTAGCCCATATTGTGGACTATTTGCATTCCACCCATTTTCAATCATTATTTTAAAAAAAGTTTCAGAATTATTATTATGGAATTTAGCAAGTCTCTTATATTCTAAAGCATTAAATTTATTTATATCAAATTCTGGTAATTTTATTAAATATTGTAATAAAGTTGGAGATTTTTCTACAAGCATTACTCTTCTTAAATTTTGTAAATTTTCTCCAGTAACTATTGATTTATCTAATTCATATGGAAGATTTATAAAATTTTTATATCTTTTTGTATTATTTGTTATCATAAATAATTCAGATAATATAACAGAAAATACTTTATTTCTTGATTTTTCATTATCAAGATTAACTGTTAATCTTTCAGCTATATCAATTAATTCTTTATCTAAACCATAGCCTATAGCTATTGGGAAAGAACCAAGTTCTTTCCCTAATATCACTTTAGTGCCAATATTATTAATAATTGTCATACAATTATTAATAATATTTAATTCTTTATTATTAAAATTATCTTTATTGATTTTTATTTTCATTATATTTCCATTTCTAATTCTATATTATCAAAAATTAATCTATCAAAATTAATTTGAGTTATCTCATAAAAAGTTTCTTCTAAAATCTCTAGTAAATTTATTTTTAAAATTCAATATCCATAGTATTTTCAACTTCTACTGGATATATTGTTAAATTACTTTTTATTTTTTCAACACTTTTATCTACATTATTAGCTAATAGTTCAGGAATAGTGCTACCTGAACCTAAATCACTATAATTATTATTTAATGCTATACTTAATCTTTTTAATGCTTCTGGTATATTAGACATAATATATTCCTTAATATTCTATATATATATATATAATTATAACCAATTTAATATTTTTTGTTAATTTCAAACTTTTATTTATTAAAATATTTATTAATAAATAGATGTTTAAGAATGGAGATTATTGTATGTATGAATTTTCTAAAATTATTAGAAGATTGAAATTAATAAAATATATATTTATTAATGAAGGTCAAGAATACTATGAAGCATCAATTCATAATATTGGTTCATATATTGATTTTCTTGAATATATAGATGGTAATGACTATATGGATGAAAGAGATCCAGATTATAATGAATTTATTTCAGTTTTAGAAGATATTGAAAATTTAATAGAGATTTCAAATAAGATCTTAGCTGAAAACAAAGAAGATCTTAAAAAGATTTTAGATGAGGTAAAAGAATAACTTGAAGAATATAAATTTAAAATTATTATTTGATGTAATGTTAAGAGTTGCTAAAGATAAAAATATAGATAATAAAAATTTACATGAACTTAAATTAGAAAGATTAAGAATTAATAATGAAAGTAAAGACTTAGATTTAAAAAATAAATCTAAAAAAGAATTTAATACTTTAAACAATCTTAAAAATATAAAAAATAAAAGAATAATATTAAAAAATAAGTTTTTTAATATTTTTGATAAAAATAAGAAAAAAAATAATATAATTTTTATAGATTATTTAATAATAACTCCTTTTAAAATTTATATTATACTTGTTAAAGATTATTATGGAGAATTATCAATAAAAGATAAATTAATTCTTATCAATAAGACTCCTATTTTAGATCTTAAAGAACATAATAAAGAAATTAAAGACTCTATTAATAAAATATTTTTAAACTCTGAATTTAATTCAAAATTCAATTATTTACCAAAAATTATAAATTGTATTTTGTTAAGCAATAAAATATTTATAAATGATAAAGATAGTAAAATATTAAATAATATGCATATTTTTAATGAAAAAGATTTTTTATTATTTTTTAATAATAATAATTTAAATTTTAATAATAAAATTCTAAATTTTAAAAATTCAAAAAAAATCTTTTATAATGAATATAATATCGATTTAGGATTAATTATTAATAAAATTATTAAAAAAGATTCAATTAAAACACTAAATTATTATAAAGATAAAAAAATATTTAAAGATTTAAATATTCCAGAAGAATTAATATCTAAAGAAAAAGAATTAATTGATTTTATAGAACATACCTTAGAAAGGTCTCAAGATATTTATAAAATAGAAACTATTATCAAAACAAATAATATGCAAGACTATTATAAAACAATAATTAGTTTATATAATCATAAATTAAATAGTTCTAAATCTGATATTAATATTATAGAAAGATTAAATAAAAATATTGATTCTTACCCTGAGAAAAAAATAAATGGTAAATTTAAAATATTATCTAATGATTTAGCTAATAATAAAATTAATTTAAAATTAACACATATTGGTGGACAATATAATTATAAACAAAATAACAATATTCTAATAAAAGATTTTATTATTGATTTTAAACCTTATAATGATAAAAAAATACAAAGTGTTTTAAATTTATTAAAATTTGATAAAGAAAAAAATATCTTTAAAATTATAGATGAAGCATTAGATAAAGTTATTATTAACTCTATAAAAGATAATCCTGATGAAATCTTTTTTGGAAAAAGAAATCATCAGGCAACATTGTTTAGTGTAACTACATTATATTTTGTAGATGATAATAATAAGCAATATTCTATAACATTAAAATATGGCTTTGAAACACTATCTTCATTTGAACATGTATTAAAACTTATTATCCAAGATAATATAGTTGATTTTTATACTACAAAAGATACTCTATCTGGAAGTAGAATAAAATATATAAAGGCTAATAACTAGATTGAATATTCAATCTAGTTATTAAGAAATTAAAAATCTAATTCTTGGTCTATTCCACCTTCTTGAATTTGTTTTTGATTTAATTCTTTTTCTTCTATTGGATTTTTAAATCTATTTTTTATCATATCCTCAATACCATTATCTTCAATATACTTATAGTATTTATCTTCTAATTCATTAAAATGATTTGAAGCATTTGATCTGATTAAAGTATCCTTTTCATTTGGAGTTTCAAGACTATAAAAAGTATTTATTTTATCAATAATGTTTCCAAATACTTCCTTTTCTTTTAATATCTGATGCATATCTTTAATTTTTGAAAATTCATTAGGAGTTAATATATTAACCCCAATATTTAATTCAGAATTATATGTATAAGCCTCTATAATATTATTTATACTTTTAATATTATAAAGAGAGTTAGTGTCATAATTAATAGATTCTTCAAGTGTAATATGTTTTGTTCTAATAGGATCTGCAATTGATTTATTATATATAAAATTATTATAATTATCTGATAATTCATAAGTCATTTTTTTACATGATTTATCAAATTCTTCTAAATATAAACTATGTTTTGGAGTATCTTTATCTATAAAAGTATTTATAAATTTGATTTGATTCTTAATTATTAATAATTTTTCTATTTGTAAAGGAGTCAAAATTTTATCATCTTTATCATTTAATTTATTTAAACTTATTAATTTATCTATTGAATCAATTGAAAAGTTATTAGTAAATTTTCCGAATTCATCTTCAATATTTATTCTTTTAGAATAAATATTGTGTTCTAAATTATTACATGCATTTTTAATATGTTTTTTAGAAAAATATAGATTATTATCAACAGTTATCTTCAACTCTTCAAGATTTTTTAAATTTACTTCATCAAGAGGTGTATGTTCTATTTTTTTAATAGTAGAAGATAATTCTTTTGATGATTGAAGAGTTTCATTTAAAAAATCTATTTCTTTTTCTGTAAATAATGGTTCAATTTTTGTTTTTGAACCATTATTTTGAAACTCAATATTTTTATTTAATTTTAATAAAGCTTCTATAGATTCTATATCAGAGAAATTAGAATTATCTATTATTTCTAATGTTTTATTTAAAACAACTCTAGTAGTAAATTTATCTTCTATTGTTTTTTCATTAATAGTTTTTTGTTTAATAGAAAAATCTTGATTAGCTATTAATTGAGTTCCATTAATAGCTAATATAGCTATTCCAGCAATAGCTATTGTTTTGGAATAATCTTTAATTTTTGTTTGCATATTATCAATATATTTTTTTATACTATTTTCATTTCTTGAAAATTTATTTTCCATAATAATCCTTTTAATATAAATATCTATATATTAATTATAAGAATTAAAAAAAAAAATAAATAGAAATAGTTATAAATATTATAATAGTTTAAGGTAAATTTATGTATAATTAAATAAAAAAAAGTAATTTTGAATTTTAGAGAAATACATAAATTTCCAATTTTAATTTATCTATTAAATCTATTACTATTATCATATTCTCTAGGTTTAGCAAATATTTCTTTAATAGCTTTATTCAATTTATTAAATTCTGGTTTAGTAAATTCTTCTTTTTTAAGCAATTCTTCAACATCAATTGTTAATTCATTTTCAGGTTTTTCTAAAACAGCTCTTTGCTTAGGAGAAAGTGTATATCTCCAATCTTTAGCATTTTCTTTTAATTGAAATTTAATAGCCTTATTAATTTTAAACATATCATTTTTAGAAAAATCATCTTGCTTTAATAATTTAATAACTTTAGGATCTTTTGTTTCAGATAATATTTTTCTTTGTTTATTAGATAAAGGATATCTTAAAGAAGCTTTATTTTTATCTATCCATTCTGATATTTTTTCTTTATCATCTAAAACACCATCTGCAACATCAATACCATTATGTTTTGCCATTTTAGTTACAAAATCTACTTGTTTTTTAGTTGATCTATCATCATCACCAAGTATATTAAATAATCTAATACCTTTTTCTTTACCAACATCTATAATTGAATCATACATATTTTTAATTTGATCTTTGATTTCAACTTTTGCTTGATCAATTGTTTTTTTACCAAATTCAACATCTTTAGTTAATGCTCCAAGCTCTGCTCTTAATACTGGAGAAGTCACATTATTTGGTAATAATTCAATTAAATCTCTAGATTTTGGAGTAGATACAATCTTACCATTTTGAAAGATAAAATATGGTTCGATAGTTTTTCTCCCTCTTTTATCTTCTTTTAATTCTTGAATTATCTGCTTTCTCGTAGCAGATGTACCAATTCCAGACTCTGATAAATATTCAACTATTTTTTCATTATCATAGTGATTTGCAATATTTGCCATAGCTTGTGCTAATGAAATATCATTAAATCTTCCTTTTGGTTTTGTAAAACCTTTTTCCAACTCAACATCAAGGATAAATAATTTATCACCTTTTTCCATAACAGGTAATGATTTAGTTGTAGTATCTAATAAGTTTTGATATAACTCTTTCCAACCTTTTTCACCTTGGATGTTTTCAGAAGTTGTTATGGTATATTTACCATCACTAGCTTTTATTGTATTATTACTATATTCATAATCATCCATAAATTGAGAATAATATCTTTTTGCAACAGCCATATAAACAATTTTTTCATCATTGTTCAATGAACTTATATCACAATATTTTGTTGTTGGAGATAGAGCACCATGAGCTTTACCAACGAGCTTTTTATCATCAAAAGCAAATCTTTTCTTATATGGAGTTTTTAAAGATTTTAAACCTTTAAATTCACCATTTGTTTCTAGTCCAGAAATAACTTGTCTAGCTTGGTCATGTTCTCCATCAGAATAAAATCTTTCTTCTGTTCTTGGGTATGATTGAAAACCTTTGTCATATAAGCTCTGAGCAGCACTTTCACTTCTTACCATACTTAAACCATTGGTTCTAGACACCTCTGCTGCCATATCTAATAAAGAGAATGGTTTTGATGGTATTGCTTTCTTAGGAGTCTCTGAATAATTAGAAATAGTAAATTCTTTAGCTACATTTTCAAAAGCTTCATTTGCCATTTTTTCATCATCTATTTTATCTAATCCATTATATTTAATTTCTATAGGAAATTCTTTTCCTGTTTTTGGGTCTTTAGCAGTTGCTTTTAATTTCCAAAAAGGGATTTCTTCAAAATTTTCAAAAGCTAAATCTCTTTCAACAACCATTCTAATAGTTGGAAGTTTCACTCCACCCATATTAAGAACTTGACCATCTCCAAGAGCAACCGTTGCTCCCATAGATAAATTCATACCAAATGACCAATCAAAAACAGCTCTTGTATCTGATGCTAATGCCATGTTTTTATAATCTATAGTATTTGGGTTAGATTCAAACTCTTTTAATGATTTTGATAGTGAAGATGGATCAATAAAAGCCATATTCATCATACCTTTAACCTTTTTTTCAGCTCCACAAGCTTGAATAACTTCATATGCTAAAGATGCTCCTTCATTGTCTGGATCTGATGCAATAACAATTTCATCACAATTTGCAATTGCTTTTTTTACACTATTAAATATCTTTTGATAATTTTGTTCTCCAGTTTTACCTTCTTTTGTTACATATGTTACTGTATTAGAAATTCTTTTTTTAAATTCTTTTGGAGTAAATGGTAATTTATTATTTATTACTGCTCTATACCAATCAGTTAAAGAAGTATCATACTCTTCTGGCTTTAATAAACTAAATAAATGTCCAGCTAATGGTTCAAAAGTTGAATTATCTCTAACTACCTTTTTTAATGCTACAATTTGAGATGGTTTCTCTGTTAAATATAATCTTTTCAATATATTTCCTTATTTAATGTTAATTAATATCTAATTATAAAAAAATTATAGAATAATTGTAATTAAATAGATAATTAAATATAAAGGTGAACCTAAAGAAATTTATGGATACTTTATCATCAACAAGTTCTTTTTACAACTACTATTTTACAATCTACTAAATAGATTGTAAACTGAATTAGAATTTGAAGTAAAATTTATTATTAACTAAGAACTTTAAGATTAAAAATTCTTAGTTAATGCCATTGTAAGAGCATTTTTATTATTAATAAGTTTTTTACTAATAAATAATTTAGAATTAGGGTATAATACTAATTCTTGAGTTATATTATTAAATTCAATATCAAAAGAATAATCTCCAAATTTAAACTTTTTTAGTACTTTTTTATTCATTTCAATATTAGTATCAACTTTATATACTATTTTATTTTTAAAATCTTTTGTAAAGTCTTCTTTTTTTACAAAATTAACTTTACCAAATCCAGACCTTACTTGTAAGCTAAGTTTATTATCTAATTCAAATATTTTTAAATTAAAATCCCCATATTTTATTATCATTTTTATTTCCTAATGTTTTTTATTATATTAGAATTATAACAAAAGAAAGCTTATATAGTACTTATATTATAATAATGAGTCGTAATATTAATGGATAAACTTAGATTTGGAGGTTATTCTTTTATAATTAACTACTATTTAGTTTGATGTTTTAACATCTAAATATTTATGTTGCTAAAAGAAATTATTGTTAATAATAGTATAATATTGTTTATGACGTTTACCCGGTTACTTTAATAATTGAAACTTACTAGTAAAGCAATCAATTATATATGCATATTCAGGTTCAATGCCAATTGTTGTATATGTTGGAACATTATTAAAGACAGTAAATCCACTATCTTGTATTAATACTGCATTAATATTGTTTTCTTTTAATTTATTATAAAAATTTAAAAATTGAGTTTCATTTTTTACAGTTAAAATAATCTTTGTAAAAGAACCTTCTGAATAATCAGAAAATGCAGTATCTTTTTTTACATTATATGCTAAAGTGTAGTCTTCTTTAGGTATTGTAAAATCTTTATAATCAACATTATTTCTTAACATCTTGAAATTAAGAGCTTCAATGGCATGACCAACTTGTGCTGCTAATTTGCCTGCACCCATCTTTCCTTCTTCGGATATAAATATATCAGATAAGATATCTTTTCTTACTAAAATAATTCTTTTTACAGAGTCATTACCAAGCATTTTCCCAATAAGTTTTTTAGAAAATACATATCTAGTCTCACTATCCATATATATATAAAAGTTTTCTAAGTCCATTTCAATATATAATAAAGATTCTTCTACTACATCTCTATGTTCATCTATTGCATTCATTATTTTATTAATTAATTTTTCATTTATTAATTTAAACATTTTAACCTCTATATTTTCTTGTTTGGTACTATTCTTATAAGCTTATATGTATTGTATTTTAGCCATATTCCAATTGATATTACATATGATGCTAAAAATAACATTCCTAGTCCTAATTCACTATTTATATTTATTAATATTTCATTACTTCCAATATTAATAGAAATTAAAAGAACAAAAAAGGTGGCAAATAAAAAGATAATAGTACCAGAGAAAAGCATTTTTATGATTCTTTTAAACTAGCATTCATTAATCTTTGTGCACTTTCTACAGTCATATTACTAATTTCATTTAGGTTACTTACTTTTCTTAACTCTCCAGGACAATCGTCTTGAATAAACTTAGGAGTTTCTTTAATTTCAGAAATATTATATTTTGATTCACTAACTCCTTCTACTAAGACTAATTTAGCAGCTTCACTTACACTAATTTTATGCCATTTAGATAAACTAAGAAGATACTCTTCTAATTTTTTATTATTTGTATCAAATTGAATATTCATAATTTATCCTTTATAAAACCATTTCAACATCTTGAATATCTAGTTCAACTTCTTGAAGTCTACCAAAAATTTCAACATTTACTTTAATTAAACTTTTTTCAGGAATAAATTCATCAACAACACCAGTGAAGTCTGAAAAAGAACCAGCTTTAATTCTTATTTGTTGACCTTCTTCAAATGAAACTTTATAATTAACTTCATTTTTTTCATTTTCAACCTTAGATTTAAGAGTTTCAACCTCTTCTAAACTAATTTTACCTAAAATTTTACTAATTTTACTAATTCTATTTAAATTTGCCATTATTTTTTCTTTATAATCAGTGACTAGAATATAAACATACCCTGGGAATAAAGCTTTTTGTAAAACACTTTTTTTACCTTTAGGGCTAATACTAATTACCTCTTTAATTGGAACATAAACTTCATCTATATTTAAAAAAGAGCCTTCTGTTTTTTGAATATTTTCAATATTAACCTTTACTGCTAACTCACTATTAGAATATACTTGTAGTATATACCATTGTTGATTTTCTTTTAATTTTTTCAAAATTTCTCCATTTCTTATTCACAAGAAATCAAATCAAGATTTGATTTCTCTTATTCTTATATTATATAATAAAAAATCTTTATTTTTTATTAAATACTTTTAATTTTTAAATCTTTTATATTATAAAAGATTTCTTTCTTTTTATTTACCACTATAATGTCTTGCATATTAGAAAATGATTCATTCTCTTATTTTTCTAAAGATTTTGTATATCATCTATAAACCAAAAAGTTTTTGCAAAAATATCTTCCATCCACTGACTTTTATTTTTAAAAATATCACCAAATAAATCTTTAATTCTATCATCTTTAGAGCTATTAATTATAATTGATGTGGAAATAATTTTAGAATCATCTAAAATTTGAGATTCTTTATATTCTCTTGATGCATTACATTTAGAACATTCTTCAAATCATAAGAGCATATTACTTGATTATCTGTTAAATTTATATTTTTCATTTTTATCTTTCTTTATATTATTATATTTTATTCCAAACTTCTTAAAGGTAGGTATTTTCAATAATTCACATCCAATCAAGTTGGAGTTGGAAATAACTACTTCATTAAGAGAAGCCATTTTTGGCTTCTCCATTTACGTAGGATAATCCATATATTTCATAAACTTCCTTAATCTTTCAGAATTAACATATTCTTTTTTTATTTTTTTCTACTAATATTAGACATTTGTATTATTTTCTTCTAAAATAGAACAATTTTCTTGTTGATATTTATAATACCAATCTGTAAATCTTTTAATATTCTCATCTCTTGGTTGAAAATGTTTACCATCATGATTTACATAATTAAAAAGAAAATTATTTGAGTTTTCTTTTTTCATATATACATTAATTAAATCATAATAAACTTTTTTAAGATTTATTTTAAATCTTTCATAACTTTCAATTGAAAAATCGATTGAAGTATCTCCATTAAATACTTCAATATTTTTTTCGATATTAATAACTTCTGATTGAACTAAAATATCTAATACTATTAGAGATTCACAATAATAAGGTTCAATATCACTCTCTTCTTTCAAAGCAATTAAACTAATTTCTCTCTTGATTACATCCGCAAATACATCCATTCTATATTCTTCTTCTTCTTCAGAATCGAAGAATGCCATTAAGCCACCAGAGGTTGCTTTAAATTCCTCTATATTTTTAAAATTTCCTGATTCGTTCATCACGATTTCAGCATCTTGATCTTTCCATAATACATGACCATATTCATGTCCAATAGTTGTTATGTCATATACTTTTAAATCTCTTTCTGGAGTTTTAAATATATTTCTTCTTGATAAATCTACTATTTTATCTCCAAAGATTTTTCTTTCCATTTTAAGAAATGGTTTCTTTCTTGCTGTTTCAGATTTTTTATCTGGAAATGCAAATATTTTTTTACCATACTCACCTGAAACAATTTCATCATTAGGAATAACTTGTGCTGAAAATAGTCCATTAAAAGATGAAGCAAAGTAAAATAATGGTTTACCAATATGTAATTGAACTTTTTCAATATTATTATTAACTTCTTTTTTAATATCTTCATATTCATTAAAGTTAGAAGTTTCATGTTTAAATATTGGACATTCTTTTTGTACAAATTTAGAATATTCATCATCAAATAATGTTTGTATGGTTTTAGACCTTTTATTTTTAGGTAATGATAAATCATCAATTCTCATATCCCATTCAATAGCAACTGCTTTTCTATATTTATCTTCATAATATTCAAAAAAGTGACCAGGTTGAATTGGAGAATCAATATTCATCCAAACCTTATCAACCTCTGCCCATTTACTTACTAATAAATTTACATTTGTTTCATTAAATGCATTAATTAATGAAGCAAAATATTTACACCAATTATCATTAATTTTAACAGAAGAATCACTTTGTTCTTTTAAACTATTATGTCCATTTGATAATATTTTAACAATATTATTAATATTGATTGTAAATGCATCTTTATATGATAATGATTTATACCCATTACCAACTTTTACTAATACAGAATACATTCTATCAGCAATTTCATTATTATGTCCTAAGTCCATAAGATTATTATTTGTTAAATATGTAATAACATTTTCAACGGATCCAAATCTTTTTTCTAATTCTGGATTAATATTTTTAAGGATTTGTTCTTCCCACTCAAGATGAAGTTGTGTCATTTCTATACCAACATTAAACCAAGTATTAAAAATAATTCTTGTAGATGGGTTTAAATTTTTAATATTTAAAATCCTATTCTTTAACTTTAAATGTTCTTTTTCATAATAATTAGAGACAAATGTATAACATTTTTCTTGAACAATATTAATATCATCTTCAGAATATTCATTTTGTTTTAAAACACTTTTTAAAGTGGTATCTCTTAGTGTAACTAATCTTTCAATTAATGCTAATTTTAAATCTTTTCTATCAATATTCTCAATATTTAAAAAACTTTCAAATTTATTTAAAAGTTTTTTTTGTTTCTTTAAACCTTTAGACCCTTTTATTAAGTCAAAAATACTTAGCCTAAATTGGTTTTGCTTTTCTGAAAGACTATATATTTTCTTAGTTTGTTTATTTGTTAAAATCATGTTTTTTCCTTTACATTTTTAGTTTATATTATTAAAAGTTATTGTTATCTTAACAATAACTAATGTTTTTTAAATTTTTACTTATTTTTTTTAATATGGATTAATATTATCTAAAACATTAGTAATATCAATATTTAAAGAAATTAAATCATTTTCAACCTTTTCTTTAGTTTTGTATTCATCACAATCATATAGTTCATGGTTAACATCTTGAGGAGACACAGAACCATTTAATATAAAATTATTTAAAGCTTTTCTTAATAATATTAATTCTTTGTGAGAGAATGTTAGTTTTATATTACTATAATCATTTTTAATTTTAGATTTCAAGATACTTCCTTAATTTTATTAATAAAGTATATCTAAATATAACTTTTATTTAGTTTAATAAATATCAATCAAATATCGTTAGCAATAGTTTAAAAACTATTGTAAAAGGAGATGGAAGTGCTAAAGCACAACATCCTTTAATCGAAAATTCTAGATTTTAAATTAAATATTTTTATTATTAATTAATAAACAAAATTATTTAAATATCTCTTTCCACATATCCAGTATCATTAATTATCCAAACTTCATCTTTAACATTAGTTGAAAGGCAATGATTACAAACATTAACTGTTTTATTGTTTTCTTTTAGTAAAATAACTTCTGTTATTAAGCCTATTGGATTTGCTCTACAGCCTTTATGTTGCACACTACATGCTCCTGAATCTATTTTACCAGTTGTTTTAAGATTACTTTTTGCTTGAATATCATTCTTTTTTCTATATTTTTCATTTATTTTTTTTGTATTAAAAATATTTCCAAATTTTTCTTCCCAAACTTCAATAATATTTTGTAATATTTCAAATTTTATTTTTGGTTCAAAATCTTGTAATTGATATGAAATCCATGCAAGACTATAATCACCTTCATTATCTTCTTGTAAAATTAAATCTATAATACTTTTATAGTCTTGAGATTGAGCTAATCTTTTTATTTCTCTATGCACTGTATATTCCTTTATATAATTTTTTTTCTATATAAATTTGTTTTAAAATAATTTATAGTATATAACTATAACCAATTTCTAAAAGGAAATTGGTTATAGTTGCGAAGTTGATATTTTTGTATCACCTTTTAAATTAAAAGGTGAGCAAACTTGCTTGCAAAGTTGATGCGATGTGAGCGCAGTCTATTATAATTCTAGAATTATTTATAGGCGTTAGCAGTCGAATCCTGACATATAACCTAGGCTTGACCTAGTTATAAAAGAATAATGGTTGTAAATCTTTAGATATCCATGCACTAAACACAAGAATAAAAGAGTATACTCTTTGTAGTGATTGCCCTAGCAATGTATTTAAACTAAATGTTTGAATACATGAAATAGCGTCTATATTATATTTCTTAATAAGTTTAAAAAGTCTTATAACTTTTTTTGGATATGGATCAAAACCATCATTTGTAATAATATTAGATTTAAGAAATCTATGATATCTTTTTTTTCTTTCACAAATTCTATAAAGAATTATTTAATTCTTTTGCGAAGGCAATCATTACAGATTGACAAGCAATCTTATTCTCATCTAAAAATAATACTATATTATTTTTCATATTTTATTCAGAAGAAATCAAATCAAGATTTGAAACTTCCTACTCTCCTTAAATTGTTAATGTTTTTTTCTTTTGAGGAACTATTAACATGTTTATGTATCTTCCTTCAAATTTAGGATTCATTTCAACACTTCCAATATCATCAATTAATGGGATTAGTTTTTTAAGAACATCAATACCAGCTTTAGGACTTTGCATTTCTCTACCTTTTAAAAACACTCTAAATTTTACGTGATTACCTTTTTCAAGGAATTCTCTTGCATGTTTGATTTTATAATTAATATCATTTTGAGCAATTTTAATAGAAAACTTAAGTTCTTTTGTAATAATTACTTTTTGATTTTTTCTAGCTTCTTTTTTCTTTTTTTCTTGTTGATACTTAAATTTACCATAATCCATAATTTTAACTACAGGTGGTTTCCCGTTTGGTGCGATACACACTAAATCAAGTCCAGCTTCATTTGCTAAAGTTTGTGCTTCTCTTGAGCTTATAATTCCAAATGTTTGACCATCATCTCCATTACATCTAACTTCTTTAAATCTAATATCCTCATTCATTATCACTTCATCTTGTTTCTTTCTATTATCTCTATTCAATTACTTTCCTTATTTTTATTAAAATTAAATTTTAACTTTAAATTTAATATTATATCTTTTATGTTTATTGCTTTACTATAATTTTCTTTAATGATATTGTTCATAAATTTATATTCTTTATTATATAGTAAATAACTTTAAAAACTTCTTTACTATAACATTTATTAATACCATACCTTCCCTATTTACTTAAATTTAATAAAACAAAATCAATTCTTATATTTGAAACAACATTCTCTATAATATTTTATAAATCATCTCTCTGATTCTCAGTACTGACGATAACATTTAATATTACATATCTACTATATAATAATCTATATTCATTTAATTTTTCAATTATTTCATCTAAATTGTAGTATATTATATATTATCTTACATTTTAATTAAACAAAATAAATTATTGTTAATACTCCTAAAGTATAGAATATCATACTTAATCCGTCATATATTCCTTTGAAGAAAAATCCATTTAAAATAAAAATGCCTGATAATATGTATGGTCTAATATAATATTTAAATTCATCAATAAAACCTGTTAATTGTTCTTCTGATAATTTTACTCTAAAATTATCAGAAGAAATATCTGTAATAATATTTTTAATAGAGTTAAGATGTTCTGGGATTTCTTTTACTTCATCGCTAATTTTTTTTGCTATTTTTTTATTAAAAATAGATGTTTTGGAAATCTTTATATTTGGTATAATATCTTTGATACCATTAAAATTTTTATTATTAATAGTACCTAAACCTTCAATAATAGAAATAGTTCTCATTAAATATATTAATTTTTGAGGAATTTGAAAAGATAGATTATTAGTCGACTTTAATAAATCTGATATTAAACTTTGCATATTACTATTTGTAGAATTTTTATTATTAAAAATTCTATAGATTTCTTCAATAAAAAACTCTAAATCATTTTCATTATAACCATTTTTAACAATTCTTAATTTTAATAAAGCACTTATTAATTGACTTGTATTTTGATTTATTGCAGCATTTATATATTTTGCAATATCAACCTTTGTTTTATCTGATATTTTTTGAATCATTCCAAAATCAATTAAAGTTATATCTCCATTTTTATTAATAATAATATTCCCAGGATGTGGATCTGCATGATACATCCCATGATCTAAAATTTGTTTTGTATAAAATTTAATTAGTTTATTAACAATTTTTTTAGAATCAATATTGTATTTATTTAATTTTTGAGAATCATTTAAACTAAATCCTTCAATATAATTCATTACAAGACAATACTTATTAGAATATTGTTTATAAACTTTAGGAAATTTTATATTCTCATTAGGAAAAGCTTTTTGAAATAATTCAATATTTAATAATTCATAATTAAAATTTATTTCTTTATTTAAATTTGAAAAAATATCATCTATTAATAATATAATAAATTTATGTGTTGAAGGTCTTAATAGGGGTCTAAAGATAAATGTGAAGATTGATATCAATCTTTTATCTGCTTTAATTAATTTATCTAAACCATATCTTTTTAATTTTAAAACAACCTTTGTTCCATCTCTAAGTTCTGCAATATGAATCTGTGCTATAGAAGCACAAGCTAGTGGAGTTTTATTTATATCCTTAAAATTACCTAATCCTATTGACCTTTTTAAAGATAACTCTAAATCATCTTTAGACATAGGAGTTGTATTTGTCTGGAGTTCTTTTAAGGCATTTATATAATCCTCAGATAAAAAATCTGCTCTTGTTGATAATACTTGACCAATTTTAATAAATGTTACACCCATAATATTCAAATGTCTTTTTAAATTATGAGGAGACATTGGCTTAATTTTAATCTTATCTTTTTTTATTAATAAGTATATTGTAATAATAATTTTTATTACATAATAAATTCTTTTTGGATGATAATTCTTTAATAGCATCGTTTACCTTACATTATAATAATTTTTAATTATAAGTTGAGAAGAATTCATATTTAATTATATATATGAGAGAAGGAAATATTATAAATATTATTAGATTGAAACTATATTGGTTTATTTAGAAATGTTGCAAGTAGTTTAAACTACTTGCTAAAACTTACTATATTATGGTGATGTGGAATCTCCGGACCAGCAGTGTGAATTTACCAGTATGAATGTATGAACAAATAGCATAGCTTCATATATAAACAATATATAATGAATACTGATAAATTTGCACAGCAGGTCGGAGATTATGCATCTATTTTATTTGGTATAAATTTTTACAAGATATACATAGTTATTATTTATAATTATAAGTAAAGAAAAAAATATCTAGCTTTAAAGCTAAATATTTAATAAAAACTTTTATAAAGTTCTAAAATTCATCCGAACCTATAGAAGTTTGGATTTTCTTTTGTTTT
>Ga0256842_1000542_pt1 | contig 33250 bp, 34 predicted proteins | sample 4559240metaG_FD_185973 | JGI IMG/M metagenome (GOLD analysis project Ga0256842, IMG submission 185973) | Hydrothermal vent microbial communities from Guaymas Basin, Mexico - 4559-240 | ecosystem: Environmental > Aquatic > Marine > Hydrothermal vents | place: Mexico: Guaymas Basin | collected...
AACTACTCTAGTTTCACCTATGGTGTTGAACTTGACGGACGCATTAACTATGAAAGAGTTTTAGATATTGCTAAAATTGTTCAGCCTAAAATCATCGTCTGCGGTGCTTCTGCATATGCACGTGAAATAGACTTTGCAAAATTCCGTGAAATTGCTGACGAAGTCGGTGCAATTCTTTTTGCCGATATTGCGCACATTGCAGGTCTTGTAGCTGCAGATGAGCACCCTAGCCCATTCCCTCATGCACATGTTGTTACAACAACAACACACAAAACGCTTGCAGGGCCTCGCGGCGGTATGATAATGACAGATGATGAAGATATAGCAAAGAAAATCAACTCTGCAATTTTTCCTGCACTTCAAGGTGGACCGCTTGTACATGTAATCGCTGCAAAAGCAGTAGGTTTCAAACACAATCTAAGTCTGGAGTGGAAAGATTATGCACAACAGGTTAAAAAGAATGCTTCTGTTCTTGCAGATGTACTTATGAAACGTGGTTATGACGTTGTAAGCGGCGGAACAGACAATCACCTTGTACTTGTGAGTTTTGTCGGAAAAGAAATTTCAGGAAAAGATGCGGATGCGGCACTTGGAAATGCAGGTATTACGGTTAACAAAAATACCGTTCCGGGTGAAACAAGAAGCCCATTTGTAACATCAGGTATTCGTGTCGGTTCTCCTGCACTTACATCTCGCGGTATGAAAGAAAAAGAGTTTGAACTTATAGCAAATAAAATGGCAGATGTTTTAGATGACATTAACAATACAGCGCTTCAGGCAAAAATTAAAGAAGAATTAAAAGAATTGGCACAAAACTTTGTAATTTACAATCAACCAACTTACTAAAAAGTATAAGTGCCATGAGCTTCCTGCTGAAGGAAACTTAGCGTTAGCGCAGATGGCGGGATTATTTCCGACATCGTACGTAACAAATGGAAGGTTCCCTTTCATGTTATACAGTAAAATTAAAGGAATTAAATGACTGCCATGGATTTAAAACTTATAAAAATGGTGAGTGACCACTACTGGATCAAACGTGATACAGTAGTGAATAAAATCACTTTTAAAGGGCGCACTTTTTATAATAAATTTGAAAAAATCAACGCGCCTCTCAATCAGTCTGTAATTAATCAACATCTCAAAGGTGAAATAACTGTCGCTCACTCCGTAGTAGACAAAAAAGGCATCGTTGAGAATATTGTCATTGATTATAATGGAAGAGACCCCGAACGATTTTATCACAAAGCACAGCTTCTTTTACGTGAAGAGGGTTTTATAAACTTTACGGCTTATGAGACAAAAACAAAAGGGCATCTGCATGTATATATACATAAAGGGCATACAACCCTGCAAGAGGCTATACAACTCGGTAAAATGATTAGTATGAAATTGGCGGCAAAACAGCCAAAACAGTGGAGAATGTTTCCAAACAATGATATGCCTGATGAGTATAATATATTAACCCTTCCGTATGAAGTATATGCAAAAGAGCGCGGTGCTTCGTGGTCGAAGCATATGTAATTTTGTTCTTTAGGTTATTTTTGGTATCATAAAGCAAATAAACAAATGAGGGAATCCTATGAACGACAAGAATGATAAGAATGAATTAAGTGATATTGTCCTAAATAAAAATAGCTCAACAAGCTCAAATAAAAAAATAATTCTCGCCGTTGCAACATTGGGAATTATTTTAATTGTTGTTATTATGCTAATGAATTCACTCAGTTCCCAAGGTACAGACAATTTACCTCAAGCAGTTTTACCGCCTGAACCTCAGGCACAAATTAATACACAAAAAGCAGCGGAAGAACCTCTCTTTGAAGATGTTGATGTCATACAAGACAATGAGTCTACAGATGAAGATTTAGACAAAATCGCTCAAAAACTTAAACAAGAGAGCGCACAAGAGCATAAAGCAGTTGTTGCACCGAAACAAACAGTTGTAAAGAAAAAAGAAGTGGCTGTAAAGTCTAAAACAACGACAAAACCTCAGGCAACTGCAAAAATAAAATATTATATACAGGTCGGTTCATTTTCAAAATATGAACCAAATAAAAAATTCTTAAAATCTATTACAGATTTAGGGTATAAATATACATATCATAAGGTTACAGTGAATGCAAAAACACTTAACAAAGTATTGATTGGACCGTTTAAAACAAAAAAAGAAGCAAATGATGCTAAACGTATCATTCGTGCCAAAATTGAGCCGGGTGCATTTTTGGTAAAATTATAAATTAACAAGGGTAATAGTGATATATTCTAAACAATTTACACAAGATCAGTTAGCGCCTATTGCCGTTTATTCAAAACTAAAAAATCTTTTTAAAGATGAAATTACTTATCTTTTTGAAAGTGCCGGGCAAAGTGAAGGCAACTACAGTTTTATCTGCATCGGTGCAAGAGAACGCCTGCAGTATATAGATGATAAAACTGTTTATACTGATGCTTCCGGCAAAAAACACATCAAAAGTGAAAATCCTTTCTCTTTTTTAAAAGAGTACTATAAAAAAATTGAAACTACCCAATACAAAACTGCTACAAAAGAGTTGAATGTTGGCTATGTCGACGGTTTTATCGGATATATCGGCTATGATATGGTTAAAGTTTTTGAACCGAAACTCAAAACTTTTATGGATGGCTTGACAGATGAGTTAAACACCCCAGATCTTGATTTGATACTGCCTAAACTTGTTCTTGTTTATTCACATAAAAACCATCAAATTACGCTTATATCTACACTCAAAGAGTATAGTGACAAATTTCAAGATATAGAAGATGATTTAAAAGGCACATATACTTATAAACACAGAGTTTATAATATCGGTAATGACAAAGGAAGCTTTGCGCATACAAAAGAAAAATTCTTTGAGATGATAGACAAATCAAAAGAGATGATACGAAGCGGAGATGTTTTTCAAATTTTGATGACAAATCGTTTTACACGACATATAAAAGTCGACCCTTTTAGTTTTTACAGAATTCTTCGCACAAAAAATCCTTCTCCTTATATGTTTTTAATGGAATATGAAGACTTCAGCATCGTCGGTTCTTCTCCTGAAGTAATGGTAAGACTTACAGATGGCGAACTTCTGCTTCGACCAATTGCAGGTACGAGAAAACGCGGTGCCACAAAACAAAGAGACAAAGAACTCGAAGAAGAACTGCTTGGAGATCCTAAAGAACTTGCCGAGCATTTAATGTTGATTGATTTAGGCAGAAATGATGTCGGACGTGTTGCAAAAACAGGAACGGTTAAAGTAGAAGACATCATGCATATAGAACGGTTTTCACATGTAATGCATATCGTCTCTGATGTCGTTGCTACACTGAGTGATGACAAAGACATGTTTGATCTGTTCATGGCAACCTTTACAGCAGGGACAATGACAGGTGCCCCTAAAATTCGTGCAATGGAACTTATCGCCGAGTATGAGGGCTTAAAACGCGGTTTTTACAGCGGCAGTGTCGGTTATTTCGGATTTGACGGCAATATGGACTCTGCCATTACGATACGCACTGCATTGGTAAAAGAGGATAAGGTTGTTTTGCAGGCCGGTGCAGGTGTCGTTGCAGACAGTATAAAAGAGCTGGAATATTTGGAAGTAAACAATAAACTTGGTGCGCTCATTCACTCTCTTGAAGATTTAGATAAAAAATAAAAGAGGAATTTAATGGGTAAACTTTTTTCTATATTCGGTAATCCGGTTTCGCATTCACGCAGTCCGCTTATGCATAATAGCGTCTTTGAAAACCTCAACTATAACGCCTGTTATACACGAACGCTTTTACAAGACGGTACAAAACTCAAAGAAACTTTTTTTGCACTAAAACTTAACGGTGCAAATGTGACCGTACCACATAAAGAACATGCTTATGAGGCCTGTGATGAAGTACGGGGTTTTGCAAAAAAAATCGGTGTCGTTAATACGCTCATCAATGAAAACGGCAAACTTATCGGTTACAATACCGATGCAGACGGATTTATGTATGCTATAAACGAATTTAAAAATATAAAAAATATTTTAGTCCTCGGTGCAGGCGGTACGGCAAAAGCACTTGTTCAAAAGTTTTTAGAAGAAGGGTTACATGTAAGCATACTCAATAGAAGCGAAACACGTCTTTCATACTTTAAAAAACTTGATTGTGAATGCTATACATGGGAAACCTTTATTTTAAAACAATATGACTTGGTTGTCAATACGACAAGTGCAGGACTTAAAGATGAAAATTTTCCTGCACCCAAAGAGACAGTTGAAGCTATTTTAAATAAAACTCGTTACGCAGCGGATGCTATATATGGAAAAATCACCCCTTTTTTACAACTTGCCAAAGAAAAACAGCTTACATGTAAAGACGGTGCAGATATGTTGTTAGGACAAGGTGTTTTGGCAAATGAGCTTTTTTGCAATTTTGAGCTTGACAAAAAAGCTATAAAAGAAGAGATGCAAAAAAGTTTTCTTTATTAACGTGAAAAACTAAAACCTACAGCAAACTTTGTAATATAATGATTATAATCTACTAAAGATTCCATATAACCACTAAATATTTTTGCATACAAATAAGAACTCTTATATAAAGGATGGGAATATGTTGCTTCTACTGCACCTTTTTGGCTACCAAGATTGCCACGAAGCATCAATGTAAACATATTTTCATTATAAAAATATGTAAATTTTGCTTTCGTATATCCTATATATTTCATGATATCAGGATTATCTTTCAAATCAGAACTTCCCAAATAGGGTGCCATTAATGTCAAATCGCTTATGAGTGTTTTATGTTGCAAGCGAAGTGTTGCATAAACATAATTTATACTTTTTGACATGTTAAATCCATTATAGGCTGGTTTATTTTTAGTATTTGGCTGCCCATTAGATTGGTGTGCTATTGCAAATTTTAAAGAACGCATCTGCAAACATGATATTGTATCACTGATTGGAAAAACAACAAATCCTTCTGGGTTATAATTACTCTCCCGAAAAGGTGCAGAATCTGCATAAATCTGCCAAAAAGAATGTTGCGTATAAGAGAGATAATATTTTCCATGTAATCCAAAAAGGTTGTTTGCTATTTTTAATTTTAGACTTATTTGAATTTCGGCTTCCATATCTTTATAAGTTACATCATCTTCATGAGACTTATATGTTCGATTTGCAATAGCAAAGGGCAAAAGATAATTTGTCCTATAGGGTTGCAACCTAAATTCGGCATTAATCCACTGTTGCATATTTTCTTTTGATTTGTCATTTGTAATATTATCTGTTTTAATTTTGCTTTTTGATTCATCAACTGCCTTATCCATATTATCTGCTGCAAAAATGTATGTTGCAAGCATAACCAGTATTACAAAAAATTTCATTTATACCCTTACTTTGTCTTGTAATGCTCTTGTTAAAGAGAGCAAATCTATATTTTCCAAACTGACACCCGTTGGAACACCTTGTGCTATTTTAGAAAAATTCAAATCGTATATGCCAAGTTTATCTTCTATATAAAGAATCACCGCATCATTTGCTATAGAAGGCGTTAATGCGAACAGCACTTCATGCACGCCATTTTGCACAATTGTCTCAAGATGAGACATACTTAACTCTTCTAAAGAGTCTAAAACAAAATATCTGCCGTCAAACAGACCATTTTCTTCTAACAGTAAAATATCTTTAGCATTTTCCACTATACACAACAAAGAAGCATCCCGTGTCTCATCACAACAGATATAGCACAATTCATCTTCGCTCATACCACCGCACTCTTTACATTTTCTCAAACTGCCAAGAGCGTCTTCAATTGCATGCGCAATTTTCATCCCAGCAAAAGTATCATTCATAATCATATGATAAGCAAGTCTTGTTGCCGATTTTTTTCCGATACTCGGTAATTGACCAAGTGCTTCTACTAGTCTGTTAAACTTTTCTAACGAATTATTCATTTTTTGCTTCTTTATTATTTGGAACCAATAACCAAAGTTTTAACGGCGATTTTAATTTTCCTGCAACTTCCATCGCTTTATCACCGCTACCTAAAAACAAATCTGCCCGTATAGGACCTTGAATAGCTCCCCCTGTATCTTGTGCAAAAACAATTTTATTAAATTTTTCATTTTCTAAATTTGACGATAAGTATAACATACTTCCTAACGGAATATATTTTTTATCAACTGCAACAGAACTTTTTGCACGAAGTTGTAACCCTAATGCACCAGTCGCACCTTTATCTCTCTTTGAAAAGAAGACTAAAGCTTTATTGTAATTCAATACTTCATCAATTCTTGATGGATGCTCACGCAGCCATTTACGAATACTCTGCAGAGAAATTTTTTCTAAAGGAATTTCTCCTTTACGCACCAAGTATTTTCCAATAGATTTATATTTATATCCATTTTGATTATCATAGCCTATATACATCGTAGAATTGTCATCTAAAATTACCTGTCCGGAACCCTGCACCTCTAAAAAAAATCTGTCTATTTTAGAATCACAATAACATATCACTGAGGCATTTAAATCATTACTATTTACCTCTTTGCGGCTGTAATAAGGAACGAGTCTGTTGTTTTGTATTTTTCCTCGAAGTCTGTAATTTTTAAGTTCAGGATATATGGAGCTTAAATCAACAACAACCAGATCCTTTGGTGTTGCATAAATAGGATATTTATATTTATCATTCTCTTTCAAAGAACCATGTAACTGTGCTTCGTAATATCCGGTAAGCAGACCTTCTTTTTTCCCGCTTTTATCGGCTATTGAGTAAGGCGTAAAGTTATTTATTAAAAACAGTTTTGCATCTGTTACATGTAAAGCTTTTTGACATAAATCTTTATAAATTTTTTGCCCTTTTGTACTTTTGCAATTATTTATAAAATCATTCAACAATTCATCATAATTTTGCTGCTCAAACCCAGGAAGATTTGAAAATGATGTTTGAGTAAAATTGACATTTTTAATGTTTATTAGTTTAGGCGGTAATGGATTTTTATTGCAACCTAAAAAAAGTGTAATTATAAGTAAAAAAAGAGTGATTTGTTTCATGAGCAGCATTATAACATTTATTTTTTACCACAAAATGGGTATAATTTCAAAAAAATATTTAGATAGGATTTTATTATAATGGAACAATTAAGCTATTATGAAATTTTGGAAGTATCAAGAGATGCAGATAAAGCAACAATAAAAAAAGCTTACAGAAAAATGGCAAAAAAATATCATCCTGATAAAAATGCCGGAGATAAAGAGGCAGAACACAAGTTTAAACTTGTTAATGAAGCATACCAGTGTTTGGGTGATGATCAGCAACGTAGTATTTATGATCGTTACGGCAAAGAAGGTCTGCAAGGAATGGGCAGCGGTTCTCGTTCATCTTCAAACTTTGATGATTTAGGTTCAATGTTTGAAGAGATGTTCAGCGGATTTGGCGGTGGGCGTACAAGACGTCAAAATCCTGCCGATATGGACAAATATCCACTTGATATGAATGTCGATATATACATTGATTTCAATGAAGCGGTATTTGGATGCGAAAAAGAGATAAAGTACACATATAAAAAAGCGTGTGAAGCTTGTAAAGGTACAGGTGCAAAAGACGGGAAACTCTCTACTTGTCCACAGTGTAAAGGGCAAGGTCAAATTTATATGAAACAAGGTTTTATGACCTTTTCACAAACCTGTCCCGTATGTAACGGAACAGGAAGTTCAGCAGCGGACAAATGTAAAAAATGTCACGGCAAAGGCTATGAAGAGGTAAAAGAAACGATCACTATCTCTGTTCCAAAAGGAATTGACAGCGGTAACCGCTTAAGAGTTTCAGGAAAAGGTAATATCGGTAAAAAGGGCAATCGCGGTGATTTATATGTCACATTTGAAGTCAAGCCGGACAAACACTTTATAAGGGATGACAATGATGTTTATATTGAAATTCCTGTGTTTTTCACTCAGGCCGTCAAAGGAGACACATTAACAATACCATCTTTAACAGGAGAACTTGAGCTAAAACTTGATATTGGTACAAAAGACAAACAGCGATATACATTCAGAGGTGAAGGTATAGAAGATGTACATGGACATGGTAAAGGCGATTTGATTGCTATTATCAATATACAGTACCCTAAAAAGCTCAATGATGAACAAATTGAACTTTTAGATAAAATTCAAGACTCTTTCGGCATAGAATCAAAACCGCATGAAGGTATTTTAGATTCAGTGATAGATAAAATGAAAAACTGGTTTAAATAAATTTTATGAATAAAACGCGCTTAAAAAATCAGCTCTCTTCATTGGCCCTTTCCATGTTTAGAAAAGATTTTTTTGGTATTTATCATGGTTCTCTCTCTGCCAAAACAGATACAAGCCGCTTTATTATAAACACAAAAGAAGCTATTTTTGATGATATAGATGAAAACAGTCTTATAGAGTTGTATTTTAAAAAAGATTACAGATGGAAACAGGCAAGTATTGACGCAGACATTCATCAAAGTATTTATTCTCATATTTCAGAAGCAAAATTCGCATGTTTTAGTATGCCACAGTTTACTACGGCATACTCTCTTGAACATAATATGATAATTCCCAAAGATTACTTCGGCTATACAGAAATCGGTTCAATCGAAATAGTTGATCCCAAGCAGTTTGAAGATTGGTATGACAGAGCACAGAGTGAAATCGTACTTTACTTTCAAACAAAGAAAACAAACATTATGGTAATCCGCGGGTACGGCGTATTCGCATATAGCAGAGACATCCATGAAATGGCTAAAAAACTTGCCATATTAGAAAAGAGCTGCCGTCTGCTTATGCTGAGTGATTCAGCAAATCTTTGTGATTTTGATTAAGAAGCACCGCTATCAAGCTCTTTTATAGCTTCATATGCAACATCCATCATTGTATCAATTTCTGATTTTGTAATAATATACGGCGGCATAAAATAGACAATATGCCCAAGTGGACGAAGTAAAACACCATGTTTTAGTCCGTGTTCATATACTTTCAGTCCTATTCTCTCTTTTGCTTCATACCCTTGCAGTTCTACAACGCAAACCATACCTGTTTGTCTAATTTCTCCTACATTTGGAAGCTGTGAAAATTTTTGTAATTTCTCAGACATATAAAGAGCCAGTTCTTTGTTTTTTTCAATAATGTTTTCATTTTCAAAAATATCAAGTGTTGCATTTGCAGCAGCACAAGCCAAGGCGTTTCCTGTATAAGAGTGAGAATGTAAAAAGGCTTTATGTTCATTGTAATCACAATAAAATTTAGCATATATATCATTAGATGTCAAAACAACAGACAAAGGGAGATATCCTCCGGTTAAACCTTTTGAAAGAACCAAAAAGTCAGGTGAGATGCCGGCTTTTTCACAAGCAAACAGCTCCCCTGTTCGCCCAAATCCAACCATCACTTCATCTGCTATAAGATGGATATTATACTGTGTACATATAACACGAACCAACTGCAGATATTTTGGATGATACATATGCATATAACCGGCTCCCTGTATAAGCGGCTCTAATATTAATGCACTTATTTCGTCTGCTCTTTTTGCACATAAATCTTCAAACTTCCCAGCCGCTTCTACTGCTGCTGCTTCGCTCATATCTGCCGGAACCGGTGTTTGTATTGTTTGAATAAGCAAAGGTTCATATGTCTCTTTGTAAAGTTCTACATCACCTACACTTAAAGCCCCTATTGTCTCCCCGTGGTAGGAGTTTGTAAGCGAAACAAAAAGTGATTTTTTCCTGCCGTCATTCAAATGAGCATGATAACTCATTTTTAACGCAACCTCCACAGCTGATGAACCATTGTCAGAATAAAAACACTTGTCTAGGTTAGGTGGCGTTAGTTTGACAAGACGTTCCGAAAGGCGTATAACCTGCTCATGCGTAAAACCTGCTAATATAACATGCTCTAACGTATCAAGCTGTTCTTTTATTTTTGAATTAATATACTCGTTTGTGTGTCCAAACATATTTACCCACCAAGAACTGATGGCATCTATATATTTGTTGCCTTCAAAATCTTCCAAATAAACACCATGTGCTTTTTTAATCGGAATAAGCGGCAGTGTTTCGTGATCTTTCATCTGTGTACATGGATGCCAAAGGACATTCAGGTCTCTGTTTTTAAGTTCTTCATTTTTCATAAGCAAATTATACCTTTGTAAGCTCTCTTTATCAAGGTTAAAGGCGAATTTACATAAAATACTAAAAATATCACAAACAAGGTTTTTATTATATGATTACATGGATGCAAAGACATAAAAAATGGCTTATTATAACTATTTGGATTTCAACTATCGCATTTGTCGGAGCAGGCTTTGTCGGCTGGGGACAATACAGCTATGGAAACAAAGCAGGAGCAGTTGCAAAAGTCGGGGACGTTGAAATCAGTAAGGGTGAACTTCAAAAAACATATTCTCGCCTCTATGCACAGTATAATCAAATGTTTCAAGGCAATTTTGATGAAGAAAAAGCAAAACAATTTGGACTTGACAAGCAGGCATTACAACAACTTGTGCAACAAGCTTTGCTTATAAACCTTGCGCACTCATACGACTTGATTATCACTGATAAAGAGATGATAAAAGTACTCAAAGAGCAAAAAGCTTTTTACAAAAATGGAGAATTTGACAAAGAAACCTATAAACTCGTTCTTTCTCAAAACAGATTAACCATAAAAGAGTATGAAAGCCAATTGAGGAAAGAACTTCTCATACAAAAAACATTCAAACTTTTACCGGTAAAAACATCAAAAAATGAAGAAAATATTTTAAATACAATTTTTAATATTGCCGATAAAATCAACTATAAAGTTCTTACTCTTGATGACATCAAAGTTTCTGTAACAGATAAAGAATTAAAAAAGTTTTGGGAAACTCAGAAAAACAATTTTATGAGTGATGTTATATATGAAGTAAATTTCATAAAAGTAACATCTGTCCCTAAAGAATATAGCGATGCTGACATAGCGGCGCACTATAAAGAAAACAAAACACATTTTAAAGCTGATGATGGTAAAATTTTAACGCTTGAAACGGCAAAAGAAAAAGTTGTAAACGAACTCAATGCAAAAGCAGCGAAAGACAAAGCACTACGAACGTATATAGCATTTAAGAAGAACAAACTTTCAGATGACATCAAACAAAACAAGGCACAAATTTCAAAATCAAACAATCCATTTAATGCCCAGACACTAGAGACAATTTCTAAGCTTGCCTTGACAAAACCATATACAAAACCGATTAATATTAACGGGATATATTATATTTTTGAATTAACAAAAATAATCCCTTCAAAACCAAAATCATTCCAAGAAGCAAAATCAAAAGTTTTACCTCTTTATATAACACAAATGAAAAAAGAAAAACTTATGAAAATGGCAAACGAATCGGTAAATACTTTCATAGGCAAGACATCTGATTTTCTCAACATTACATCTGTAGACAAACTGACACCTCTAAATAAAGAAGAAGCTGCTGATTTTTTACAAAAGCTATTTGTCAGTGACAAAAAAAGATCATTCATAGGATTAAATAATGGAAAGATTGTTTTATACAACATTTTGGAACAAAAACTGCTTACAAATAAAAACAATAACGTTAGCGATACAGTCGCAAAATTAAAAAGTACCATGTTTAATGAAGGGCTTATAAAAACACTTCAAAACAAGTACCAAACTGAGATTTATATTCAAGGACTCTAAATTGAGTAGAACTGTTTTAGCCATAGATATTGGCTCAACAAAAATTTGTGCAATTATTGCAGAAATAGATAACAATAATGTAATCTCAATTACCGGTGCAGGAACGACGAAAGCACAGGGTTTAAAAAAAGGAAGCATCACAAATATTGAACTTGCTTCTAGAAGCATAAAGACAGCAGTTGAAGATGCAAAAAGAGTCTCAGGTAGCACTATACAAACTGCAATTGTTTCTATTTCGGGTGCCTATACTAAAAGTTTGAATTCTAACGGTATAGTTAATATTCAATCTAAAGAGATATCATTAGAAGAAATAAAACGGGTTATGCATACTTCTTTATATAATGCAAATATACCAAATGAGTATGAAGTTCTGCATGCTCTGCCTTTTAACTTTAAAGTAGATGATCAGGATTATATAGAGGATCCTCTTGGTATGAACGCTTCAAGACTCGAAGTTGAAACACATATTATTACCACACAAAAATCAAACCTGAATAATCTTAAAAAAGCGGTTAGAGGCGCCGGTGTAGAAGTAGAAAATGTTGTGCTTAACAGTTATGCATCTGCTATTGCAACGCTCAATGAAGATGAAAGAGAACTTGGTGCTGCAGTAATTGATATGGGCGGCAATACAAGCAATATTGCCATTTATTCAGGGAATTCAATTCGTTATAACGAATTTTTAGGGGTCGGTTCAAATCATGTAACGAGTGACCTTTCTATGGCACTGCATACGCCCCTTAATGTTGCAGATACCGTAAAACTAACATATGGTTCACTGCTCACACCAAGTAATGACCTTATTGAACTGCCAATAATCGGTGATGAAAATTCAACACACGAAGTCTCTCTTGAAGTAGTGCATAATGTCATTTTTGCAAGAGTGGAAGAAACACTTATGATACTTGCGCAGTTTATAGAAAATAGCGGACTCAAAGAGCAAATCGGTGCAGGAATAGTACTTACAGGCGGTTTTTCAAAAATGGACGGTATTCGTGATTTGGCAATTGCTACTTTTGGCTCCGTTCCTGTTCGTTTGGCAAAACCAATTGAGATGAACGGACTTTTTGACTCTTTACGTGGACCGGAATATTCAAGTGCTGTCGGGCTCGTGATGTATTCAGCATATCCGTATACGCCATATGAAATTGATGTAAACAAACGCGTCAGACATACAAATGAAGAACCGACCGCTAAAAATAGTATAGATTTTAGCAGTGAGCCTGTTATCCCTATTGCCCCTTCTGAAGAACAGACAGTTAGCGATAAGGATAAAATGGTAAACTTAGAAGCAGTTAAAGACAAGAAGAGTAATGAAGCTGGAAGCTTGAGTAAATTTTGGAACTGGGCTACCCAGTTATTTTAAAGGAGTGAGAGAATGGAACCATTTGTAATAGAAGAGGCAAAAAGCCCTAACGGAGCAAGAATTATAGCTGTCGGCGTTGGTGGTGGCGGTGGAAATATGATAGGGCATATGATAAATGAAGGCGTCACAGGTATTGAAATGATGCTTATCAATACAGATGCGCAGGTCCTCAATGAAACAAATGCCGCTTCAAAGATTCAAATTGGTGCCAAACTCACAAAAGGACTTGGTGCAGGTATGAAACCCAGCATCGGTAAAGATTCTGCATTAGAAAATTATGATGAAATCAGATCAGCGCTTGAAGGTGCAGATATAGTTTTTATCTCTGCAGGTCTTGGAGGCGGTACAGGAACAGGAGCAGCCCCTATTGTTGCACAAATAGCTAAAGAAATCGGTGCACTCACAATTTCTATAGTAACAAAACCTTTTATGTTTGAAGGAAAAAAGCGTCTTAAACTTGCTGAAACAGGTTTAGAAGAACTTAAAAAAGAGAGTGACTCAATAGTAGTTATTCCTAATGATAAGCTTTTATCAATCATAGACAGAAGACTGGGACTTAAAGAAAGTTTTAAAATTGTTGACAGCGTGTTAGCACAGGCTGTGAGCGGAACATCAGGTGTAATTCTCTCAAGCGGAGACAATGACATTAACCTTGACTTTGCCGATTTGCAGACAGTTATGAGTCATAAGGGTATGGCACTTATGGGTGTCGGTGAGCACGAAGGAGAGAATGCCGCTTATGAAGCTATTAAAGCAGCTATTGAGTCTCCACTCTTAGACAATATGTCTATTAACGGTGCCATGGGTGTTTTAGTACACTTTAGTATGCATCCTGATTTTCCTATGATGGAACTCGCAGAAGCTATGGAAGTAGTTCATGAGAGTGCTCATGATGATGCAGAAGTTATCTGGGGAACATCTACAGATGAAACAATTCCAGAAAACTATATCAAAATTACAATCGTTGCAACAGGTTTTGAAAAAGAACTTACCAACAATGAAGATTTTGTAAGTGAAACACCGGCACCGGTTCGTGCAAAAGTAAGACCGAGACTTATAGTAGGCGGTGAGCTTGACGGTGATTATTTAGACATTCCTGCATATATGAGACAACAACAAGACTAACTCCTTTGCACTCTTTTGAAAAAATAATGAAGGCCAAATCACTCCTTGGTCTTCGTGAAAAAGCTTCCCTTAAAGAAATAAAAAACAAATATAAAAATCTTATGAAAAAATGGCATCCTGATAAACATAAAGATAATTATGAACAGGCCACACAAATGAGTATGCAAATCAATGAAGCATACAAAATAATACTTGATTATTGTAACTCTTATGAATACCCGCTAGATGAAGAGAGTATAAAAAATTCTACATACACACCAGAAGAGTGGTGGAACAATAAATTTGGGCATAACCAACATAACATCTAGTATATTTTTCGGAACCTAGGTTTTAACCTTAATGCCACTAAGTTAAGAAAAAAGCTTGATGTTTTCTCGGAACCTAGGTTTTAACCTAGGCCTTAAGCTTTAAAGACACAAAGCCCGCACTGAAGTACGGGTTCCGAAAATACCACTGAACTTAATGGTATTGAGGTTTTAACCTAGACTGAATTGCTTTAAAGCCTAAAACCTTGCTTCCAAAAAACAGTTAAAGCCAAACACCGTTTTTTATATAATATGAAAGTGGATAATAACTTACAAAGAACATATATAAAGTCGTAAAAAAAAGTGAAATTTTATATTTTACATTTTCATCTTCTTTATTAAAAGAAATAAGACCAAGAACAATACCGTAGAAGGTACCGATAAATAAAAATATATACAAAAAATAGCCTACATAGTTATAATCTTTTTGCAACAGACAAAAGGGGCAGTGATGCGTCGGTAGTTCATAAATATATGTTCCAAAAAAAGCTATAAGAGAGACTAACGCCACAATTGCAAACAACAGATTCATCAGTGAGAACAGATATCTGTTTTTAAGTATATATGCAATTATTATAAAAGCAAAAACAGCATAAAAACCGCTCAAAAGAATAGCAGGATCAATATTTAATAATTGAGCCATATATGTGCCATCAGTTGTCGAAAAAATAGATCCGCAACAATCTACAACACTCTTTGTATCTATAGAAAAGAACATCATACTTTCTAAACCTATTTCAAGCATAAGTAAAAAATATGCAAATATATAAACTTTAAATTTCAATTTTAAATATTTCTGTTTTTCTGATTTCATATCTTCACTGTTAAGCACAAGCCAATAGGCAAAAATATATAAATTTATTATTTTAAGTATGAGCAGATAATTTCCATATTCAGTTGCATTGACTACTCCGGCTCCACACATTGCACCCGGTAAAATATTTGAAATATTATCAAGCGTAAAGATGAAAAATATAAATAACAAAACTTTAATGTAAAAAATAAATTTAATTATAATAGCAACAAGATAGCTCTGTTTCTCCAAGTTATACTGAAGCGTAGTTGTAGCATTAAAATCATATTTTAAAACTATTTTAACGCTATAGTAAAATGCAATAGAAGCAAAAATAAAAAAGAGCAGATTGAGTATATTTATAGTCAATACTTCAGGAGTCAGGAGCATGCCACTTTCCTGTCTAGTTTCCCATTATGTATCTCTACAATTCTATCCACAAAATCCAAATCAAAAAAGAGCGGATCATGTGTAGCAACAATAATAGTTTTATTCAAAGATTTTAACTCTTTAAGTATTTGTATAAATTCTTTAGAGAGTTTTTCATCCAAATTTGCTGTTGGCTCATCCGCCAAAATAATTTTTGGATTATTTACATTTGCTCTGGCTATTGCAGTTCTTTGCTGCTCACCACCAGATAGATTTTTTACTGTTATCTCTTTTTTATGCTCAATTGAGAACATTTGTGTCACAGCTTCCAACTTTGCATAGAGATCATCTTCATCTAAATTCAACGGAACTAAAGGCAATAAAATATTATCCTTTACGCTTAATGTCGGAATCAGATTATATTTTTGAAAGATAAAACCGATGTTATCTCTTCTGTATTGGCTGCAAAAATGATCCGGCAGTTTTGATATATGTTTATTATCTACCAAAACATCACCGCTTGTAGGTTTTAAAAGTCCGGCTATAAGTGAGAGAATCGTACTTTTTCCACTGCCGCTTACACCTTTTAGTATTACAAGTTCACCCTCATTAAAGGACAAATCGATATCATCAAGTGCTACAATATCTTTTCCATATATTTTACTTACATGTTGCAATTTTATCATCTTATTACCTCGTCAGCATCAAGCGTAGCAACTCGCCATGAAGGAATTATTGTTGCAAACATATATACAGGGACACTCAGTAAAAAAAGTAAAAGTAATATTTCATAATCTAACACAAAAGGAAGCGCAAATTTATTTGTAATATCATTGTAATCGATGAATATATTTTTTATTATTGGAGCATTGAGTATATAAACAAAAAAGAGAGCCAAGGTAATACCGATAATATAAGAGAAAAAAGAGATAATTAAACCTTCGTACAATCTTGCTTGGAGAACATCTTCAATTCTCCACCCTATTGCTTTCAAGATACCTATCTCTTTTTTTTCTTCACTACTGAGTCCACTGGATTTATCATAAATAATTATAAAAAACGTAAAAAGCGTAATGATAAATAAAATAAGAAATATGGAACTTTTATAATTAAATTGACTCTCTAAGGCTATTTTCAGATCTTTCCTGGCAACAACTTTAAATGTCGGAAAGAAGTTTTGAATTTTTAGCATCACAGAAGCGACTTCAGCCGGGTTATCTACTCTCACTACCAAATCTGTAGCTTCTGTGTTTTTATAACCAAATATCTCTCTTAGTGTATCTTTACTCATAACGATCATGTCATTTGATTCTAACTGAGTTGCAGATTTAAACGTTCCGGCTATAAAAATTTTTTTAACTGCTAAATCAGGGGTAATAAAATTAAAATATTCGCGATAATAACTTTGACTCATTATCTTCTTCACACCCTCACCAATCAGCATCGATGAAGCATTAAGCTCACTGTTTTTTACAATATTTGCCAATGTCGTGTTATACTGATTTTCAAATTCATCAATACCCACTAAAATAAATTTCGCATCCATATGTTTAAAATCATAATATCCCCATACTCTTGAAATTACATCACCGACACCTTTTATGTTTAACAAAGGTTCTATGACATTTTCATCGACAGTAGTCTCTCTTCCCGCCTTTTGATTTGTAACAATAATCTGTGGCTGAGTATCAAGCGTTGATTCAAATTCATACTTTAATGAGCTCTGTACAAAGAAAAAAGATGCCAATACGGCGATGAGCAGTGTTAATACTGTGAATATAAATATATTTTTTGATTTGTATCGTAAAATATAATTAATCGCATATTCAAGAAGATAAAAATTGATTTTTTTCATGGTAAGGTCTTTATATAATTATTTTTTAATGCCAAATTTAAATTAGAGAGAGTCGTTATTTTTACAAACTCTTTTTTCTCTGCAAGCTCTGTCTTCGTAAGAGCATACCTATATTGCAAATAAAGCATCTCCACTCCTAGAAAAAGCAATAAAGCGCTACATGTAAAGATACAAAATCGGCTTTTTCTATTCATCTAATTTATACACTGCTTCAGGTTCTATTTCATCAAATTTAAGTATTTTTTTACCTTTATGGTCAAGATAAAATCGTTTTGCAGACTCTTCATCCTTAAAAGCTATCAACTCATTTCCCATCGGTCCATAGATATCACTCCCTATGACATAATAAGCTTTTTTTGCATTTATAACTTTTTGTGTGTAATACTCCTGGACCAATATATTTTTTATATTATTTGGATGCTCAAAATAGTATTTCATCATATCTTTTATACCGTCAAATGATACATTTTTATCATTATATTCTATACGAGAAACCCATCTTGGATATTTATATAAAAGCATACCACATACGGGGCATTTATCTTCTTTTGTAACAGTGAGTTTTTGATATTGATTATGTTTTTTGGACGCTCTTTTCACATCCCACAAATAAAGACTTAATGCCTCTACATATTTTTTATTCAGCGATGGACAAATCTTTTTTGAAAGCAGTGCTTGTTGTAGTTGTTCATAACTTTTATAATGGTTCACATCTATTTGAGAACACTTCTTTTTATAGATTTTTTCACCCATCGGGTAGAGTTTTTTTTCTTTTACCGCTTGTGAATAATTTGGATAAGAAAAAAGTGAACTACAAACAACAAAAGAAAGAATAAAAAGTTTAAAAATCGACATAAGACCACCTAATAAATAAGATACATTTCAGTAATTTAATCTTATCGAAATTGTGTTAATTTAGTATTAAAATCACTTAGAAGGCACTCTTAAAATCATCAATCTTCTCACAAAGAGTATTAAAAGAGCAATAGCTAGTAATTTAAAGTCAATTTCACTTGCTATATGAACATTTTCAAAAGTATCACTTTGCGTTGCTTCTGTACCCAAAGCCTGCATAGAAAGTATTTTTGGAACATATATGGCTGAAAACATCAGTGAAGAAAAAATAACTGTAACTGCTGCTGCAAAACTTATGGCATCTCTTTGTCCCATTTTATATGCCATGGACTCATATAGAGCTACAAAAGCTGCTACAAAATAGGTCCAGTATGAAAACCTATGAAAAATTTCGCCCATAATTATACCTGCATTATAATGGTCTATAATCAAATTTACCGTGATTTCATCTGTATGAAAAACTACAGGAGCAACAATAGCACCTAAAACCAGAACTGCCCCAAATGTAGCTGCTAAAACGATAAAGTACGCAAAATCCAAATAAATATTTCTTTTCATTTTCTAAAACCTTTATAATTTCTATACTTCTAATGTAAATCCACGGTCAAACGAGCTGTAATCTTTGTAAAACTCTATGGACTTAAAATCTTTTTCTTGTATGTGTGTCCGTATTTTATCTTGTTGGTCATAACCCATCTCACAACTAAAAAACTTAATCTTTTGCTTTAAGGCTTCATCAAGAAGTTCTTTAATAATTTCATCACCCACTTGACCGCCAAACAAAGCATTTTGAGGCTCATATGAGAGGTTTGATTCCAATGCGACACCCTCTTCAATATAAGGAGGATTTGAAACCAGATAGTCAATTTTTTCACTAACAGGTTCAAGCAGTGAACCAAGCCGTAATTCAATTTGTTCTTGCAATCCAAATTTTTCTATATTTTTCTGCGCTACATGTAAAGCTTTTGGGGAAATATCAACTGCAATAATTTTAGAATTTTTAAAATATTTTGCAAGCATTATAGAGATAATGCCGCTACCGACTCCTACCTCTGCAAAGGTTAAGGCAGTGTTTTTATCAGGTACATTTTTTATAACTTCGTCTATAAGAAGTTCTGTTTCAGGTCTGGGAATTAAAGCACCCTCATCTATATAAAATTCTTCGCTATAAAAGCTGACCGAATTTGTTATATACTCAAACGGTTCATTATTTTTCCTTCTTTTTACCCATTCAAACAACTGCTCTGTTGCTTCTATTTCACTCTTTTGATGAGTAATCAGCCATAATTCATCTACTTCAAGATACTTCATTACAAGAAGTTGTGCTTCTCTTGAAGCTCTTGGTATACAAGGATTTAAAGTTTGTGTAATCTCACGGAGCAAATCTTTTACTATATATCTGCGTCGCATTTACCCTCTATACCACTTTTTTCTATATAACCGACATCAACACCAAGCTCTTTTAACCGCTCTATCACAGGAGGGTGTGTATAATGAAAAAAGATATATAAAGGGTGCGCAAGAGGGAAACTTTTATTTTCATTCACCAATTTTTTCAAGGCATTTGCAAGCTCAATAGAACCTGCACTTCCACCAAGTTCACTGCCCATTTTATCTGCCTCGTATTCGTTATGACGGCTGAGTATTCCCATTATAGGCATCATAATGAATCCCAGTACCGGCATAAACAACATAAGTAAAATCATAATGACATACGGCTTTTTTGCAACTCCAAGTTCCAAATAAAGAGAATCCGGCAAATTACCAAAAATCGCAAACATTGCAAAGAGCATAGCACCGACTAAAACGATATTTTTATAAATATCACCGTGCGCAAAGTGTCCAAGTTCATGTCCCAGTACGGCTAAAAGTTCTTTCGTTGTGAGTTTTTTTAGTAATGTATCAAACAAAACAACTCTTTTTGCTTTTCCAAAACCACCAAAATAGGCATTAAGTCTATTGTCCCGTTTGCTTGCATCACTTACAAAAACACCAGAACTTACAAAACCTGTTTTATCCATAAGTTTTTGTATTTCACTGTCAAGTGCTTCATCTTGAAGTGGGGTCAATTTATCAAAAAACATTGCGCGAAATGCCGGATAAAGCATATTTATCATAATAACAACAGTAAAAACAAATAAAAAGCTCCACAACCACCAAAGCTGAAAGTTTGCAATGATTTCATAAATACCCCACACAACAAGCGAACCAAGCACAACTGTCATAACGAAAGATATCAACGTATCTTTTATCCATTGTCCAAGACTTGAATTGTTAAATCCAAACTCTGCATCAATGACAAATTTTTCATAATAAGAAAACGGTAAAGATATAATATAATTAATAACTACAAAACTCATAACAATTGCTATATTCATTAATGCTTCATTTTCCATAGTATAGTATTTATTAAGAAGGAATTTTATACCGAATCCTATCCACATAATAAAGACAAGATAATCAACAAAAGTATTTACAATTGAAAGTTTTTCTTTTGCAACAGCATAGTTTCCCGCTTTTAAAAAATCTGCAGCAGACAATAGAACCGGTGTTTTTCTTTTAATGCGATTGATATATCCTATCTGCATGACGCTTGTATATATCATCACCAATACATACAAACTGTATATACCTACTATTGTCATTATCATACTATTCTTACCGCCTTATTTTAATTGAGAAATTATAGCTAAAAGTCATCTATTCAAGTATATAATCAACTACTTTTGATTCCGTTGTAACTTCTTTTATAAAAGCAACAACTTTTAAATGCTCTTCGTGTACTGCGTATATCTTTAAATCTTCTTCACTCTCAAAAGTCGAATAAAGTGACAAGTCCATCGCTCTGTCTGATTCATTAAAGTTTATACCAACTTCAATAGTTTTTAAAACATCTATACTTTTTTCTAAATTTTCCAATTTATCTTTTACTTTTGCTATATTTAACGCTTTATTTTCATCTTTAAATTTAAACATTACTATATGAACAACCATTTTATCAACCTTTAAAAAATTATGTAATCTTAGCAAATATTTTATAATATTTTGATAACATTATTCTATGAAAGAATTATACGGTGTTGGAATTTTATTTTTTTATTTTTTGAAGTGGCCGATTGCCATCGCCTATCCATACATGTTAACACACGGACTGCATCATAATCCTATTTTAGATGTTTTGTGGGTCTACTGCATTTTTTTAATACTCAAAGACCTTATTATGCATATCAAAAAGAAAAAAAGTTTAAAGAAATAATATCTTTTATAAAATATTTTTCCAAAAATATTCTGCTGTAAATACAATAAAAAATATACCAAGCAGGTTTAAAACTATGCCATATTTCATCATACTTTTCACACTTACAGCTCCGCTACTCATAGCAATAGCATTTGGAGGTGTGGCGATAGGGAGCATAAAAGCATAACTTGCACACAATGTTGCTACCATCATAAAGAGTGTTGTATTTATGCCAGATTGCTGGGCTACAGAATAAATAACAGGCAGCATTATAGAAATCAGAGCCGTATTAGATGTAATTTCTGTCGTAAATGTAATAAGCACCGCAACACTTAAGAGCAGCAATAAAGGTGAGAGATGCGTCATACTCAGCAGATATAATGCCACTTCATCTGCCATCCCTGTTTGAGCAAAAGCTCTTGCTATAGAAAACCCTGCACCAAATAAAAACATAATGGCATACGGTATTTTTTTACTGTCTTCATTCCAATCAAGTATATTCAAAGGCGGCATAAACAAAGCCAGACCAAAACCAAGCAGTATACCGCTTTCACTCATTCCAAGCCCATTCCAGTAAGGTCTAATCGGTGCATTAACAAACAATACTAAAATTAAACCTAGCATCAAATACATTACTTTTTTTTGCGATTTATTTAAAATATTATTTTTTATTTCAGTTTGTATCTGTATATTGTTTACGCCGTAACTCAATAAAAATGCAACACTTATCAACATCGCAGCAGATAAAGGAGCTACCATCAGCATCCATTGAAAGAATGAAATAAGCTGCATGTTATGCTCTTGCATAATACCTAAAAGAATAAGGTTTGGAGGCGTTCCTATAGGCGTTAAAATACCACCGATACTCGCACCATAGGCTATTGCAAGTGCAAACCGCATTTTTAATTTTACATTATCTGTTAAAAAAATTGCCATAGGTATTAATAGCAAAGTTGTTGTAGTGTTTGACAAAATAGAACTTAAAAGTCCTGATGTAAATGCGAGTGAAAATATCATACCTCTTGGCGTTGCAGGAAAAATGTTTAAAAGTTTGTTGGCTACATGTAAATGAAGATTTGTTTTTTCAACAGCAATAGAGAGTAAAAAACCGCCGAAAAAGAGATAAATAATAGGATTTGCATAATTTACTGCCGTCATTTTTGTGTCAATAATCCCAAAAGCGGGAAAAAGGACAATAGGTAAAAGAGAGACAACGCCTAAAGGCAGCGCTTCATTGGTCCAGAGCGTTACTAAAAAGGCTATACATCCCATCAGCGCACTTTGTTGTAAAGTAAATACAAACATACTTATACCAAAAGCGAAAAAAGCTATACTAAAGGCTAATAATATCTTCATATAATTCCTAATTTGTCAGTAAATCTTTCAAACTTTCAGTCGGATTTTTACCCTCTAACATTAAATAAACTTCTCTTGCAATGGGCAGGTATAAATCATATTTTACAGAAATATCATGTAATGCATATGTTGTGCCTATGCCTTCTGCAACTTCACCTAATGATGTAAGTATCTCCTTTTGGCTTTCTCCTTTGGCTAAACCAAGCCCGACTCTAAAGTTTCTACTCATTGGTGATGAAGCTGTGAGAAATAAATCTCCTGCCCCACTTAAACCTATAAAACTCTCCTCTTTGGCACCATAAGAGAGTCCAAAACGCTGCATTTCAACCAAACCACGAGATATTAAAGCTGCAGCCGCATTATTGCCAAGTTTCAAACCATTACATATACCTGCAGCAATCGCAATCACATTTTTATAGGCACCACAGACTTCTGCGCCTATAACATCGTTTGATGTATATGTTTTAATAAAAGAAGGAAACAGGGCACTTAACTCCTTTGCAAGCTCTTTGTTATGCGAGTTTACAACTAAAGCTGTCGGTAAAGACTGCATTACTTCTGAGGCAAAAGAAGGACCTGAAAGAAAAGCAATATTTTCACTTGGCACATATTTTTCATATATTTCATTTAAAAATTTTCCGCTTTTTGCCTCTATACCCTTTGATGCCACTAGAATTTTCTGGTTTTTAAATATAAAATTTTCTTCAAGCCAAACTCCGACCTGTTGCGCCGGTACGGTAATAACAAGGTAGGTACACTCTAGTATCTCTTCAAGACTTACAAAATTATTTAAATCGCGAGGAGTTCTAGATGTTATAAGCACATCGTTTTTTTCACTCAAGGCAAATGCCAAAGCACTCCCCCATTTACCAGCTCCAATGACTCCAATTGACATATCGCCTACTCCTTATTTTATTTTCAAAATTTTGAATATCTTTTTCAAAACCGACAACTATCAAAACATCACCGGGTTTAATAATATGGTGTTTTGCCTTTGAAGAATAGATAAATTCACTTTTCATATCTTCATGCATGACAGAGAGAACTACAATACCATTGTATCGTGTCCAGTCAATACTTGTTAATTGCTCATCTTTAAATTCACTCTCTTCACCTATTTGTACTTGAGCAATTTTGAGATTACTCTCTTCATATAAAATATCATGAAGCACTTTATGTGATATTGGCTTTTCCAACATATTTGTAATAATATCTGATGTTGTCTCAGTAAGAGGAATTACTTTATTTGCACCGGCCATTAAGAGTTTATTTGCACTCTCTTTATTTGAAGAAATAGCTATAATTGTCAAATCTTTAAAATTTGAACGTAAAGATATAGTCAAAAATATATTTTCTGCCGTATCTTCCAAAACACAAAACGCCATAGAGTTTTTCATATCTACACTTTTTTGTATCTCTGTCCATTTATCACTCAAATCAAAATATTCCAATTCAGGCAGATTTTCTGTTTTATTATTTTCATCTAAAGAAAAAAGTCTGATATTGCTATATTTATCTTTAACATTTCTTACGATCTCATGCGAATATTTATTATGTCCAAATATGAGTGCTGTTGTTTTAGTCATTGATAGCTCTTGTATGTAAATATTTTTCAAATTCTTTAATAAAAACCTGATACCCTACAACCAATAGATAATCCCCTACTTCCAAAAGAGTATCATCCAAAGGATTAAAATAAAATCTGCCATTTGCTGTTTTATAAACTCCGAGCAGGACAACCCTGAACCGAGAATTTTCAAGAGCTCCTACTGTTGGAAAATTTTCTACTATACGCTCTGTAATACCAAGTTCATCAATTTGAACATCCGAATTTTCACTTCTGAGTTCATGAATCACTTCAAAAGCTACAGGCTTTCCTATTAGTTCTTTTGTAATAAGTCCTACCAATTCTTGAGGATACACGACAGTATTAATCCCCGCAAATTCTAATTTTTTACGATTTAGATCATTCATCAGCAGAGACATAATAAAAATATTTTTATTAAAAGAACGAATAGTCAAAGCTGCATAAACATTTTCTATATCGCTCTCACGTAAACATAAAACAGCTTTTATCTGTTTGTCAAAATTTATATTTAATTTATCATAACTTTCGACATTTCCGGGATTATAATTAAGTGCTCTGTAGCCATCTTTTTTTGCTTTTTCTACTCTTAGAGGGTCTTCATCTATAATAATAATTTCATTGGCATGTGAGGATAATTTTCTGCTTACTTCTCGTGATACATTTTCATAACCACATATCAAATAAAAATTTTTAAGTTTTGAAATCCCCTCTATTGTTTTTATTTCTTTGATTTCATCCAGTTTTTCTGTAAATGCCGATACAAAAAGAGATGTTGTAAATGCCAAAACTGCAATTCCTGCCATTATAACAACAATAGCCACAAATCTACCTTCTTGCGTTACGGGAACTATATCACCATATCCTACAGTAGCAATGGTTACTATGGACCAGTATACAGCTTCAAAAAGAGTGTTAACAGGCGAATCCGGGTTGTTGCCTTCCATCACATATATAAGAACAGAAGATACAAAAATGACAACAGAAGCAAATATACTTAATGTTAAAAATTCAAATTTTTTTGTGGCAAGAACAGAAGAAAGCGTTTGTACACTTTTTGCATAACGCAAAAGTTTAAATACACGAAATAAAATAAAAATACGCAAAAGTCGCAACTCATGAAAAAATGGCATAATTGCCAACAAGTCAATTATAGCTTTCGCAGAAAGTATATATTGTAATTTTACTTTTATTACCTCTTTAAAAGCTTTTGCCAAATTAACATCACGTAATAAAAAGGTATCATGTTCAGCACGTGCTACAATAATTTCACTTATACTGCTACTGACCCATAATCTCAGCATATACTCTATAAAAAATATAAATGAAATTATATAGTTACTAAAAAACATCAATTCATCATTCACATGATGTTTAACTTCCCTTATAAGCACACCCACACTGATAAATATGAGTAAAATCATAAACAAGTCTACATATTTCTTATATTTATTTTTATCATTTTCTAAAATATTATAAAAAAATCTTTTACGCCTCTGATATGATTTTGACGTGTCAAGATAATAAGCAAAATCTAATATCCAGCGTTTAAACATTATAACTACCCTAATTTAGCTTTAAGTATTTCATTTACAGCTTGAGGATTTGCACTTCCCTGACTTGCTTTCATTACCTGACCGACAAAAAAACCAAAAAGTTTCTCTTTTCCACCTTTATACTGCTCGACTTTATCTTGGTTGGCATTAATTATATCGTCACACATTGCTTCAATTGCACCAGTGTCCGTTACCTGTTTTAATCCGAGTTTCTCAATAGCTCCATCAATATCCATTGCCTCATTTTCCATCAAAAAATCAAGAACTTCTTTAGCAGCTTTTCCGGATATAGTTTTATCATCTATTCTTTTTACTAAAAAACCGAGTTTTTTCGCATCAACCGGAGAATTTGTAATGTTCATATCACCCTTAAGACGGGCAGGTAATTCCACTGTCAACCACGTTGTAGCCGTTTTTGCGCTCACACCGTCTTCTTCCATCATTGCCTCAAAGAAATTTGCCGTCTCAACCAAAGAAGTAATAACCATTGCATTGTAATCATTCATCCCGTATTCATTTACAAAACGCTCTTTTTTTGCATCAGGCAGTTCAGGAATTTTTGTATATTTTGCCAGCATCTCATCTGTTACGACGCATTTGAGCAGATCAGGTTCAGGAAAATATCTATAATCAGCTGCTTCTTCTTTACCCCTCATAGAACGAGTCTCTTGCTTTACCTGGTCAAAAAGACGAGTTTCCTGAACAATCTCTTCATCATACGTTCCGTCTTCCCATGCTTCTACTTGTCGAGCCACTTCAACCTCTATCGCACGTTGAATAAATTTAAATGAGTTGATGTTTTTAATCTCAACACGTGTATAAAGTTTTTCATCACCCTGAGGACGAATAGATACATTTACATCAACGCGAAAAGAACCTTCTTGCATGTTAGCATCCCCAATATCCAAATAACGTATAATCGAATGCAGTTTTTTTAAGTAAAGAGTCACTTCTTCGGCATTTCGCATATCAGGTTCACTCACGATTTCAAGCAACGGTGTTCCCGCACGATTCAAATCAACCTTTGAAATATCACCATCATGGATGTTCTTGCCTGCATCCGCTTCAATATGTGCACGGTTTACACGAATAGTTTTATTACTGCCGTCTTCAAAATCTATTTGGAGTTTTCCATGCTCGACTATAGGAGTATAAAGCTGTGTAATTTGATAAGAAGACGGAGAGTCCGGATAAAAGTATGATTTTCTGTCAAAATAAGAGACTCTGTTAATCGTAGCATCAATAGCCGTCCCAAGCATTATAGATTTATGCACTACTTCTTTGTTTAAAACAGGAAGTGCACCCGGAAGAGCCAAACATGTCGGACAGGTGTTTGTATTTTGTTTATGATTAAAACTCGTAGGGCACGAGCAAAAAAGTTTTGTTTTTGTATTTAATTGTACGTGGACTTCAAGACCGATAACTACTTCAAACATAAATTTCCTTGTGAAAAATAAATTAATTACTCTTATTTTACCTAATTTATACTTTAAAAGACGTTATGAAACACAAAACTTGCAATTGAAATTTTATTTGGGTATAATATATGTATTGATAAATATTGAAAAAGCCAACCTTACTGTGAAGTAAGTACGGAAAGTTATGGGTCTCAAACCTGAGATCGCCAGACTGCCAAATGTATTTATATACTGCATTTTTTCTGTATCTATCATAATTTTACAGTTTTATATGTATCTATTTACATGTAAGAAAAGGGAAATTATGAAAAATTTAGCCAAATTCATTTTCACAGCTATTTTAGTTGCAACGCCACTAGTTGCCAAAGATAATATCAAAATCAATTTTAACAAAATGGATTCATATAACCGGTCTATTCCGGCAATAAACCTTGCCTATAAATCAAAGGCAAAGTCAAAAATTGCCTTTATTTTATCGTATGCAAACACTATTTTTGATTTTGAACACACTTTAATAGAACATTTTAAAATCACTGACATGCGATTAGTATTGAGTTATAGATTTTAGATTTATTTTATATGTTTAGCGTAGATTTTTTCTAAGATTTTTGTCTGTTTTTTAGCTTCTTGCAATCTTTGTTTATTTACTAAAAAAGCATCTATTGCAAGAATAAGAAAGAGAGAAATAAATATAAATGTTACAGTGGAAAAAATCGCTACGACAATCCCAAAGTTTATAAATATTTTAAATGTAAGAAGAGCACCAAAAAGCACAACCGCCCATGATGCTCCAAGCAAAAAGCCTATAATTTTTTCATAGATATCTTTTTGCATTATTAAAAACTAGACAGTCTCATCAACAAGTAATGAACCGCCCAGGTATACATATGTAAGCATCATAAAAATAAATGCCTGCAATAATGCCATAAATGACAATAGTGCAAATGGAATGATTGGCAATATCCATGGAGCAAGCATTAAGATTACCATTAAGAACATATCATCTCCACTTATATTTCCAAAGAGACGGAAGGTAAGAGAAACAATACGAGAAATATGAGATACAATTTCAATTGGGAACATTAACCAGTATAACCACCAAACAGGTCCGAGGAAATGTTTTAAATAGTGGAGCAACCCATGCTCTCTAATTCCAACAAAGTTGTAATATACAAACACAGTTAGAGCAAGTGCTAAAGGCATTTCCAACATTCCAGTTGGCGCTTCAAATCCCGGAATAATACCAATAATATTGGCAATTCCTATGAACAAACCTAAAGTTGCTACTAAAGCAACATATTTACGAGCATGTAATTTACCCATAACATCTGTACCCATAGCCCATACGCCTTGTACATATGCTTCCATTAGGTTTTGCGTTCCCTTAGGTACAAGTTGCAAATTTGACATCGCTACTCGCGCTAAAAATAAAGCTATACCTGCCGATAGCAACATGTGACTCATAAAAATAAACGTTCTATCTTCTGAGATAAGTCCGAAAAAAGTAAACAATTCACCCATAGGTGTGCTCCCTTGTCTTTAAATATTATCGCAATTATACTCTATATTGCATTAAATTATTCTAAGTTTTCATGTAAAAAAGAAAAAAAACTATTTTGCATACTCTATTGCTCTACTTTCCCGGATAACATTAACCTTAATTTCACCGGGATATTGCACTCTTTCTTCTATTTCTTTAGCAATTTCTCTCGCCATTAAAATTGATTCATCATCATTTACTAACGTAGCATTTACTATAACTCTAACTTCTCGCCCGGCATTGATAGCATACGCCTGTTTTACACCACTGTGAGTAGATGCAATCTCTTCTATCTCCGTGACACGTTTTAAAAAACTCTCAAGTACTTCTCGTCTTGCCCCAGGACGTGCTGCTGAAAGTGCATCTGCAGCACAAACCGCACCACACTCGATAGAACGTATCTCCTGCTGTCCGTGATGTGCATAAATGGCGTTTATTACAACCTCATCTTCATTATATCTGCGGCAAATTTCCGCACCTAAATCCACATGGTTTCCATCCATATCATGTGTCAATGCTTTTCCAATATCATGTAAAAGTCCTGCACGTTTTGCCAAAATAGGATCTCCTCCCATTTCAGAGGCCATTATGCCTGCCAAGTGAGCAACTTCAAGCGTATGAGCAAGTGCATTTTGCCCATAACTCGCACGGTATCGCAATCTTCCCAATAGTTTCATAAGTTCGGGATGCATCACACCTATATTCATCTCAGCGATTAACTCTTCACCCTCTGCAAGTATTTTAGACTCAAATTCATCCGAGACTTTTTTAAATATCTCTTCTATTCTTGCCGGTTGAATTCTTCCATCTTCAATTAATAACTGCAGTGTTTTCGTTGCAATAGCACGACGGTACAGATTAAAACTGCTTACAAGAATGGCATTAGGCGTGTCATCTATAATTATATCAACACCTAACAAGGTCTCAAGCGCTTTAATATTACGCCCTTCTTTGCCAATAATACGACCTTTAAGCTCATCACTGTCCAAGTGAACAAGATTGGTAAGTCTCTCAGTTGCAAATTCTCCGGCAAAACGGCTCGTTGCCTGTGCTAAAATAAAATTAGCTTTGCGTTCACCCTCTTCTCTTGCTTCATTTTCATATTTTCGTACAATATGCGCTATCTCGCCACGCGCTTTTTCTTCCATTTTTTCAAGAAGGACATTTTTAGCCTCTTCTTGTGTCATTCCTGCACTGTGTTCTATTGTATGTACAGCTTCGTCTATTTTTTCTTCATATCTTTTCTTCAGTGAAGCAAGTGATTTTTCATTTCTCTCTAAATTAACTTTTTGTGCTTTTATATTGTTTAATTCTGTCTGAATTTTTTTCTCTTCATCCTGCTTAAAACGTTCAAAATTTTGTTCTTTTCGTATAAGTGCATCTTCTCTTTGAGAAAAATCCGCACGTGCACGCTCTTTGGCGCTGTCAAACACTTTTTGTGCTTCAAGTTCTATTTCTCGTGACTTCAGTTTTGCACGTTCAAGAAGTGTTTGTGCCTCATTTTCAATGGCTTTTGCTTTGGCAACTGCCTGTTCTACATATACGTCAAAATTTGCACCGGTTATTTTTTTAGAGATGAGAAATCCTACCACTCCACTTACCGTGGCAATTACACCACCAAGTAGTATTTCATTAAACATCTTATAAACCTTTGTGTTTAGACCTTAGCCACGTTTTCGCACTATTTTAGCGGGAGTTATCAGCACATCACAAGAGACATCGTATACGTCACATATCGATTGATTTGTGTAACAAAGTTCCGGTTGTACAAAAATAGTATATGGCTTCTTTTTTAATTTTGCAAAAAAACGATCATACATCCCTTTTCCAAAACCAATTCTTTGTAAATTACCGTCGACTCCTACTGCTGGAACTATGGCTATATCAATTTTATTATAATTTTTTATCGTATTTCCCGCTTCAAAAATACCAAATTTTTTTTTCTTAAGCGGTAATCTAAATGGTACCATCTTAAAGCTTTCTCCTTGCATAAATGGTACAAAAACATCATGTTTCTCTCTCATTTTTTTCAAGGTTTTGAGTATGTCTGCTTCATATGGTAAAGGGTAAAAAAACAAAATTTTTAATCTTTTTTTACTCTTAACATGCTCTAACTCTTTTAACAATGCATTATTAATCAGAAAATTCTTATAAAATTTGTTGTGACGTGAGGATTTTTTTATCTTTTTAAGACATATTTGCCTAAAACTGTTTTTTGTAAGAGTCATATTAAATCTTTATCGCTATAATTTTGCATATTATACACAAACAAAGGCAAAAAACTCTATGAAAAAAATTCCACTTTTAACAACTTTACTGACAATCGGCTTACTTTTTGGAGGCTGTTCAAAAGAAAAAGAAAACAGTACACAAAAAGCAAACTCTTTACTTGCAACAAATGAAATAGTTTTAACATCACTTGATAATAAACAATTTATTGTTAAAAAAACAGACAATGGTCTCAAACTCAAAGACGCCAAAGACAAAGTAGTCATTTATGATATATTTGCAACCTGGTGCCCACCCTGTCAGGCAGAAGCATCACATCTTGCTTCACTACAAAAAAAATACAAAAACAAATTAATCGTTTTAGGCATAACAGTTGAAAATAATATACCAAATGAAAAACTTGAAGAATTTAGAAAACAACATAATGCTAATTATACGCTTGTCAATTCAAGTGAAAATATGCGTCTCATAAATGCGGTAGCTAAACAATTAAATTTAGGAAGAGATTTCGGTATTCCGCTTATGGTACTTTATAAAGATGGAAAAATCATCAACTACTATCAAGGAGCAACGGAAGAAGAATTTATCGAAAGTGACATCAAAAAAGCTTTAGGTATATAATAATGTTCGGTTTTATAAAAAAATCTCTCAACAAAACTGTTGAAGCGATTAAAACAGTCGCTCCAAAGAAAAAAGTTACCTTTACTAAAGATGAGCTTGAAGATATTCTACTTGAAGCGGATGTTGAATATGCTTTGGTTGAGATCATACTCAATGAAATTTATCAGAACAAAATCACACGTGAAATTTTACGTTCCAAACTTTTGGCTACATTGGCATATACCTCCTACAAAGAACCGGAGTACACACCGCCTTTTGTAGAACTCATAGTCGGTGTAAACGGTGCAGGAAAAACAACCACTATTGCAAAACTCGCTTACAAATACCAACAGGAAGGCAAAAAAGTTTTACTCGGTGCAGGTGATACTTTTCGCGCCGCAGCCATCGAACAGCTTACACTTTGGGCAAAGAGACTCGACATCCCGATAGTTTCCTCAAAACAGGGACATGACAGCTCCGCCGTTGCTTATGATGCCATAGACTCGGCAAAGGCAAAAGGCATAGACAACGTCATCATTGACACCGCAGGACGCCTGCACACACAAACAAACCTTGCCAATGAACTCAAAAAAATAAAACGCATCTGTGACAAAGCCCACAAAGGCGCTCCGCATAGAACAGTGCTCATTATAGACGGCACACAGGGAAATTCTGCAATAAGTCAGGCAAAAGCCTTTAATGAAATGATAGGCATCGACGGCATCATCATCACAAAACTCGACGGTACGGCAAAAGGCGGAAGCATCTTTTCTATTGCCTATGCCTTGGAACTTCCTATAATTTACGTAGGCACAGGAGAACAGCCCGAAAATCTCACACCGTTTGACAAATACGAATTTGTCGACGGTCTGCTTGATGCAATTTTTGAAGAATAAGAATAACTCTGCTTTTTGTAAGTAGGCAAGCTATAAAGCTTAAAGCAAAACTTGTCACGAACTATATCAAGTAATTTTTCTTTTTAGACATAACAACCTCCAAAACTTTAAGGGACAAAGTGTCTTTTTAATACTTTTTTATCCAATTAACGGACATTTTGTCTTTTTTAAATGATATAAAGAGCAATAAATACACTTTATTTTTAAACATAATAATCAAAATATACAAAAAATAGTAAAAATATGGCAAATTGTTATATTTTTAAAATTAAAAGGACATTGGCAGTGTGAATTTAATTTTGTTTTTAAGAGTTATTTGTGCTAGAATGTCCGTTGAATAAATAGTTAGTCTTAGTATATGGACATCTATAACATGAGGGAAATTTTTTATGATAACAATGGAAAATTATAATATTATTAATACTTATGCAACTATATTCGCTGCAATAGGTACTATTTCAGCAGTCATTG
>Ga0256842_1000543_pt1 | contig 33108 bp, 33 predicted proteins | sample 4559240metaG_FD_185973 | JGI IMG/M metagenome (GOLD analysis project Ga0256842, IMG submission 185973) | Hydrothermal vent microbial communities from Guaymas Basin, Mexico - 4559-240 | ecosystem: Environmental > Aquatic > Marine > Hydrothermal vents | place: Mexico: Guaymas Basin | collected...
AAAAATTTAAATTTCTCTGAAAGATTTGCTTTTTATGGTTCCCATTTTGAAAAATTTTTCAAAATTTGAAGGCCTGGTTTTCCGCTTTTCTCTGGATGAAACTGAACTGCCACTAAGTTTTTGAAGGCCACTGCAGAGGCAAACTCAATGCCGTAAAAAGTGACACCGCAGATAATATCTTTATTCTCTGGCTCTGGATAATAGCTGTGTACAAAGTAAAATTCATAGTCTGGATCAAGCCCGGAAAAAACAGGGTGTTCCTTCTTCCATATCACTTTATTCCAACCCATGTGAGGAACTTTCAGAGCTTCTCCATTCCAGACAAGGGGATCCGGGAAGCGTCTTACCTTGCCTTTAAGAAGCCCCAGAGTGGGGGTGCCGCCATCCTCCTCACTCCACTCAAAAATAATCTGGGTGCCAAGACAGATGCCAAGGATAGGCACTTTTTTAAAAAAAGCTTCTTTTAAAAATTCATCCAGCCCATATTTTTTCAAGCTTTCCATGGCACTCCGTGCTGCTCCTACTCCCGGAAAAATAATTCTTTCACACTTTGAGAGTTCTTCAGGATCTGAAGAAATAGTCCATTTTTCACCCAGGTAAGAAAGTGCCCTTGCCACACTTGTAAGGTTTCCTGCCTCGTAATCAACTATCCCTATCACTGAAACTTCTCCTCTTGCTTTTTATTTTCTCAAAAAGCTTACTCTAATTTCGCTTTTATTCAAGCTCAAGTTTCTGCAAGTTTTTTAAGTTCCTCAAGGGGAGGTAGATCTTTTAAAGAATTTAAGCCAAAGTACTCAAGAAAAAATTGAGTTGTACCATACAAAAGTGGCCTTCCTGGAATGTCCTTCTTCCCCACTATTTTTATAAATCCCCTTTCTATCAAAGTCCTAATTGAACCACTTGGATCAACTCCTCCTCTTTTAGCAGCTATTTCAGCCCTGGTAATAGGTTGGAAATAAGCTATTATTGCAAGGGTTTCCAGAAGAGATTTCGTCCACTTAAATCCCTTCTTTGCCAAAAATTTCTTTAAATAGGGAGATACTTCCTCTACCGTTTCCATTCTAAAACCACCAGCTACTCTGTTTATCCTTATACCTCCCTGGGAATACTTCTCCTGCAAACTTTCAAAAATTTCTCTTGCCTCTTTAAGGCTTAAACCTTCACAAATTTTTGCCAGCTCTTCGGGTTTAACAGCCCTTCCAGCACAAAAGAGCATTGCTTCTGCTACTTTTGTGTAAAGCTCTTTATCCGGGTTATGCGACATAATAGGCTTTATCTTGATGAAAAACTGTTTTTATGCGACCCTGAGAGAGCAGTTTCTCTATCACACTGTTCATAAAATTTTTGGCTGAAGGAAAGGCTCTGGCAAGTTCATCTGCAGGTGCAGGCCTTCTTTTTAAATACTCAATTATTCTGGGTATAAGTTCTTCCTCGGAAAGCTCTGAATCTTCCTGAGGCACTGCAGAAGATGAGACAATCACCTCTGCAGGCACTTCCAGACTTTCTGCCACTTTTTGCAGAAAAGAAAAACTTACTGGCCCCACCCCTTTTTCTGCTGGAGGCCTTACCACAGTATTGAGCTGCACCTTATGAGGATTAATATAAATCAATGTTTTGTTTAAAACTTCTATATCCTCTTCAGAGTCATTCACTCCTTTTACAAAAAGCACCTCCAGAAGAAGCTTGCCCTGCATTTTCTCCCTGAGAAGCTTCAACCCTTCCACAATTTTATTTAAAGGCACCCCGGGATGAGGCCGGTTCACTTTAATAAAACTCTCTTTACGGACAGAATCAAGGGATGCAAGCACAAAATCCACTTTCTCAAGGGCCTTTCTCACCGAAGAAAGCCATACAAAAGAGCTATTTGTTAACACTGCAATTGGCTTTTGTATTATCTTTCTGGCCTCGCTCACCACCTTTTCAAAATAGATATTCAAGGTAGGCTCTCCGCTTCCACTGAAAGTCAGTACATCAAAGCTTCTTTCCATTTCTGCTGCTTCTTTAAGTGCTTTCTTTATTTTGTCCCAGCTCACATAGGCAGCCCTTTCCACAGTAAGAAAAGTTGTCCTTCCTACCTCGCAGTAAATACAATTCATACTGCAAATTTTATAAGGCACGAGATCAAAACCCAGTGATCTCCCAAGTCTTCTTGAAAATACTGGACCAAAAAGGAGAGACATGGTTAAATTATACCACTTCTTGAAATGAAAAAAAAGTGAAGTATTTTTTAAATTTGAAAAAAGGATGAAAAATGCTTTTATCAGCTAAGTTCAAAGTAACTCCTAACAGGCTTACTTTATTAAGAATCCTTTTGCTTCCTCTGCCCTGTGCCCTCCTTTTTCTGGAATCCTGTTCTGCCAAAATTGCTGCACTTGGGCTTGGCTCTCTTCTTGGAATTACTGATTATCTTGATGGAGTTCTGGCAAGGAGAGCAAGAAAAATTTCACCTATAGGCACCCTGCTTGATCCTGTGGCAGATAAAATATTTATCACTGCTGTATATTTTACCCTAGTCTATCTTCATTACTTTTCTTTTCTTCCTGTAGCACTTATCCTTAGCCGGGAAGTAATTGTCTCTTATTTAAGAAGCTGGTTCCCGGAAGAAACCCGGGTAATTACTATAACCAAGTTAAAAACCACCTTTCAAATGTTAATTGCTGGCATATCAGTGGTAATAAAAACTTATCTTCCTTATTATTCCTGGATCATTGACTACTTTTTGTGGTTTTTAGCATTTTTTTCTTTTTTCAGTGCTGCTCCTTACTTTTATAGAGTGGGCAGACATTTAAAAAAAATGAAAGACTCTTTCACCCGGTTTTTTTATTCTTCTTTTTCCATTTTTTATCCCCTTATTCTTATACTCACTTTCCCTTTTACAGGAAAGCTCTTCTGGATAAACATTCTTGCTCTTTCTTTTTATTTCTTTAGAAAAGGTCTTGCCAGAAGCTCTCCTAAATTTGCCCAAAAAGAATCTTTACTTATTTTCTTTGTGCTTTCTGGAATACTTTTAGAGTATATATTATTCAAAAAATTGGAATTTTCTCTATGGGGAGTTCTCACATTTAGTCTGTTCAGAGACGGAATAAAAAGCTTTGAAATTATGTGGAATATTTTAAAGCTTTAATAGCCTTAACATAATCCGCTTTACCAAACACAGCTGAACCTGCTACCAGAACATGTGCACCTGCCTTTATAACAGAGGGAGCTGTCTCTCTATTAATACCTCCATCCACCTCTATAAGACAATCAGGGTTTCTGTCCTCTATCCACCCTTTTAACTTTTTAATTTTGGGAAGGCACAAAGGAATAAACTTTTGCCCACCGAAACCAGGATTTACTGTCATAACAAGCACAAAGTCAAGCTCCTCAATAAGATACTCCACCACCTCTGGAGGAGTATGGGGATTTAAAGCAACGCCTGCCTTTTTCCCGAGCTCTTTTATCCTGTGCACCACCCGGTGAAGGTGGGGGCAGGCTTCTGCATGCACAGAAATCCAATCTGCCCCTGCCCTGGCAAACTCCTCAATATACTTCTCAGGTTCTAATATCATAAGATGTACATCAAAAATAAGCTTGCTTTTAGGTCTTAAGGCAGAAACAACCAAAGGGCCAAAGGTTATGTTTGGTACAAATCTACCATCCATTACATCAAGGTGAAGGACATCAGCCCCTGCCTCTTCTACTGCCTTTACCTCTTCTCCAAGCTTTGAAAAATCAGCAGAAAGAAGAGAAGGCGCTATAAGGAGTTTATTCCTCTTCACGACCTCTCTCCTTCCGCAGAGGAAAAGGCACTATTTTGCCTGAACTTTTTAAGTCTTTTTTTAGCTCTTCTTTTCTTAATACCCCTCCTGAAAATGCGTGAGGCACAAAGGCTTTATAAGTATTCAAAAGGTTTTCAGGGATCTCCAGAGTATACCACAAAATTTGAGCTCTCTGCACAGTAAAATATGGTATGCCAAGTAGCACCGGGAAAAGTCCTTTTTGCTCTGAAGCTACAAGAGCAGGCCACTCCACATCAAAAAAGTCCTTTTTTTCAAGCACAAATTTCAAAGTCTCAAACACAGGGTTAAAACACACCAGTCCAAGAAAAAGACCTGTGGGAAGCTGAAAAAGAACCGGTTGTCTAACCACCTTTTGCTGGCTCATAGCACATGCAATTTTAACCCAATTCTAAAGCTTTGACAACAAAGATTTTGCTTGAAAAAATTTTTTATGCTTATATTGTATTTTGGAGAGTAAAAAAATGCCGCTTGTAAGTGTAATAATACCCACCTATAACAGGGTTTACATTCTTCATAAAGCCATAGAGAGCGTGCTCTCTCAGACTTTTAAGGATATTGAGCTTATTGTAATTGACGATGCCTCAACAGATGGCACTTCAGAGCTTGTAAAGAGTTATGCTAAAAAAAGTAAAATTCCTGTCATTTATTGGAAAAACAAAAAAAGACTCGGGCCTGCAGCTTCAAGAAACAAAGGAATAAAACTTGCCAAGGGGAGATTTATAGCCTTCCTTGACAGTGACGACTGGTTTCTCCCTGAAAAGCTTGAAAAACAGGTGAAATTTTTCCAGCAAAATCTTTCGTATTACCTGGTTCAAACAGAGGAGAGGTGGTATAAGCAGGGAAAAAGGATTTTCCCAAAAAGAATCCACCGCAAGGCAAAGGGCTATTTTTTTCACAGGGCAGTGAGGCTTTGTGTGGTATCCATGTCCACTGTGATGATAAAGAGGGAGCTTTTTAAAGAGGTTGGACTTTTTGATCCCACCTTTCCTGTGTGTGAAGATTACGAATTCTGGCTAAGGGTGTCCCTAAAATTTCCAGTAGGGCTGATTGAAGAAGAGCTTGTGGAAAAAGACGGAGGAAGGCCTGATCAACTCTCAGCCACAAAAGGGCTTGACTATTACCGCACCCTGGCACTTATAAAAATTTTTAAAAATTGTTTTTCTGAGCTCACTCCTGAGCAGAAACTTCTCCTTTATAGAGAGGCCTGCAGAAAATTTAGGATTTTTTTCAAAGGTGCCCTTAAGTATGGTAATCTTGCCAAGGCCTTTGAACTTAAAAAAATTTTTGAAGAAACCTTTTCTCATTCAATACTTTCACCAGAAAAGGAGCTCTTGTAATGGTGGCAGAAGAGAAACTTACATGGCTTAATACATTCGTTAAACCCCTTTATTCAGTTTCTAAGAACTTCTCTCTGCTTTCCAAGACAAAAGGACTTGAGCTCACTTTAAAAAAAATTCTTGAAAAAGCTCCTCCTGAAATTGACAAAAACTCCAAAGAAAAACTTTATTCCCTGATAAATGGCCTTGATAAACTTCCCCTTGAAGAAAAAAAGGAAAGAATAAAAGCTCTCCTCAACCTGTGCGAATCTTTAAACTTGGAAGAATCTTCTTTTTTTTCTCCTCCGAATAGGAATGAATTTATAAAAAACAAAGAAATCCTGAAACTTCCTGTGGAAACTGTGAAGGGCATAGGCAAAAAGAGGGCAAAAATATTTGCCAGAAAAGGCATTAATACCATAGAAGAGCTTCTTTTTTTCTTTCCTAAAGATTACGAAGATAGAAGAAGTATCACTCCCATTGCCTATCTCAGAGAGGGAATTACTGCAGTGGTTAAGGGAGAAATTCTTGAAAGCAAGCCTGTTTTCTATTCCAGAAAAAAAGTCTTTGAAGCCCTGATTACTGATGGCACTGGCAATTTAGTTTTAAAATGGTTTCACTTTAAAGAAAAACTCTGGAGGTCCATGTATTTCCCTGGGAAAGAGATTTGCGTGATTGGAGAAGTATCCCGATTCGGCAGGCAGCTTGAGATGATTCATCCAGAAGTAATAGACCCTGAGAAGGCAAAAGAGAGCGGGGAAATAGGAAGAATTGTGCCTGTCTATCCCTCAGTAGAAGGCATAAAACAAAAGGCATTGCGAGGGATAATAAAAGAAGTAGTTGAAAAGTATGCGGAGTGTGCAGAGACTTATCTTCCAGAAAAATTACTTCGCAAAAGAAAGCTCTTGCCTCTAAGTAAGGCCCTTAAAGAAATTCACCTCCCCTCAGACACTGTGAAATTGAAAGAAATGAAAGAGCAAGCCTCTGTCTTTCACAAGAGCATTGCCTATGATGAGTTTTTTTTTCTTGAGCTTGCAATGGCATTGAGAAAAGGCAAAACAAAAAAAGAGGCAGGAATTTGTTTTAAACTCCCTTCTCGGCTTGTGGAAGAATTTTTAAAAAGACTTCCTTTTGAGCTTACAGACGCACAAAAAAAGGTGGTGGAAGAGATAAAAAGAGATATGGCAAAGCCCATTCCTATGAACAGGCTTATTCAGGGAGATGTGGGAAGTGGAAAGACAGTGGTGGCTTTTATTGCAGCTCTTATTGCCATTAACAATGGCTATCAGGTAGCTCTTATGGCACCTACAGAAATCCTTGCCCAGCAGCACTATCAAAATTTCAGAAACTATGCCCAGCTTATGAACATCCACACAGCCCTGCTCACTGGAAGCACCACCCCTGCAAGGAGAAGGGAAATATATCATGGCCTTAAGGCAGGATATATAAATTTTGTAATAGGCACCCATGCCCTGTTTCAGGAAAGTGTGGAATTTAAAAGGCTGGGGCTTGTAATCATAGATGAGCAGCACAGATTTGGGGTCCTCCAAAAGGCAGCTCTAAGGGAAAAGGCAAAAGGAGTGATTCCTGATACACTGGTTATGACAGCAACTCCCATACCCCGCACACTTGCCCTCACTATCTACGGAGACCTTGATGTTTCCATCATAAATGAAATGCCAAAAGGCAGAAAGCCTGTTAAAACTGAGCTTTTCTGGGAAAAAAATAAGCACAAAGCCTATCAAAAAGTGAAAGAGGAGCTGGAAAAAGGGCATCAGGCTTATGTAATCCTTCCCCTGGTTGAGGAGTCAGAAAAAATGGATCTGCTTTCAGTAAAAACTTACGGAGAATACCTGCAGAAAGAGGTATTTCCTGATTATCAGGTGGGAATACTTCACGGCAAGCTCTCTTCTTCTGAAAAAGAAACCATTATGAGAAAATTCAAGCAGGGGGAAATACATGTGCTTGTTTCTACAACTGTTGTGGAGGTAGGAGTGGATGTACCAAATGCCACGGTAATGGTAATTGAGCACGCAGAAAGATTTGGCTTATCTCAAATTCATCAGCTAAGAGGAAGAGTGGGAAGAAGTGAGCTTCAGTCCTATTGCTTTCTCATTGCTTACAAAGTATCTCCCCAGAGTGAAGCTTACAAGAGGCTTAAAATCCTTTGTGAAACCACAGACGGTTTTCGTATTGCAGAAGAGGATTTAAAGCTGAGAGGCCCCGGTGAGTTTCTTGGTACAAAGCAATCAGGCTTTTTTGAATTTAAAAAGGCGGACATGGTAAGAGACTATCAAATACTTCTCTGGGCAAGGGAGGATGCCTTTGCAATAATAAAGGAAGATCCCGAGCTGAAAAAATATTACTGGCTAAAAGACGAACTCTGGCGAAGATGGGAAGAAAGACTAAAACTCTCAGAAGTGGCTTAACTCTCCTGCCTTGATTTTTTAAAATTGACAAGGTAATATAAAACAAATTAGGAGGATAAAACTATGCAGTTTATAAACAGAGAAACGGATCTCGCAAAGCTTAGAGGAATTCTTTCTGAAGAGCCAAGTGTTATCTGGTTTATTTACGGGCCCATTAACAGCGGGAAAACCGCCCTTATTACAAAAGTTATTGAAGACCTCCCGGAGAATTACCGGATATTTTACATAAATTTCAGAGGCTTTGAAGGAGGATATGAAAAGTTTATAAAAACAATGTTTGAAATGGGAGACGAAAATCTTTGGCGAAAGTTTAAAACAAAAGCTCCTCTTATCTCTGCAGCTATTGAATATGTAGAAAAAGTAGCAAAAAAAGTAAATAGCAGTATTGAACTTCCAGCCGAAGTAATAAAAATGCTTCATACCGGTGGAATGAAAGCCAGAAAAATAGATGTATTTTCCTATCTTGAAAAGCTTATGAAAAGATTTAAAGAAAAGGGATTTAAACCTGTTCTTATATTTGACGAGCTCCAGGTAATAAAGGACGAAATAAATGCAACTGGTATGCCACTTCTTGCAAGGCTTTTTAACTTCCTTGTGCGAATGACAAAAGAAACCCACCTCTGCCACTCACTCTGTGCAACAAGTGATTGTCTTTTTATAGAAGAAATCTATTCAAATGCCCGCCTTGAAGGCAGAGCAGAATATTTTCTGGTGGATGATTTAAACAAAGAGGAAGCTTTTAAATTTTATGAGGCCTTCCAGCTCAAAGAAAAAGAACTCCTCTGGCAATATGTGGGTGGGAAAATAGGAGATATCATCCGTGTAAGAGAAAGAAAAAAACTTGGAGAAACCGAACCAGAAATAATTGAAAAATTGAAAAGAGACGCCATTCAGAAACTTCTCTGGATAAAAGTACGCCTTATGAAAGAACACCCCGAGTGGAAACCCTTTTGGCATTATCTAAAAAAAATGAAAGAAACCGAAGAGCTAAGCTTTTCTCCAGATGAGGCTGAGCTTGCTACTTTCTGGATAAGGGAAAATATACTCTTCTTTAATCCTACTACCGGAATTCTTAGACCACAAAGTAAACTCATTTCCCATGCTATAAAAGAAGTTATGGATTACTAAAATGAAAAAAATAGGGATAATTTTTGACGAAGTTTTTTTAAAGCATAGTGCAGGAGAACACCACCCAGAATCTCCTGAGAGACTTAAAGCAATCCTCAATAGATTAAGTGAGGAAGATCTCAAGCCTTTAATAAAATTTTTTACTCCCTCCCCTGCTTCAAAAGAAGAAATTCTCTGGAATCATAGCCCTCAGCTTTATGAAGAGATTGCAGCAACTCAGAATAGAGAATTCACCCAGCTTGATCCTAACACAGGAGCAAACAAATATTCCTTTGAAGCTGCTATTAAGGCAGTAGGTGCTCAAAAAACTGCCTTAAATCTACTTTTTGACGAAGGATACAACACGGTTTTTGCTTTAGTAAGGCCTCCCGGGCATCATGCAGAAAAAAATAAAGCCATGGGCTTCTGTCTTTTCAATAATGTTGCCCTTGCAGCTTACTATGCTAAACACCTCTATGGCTTAAAAAGGCTTCTTATTCTTGACTGGGATGTGCATCACGGAAATGGCACCCAAAAAAGTTTTTACGAAGATCCAGAGGTGCTTTACTTTTCTATTCATCAGTATCCATATTACCCTGGGACAGGGCACTATACGGAACTTGGAAGAGGCATTGGAAGAGGTTTTACCATAAATGTTCCCTTAAGTGCTGGAAAAGGAGATGAAGCCTATGTGTATGTGTTTGAAAAGCTATTTTATCCCATAGCCATGCAATTTAAACCAGAGCTAATAATTGTTTCCGCAGGATTTGATCTGTGTAAGGACGATCCCCTTGCAGACATGGAGGTTTCTCCAGATACAGGCATAGGCTGCATGACGCAGATTGTTAAAGAGGTGGCAGAAAAGTGCTCTCAGGGCAAAATTCTCTTTTCCCTTGAAGGAGGATATAATTTAAGCAATTTGAAAAAAGCCGTTGAGACAATAATTTTTGTATGCTCTGAGACAAAGGCTTACTCATGGAATAAAGAGTTTTCTGAAGAGGCAGAAACTGTGGAGAAAGAAGTACTCACCCCTCTAAGGGATCTTCTGACCTACTACAATTACTGGAGCTTTTATTAATGGCTGATACCCTTGAAAACTTTACAATTGGCATAGTTGGTGGCTGTGGAAAAATGGGAAAGCTCTTTGAAAAATTTTTTAAAAATTTAGGCTATGAGGTGCTTATCTCTGACCTTTCCTGCGGAATTCCTCTTGAAGAGCTGATCTCAAAAGCAAAAGTTATTATAATCTCTGTGCCTATGGACTGCTTTGAGGCAGTAATAAAAGAAATAAGCCCCCTTGTAAATGAAAGCCACTGGGTAATGGACATCTGCTCTTTAAAAAAAGAACCTATAGAAATTATGAAGTCCCATTTAAAGTGTACAGAGATCCTTGGTACCCATCCACTTTTCGGTCCTTATGAAAAGGATCTAAAAGGAAAAATTATGGCCCTTTGTCCTGTAAAAGGAAAAAATCTTTTAAATTGGGCTAAAAAAACATTTTCTGAAGAGGGCCTTAAAGTGGTAGAAGTCTCCCCGGAAAAGCACGATGAAATTATGGGTGTTGTGCAAACACTAAATCACTTCTGGCTTGTGCTGCTGGCAAACTTGATTAAAGAGCTTGACTTAAATATTGAGGATCTGGTAAATCTCTCCACTCCAAGCTTTCTTAAACAGCTCCTTATCCTGAAAAGGCTTGCAAGGCAGGACGAAAATCTTTATGCCAGAATCCAGTTTGACAATCCTGCAGGGAATAAAATAAGGGAGAAATTGTGCAATCTCTGTGAGAAACTTGTTTCAGAATTTCAGGGGACTGAAAAGGAAGAAGCTTTTAAAAAATATTTTCTTCAGGCAAAAGAAATTGCTAAAGAACTTGAAAAACTTCTAAAAATCTAATGTTACCTCTTTTAAACGAGGTTTATAACAGGCCTGACAAAAAGAATAATCCTTAAAATCTCTTCTAAATCTTTTAAATTTTTCTTTTTTCCAGATTGATTTTAAACTGGTTTCTTCGTATACATTGCCAAAGCTTAAATGAGAATAAGAAATGCTTTCTCCTTCAAAAAAATAAGCCGGATTCCCTTTCACAGGAAGATACAAAAGCACACAGGGAGATACTTCTCCTGAGGAGGCAATAAAAAGTGCGTCTTCTATGTATTCCGGACACTTTTCTGCATAATAATCTTTGCAGGGCAAAAAAACGCGCATTTCCATCCCCAATTCTTTTGCCTTACAAATTGCTTCTTTAGCAATACTCAAAGCCCCTTCTTCAAAGTAAATTACTTCAGACTGGAGTTTTGAAGAAGGTACAAAGGTTAAAGTGTGGACTACAATTTGCCTTACCCCCAGGCTTTTTAAGTAATCAGGTAATTTAAGTAAATCCTCCATAGCAGACCTAAGCCACATATAAGCAATGTGAACATAAGGCCTGGAAGTTTTATTAAATTCTTTCTGTTTTTTCAAGGTTTCTATGCACCAGAGCACTTTTTTAAAGCTCGTGCCTTCACGAATTTCATCGTTTTTTTTATCAACCCCTGCAAGGGAAAAGGCAATTAGATCAAGCCTTTCCTCAATAAGCCTTTTTACTGTGTCCTCTTTCCAGACCGTGCCATTTGTAGTTGTTCCTACAAACAGTCCATCTTCTTTTGCTATACGCAAAAATTCAAAAAATTGAGGATGTAAAAAAGGCTCTCCCCATCCCTGCAAATGTAGCATTCGGGTGGAAGAAAAGTCTTTTAATAAGGAGGAAAATCTTCCCAGAGAAAAATGAACAGGCTTCCAGAAAGTAGCATATACCCTGTGAGGACAGTAAATACACCTTCCATTGCAAAACGAAGTAACCTCAAGCTGAATCCAGCGCCAGAGATAAAATAAACGGGAAAAGCATTTAAAAAGATTCATGACGAAACTTTAGGTGTATAATCTTTGCAGACATTATATCCCGAAAGGTAAACATTTTTGCGAATACACAGGCCATCATCTTTTCTGGTGGAGCCATAAGCAGAACTTAAAACATTATAACCAGGAAATACTTCTTCAAGAAACTTGGGATCATTTTTGAAATATTTACAGGTATAGCAGCACTTTTTATTTTTTGAATTGAATTTCAACTTCAGCACCCTCCTTAAAATAAAAGGGGGAGAGCTTTTGCTCTCCCCCCTTCTTTTAAAGAATCCTATTTAGCCATATGAAGGTGTGTCCAGTAATTAACAAATACTTTGGTAGAAAGAATAAATCCAAGAATCACATTGACAATGACACCAATAGTGAATGCCCAGAAAGGTCTGGCCCCAACCTTGGCAAGCTCACGGAATCTGGTGGTAAGACCGATACTAAAGAAGCAAAAGATGAATGACCAGGTTCTCATGGTCTTAATTGGCCCAACAAGATTGGGCTTGATTACATTTTTATAGGTAAGAAGGTCTGCACTTGCAGTTACAGCAGTCATGAAAAGAGATGCTACAAAGAAACCGAGAACGAACTTAGGAAATCTCCACCAGATCTCAGCAGGGCTGGGTTTTACTCCAGACTCCTCAACTTCCCACTTCATGGTGGAGATAAGAGCCATTACGAATGCCCACACACCAATCCAGATGTCACGACCAACGACCTTCATCAAAGTAAATGCCCAGATAGCATCTTCTTCTGTTCCAGGAATAGAAGGCAAATGTTCAGCCAGCATTCCATAAGCCTGGGCGGCTGCAAAACCAGCAGCATCAGCAAACTCAGAAGTTCCAATCCATGCACCGGCAACTCCTGCATGAAGGTGAAGTGCTCTTGATATGAGAGGTAAGAAGAAAATCATAATAATTGCCCAGATAATCACCATGGTGATAGCAATTGAGGGATATTCTTTTTTTGCCTTTACAGCTCCTGCAATAGCAATTGAGGCAGACACACCACAAACTGCTCCACCTGCACCAAGGGTTGCACCTAAACGACGATCAAGACCAAAAAGCTTAGTGGCAGCAAAATAAATGGTAAGGAAGGTAGTTACTGCCACAATGGTTGCTTGAATAAAAGCAACAGGACCTGCCCAGATAATCAGGGTGAAAGGTAAAGTAGCACCCAGAAGCACGATACCTGTCTTAATATAGTACTCAACACGGAAACCAGTGTCCATCCACTTGGGAAGCCTGAAGATGTTAGAAATGAGCATTCCCAAGGCCAGAGCTACAAGGGGAGGCTCAAGGTTGTAGTGGTGAGCCTTATCCCAGGCACCAATGTAAAAAATAATTACTGAAAAAATGTAAACGAAAATAAAAGACGGAATGTACTCAGAAAGTTTAAAACCCATAATGCTTACACTAATAGAGAAGAGAACCAACCAGATTATAAAGTTCACTACATAAGCCCCAAGATGAGCAGTAAAATTGGAAAATGCCTGGCCCAATGTGTGCCACTTGGCAGGTTTAATAGCAATAAACTTCATAATGTTCGCGTTACCACTTTTAAAAAAGAAATAGGCTGCCAAAATAATAAGAAAAGACAACCAAACCGCCCACCAGTCCTCCTTCAAGTATAGCTCCTTCCACCCCATGTGGGAGGAGCCAGGGCTGTTAGTTCTTTCTGCACTCATAGCCCCACCTCCTTTTTATTTTTTTTTAATATTTTATAAAAATTGAATATAAAGTCAAGTTCTGTTTTTCTTATCAAATTTTAAAAATATATTCCAGCTGAAGCCACAGAAACCACTGAGCCCTGGCCAAATGGAAGGGCATCCTGATAATAAATCTCCCCTTTACATTTTTTACCCAGTTTTTTCATAATCAAAGAAAGAAGATAAAGACAGGAAAAACCGCACACTTTCATTTTCTCTGCTTTCGGAGCAAGCTCTTCTATTCTTTCTGAAGCCCCCTCAAAGGCACTTTCCATAAGCTCTTTATCAAGTTCAAGAGCCTCTTTTCTCTCCTTTTCTGTTACAGCAAAAGGATCTCCGTACCTTAAACCCAGATGACAGAAGTCAATACCCAGCACAAGATAGGTTCTTTCATCAAAAAGCTCTACTATAGCCTGAGCAAAGTCTTCTACAAGCTTTTTATGTTCTTTAAACAACAAAAATGGCCCTACAAGAAAAGGCAGCACAACAAATTCTTCTCCAAGGAGATAGTGAAGAAAAAGCATCTGAAATTCAAGCGAATGTTCCATCCTATGTGCCATGTGATCAGGGAATAAGTTGAGTTTTCTACTTTGAGTAAGAAAAAATAACCCACCCTTATCGTTTTTAACCACTCCAAATGGCGTAGCAAAATCCTTTGTAAGCACAGAAATAGGGAAATCCAGATGATGTCCTACTCCCAGAAGGATTATCCTTGCTCCTTTCTCAGGCTTAAATCTGGCATAGCTCTCTGCAAATCCCCTTGCACCTACCCTTAAGTCTATATGAGGAGCAATGAGCACTCTGGGAGTCTTTTCTTGAACCACTCCCTCTGCCAGTTTTAAAATATCCTCTACAAAAAATTTCGCCTCAGCAGGAGAAACAGGATAAGCCTGCATGGCATGAGCCATGGGACGCACTTTGACCTTAAGCCATTTTTCGTAAGCCCTCTTCTTTATCTCCTCAAACCTTTCACTCCAGAGAAGCCCCTTCTCATCAAGAAATTCCACAAGTTTTTTTATGTCTTCAATTGGAACTACCTGCCCCAGTCTCTTGGTAGCCTCTGCCTGAAGATCTCTCAAGTCATGTTTCCCATCCATCAAGGCAAGCAAAAATCCCATATATTGAGGCACAACCACAATCTCATTTATAAAAGCAAGTGGATCTCTTAAAAGAAAAACCGGTTTCCCTTGATGATTGGAAGGAATTACATCTACATATCTCAAAATAGGCTTAAAACTTTCCTCCATTCTACCCTCCAAAATCCTCTATACTTAATTCTTTACAGGCTTCTTTAACCCTTTCAATAGCCTGATAAAACTCCTCCTCTATCACCCTCACCCTTAAACCAAAGGCCCTTTGCACAGCCTTTCTCACAATCTCTCCCTTTTGCAGGGCGTTCTCAAAGCCCAGCTCTGCAAATTTATCATTTACTACCTGATTCAGTTCCACAAGGGCATCTGCCCTTCTCCTTCTTTCCTCAATAGCACTCTCCAGCGGCTCATCCAGAAATTCGTCTATCTTGGACACAAAACTTTCATAAAAACTGGCTGGAAATCTCTTCTCTTTTTCTTCAAGCACAAATCCAAAAGTGATGTAAACCGGGTCTTTAAAATAGGTAAAAAGATCTGCCTCTATAAGAGAGGCATCCTCTTCAAAAAGATCCATATATAACCTGTAAGCCTGCCTTGACTTTTCCTTTACATTAGGGGGTTTTTCTGTGTTAAATTCCAGAATATGATGGTAAAGGCTTTCATCCGCCACAATGGCCAGAATTTCTCGCGCTCCAAGATCCTTCATGGCCTCAAGCCTGTGCTGGCCATCCACCACAAAAAACTTTCCTTCCTTTTCCACCACCACAATGGGAGTCAAAAAGCCCAGCTTTTCAATAGCCATTTCAAGATGCTTCTTTAAACTCTCGGAAATATCCCTTTGAAAAGGCGGCCGATGCACCTCCTCCAGTTTCAAAACTACAAGCTTGAGAGGCTGCTTTTTTACTGGATCCTCAAATACTGCTATCTCTTTCATTTTTATCACCCCTTAATCAGCATTTCTTCTAAGGAAAGCAGGAATCTCAAGCTCCTCCTCTGTAATCTCAAAAATACTTTTTATTCTGCGTTTTTCTTCCCTCTTTTTCTTTGCCTCCTCAAGCTGAATAATCCCTTCCTCTTCTTCTTTCTTTTCTTCTTTTTCAAGCCCTGTAGCAATTACCGTAACCCTTAAGGTATCCCCCATATTTTCGTCAAATACAACGCCCCAGTAAACCTTGGCATCAGGATGCAATTCCTTGGCAACTGTTCCGGTAATAATCTGGGTTTCTTCCAGAGTAAATGTATCAGGATTGGCACTTATATTTAAAATCAATCCCTTTGCTCCAGAAATAGAAAGATCTTCTAAAAACGGGCTTGAGATAGCAAGCTGGGTAGCAACTTCAGCCCTTGTTTCTCCTTCTGCCTCTCCCATTCCCATAAGGGCAAGCCCTCCGCTTTCCCTCATCACTGCCCTTACATCTGCAAAATCAAGATTGATAAAACCCGGAAATAAAATCAAATCAGAAATACCTTTTACTCCGTAATATAATACATCATCTGCTTTTTTAAACATGTTTACCAGCTTTTCCTGGGGAGAACCAAGACTTATTAGCCTGTCATTGGGTATGGTAATGAGGGTATCCACATGTTTTTTTAGCTCTGAAAGCCCGAGTTCAGCTATTTTCATTCTCATTTTTCCTTCAAAGGAAAAGGGCTTTGTTACAACAGCTACTGTGAGAATATCCATTTCTTTACAGATTTGAGCAACTACTGGGGCAGCACCAGTGCCTGTACCTCCTCCCATTCCAGCAGCAATAAATACCATATCTGCATCTTTTAACACATCCCTTATCTCTTTTTCACTTTCTTCTGCTGCTCTCCTTCCTATCTCAGGATCTCCTCCTGCCCCAAGACCTCTTGTAAGATTTCTTCCAAGCTGTATTTTTTGAGGAGCAGGATTCAGGGCAAGCACTTTATAATCTGTATTGGCTGCTATAAACTCTACTCCCTTTAATCCATGTGAAATCATGTGGGCAATGGCATTTCCACCAGCCCCGCCAAGCCCTATTACCTTAATAATAGGCTGGACTTTTACCTCTTCTTCAACCAATTCAAATGGGAGAGTCATTTTCTCCTCCTTTATCTAAAAAGTTTTTTTATTTTCTCCCAGAAACTGCTTTTCTTTTCCTTGGGCTGGATTTCTCTTCCTTTAAAAACTTCTATAAGCATTCCCACAGCAGTAGCATATTGAGGAAGATTTACATCTTCTGTCAATCCAGGAAATTTAATAGGATAACCAATCCTCGTGGGCACATCCAGAATCTGGTCAGCAAGTAATGTAAGCCCTGGAATAAGGGAAGAACCTCCTGTAAATACCACTCCTGCTGTAATCTTGGGCCTGAGATTGAGTTCTTCTATCTTCAATTCTATAATCTCAAGAAGCTCTCTTACCCTGGGCTCAAGAATCTCTGCAATAATTTTTTGACTAACATTCTTTGGAGGTCTATTCCCTATACCAGGCACTTCAAAAAAGTCTTCCTCTTCTGCAAGGTCTCTAAGGCAAACTCCTTTTTCTATTTTTAACCTGTCTGCCACTTTTTTTGAAGTACGAAGCCCCACGGCAAGATCCTGAGTAAGATGTTCTCCTCCTACAGGAATGGAAAATACATCTCTCAATACCCCTTCCCAATAAATAACCCCATCAGTAGTGCCCCCTCCAAAGTCAATAAGCAAAACTCCCAGATCTTTCTCCTCCTCTGTTAACACGGCCTCTGCAGAGGCAAGCCCCTGAAAAATTACATTATCCACTTCCAAACCAAGTATTTCAAAACACTTTAATAGGTTCTGCAAAGCACTACGATGTACAGTAATAAGCTGCACGTAAGCCTCCAGCCTCACTCCAGCCATACCAACAGGCTGAAGAATGCCTCTTTGATTATCTATTACAAATTCCTGTGGCACTTCATGAAGAATCTCTCTATCCTCAGGAATTTCCACTGCCCTCGCTGCCTCAAGCACTTTATCCACATCTATAGGAGTCACCTGCCTTTCCCTTAAAGCCACAACTCCCATTCCCTTCATGGTATTTACATGTGTGCCAGAAATACTACTATATATCTCTGCTACATCACACTCTGCCTGCTGAACAGCCTGATCCACAGCCTCTTTAATACTCGCTGCCGCCTCTTCAATATTCACTATGGCACCTTTTTTAAGGCCTCTTGAAGAAGAAAGCCCTTTGCCTGTAATCCAAAGCTCTCCCTCCCTTTCCTCCCCTATCAAAGCACATACCTTGGTGGTGCCCACATCTACCACCAGAATGCCTTTATTTTTAGCCATTTCTGTATCTCCTGAACTTTATTAATGCTTCGCCCAGAGGATAATCCATCCTTATAAGCTCTATTTTATCGTCAAGGTTCTTTGCGTAAATATAAGTCAATACCCTATCAAGATTTTTATACAAATACTCCCAGGACTTTTCGCACACAAGAGGAAAATAAATGACAAATCCTTTTCTGGTATAAAAACAAATTTTGTCCTCTCCAAGCACCACTCTGGAAAAATTTGCATATACAGGGAGATAACGGGTATTGTTTTTTATCCATTGCAAAAATTGTAAAAATTTTTTTTCAAAATCTTTATTCTTTATCTCAACCACAGGATACAAATTTTTGTCCTGTGGTAAAGATTCTCCTATTATAACACCCTTTGCATCCACAAGATAAAGCCTTCCTTTTGACTTTAACAAAGCAAGCGGTTCCCTTTCCTTAACTATTATCTCAAGAGTATCAGGGAGCCTCCTTGCCACTATTACATCTTCAATATAACTATTGGTTAAAATTCTATTTCTAATCTTTTTTAAGGGTATCCTGAAAAGCCTCTCCCCTCCTTTTAACTGAGTAAGTTCTATAATTTCTCTCGTCTCAACTCTCCTGTTCCCTTTTACCACAATTTTCTGAAGGACAAAAAAGTTCGTAAAATAAAGTACATATATTGTGCCTGACAAAAGTCCAAGTAGAAGCCCCACTATAAACACAAACTTCAATTTGTTCAAAAGTCTTTTCAATTTATCCCGCATGCCAGAAACCTTACCTCAGGCTCAAGAAGCACTCCAAAATTTTTAAATACACTTTCTCTGGCAAGAGCCATAAGCTCAAGCACATGAGCTGCTCTTGCTTTCCCAAGATTTTCTATAAAATTTGCATGTTTTTCTGAAATACGCGCATCTCCTATCCTTTTGCCTTTTAACCCACACTTTTCTATGAGCCTTCCAGCAAAATCTCCCTCTGGATTTTTAAAAACAGAACCAAATGTCCTTTTTCCAAGAGGTTGCTTTAAAATCCTCTCCTTAAGAAAGTCACACACTCTATGTCTCAAAGCCTCTTTACCTACTTTCTTTAGCTCAAGCTCCACTTCAAGAATTACTCCCTCCTGTTTAAAATTTCTATATTCCCAATCCTCCTCCTGAGGAACAAGCCAGAAAATCCTGCCATTTCTCCAGAGTCTTACTTTTTTTACAATCTCTGCCATTTTCCTTCCAAAGGCACCTGCATTCATTTTTACTGCTCCGCCCAGACTTGCAGGCACACCTGCCAGAAATTCAGGACCAGACAGTCCCCTTTTTAGACCAAAACTTATTACCTGATTTATCATTGTACCTGCCATTACTCTCAATTTACAGATATCTTTTCCTTCTTCAACCACTTTTATTCCTTTTAACTTCCTCAAATTAAGCACCATCCCTTCAAAATCATTATCTCCCGCAAGAAGATTGCTTCCCCCTCCAATAACAAAAGGCTCTAAGGCCTTTTCAAAACAGGCATTTAGCACACAAATGGCCTCTTCTATAGTCTCTGGAAATATCATAAGGCTCACTCTTCCACCTATTTTTATGGTGGTATATTCAGCAAGGCCCTCCCACTCCTTTAGTTCAATGTTCCGTTCTTCAAGCAGTTTCTTCACTCCTTCTATTTTATGCTGCAACAGCATCCTTTTCTTCTTTCTCAAAAAACAGGTGGTTTAATTTATAAATATCTCCTGCACCCATGGTAATAATCACTTCTCTGCCTTCAACAAGCTCTTTTAAAATTTCAAAAAGACCAGATAAATCCCTGGCAAAAAAGGTGGGTTTATTTCCTCTTATCATTTTCAAACTCTCAAAAAGATGTTCTCCAGAGATGCCGGCAATAGGGGCCTCACTTGCAGGATAAATCTCCGTTAAAAGTAATACCTCTGGCTCTTTTAAAACCAGTAGAAATTCCTCCCAGAGAGCCTTTGTTCTGGTATATCTATGGGGCTGAAAGGCAAGAAAAAGCCTTTTTTCTGGATGAAGCTCTCTTATAGCTTCAAGGCTTGCCTTTATTTCTCTTGGATGATGGGCATAATCATCATAAATCAAGGCACCCCTCCAGATACCTTTAAACTCAAGCCTTCTTGCAGCCCCCCTGAACTTTGAAAGAAGCTTTAGCACCTCTCTTACAGGAAGCCCAAGGGAGATGGCAACCCCTACAGCACCCAAAGCATTTAATATGTTGTGTCTTCCAGGAATATTGAGCCTTAAAATTCCAAGGTATTCACCTTTATAAAATACTTCAGCCTGCGGATAAGCCCCGTTCTTTCTTAACACGGCTCTCAGATGATTTTCCGGCTCAAATCCATAAAATAAAAAGGGGCCTGAAATTTCGTATGCTACCTCTCTTACCCCTCTATCGTCTCCACACATCACCACCTGGCCAGAGGGAGCACAACGATTTATAAAATTTACAAAAGCCTTTTTTACTGCATCAAAATTTGCATAAAAATCAAGATGTTCCCTATCAATGTTTGTAATTACCTCTATATAAGGCTTATAACATAAAAATGAACCATCACTTTCATCAGCCTCTGCCACAAGATACTCCCCTGATCCCAAAAACGAGTGGCCTTTAAGATTGTTTACTATCCCACCCACTATAATGGTTGGATTCTTTTTTAAACCAAGCAGCACCTCCGCAATCATGGAGGTAGTGGTGGTTTTCCCATGAGAACCTGCAACCACTATGCTTTTGGGATGAAGGCTCATTATTTCAGCAAGCATCTGCGCCCTGGGAATTACCCAGAGCCCTCTTTTTTTAGCTTCAAAAAGCTCTGGATTATCCTTTGGCACAGCCGAGGAATAAACAACAACTTCCACCCCTTCCAAATGAGAAGGACTATGTCCTTTAAACACCTTTATGCCTTCCTTTTCAAGCATATTGGTATATTTATTCCTGGCAAGATCACAGCCTGAAACATAATGGCCAAGCTCTTTTAAAATCAGGGCAAGACCACTCATCCCCACTCCACCAATTCCCACAAAATGAATTCTCTTTTTTTCCTTCAGCATACCAGCCCCTCCAGAGTATCAATAATCACTTTTTCTGGTTCTTTTAGAAATAGCTCCCCCATAACTTCAGACATCTTTTCAAGTCGTTGAGGGGAGGAAAAAAGCCCTGTTATAAGAGAAAGTACTTTTTCTGGGGCAGCTTCTTTTTCTGGTAAGCAAAAAGCTCCTCCCCTTTCACTAACTGCCCTTGCATTTTTCTCCTGATGATTGTGGGTGGCGTAAGGAAATGGGATAAGAACTGCCGGAGTTCTTGTGGCAAAAAGCTCTGCAAGAGTGGTTGCCCCTGCCCTTCCCACCACCAGATCCACTTCTGAATAAGCCCAGGCCATGTCCCTTATAAAAGGCAAAACCTTAAGCCTCCTCTTTTCTTCCCCTGCAAGCAAGCTTTCATAGGCTTCTTTCACTTCCCTTTCTTCAAAAAGTCCTGTCTGATGAATCACCACAAGGTCTTCAAACCTCTTCAAAAGTTCCGGTACCACCTTAAGGGCAAGATGGTTTATAAACCTTGCTCCCTGACTTCCTCCCATAAAAAGAATTCCTCTGTGTGTCTTTGCCTTTCTTCTCTCTGGCACAGAAAGAAGCTCTTTTCTCACAGGGTTTCCTGAAAAAACCACTTTCTCATTGGGGAAATACTTTTCACTTCCCTTTATACTCAAAAATATTTTGTCCACCCATCTTCCAAGAAGCTTATTTGCAACCCCGGGTTCAATGTTTTGCTCGTGAAGCCCAAGCACCTTTCCAGAAAGCCTTGCTGCAAGCACAACGGGAATAGCTGTATAACCTCCAGTTGCAAGCACTACATCTGGATCAAAATTTTTTAAAATTTTTCTTGCCTTAAAAAAGGCTCTACCCATTTTAAAAAGACTCCTTGCCTTATCTCTTGGAGAGCGGCCTACAAATCCCTCCACATCAAGCCTCTCCACAGGGAAAGGCCTATCTTTTAAAATCTCCATTTCCACCTTTCTTGTGCCAGAAACAAAAAGCACCTCTTTCCCCTGTTCAAGAAGTGCTTCTGCCACGGCAATTCCGGGAAAAAGATGTCCCCCAGTTCCTCCAGCCACTATAAGCCACCTCAATGGTAAACCCTTTGGCTTTTTTCCTCTCCATAAAATCGGGGAGCCTCTTCTAAAACAAGCCTTCTAAAGGCCTCTCCCCTCTCCTCATAGTTCTTAAATTCATCAAAGCTTGCACATCCCGGGGAAAGAAGAATCACATCTCCTGGTTTTGAAGCCTTTAAAGCAAGCTGAAAAGCCTCTTTTAAGTTCTTAGCATACTTTGTCTCCACCACTCCTTCAAGCTCCTCTCCAAGCCTCTCTCTTGCCTCACCCATAAGAATGAGAGTTTTTACCTTGGCTTTTATCTGAGGCCTTAAAACCTCATATTTTCCTCCCTTAAATCTTCCACCCATAATCAAAATCACAGAACCGCTCAAACTTTCCAGTGCTTTAAGAGTGGCATCCACATTGGTTGCCTTGGAGTCATTGATAAAATCAACCCCAGCAAAGCTTGCAATGTATTCCATTCTGTGGGAAAACCCCACAAATGTATCTATAAGCTCTGAAACAGCTTCTTTTCTGGCACCAATAAGCCTTGCAGAAAGGGCTGCAGCAGCACAGTTAAGCCTATTGTGCATTCCGCACAGCTTAAAAGAGGTAAAGTCATACACCTCTTCGTCATCAAGTCTTATCACAAGCTCCTTTTCCTCTTTCAAAAAAGCTCCTTTTCCAGGAAAAGGCTCCTCTGCAAAGTAAATAATTTTTCCTCTCACAAGTGGCCTGTATTTGTGAAACCATGCCTCTCTTAAAGGCAAAATACTGAAATCTTCTCTGCCTTGATATTCAAAAAGCCTGTACTTATAATAGGCATATTCCTCAAAAGAGGAGTATCTGTCAAGATGGTCAGGGGTTATATTCAAAAGCACCCCGATCCTGGGCGAAAAAGTTTCAATGGTTTCCAGTTGAAAACTTGAGACTTCAAGCACCACTTTTTCCACTTTTGCCCCTTTTACCACCAGGTCTGAAAGAGGGATGCCGTAATTTCCTCCAATAAAAGTTTTATATCCAGAAAGCCTCAGCATTTCTCCGCACATAGCAGTGGTGGTGGTTTTTCCGTTTGTCCCGGTTATGGCAACTGTGTTTTCTTTTAGCTCCTGAGGAAGACACTGCCAGGCAAGCTCAAGCTCTCCAATTACAGGAATGTCTTTTCTGATACAAATTTTGTAAACTTCTTTTGGTACTCCGGGACTTACCACCACAAGATCCGCTGAAGAAAGAAGGGCCTCTGCGTGCCCCACTTCAAAAGCCACACCATCCCTTACAAAGCTGTTTATCAGTTCTTCTGCAAAGTATTCAAGAGGCTTGCTTTCAGAAACAATCACCCTTGCACCGCACTTAAGAAGAAGCTTTACTGCTGCCTGCCCGCTCCTTCCAAATCCAATTACCACAACCCTTTTTTCTTTTAAAAATTCCCTTAAATTCACCCTGCCTCCTTTATCTTATTTTTAGTGTACTAACGGCAACTACACCCAAAATAAGGGATATTATCCAGAATCTAATCACCACCTTTGTCTCTGACCAGCCTTTAAGCTCAAAGTGATGATGAAGCGGAGCCATTCTAAAAAGCCTTTTTCCCCCTGTGGCTTTAAAGTAAGCCACCTGAAGAATTACTGAAAGTGCCTCTGCAACGAAAATACCACCTGCTATGGGAAGAAGCAGCTCCTGTTTTATCATAAGAGCTATAGCTCCAAGAGTTGCTCCCAGGGAAAGGGAACCCACATCTCCCATAAAGATTTCTGCTGGATGAGCATTATACCACAAAAATCCCATTCCTGCTCCCACAAGTATGGCACAAAACACCGCAAGCTCTCCAGCCCCGGGAACATAAGGTATGTAGAGATATCTCGCAAACTCAACATGCCCTGCCACATAGCTAAATATTGCATAAACCCCTGCCACCACACCAAAAGGCACTATGGCAAGCCCATCCAGACCATCCGTAAGGTTCATGGCATTTGAACTGCCAAGAATAACAAGCATTGCAAACAGAAGATAACCCCAGGAAAGACAAATCACCAGTTGTTTAAAAAAAGGAAAATAAAGCTCAAAAGAATAGTCCGTGCACTTTTTCAGAAGTAAGACAAAACTTATTGCCAGAAGCCCCTGAAACACAAGTTTCTGTCTTGCCTTCAAACCAAGATTGTGTTTTCTTTTGATTTTTAAATAATCGTCTATAAATCCCAGAACTCCAAAAGAAATAAGCACAAAAAGAGCAAGCCATACAAAAGGCACCTTTAAATTACACCAGAGCAGGGTGGATAATATTACAGAAAGAATAATAATCACTCCTCCCATAGTGGGAGTTCCGCTTTTCTTTTTATGATGGGAAGGCCCTTCTTCTCTTATCACCTGGCCAAATTGCTTTCTTTGCATAAAAGCTATAAAATAAGGCATGAGAAAATACACTAAAAAAAATCCCGTAAGGCTTCCACAAAACATCCGAAAGGTGATATATTTAAATATGTTTAATAAATTATAAAGCACCTTCTCCGTACTCCTCAAGAAACTTCCGGGTTATCCTTTCCATAGCAAGTGCTCTTGAGCCTTTAATGAGAAAAATACTTCCCTCTGGAGAAAAATCCTCTTTAAAAAGGGTAGAAAAATTCTCAAGAAACTCTTCCACGCTTTTAAAACACTTCCAGGGCTTACCTATTTCTTTGAATCCCTCTGCATATTCTTCAGCAAAGTCCCCTATAAATATGGCAGAAGCACAAAATTTTCCTGCCTCAGCTCCAACCTCTCTATGAAGCTGGGAGGAAGCTGCTCCAAGCTCTTTCATATCTCCAAGAATTGCTACCAATTTCTTTTCTTTTTGCTTTGCCAGAGAAGCTGCCCATTCAAGGGCTGCTTTTACAGAAGCAGGATTGGCATTATAAGTATCATCAATCACAAAAAAGGAAGAAAGCTCATAAATCTTAGCTCTTGTGAAAAGCCCCTCTTTTACATCATCAACCACGGAAAAAAGCTTTTCTATCTCCACTCCTGCAGCAACACAGGCTCCCATAGCAAGCCCGAGATTCAACAGATTATGTTTCCCCAGGTATGGAAGTTCAAACTCCTTTTCTTTTCCAGAAAAAATCACTTTTAATTTAAGGCTGTCTTTTTCTTCTTTGCAAAAAAGCCTTAAGTCAGCCCCTTCCTCAAACCCCACAGAAATTTTTTTCTGAGAAAAGTTTTTCACCTTCTCCCTAAGCAAGGTATCATCAAAATTATATACCAAAGTACCGGAAGAATCTGTCTTTTCAAAAAGGCTAAGTTCTTCTTTAAGCACACCTTCCATATCACCTAAGCCTTCCAGATGTTCCGGGGCAATGCAGGTAAGCACAGAAGTCTGCGGATAAACAATCTCAGCAAGTCTTTTTATTTCTCCTGGAATATTTGTACCAAGCTCAAGCACTCCCACCTCTATTCCTTCTTTGAAAGAAAGAATGGACAAAGGTAGGCCTATTAGATTGTTATAATTTTCTTTGCTTTTTTCAGCTCTGTAAAATTTTGAAATCAGAGAATGAATTATTTCCTTGGTGGTTGTTTTTCCACATGAGCCAGCCACAGCTATGGCATGGAAGTTAAGTTTTTTTCTCCAGAAAGCAGCAAAATCTCCCAGAGCAGAAAGGGTATCCCTTACCAAGATAATGGAAATTGTCTTGGGAAGTTCTTCTGGCTTTAATCCTGTGGGAATTCTTGAAAGCACAAGGCCTTTTGCCCCTTTTTCTATGGCTTCTTTCCAAAAGTCGTGCCCATCAAATCTTTCTCCTTTTAAAGCCCAGAAAAGATAACCGGGTTTTATAATCCTTGTATCTGTAGATATACCTCTAAAGCGAATGCCCATATCTCCATTTATCAAGATACCTGAAGTTGCTCTTACAATCTCTTCTGTAATAAATCTGTTTTCCACATTCATTTTTCTTTATCCTCCTGAAATTTTTTTACTGCCCGCAAAAGTTCTTCTTTATCAGAAAAAGGGACCCTTCTTCCCTTTATTTCCTGATAGTCTTCGTGTCCCTTTCCTGCAACAAGAAGTACATCTCCTTCTTCAAGAAGGGTTACAGCCTGTTTTATAGCTTCTCTTCTGTCAGGAATAACAAGAGGCTTTTTCTTTTTAAAACCTTTAAGTATGTCTTCAATAATAGCCTGAGGGTCCTCTGAGCGGGGATTGTCAGAAGTAACTATGACAAGATCTGCAAGCCCTTCTGCTACAGCTCCCATAAGCGCTCTCTTGCCTTTGTCCCTGTCTCCACCGCAGCCAAATACCAGAATAAGTCTGTTTTTAACCCAGGGTCTTATTCCAAGAAGAGCTGCCTTAAGGGCTGAAGGAGTATGAGCATAGTCCACAACGAGAAGGGCACCGTTAAAGCTTCCCACAACTTCAAGCCTTCCCGGAGGAGAAACTGCCCCTGAAAAGGCATCCGGCAAAAGGCTTTCTTCTATGCCTAAGCAAACAAGTAAGCCCCAGGCGACCCCTAAGTTAAACCTCTGAAAGTCTCCTATAGCGCTTAAATGGAGCTTATATTCTGCTTCTTTCCTCTCTATGAGAAGTGTAATCCCTTCTTTTCTCCCCAGCACTTCTACTTTAAAACTATCTGTATTTACAGGGAAAAGCCTTACATGAAGACACTCACTTAAGAGCTCTTCCAAAAGCCTTTTTCCCCATTTTGTTTCAAAAGAAATAACAGCTCCCCCTTTTTCTATAAGGTGCTCTGTAAAAAGAAGTTTTTTGCTCTGATAATAACTTTCCATGTCTTTATGATAGTCAAGGTGATCTCTTGAAAGATTGGTAAAGCCAGCTACATCAAATTTTAGTTCTGAAAGCCGTCTTTGCTCAAGGGCATGGGAAGATACCTCAAGCACACAGGCCTCAAAGCCCCTTTTTACAAGCAGATTAAAAAGTTCAGCAAGCTTAATAATGGATGGGGTTGTCTCCTTTGCAGGAAGTTTTTCTCCCACATCATAAAACACCGTGCCAATGTAACCTGTCTTTACTCCAAGTTTTTCAAGGGCCTGTCTTGCAAAAAAAGCTGTGGAAGTTTTTCCATTTGTGCCAGTAATGCCAATAAGTTTTAATTTTTTCTGAGGATTATCAAAAAAATTTAAGGCAACTTTTCCCATTTCTCTTTTGCTATCTTTTACTATTACCTGGGTAACACTTTTTTCAGGCAAAACAGGTGGTTCTTTCAGTATAGCAACAGCTCCCTTTTTTATTGCGTCCTCAATAAACTCCTCTCCACTTTTTTGCGTCCCTTTTCGTGCAATAAATAAATACCCCGGCCTTACCTCCCTGGAATCCTCTGTAACTCCAGTTATAAAAATATCCAAATCTCCACAGAATTCTGTTATATCAACCCCCTTTAGCACCTCTTTTAAAGCTTTCTTCATAGGAGAGCTATTAATTCTTTTCCCAAGATTTTCAACTTTTCTTTATCTCCATTCACCTTCAAGGCAAGTAAGTATAACTTTTTATGTTTTATTTTCAGCCAGCAAATCACCTCTCCCATATCATACCAGCCGGGATTGTGCTGAATCAAAGAGAAATCAGGAACACATACCTTTTGGGGATGATAAAGAGGAGTTATAGCAGAATCTTTCCCACAAAGCTTTGTATAAACATCTCTGACAAGTCTCCACACTTTGTCCCTTTTTTTAAAGGAAAAGGGTGGAGAGGCAAGAAAGCTTAAAATTTCTCCTGTATTAAGGTCTATCACTGCTATTTCATAGGGTACATTAATATGCTTTGTCAGAAGATAAAGCCTTTTTTCTGTTTTTATGTTTAAGGAAAGCCTCAGGGCCTGGCCTTTTTTTAATATTTCATTAAATTCTTTTTCCACTCCGGATATTCCTATGTTATTAAAGCACTTCCCTACAAAGGATTCCAGATATGGATAAAGAAGCTTCCTCTGATAATGCTTCTGAAGAATTACATTTTCAATTCCCTTTAACCGCTCAAATTCATCGGGAGAAAGGTTCTGCGAGAGAAGAATAAGCCCTTTTTCAGGGAGGTTAAGGGTAGTAGGCAGGTATTTCCTTACTTCTTCGGGTATTCTTTCCCTAAAGAATCTACCTTTTTTTAAAAGATAGTAAGCTCTGTATTTCTCAAAAGAAATAACTAGGGGCTCTCCATTTCTATCAAGAATGTAACCTCTTTTAATAATAGGCGGGGTTGTGCCACTTACTTTTTGCGAAAAATCAAAAATTACAGCTATTAAAACAAGGATTGCAGAAAAAATAACACAAAAATAACACTTCTTCATTTCCCGCCTCCGTTTATAAAATCTTCCCTCTGAGGAGGCCTCAGACCAAGTTTTTTGGCCTTTCTTAAAAGCACACTCCGTGCAGTAAGAGATTTATATTTTGTAAGAAGCTGGCTATGCTCAGCAAGCAGTTCCTGTTTAATTGTCCTCAATTTGAGCCACTGATATCCTCTATAAAAAACCCCTCCTGCAAAAAAAAGGATTCCACTTAATAAAACTCCCATAAGCAGCTTTTCTGCAAAATTTTTCACTATCTGTTTTACATCAATTTTTTTACTAACCTTGCTTCTTCTATAGGAGGCTGCATAGCTTCCATAAATAAGTGTTTTGTGGGCCATAGCTCACACCCTCTCTGCTATTCTTAGCTTGGCACTCCTTGCCCTTGAATTTTTTCTTATCTCCTCTTCTGAAGGCACAATAGGCTTGCGGGTAAGGGGCTTTAGCCTGGGATCTCCCTTAAAAGCCCTCTTTACAAGCCTGTCCTCAAGGGAGTGAAAAGAAATTACCAGAAATCTCCCCCCCTTCCTTAGTACTTGTGGAATGCTCTGCAAAGCCTTTTCCAAATTTTGCATTTCTTGATTAACTTCTATCCTGAGGGCCTGAAAAACTACAGCCAGCAGCTCCTTTTCCCTTCTTCCAGGACGATAAAATTCTCTTACTGCCTGCACCAGATCTCCTGTAGTTTCAAAAGTCTTATTTTTCCTTTTTTCAAGAATAAACTTGGCAAACTTTTTTGAAGCAGGCACTTCACCATAGCTAAAAACCCTTTCTAAATTCAAAAAATCATAATGATTAAGCACTTCTTTTGCTGTAAGCCTTGCATAAGAGTAGCTCATGCGCATGTCAAGAGGCTCGTCTTTTTGAAAGGTAAATCCCCTTTCTGAGTCTTCAAGCAAAAAAGAGGAAAGCCCTAAGTCAAGAAGCACAGCCTTTGCCAGAACTCCTTCTTTCTCCAAAGTTTCTGGTATTTCTGTAAAACTTTTATTGAAAAGCCTCACCCTGTCTCCAAACCTTGCAAGCCTTTTTTTGGCTATTAAAAAAGAATCCTCATTCCACTCAAAGCCGTAAAGCAAGTCCTTCGCAGAAGTAGTTTCAAGAATTGCCTCACTATGTCCCCCCATGCCTACTGTCCCATCCACAAAAACTCCTTCTCCTTCCACTTTCATCCACTCAAGCACCTCTTTTAAAAGTACCGGAATATGCCTAAATGGCTGCTGGTTTCTCCTGCACACCGGTTAAATAAGGATTAATCACTTTCATAAGCTGAGCAAAGTTTTGCTTGGTTTGTTTGAACTTCTCTTCAAGATCCCGGGGATTCCAGATTTCAAAATGGTTGAGCATTCCCAAAAGCACCACCTCTTTTTCAAGGCCAATTTCTTCTCTCAGAGACTGTGGAAGAAGAAGTCTTCCCTGTCTGTCTGGCTGGCACTCTTCCGCAGAACCCAGAAAATAACGCAAATATTCTCTCACCTCGGGCATCTCCCAGGGAAGTTTGAGAAGTTTTTCCTCAATTTTTTTCCACTCCTCCCAGGGATAAGCCACCAGGCAATCCGGGTAATTTGTCACCACCAGGGCCTCACTTCCGTACTTGACACGTAATACCTCCCGAAACTTAGAGGGAAGCGCAAACCTTCCTTTTGCATCCAGATTGTGTTTAAACTTCCCTCTAAACATTTTCTTCCACTTTCTTCCACTTTATACCACTTAAGCTTATTTGAAAAATAAAAAAAAGTCAAGGCAGATTCGCTCCAAATTTTTAAAAAAATGAAAAGCAAAAAAGAGCTAAAAAAGGAAGAAATAAACCAGAATTGAGGTAAAAATGAGATATATTAAAGAATAAATGTGAAATAATGTCCAAAATCTTTTATCTTTTGACAATCTTAAAGTTATAAGATTGGCAAAAGAACTCAAAATTAACCCATTTCCTCCCACATTTACCCCGTAAGTAAGGGCAAGAAGATTCCCTGTAAACTTTGAAAGAAAAATACTTGCAGGGACATTGCTCATAAATTGAGAAAATACTATCCCTGCCATAAACACACCTTTTGAATTATGCATGTCAAATAGATGCACAATAAATTGGAAGAATGAAAGCTGAGAAAGCAGATGAAGATCCACAAAAATTAAGACAAATACAAAAAGAAACATCCAGTCCACATCTTTTACCACTCTTGGATAACAGAAAGTAAAAAAGATTAGAAGAGGAACGAATAAAAAAGGCACCTTTCGGTATTCCATGGCAATAAGAAGAAGGACCAAAAGACCAAGAGATAAAACAAACTGTTTCCTATTTCTGGAAAAAGGCATATCTTTACCAATCCCTTCTATAAAAACAAGAGGCTTTGAAGGAAAAAGTATGAAGCAAAAAAGACACAGCACAGCAATCATCAGGGCACAGAGAGGGAAAAGATATTTTATGAAAGAGAAAAAACCTATATTCCAGAGATGCCAGAGGTATAGATTTTGGGGATTTCCAATGGGAGTAAGAGCAGAGCCTGCATTTACTGCAATGGTAATCATTACCATTAATTTAGTAGCATCAATTTTTAGATAACTCTTTGTACTAAATACCAAAGGAAGTACTACAAACAGAGCAACATCATTTGTGAGAAAGGTAGAAAGCAGGGCTGAAAGCAGCACAAGTATAAGGGCAAAATGCCTTTCAGAACGCAAAGAAAAAGTAATCCTCCAAGTAAGACATTCAAGATATCCTGTCTCCTGAATGAAAGTGGTAATGAGCATGAGACAGGCAAGGGTAAAAATGGTATGCCAATCTACAAAGGAAACATACTCAGGGATCTCCTGAGGGAAAAAGCAACTAAGAATCAAAAGCAAAATAAAAAATACCGCAAAAAACGGATCTTTTAAAATTTTTGTCATAGCTAACATAAAAATTTATTTTAACTTAAAAATAAAAGCAAGGAAAGAAAATAATTTCTGTAGAATTTTTCGTGGTAATTTCTATTTTTGAAATATTCAAACTTACAATTGCTCCTCTTTTAGGGGTATAAGCTTTCAAAAAACTTCCAAGACTTCTTGTAATCTTAGGGCTAATTTTTGCTTCAACAGGAATTATTTTGTCTCTAAGATGCAAAATAAAATCTACCTCTGCCTTTCCTGTAGTCCTCCAGTACTTTACTTCTATCCCCCTTTTCCTCAGTTCACTGAATACAAAATTTTCAAGAAGCGCTCCCTGATCCCCTCTGGTTTCAAATTCAGAAAAATTATTTATAAAGGCATTTCTTAGCCCCAAGTCCATAAAATAGGCTTTTTTGTTCTTTTTTAGCTCTGTTACCATGCTTTTGTAAAAAGGAGGCACAAGTTCTATAACATAAGTATGTTTTAATAAGCTTAAATATTCCTCTACAGTCCTGAAGTCCATTTTAAATTCTCTTGAAAAAGAGGAAATCTCAAGAATATTACCTATATTCAGGGCAAGAGCCTTTACTAAATTTTTAAACTTCTCCATCTGCCTTACATTAAGAAAGAAAAAAACGTCCTTTTCAAGATAGGTATAAAGCAAATTCTTAAGAAGCTTTATTTTTATCTCCTTGTCCTCTTCTTTTACAATTGCAGGATAGCCCCCAAAGATTGCAAATTCTTCCCAAAGGGTCTTAAACTTCTCCGGAAAAATAACAGACTTAAAAACTACCTCCTTTCCCTCTAAAAAATCCCAGAATTGAAAGGAGTATTCCTGATAAATGGAGCGTAAGTCTTCTTCCGTAAGTAAAGCTTTCCACAATAAAAACTCCTCAAAAGAAAGTGGAAGAAGCTCAAAATAAACTGCCCTTCCAACAAGATACTTTCCCAGATTTTCTTTTACCTCAAAGGAACCGGACCCAGTAATTACGAGCTTTATCTTTCCTCTAAAATGATCGTAAAGAATTTTTACATACTTTCCCACATCTTTTACATATTGAGCCTCATCCAAGTAAATAAAGCCCTCTTTGCCAAAGGTCTTACCAAAAAGTATGGGATCTTTTTTCAAAGCCTCTGCATACTCATCTATCTCAAGAGAAATGTATTTTCCTCCATAAGTTTTTTGAAATTGAAGAAGAAGGGTGGTCTTCCCACTCTGTCTCGGACCTTTGATAAGAATAACTTCCTTTCTTTTTAGCCACTTCTTAAGTTCTTTTTCTATTTTTCTTGGAAGATACTCCATAAATAATAGCCTTAAAATTGGAGTTTACTTCATAAATTATAGAGGAATTTGTGTAATTTGTAAAGATAGGAACCTCCCTTATCATTTCTCAGAAATTTTTGCCTTGACAAAGGCCTGCACATTTATATAATTTTAATTAGAAATTGAGAAAAAATTTCAAAAGGAGGTTCTTATGAAAATTCTAATTTTAAGCCTGCTATCAATGTTATTAATAGGAGGATTAAGCATGAGTGAAGGGCTTGCCCAGCCGCCTATTTTAGGAAATACAATTACTTCCCCGAATTTAAGTGTTGCTCAAAATGCTGTAAACACTGCGAAAAATCTTCTTCCCTATTTAAAGCCTGGAGATGTGTGGATAATGCGTGCTCCAAGGGGAGAAATAGAGGTAAAAGGGGCTATCCTGTATCAGGGTGAAGTTGTAGGAGTGGTGCACTTTGATCCTGAAACAGGTGCTCCCATTCCCCTGGGATATCATCCCCGGGTATTTGAAATGAGGGTTTCGGTAGAGGCTATTAAGGCTGAGCTTGCAAAGGTGATAAAGGGGCTAAGAGTGCTTGAGGGAGCAGAGTATAGAGAGCGTGAAGCTTGTTGGGCTGTGCCCTTTGCTTTTGAGGGAATGCTTCTCGGGCACTTTCATATTTCCTATGATGGCACAAGAGTTATACCAGACTACAGGGCAAAGGAAGAAATGCGGGCTTTTTCAAGAGGCATAAGTGGCCCTCCTACTCCACCACCCCCTCCAGGAGCACCTGGAACCCCTCCTGGACCTCCACCAGCAGGACCACCAGGGACACCACCTCCACCAAGATTTTAAAAATTACTTTTAAAAGCTTTAAATTGTGAAAGAAGTATTAAAATTAAAAAAAGTTTTTTTGAAGAGGTGTGAAAGTTATGGGAATAACCTATACTACGATAAAAATAAGAAATCCTTTGAAACCTGAAATAGAACCTATGGAACTTACTACTAAAGTTGATACTGATGCCACATTACTTGTTATTCCTGGAAAAGTGGCTGAAATATTT
>Ga0256842_1000544_pt1 | contig 33037 bp, 23 predicted proteins | sample 4559240metaG_FD_185973 | JGI IMG/M metagenome (GOLD analysis project Ga0256842, IMG submission 185973) | Hydrothermal vent microbial communities from Guaymas Basin, Mexico - 4559-240 | ecosystem: Environmental > Aquatic > Marine > Hydrothermal vents | place: Mexico: Guaymas Basin | collected...
AAAAGTCATCAGTTCCGATGTTTTCATGATCTGCAATTAATGTAAGCGTATTAAATTCTGTACCGGAAGGAGAACCGGAACTATCTGTTTCGATCCTAAGCTTTACCGTACCGGTTTTTGCATCTTCAGGTAAACCCATATTAATATGAATACTTTCATTATCTTTCGAATCGGCTGCAGGATTTGTTAAGGTAGGTGTTTCTGTTGTTGAATCAAAGCTTAAATACCCCCTACAACCAGAAGGTTGTGAACCCGTTGGAACAGTAATGGAACCTCTAGCCACATAACTCATATATTCGTCTGAATAGGTATCAGATTTGAAACCACCTGTATCAGATCCTGCTAAACCTAATCGTACTTGCATTGAAGTTGAGGTTACGGAAGGCATCAGGAAGGTAAAAGAGTACAGATGGTTACCGGTATCATCGTTAATGTTTGATATATCACTAGAAGTAACATATCTACCTGTATCGTAATTTGCATCTGTTGGTGGATCATCATTATAATAATAAACCATTATTCTATAATTTGAAGTTCCATTTGCATAAACATTGTCAATTCCACAGTCTGTTTGAGAATAATCAATAATACAAGTAACTGTTTCTCCTGCTGCAACAACAAAATCATTTGGTCCATCACTACCATGTAAGCCTATGGAGTTTATATCTAAAGTTGCTGCAAAAGCTAAACTACTTAAACTCATCAAAAAAGCCAAAAATAATATTTTTTTCATATTCCCTCCGAGAATTGTATTTTTAATAATTTTATCTATTTTTTTCACAATCAAACCTCCTTATTTAGGATTATATTTTTTAATTAATTACAATTATACTATAATAAAATTTATTTTTGAGTAAGTAATAAAGAAGTCAATTTATTTTTTATTTTTTTTTCTCTTTTAGCTTTAGAATTAGTTAAGTCTTGAAATTTAAGGATTTAGAGACAATTCATCTGCGAATATTTAACAAAAGATGTTGTTGAAAAAATGCCACAAGTTAGAAAATTATTTTTTAGAGTAATTTTGGTCAGCAGATTATTAATGAAATGGTACGCCCGACGGGACTCGAACCCATAACCCTCTGATTCGAAGTCAGATACTCTATCCAATTGAGCTACGGGCGCACACAAGGACAAAATAATTTATCGTGATTTTAATGTCTATCATTTTTTTGAGAAGAGCAAGCACGAAATGAAGAAAGAAAGAAAAAAATAAACTAAAAAGTAAAAACTAAAAAGTAAAACTAAGAAAAAAGTACAACGACTTTGTAAGTCGTTACAAACAAAAACTAAGAACATCGGAATGTACGACCAGCGGGAGTTCTTCCGATTGTTCGACTTCGAAGACCAACCACAAATTGACACGAATTAAGATGAATTAACACGAAATTAAAAAAAGAAATTTTGAATGCTTAATTTTGAATGAGAAGAAAAGAAATTTAAAATGTAAAAAGTAAAATTAAGAATCTAAAAATCTAAACTTCAGGAGAAATTAAGACTTATTTGGAGTGATTCCAAATACATTTTTATCCGTGTTTATTCGTGTTATCAGTGGCTAAATCTTATCTTTCTTTTGTCTTCCGGTTTGTTATTTTTTTCCGAATAGAACAATAGATTCCTGTTTTCACAGGAATGACAATCATCCATGTATTATTTTTTCTGACCGGACTTCCTCGCCGTCTACTGACGGCAGGGAGTTCGGGAAGAATGGAAAAAAGAATTGAAAATGTAAAAATATTCAAAAGCAATTAACCACAAATTGACACGAATTAAAATGAATTAACACGAATTTAAGAAAGAAGAGAAGAAAAGTAAAAAGTAAAAAGTAAAAAGTAAAACTAAGAACATCGGAATGTACGACCGGCGGGAGTTCTTCCGATTGTTCGACTTCGAAGACCAACCACAAATTGACACGAATTAAGACGAATTAACACGAATGAAGAAAGAAAGAAAGAAAGAAAGTAAAATAAAGAAATTTCTTAATTCAAAATTCAAAATTAATCTTAAAAATAGTCTTCAAAAATATTCTTGACCGATTGATAGTAAAAACTTTACTCAAACGATAAATTATTTTGCATTATTTATTTTATCAAAGTTAAGGTAATTGGAGAAATTTATGGATAGAAAAACAGAACTTTCTAAGATGATTAAAATTTGGGGAATATCACTAATAATCTTTATGGCATTAATCTTTACATTGATTAACTTTTACTTTGACTATCATCAATTTAAGAATCATAAAAAAGAAATCAGAGAAAATTATATTTCTCAACAGAAAAAACTGATTAAACAGCAAGTATTGCGAACAGTTGGGAGAATTCATTATTTAAAGGCTACAGTTGAAGAAAATACGAAAAATCAAATTAAAGAAAGAGTTGATGAAGCTTATTCTATTATGGATAACATTTATCAAAATAATAAAAATAATAAAACAAAATTAGAAATTCAAAAAATGATAATAGATGCATTGCGTCCAATCAGGTTTAATAATGGTAAAGGCTATTATTTTATTAAAGATAACAAAGGGAATATTAAGATGTTTCCAACTTTACCTGTTTTAGAGGGAAAGAATATTTATAAAATAATCAATTCTTACGGTAAAAATGTTGCGAAAACACAAATAGCAAGTAGTAGTAATAAGGAAGGTTTTACAACGGGATATTGGCCGAAGCTTCATTCCAAATCTCAAAAATTATTTAAAAAAACAACATATATTAGGGTTTTCAAACCGCTTAACTGGACATTAGGCTCTGCTTTATATATCGATGATATTGAAAAATCAACTCAAGATGAACTTTTAAATGATATTAGCAGGATTAGGTTTGGTGAAAACGGCTATGTTTTTGTAAACACATTTGATGGTAAAGCTCTTGTCGCTAATGGTAAAAGATATTCCGGAACTAAAAAATTGTGGGAAATATTTAATAAAAATCCAAAGAAAACCAAGAATCTTTTTCATAAGGAATTGATTGCGGCGAAAAAACCGGATGGAGATTATATTTATTATTCATTTGTGAAATTAAAAAATAGTAAATTGGAATCCCCTAAAGCATCTTTTATTTTCGGAATTCCCGAATGGAAATGGTTGATTGGAGCCGGGGTTTATTTGGATGATGTAGAAAAAGAAATATTAGTAATGCAAAAAGAGTTCAAACAAAAGCTCCTGATAACATCCTTCTCAATATTAATTCTCATACTATTGGAAATATTTATCTTCATTATAATTTTTTCAAAATTTTCTAAAAAAATAAGCAACGATTTCTTGGTATTAATTTCTTTTCTAAAGAAGGCCAATAAGACAAATAAACCGATTGAAAGAGGAAAAATTATATTTAAAGAATTAGATCTAATTGCTGAAAATGCGAATAAAATGCTATTTGATAAAATTGCTATTGAAGAAGATTTGCGTAATGAAAAGGAAAGATTATTTGTAACAATTCGTTCAATTGGAGATGGAGTTGTTACCACGGATACCAAAGGAGAAATTACTTTGATGAATGTTGTTGCCGAAAATATGACCGGCTACAAAACAGAGGAAGCTAAAGGACAAAAGCTGGAAAATGTTTTCAAAATATATAATGCTTTTTCCGGAAAAAAAGTTGCGAATCCGGTAGAAAAAGTTCTCAAATACGGGAAAATTATCGGATTGGCTAATCATACAAAACTAATATCTAAGAATGGGGAAGAATATCAAATTGCGGATTCAGCATCACCAATTTTCGATTCACAAAATAATATTCTCGGAGTTATTCTGGTTTTTAGAGATGTTACAACAGAATATAAGTTGAAAACAGATATAAAAAATAATGAACTAAAGTTTCAAACAATTATTGAACAATCTCCAATTTCAACCCAAGTATTTGATAAAAACGGGTTGACTTTAATGGCAAATAAGGCTTGGGAAAATCTTTGGAATTTATCTGCAAAAAATATTATAGGCAAATATAATGCACTTGAAGATGAAAATGTAAAAGATACCGAGTGGTTGCATCTTTTCAAAAAAGCATTTGAGGGAGAAACGGTAAATTTACCTGATTTAGAGTATGATCCTGAAAATGTTGGAGAAATTGGCAGGAAAAGAATAATAAAATGTTTAGCTTTCCCAATTATTAATGATGAGAATAAAGTAGAAATGGTTGTTTTAACTCACAAAGATATAACAGATATTAAACAAGCAGAAGAAAAAATGCAGATGATGAGTAAATTAAAAAGTGTTGGTACTTTAGCCGGTGGTATTGCTCACGATTTTAATAATATTTTGACCGGAATATTTGGGAATATTTCCCTTGCCAGAATGTACACACTTGATGATTCTAAAGTAGCAAAATATCTGATAAATGCAGAAAAATCAATGAATCGAGCAATAAGGTTAACGAAACAGCTTTTAGTTTTTTCAAAAGGCGGTTCTCCAATTAAGGAAGATATTAGCATTAAGGAAATTGTCAGAGAAGTTGCGACCTTTGATTTGTCGGGAAGTAATGTAAAACCGATTTTTAAGGAAGCAAATAATCTTTGGAAAATTAAAGCGGATAAAGGACAGATTCAGCAAGTTTTTTCAAATTTGGTGATAAATGCCGATCAAGCAATGCCTCACGGCGGGCATATCTATTTCTCATTAGAAAATATCGAAATTAAAGAAAATAACGATTTTGATTTAGAATTGGGAAAATATGTTAAAATTATGGTTAGAGATGAAGGAAGCGGAATTGATAAAAAACATCTTAAAAAAATATTTGATCCGTATTTTACAACTAAATCTACCGGAAACGGGTTAGGATTGGCAACAACATATTCTATAATCCAGAAACATAACGGCTTTATTGGAATTGATTCTGAAATTGGAAAGGGAACAACTTTTACAATATATTTGCCGGCAACTGATTCCAAACAAATAAATCCCGAAGAAAAATCCGAGGCTAAAGTAACGCTTCAAAAATCAGCAAAAATTCTGGTAATGGATGATGAAGAACAAATTCGAAAACTTGCTTTGGATATGATATCATTAATTGGTTTTGAAGCGGAAGCGGTTTCTGATGGTCAAGAAGCTATTGAAAAATATAAAAAATCTTTGGATGAAAATTCGCCTTTTGATGTAATTATTATGGATTTAACTATTCCGGGTGGAATGGGTGGAGCAGAAGCAATAAAACACATTTTAAAGATAAATCCGGAGGCAAAAATTATTGTTTCGAGCGGTTATTCAAGCGGTGAATCTCTTTCAAATTATAAAGATTTGGGATTTAAGACAATGATCGCAAAACCATATACAATAGAAAAATTGCAAGAAATTTTGACCGCTGTTCTTTGATGAATTTCTAACCGTAGAGACGCACGGTCGTGCGTCTTTGGTAATGAACAATGAAAAATGAAGAAAAAGAAACCACGAATTTACACAAATTAAAACGAATTAACACGAATTTAAGAAAGAAGAAGAGAAAAGTAAAAGTAAAAACTAAAAAGTAAAATAATGAAAGAAGTACAACGACTTTGTAAGTCGTTACAAACAAAAATTAAGAACATCGGAATGTACGACCGGCGGGAGTTCTTCCGATTGTTCGACTTCGAAACAAAATGAATAATGAATAATGAAGAGGAAGAAATGTAAAATGTAAAATGTAAAATTAAGAATGTTAAAATCTAAACTTCAAGAGAAATTAAGATTTAATTGGAGTGATTCCAAATACATTTTTATCCGTGTTTATCCGTGTAATCGGTGGCTAAATCTTTTCTTTCTTTTGTCTTCCGGTTTGTTGTTATTTTCCCGAATAAGATAATAGATTCCCGTTTTCACGGGAATGACAATCATTTTTTTTCACGGGAATGACAATCATTTTTTTTCACAGGAATGACAATCATTTTTTTTCACAGGAATGACAATTCCCCTATGTGTCAGCATAGTTGTCCCCTTAAAAAAGAAGAAATAGGTGGATGAAAAAATTAAAATTCATTTTATTCTTGACGAGATAATCTCAGTTTTTAACACAAGTCAAAATAAATTTTTTAGAGGAATCATATGAATTCAAAACCTGTTAGTTTCAAAAATCCTTTTACAAATCGCTTAATCGCATTTTTAGTTTTCCTAAGTGCTTTTGCAGCTTACATAATAAGCGGAGCACCTTCATTATCATTTTGGGATTCGGGAGAATATATCACCTGTTCAAGTATTTTAGGTGTACCGCATCCTCCGGGAAATCCATTCTATATAATGTTAGGAAAATTTGTAACCACCATTTTTGGGTTTATTAATCACGCCCGAGTTGTAAGTGCATTATCAGGTTTCTTATCAGCTTTAGGTGTAATGTTTACTTATTTATTCACAGTAAAATTGGTAAGTATGTTTGAAAAAGACAATTTTGTAATTTACATTGCGGGTATTCTCGCAGCTTTTTATACAGCATTTTCATACACTTATTGGATGAATTCCGTGGAAGCGGAAGTTTATGCCGGCTTAGCATTCATCATTAATATCATAATTTGGTTAACATTGGTTTGGGTAGAAAAGTCCGAGGATTTTTCTCATCAAAATATTCTTTTTCTAATTATCTATATTTTCTTTTTAGGATTTGGAATTCATCAAACTTCGTTGCAAATTGTTCCGGCAGTTTTATTTGTAATTCTTTTCCCAATGTTAAAAGAGAATTTTAGAAAAAGTAATTTTTGGGTTAAGGTGGTTGTTTATACACTTGGAATGTTGATAATTTATTTTATCGGGACAAATATCGGTAAATCAATTCGAGTTCCGGATTTCGGTAAATTCATTTTTGGAATCGCATCTTTGGGGATTTTAATTTATCATTTACGCGATAAATTTTCAATGAAAGCTTGGGTTATTGCCGGATTTTTTATTTTAGCCGGATTAAGTACGCATATTTTCCTTTTAGTTCGTTCTGAGTTCAGACCATTTATAAATGAAGGTAATCCGCATAATTTAGCTTTATTTACGGATTATATACTTAGAAGGCAATATGGCGTAACGTCTTTTTTAGTTCGCCGAGCAAGTTTTTACTATCAATTCACTCATCATTTTTTGAGATATTTCAGCTGGCAATTTTTTAATGCGACCACAATTTCGGAATGGATTCACACTCCGATTTATATAGTTCAAACTATTGCAAATTTAATTGTTACCGGTTTGGGATTTGGTGGTGCTTATTACCAATGGAAAAAAAATAAAACATCTTTTATGTATTTTTTCGCTTTCTTTTTTATGACTTCATTTGCGATGATTTTTGTAATTAATTTATCTGATGCGGAAGTTAGAGATCGTGATTATTTCTTCTCTCAAGCTTATAATTTATGGACATTCTGGATGGCTGTCGGCTCAATCGGAATCTATAGTTATTTCAAAAAATCATTTAGGAAATTATCAGGTTTGATTTTATTGATTTTATTTATCTTACCGACTATCAACCTATTTTCACAATTCCACGAACACGACAGATCGCACGAGTTATTATCTTTAGATTACGGACTAAATATTTTGAATAGTTTGGAAAAGAATGCAATCGTTTTCACAAATGGCGATAACGACACTTTCCCGCTTTGGTACGAACAAGCTGTTAAAGATCCTAATTGTAAAGAATTCGTTTATCCGGAAACAAATGTTCAACCTACCCAAAAAACTAAAGACGCTATCAAAAAAGAGATGGATTTTAAATCTACGGAATTACATGGAATCAGAAAAGACGTTTCTGTTGCAAATCTCAGCTTATTAAATACACCTTGGTACATTAGGCAATTGAGGGATCGTGAAGGAATTTTATTTAACGTTCCGGACAAACAAATCGACAAATTAATGCCGGTCAAACTTCCTCAAGATACAAATCTTACTTTCTATAATCCTGCTCATACAGATTCTTTGACTATCCTCTTAAAAAAGGATAAACCGTTATGGATTAAAGATTTAGCAACAATTCAAATTATTAGAGATAATTTTGGTAAGCGTCCGATTTATTTTGCTGTAACCTGTTCCGAAGTAGATGTTTATAGACGTAATTTCAAAAATGAAGGCATGGTTGACAGACTTGTTGGCAATAAAGATATTGGAAAATTAAATCTAAAAAGATTGGAAAATAACCTTAACAACGTTTATGAATATCGTGGTGTTTTTGGAGATAAATTATACAAAGACGATAATATGAAAAGACTAGTTAGTAATTATGGTGCTGCGTATTTACGAATTTCACAATATTACAGCGACCATAACAATCCTGAGAAAGCTTTTGAATATTATGAAAAAGGTGTAAAATTCTTCCTCAACAATGAGACGTTATCACGCTATTTACCACTTGGATTAGACTTAGTTCTCGCTCAAAAGGACGATCAAAAAGTTCTTGATTATATAAATAAAAACATTGCAAAATATCCCGGTGATTCCGATATGATTTTTAAATTCGGATACCTTTTATCTTCTCATGATAAATATAAAGAAAAAGCTTTTAAATTGTTAAATATGGCTGCCGTTTTACAACCGTCAAACACAACTTATCAATACTATATATTTAACATCGCATCTCAAACAAAAGAATACGAAAAAGGTATTGATATTTTACAATATATGGAAGAAAAAACGCAATCTTCTCAAATCAAAAAATTCATTGATGAATTACGTGCAAAAATAAAATAAATAAATTAGAGTCGATTAAAAATAATCGGCTCTTTTTTTAGGAAATCCTATGGAAGATTTATTAAAGATTTTTAGTGCTTTGGGAAATGATACAAGATTTAGAATAACAATGATGCTTCAACATAAAGATATGTGTGTTTGTGAGATTAGAAATGTTATCGGATCTTCAATGTCAACCGTCTCAAATCATCTTAAAATTTTAAAAGATGCAAAGATTATTTCGTCCCATAAAGACGACAAATATGTAACTTATTTTTTAAATAGAAAATATGATTACTTTTCAGAAATATTAGAAATTATTAAAAATGTCGATGATGATATTCTGTTAAGAGATAAGGAAATAGTTATTAAAACAGAACGAAATATTGTTTGCTGATAATTATCAAAAATATTCCGGCAATAATAAATTTAGTAATTTTATTCTAAGAAGATAAAAAAAATCTTGACTCTAAACAGATAAATTAGTGTTGTCAAAAAAAAAGGATAGGAGACGTCATGAATAAAAATCAACGCGGTTTCAGTGTATATACTGTTATTTCTATTATAGCTTTTCTTTTATTGGTGTTTGTTCTAACATTACCACAATTTTTTAATTTGGATAAAAAAGAAAAAGCTACTCAATGTGTTCATAATATGAAAATCATTTACAAGGCTGTTGATAATTATATGAAAGATCGAAAAGAAGATTTTAATGGAGATACTGTCGATCTTATCAGAACAGGTTATATGAAAAAAACTTATGAATGCCCTGAAGATGGTCCCGGAGATAAATACATTATCGAAGGTCATTATGATACAGGAAAAATCATCGTTAAATGCCCTCACGAAGAAGAATTTCCTTCTCACAGATTACCACCGAGTTTTAAGTAAAATTTTGCGATAGAATTTTAAACCTTCATTAATTTGAAGGTTTTTTTTAGGAGAAAATTGTGAATTATCAAGAGTTTATAGACTATATTTATCTTCGCCATTCAGGTAATATCAAACTTGGTTTGGATAGAATTCTAAATATTTTAAAAGAAATGAAAAACCCAAACGAAAAATTATCCGGAATTCATATTGCCGGTACAAATGGCAAAGGTTCAACTGCCGCAATGTGCGAATCTATGGCAAATTTTCATAACTACAAAACCGGAATGAATACTTCACCTCACCTTTTGAAATATATGGAAAGAATCCGAATAAACAGCATCAATATAGAATTTGCTGAATTGCTAAGAATCTACAAAAAATGGGAAAATGTTTTTGAAGAAAATGAAGCGTCTTTTTTTGAAATTACAACCGCTTTGGCTTTCTATTATTTTTATGAACAAAAAGTGGATCTTTCTATTTTTGAAGTAGGTTTAGGCGGAAGATTAGACGGCACAAATCCCTTTAAATCCGATGTTACCGTAATTACTACAATCGCTCTGGATCATCCCAAAAGTCTGGGAAATTCTCTTGAAAAGATAGCTTATGAAAAAGCCGGAATTATAAAAGAAAATACGCCGGTTGTTTTAGGAAATATTGTAGATGAAAAAGCTAAAAATGTCATCTTAAAAGTTGCTAAAGAAAAAAATGCTCCAACTTATGTTTTTGGTAAAGATTATTATGTTGAAAATATCAGATTGTCTGAAAGAGGAACTGTTTTCGATTATCATAATCCTAAAGAAAATCTTCATATCTTGGACTGTAAAACCAGCCTTTTAGGAAAACATCAAGCAGTAAACGCTTCCGGTGCAATTACAGCATTTTATCTTTATCAAAAAATCAAAGGTAAAGAGTTTGATTTGGAAAAAATACAAACTGCACTTTCAAACATAAATTGGATTGGAAGAATGCAAATTCTTCAATCAAACCCGCCGGTAATAATTGACGGAGCTCACAACGAAGAAGGAATTAATATCTTAGTTAAAAATCTTAAAGAAATATTTCCTGCCAAAAAATTGAAAATCGCCGTCGCTATTTTAAGAGATAAAAAGTTGGATAAAATGATTTCCGAATTAGGGAAAATATCTGAAAAATTGTATATCTCAAAAAACAAATCCAAACGAGCTGCTGAAATTGATGAACAAGTTAACGCTGCAAAAAGTGTTAACGCCGTTTATGAAACTTTTGAAGATGTAAATCAAGCGACACAAAAAGCATTGTCAGAGTTGGAAAACGACGAAGTCCTGATAATTACCGGTTCACTTTACACTATTTCGGAAGTCTTAAACCAAAAGGAAAAGTTATTCAAAAAATAATGAAGAAGATTTTTGAAGAAATTTTGAATTGAATTAAAAATTTTATTTTCTTAATTTTACATTTTACATTTTAAATTTTACATTTCTTACTCTTCATTATTCATTATTCATTTTGTTTAAAAGTCGAACAATCGGAAGAACTCCCGCCGGTCGTACATTCCGATGTTCTTTAATTTTTTTTGTAACGACTTACAAAGTCGTTGTACTTTTTTTTAGTTTTAGTTTTTACTTTTTACTTTTCTTCTTTCTTCTCATTCAAAATTAAGCATTCAAAGAAAAGATAAGGAAGAAGATTTTAGCCACTGATAGCACAGATAAACACGAACGGAGTTGTAGCTCAAGCAGCTTGCTTGAGGTATTTTTTCGATTGTACGAATTTAAAGAAAAATGATAACCGGATGATTGTCATTCCTGTGAAAACAGGAATCTATTATTTTATTCGGAAAAATAACAACCAACCGGAAAATAAAAGAAAGAAATAAAAAAAAAGGCGACAAAGCAATTGTCGCCTTAAATAATTCAAAAAATTTATTTTGAAAGCAATTCTTCTGTTTCCAAAGCAATCATCAGTTCTTCATTAGTTGGAACTTTGAGAATTTTAACTTTAGAATCTTTATCTGTCAAATCCAGAATTCCGCCTTTAAATTGATTATTCTCTTTTTCGTTTAATTTTATTCCGAGGTAATCCATATCTTTAAGCACCCAATCTCTTAGTATCGGCATATTTTCACCCACACCACCGGTAAATACTATCACATCTACCCCATTCATAACAGCAGCATAAGAACCAATATATTTCTTAATTTTATAGCAATAAACTTCAAAAGCTTTAATTGCCTGTTCATTTTTATTGGTCAAGATTTCTTCTTCGATTTCTCTCATATCATTACTAATATGTGAAAGCCCTAAAATACCGCTCTTTTTATTCAAAGTAGTATTAACTTCTTCAACTGACATTTTCATATTTTGCATCATATAAATCGGAATAGCGGGATCAATATCTCCGCATCGCGTTCCCATCATCAAACCTTCCAAAGGAGTAAAGCCCATTGAAGTATCAACTGATTTTCCTTTATTAATGGCAGTAATAGAAGCTCCATTTCCGATATGACAGGTAATTATTTTTAAATCTTCAATATTTTTATTCAAGTATTTCTCCGTTTCCAAAGCTACAAATTTGTGAGAAGTACCGTGAAATCCGTATCTTCTGATCTTATTTTCTTTATAATAAGATAGAGGCAAAGCGTAAAGATATGCTTTAGAGGGAATTGTTTGATGGAAAGCAGTATCAAAAACACCACATTGTTTAACATTTGGCAAAGCTTCTGAAATTGCTTCCACCCCTTTGATATTTGCCGGATTATGAAGCGGTGCCAATTCAATACATTGATTTAAAACATTCATAACTTTACTGTCAATTACAACTGAATTGGAATAAAACTCCCCACCGTGAACAAGCCTGTGACCAACGCCGAAAATCTCGTTTTCATTTTTGATAACGCCATGGTCAGGATTCATCAAATTATCAAGAATTAGTTGAATGCCTTTAGTATGATTTTCAATAACCATTTCTCTCTTTTTCTTTGTGTAAAATTCACTTTTGTATGTATATAAAGCTGTATTTTCACCTATTCTTTCCACAATTCCGGACGCTAAAACGTCTCTGCTTTTTACATTAATTAATTGGAATTTTATCGAAGAACTTCCGCAATTTAATGTTAATATTTTCATTTTCAACTCCTAAAACCACTTTTTTTATTTGAAATCTTTAGACAGCTTTTTCAGGTCAAGTATTTTATCAAATAATGAGAAATCAATTTAATTTGGTTATGAAAGAATTCATCGATACTTGACAATATTCCGCTTTGTAAAATCATACAGTTAAAATTTAAGCAAAAGCGAGGTAAAAAAATGAAACCGTACAACTTTAAAACTTTAGGGATATTCATATTTTTAGGATTAACTTCCTTAGGATTTTTGTTAGGTCGCAGTATCATCAAAGTAAAAAATCTTGAAAGAACGGTAGTTGTGAAGGGATTAGCCGAAAAAGAAGTTTCAGCCAATATTGCTTTATGGCCAATTAAATTCTCAGAAGCAAATAACAGCCTTTCCAATTTATATGACAAACTGGAAAAAGATAAGAAAATCATAATTAAGTTTTTAGAGCAAAATGGATTCTCTGAAAACGAAATCACAATTTCCCAACCATCAATAACCGATAAATTAGCTTTAGAATACGGAAACACCAAAAATATTAGATTTAGATATGTTGCAAATCAGGCCATAACGGTTTATTCCAAGAAAATAGAAAAGGTCCGCGAGATAAGTCCTAAAATTTCTGAATTAGGTAAAAAAGGAATTGTTATAATTTCCAATAATTACGAGAGCAGAATCCAATATTTTTTTACAAAGCTAAACAATGTTAAACCTGAAATGATTAAAGAAGCGACTAAAAAAGCACGAGAAGTGGCATTAAAATTTGCGGAAGACTCCAAAAGCAGTTTAGGAAAAATTAAATCTGCGAGACAAGGTCAATTTTCAATTCGTGACCGAGATAAAAATACCCGTTATATTAAAAAAGTTCGAGTAGTTTCGACAATCGAATATTATCTTTCCGATTAAAATAATTAAAAATTTTCTTGTCTGAATTGACTAATAGCAAGCGTATTTGCAAGAGATTTTGGGTAAGAAATATTTGACTTGACACATATTCGATTTTTTAGAAAAACACAGATAATAAAGATAGTTATATAATTTCAAGGAATTTTGGAGGATTCATGAAAGTTTTGCTTAAAAATAACGAACTTTGCATAGGTTGTAAAACTTGTGAAACAACTTGTTCGTCACTCTGGTTCAAAGAAGATAATCCAATTTTATCAAGAATCAAAATTGCAGAAGAAGGAAACTCATTCAATATTAATGCTTGTAATCAATGCGGAGAATGTATTGATGTTTGTCCAACTGAAGCTATTTATCGAGACAAAAACGGTATCGTAAGAATCAACGAAAATGATTGTGTTGGTTGTCTTTCGTGTGTTGGTTTTTGTCCAAGTCAGTCAATGTTTTATGCTCCTAAGGTTGATAAACCTTTCAAATGTATCGCTTGCGGAGCTTGCGTGAAAACATGTCCAACAGATGCACTTTCTATTGGTGAAGAAGATACCCCACTTGAAAAAGTATTTTATAGGGAGAATGTATGAACACTTATAAAAACCCTTACGATTTAAAAAAAATCAAAGAAGGCCACAAATTATTAAAAGATTTTAAATATGATCCAAGTCCGGTAATTAAAGGATATACAGAAAAAACTTTGTATATAAATGTCGGTACTAAAGAAATCAAAGAAAAAAACGTTCCTGAAAAAATGAAAGAACTCTTTACCGGTGGTAGAGGTTATGACATCAAACTTTTATGGGATGCAGTAAACGAAAACACAAAATGGAATTCTCCTGAAAACGAAGTAGTAATTTCCTCAGGTCCAATTGGTGGAACTACTCAATACCCGGGATCAGGAAAATCAATTGTAATGGCAATTTCCCCAACAACAACACTTCCGGTTGATAGTAATGTCGGCGGTTATTTTGGTCCTTATCTTAAATTTTCAGGCTGGGATGCTCTTGAAATCCAAGGAAAATCCGACGAAGATGTCATTATTTTTATTGATGGTGATAAAGGCAAAATTGAAATTTATACAGCACCTTTTGAAGACGAAGATTCTCATTTAGTTTCAGAAGAACTTACGGAATTATTTGCTGAAACAGAAAAAGACAGAAAATTCATCAGTACGGTTTCAGCCGGTAAAGGTGCCTCAAACTCACTTTGGGGTTGCTTAAACTTTTCCTATTATGATAGAAGAAGAAAAGTTGCTCGTTTAAAACAAGCAGGCAGAGGCGGAATCGGATCAGTATTTAGAGACAAAGGAATCAAAGCTATAGTTTGTAAATATTCAAAAATCGATCCGAATCCTAACCAAGCGGTTGATTTAGACACTATAAAAGATATCGGGGCAAAATATCATAAAGAATTGCATGATTTAGATGCTTCTCAAAATGATATGCGACACGTTGGTACAGCTCATTTAGTTGATATTATGAATGAATACGATTTATTACCGGTAAATAATTATAAATTTGGTCAACACGAATTAACACCTCGAATCGGGACCAATGTTTGGAGAGATAAATTTAGCCAAGGAATGCCTGACGGCTGTTGGTATGGATGTACAATGCAATGTGCAAAAGGAATTGATAATCATATTTTAAGAACCGGTCCTTACAAGGGCGATTCAGTTTGTATCGACGGTCCTGAATATGAAACAGCCGGCGGAGTTGGTTCTAATTGCGGAATATTCGATCCTAATTATATTGCGGAAGCGAATTTTTATTGTGATACTTACGGTGTTGATACAATTACTTTCGGTACTTCAATGGCTTTCGTTATGGAATGTTATGAAGCAGGAATTCTTAATAAAGAAATTACCGGCGGGCTTGATTTACATTTTGGTAATGGCGAAGCAGCTTTGGAGTTACTTCATAGAATGGCAAGAGGTGAAGAAGGTTTCCCTAAAATTTACGGTCTCGGAATTCGTAGAATGAAGAAACACTTTATTGAAAATTACGGTGCCGACGCAGAATTTGTGAACAGTATCGGAATGGAATGTAAAGGTATGGAATATTCCGAATATATCACAAAAGAATCTTTGGCAATGCAAGGTGGATACGGTTTAGCAAACAAAGGTGCTCAACACGATGAAGCTTGGTTAATTTTCATGGATATGGTCAATAATCAAATTCCTACATTTGATGACAAAGCGGAAGCTCTTTGGTATTTCCCGATTTTCAGAACATTGTTCGGACTTCTCGGACTATGTAAATTACCTTGGAATGATCTTGAACCTGCAGATAACGGTGAAACTGATGAACCGGCAAAAGTTCCAGAACATGCTCAAAATTATACTGATATTTTCAACGCAATCACAGGATTGAATGAAACCAATGAATCGATGATGTTACGTTCGGAAAGAGTTTACAATTTCCAGCGCTTGTTTAATTTCAGAATGGGAGGCGGAACTCGCGAAGGCGATAAAATTCCTTATAGATCAGCCGGTCCTGTTACAAATGAAGAATATTTATCACGACAAGAAAGATATGATAATCAATTAGTTGATAAATACGGATTCTCAGCTGAAGATGTTAAAAAAATGACAACTGAAGAAAAAGTAAAAATCCATCGCGAAAAACGTCTTAAAGATTATGATGATTTATGTACAGCAACATACAAACGTCGAGGCTGGGACAACGATGGTGTACCAACAATTGAAAAACTGAAATCTTTAAATATTGATTTCCCTGATGCAATAGAATTGTTATCAAAAAGATAGAATCTTTGCTAATTAAAAGGCTTACATTTGTGAGCCTTTTTTTATTCTAAAAAATTGATTTCCCAAAAAATAAAAATCCGCTTAATTCCTTCTAAAAATTAAATTATTGAAATATTCTCCACTTAGCTTGAAACATTACGGCAACTTACAAATTCTTGTTTGATAACCTAAACCTTATGTTTTTTCGGAGCTAAAATTTTGATAAAATTCACAATTTGAGAAATGGATTTGAATGCAACAATTTTCATTGTCGATTAAAAAGATTCAGAGTGGAAATAAACAATGGTGCTTTTAAAAAAATTTGGCTATTCCGATCATATATATACAAAAAACTTGACTTGAAACAAGCATATTTTTGTTTTCGATTTAAATTAGAAAAATCCGGAGGAAAATATGAATTTTAAGAAAAGTACTTTTGCAATAATTGTAATCTCAATCATTGCGTTAACAGGATGTCAAAGTCAATATATGCGATCAGGTAAAATCTACCTTCAGCATAAACAACCGACAAAAGCTTTACATGAATTTCAAATGGAATTAAAAACAAATCCTAACAACATTCAAGCAATTAAAAACATCGCAGATATTCATTTCAACAATGAAGAATATCTTCAATCATATAATATGTATGTAAAAGTTTTAGATACTGCTAAGAAAACAAATTTTAAAGACAAAAAAATTCTAGATGAAACAAAAAAATTCAAAGAAGCAAGTTGGGTTAGAATTTATAAAAAAGCGACCACAGCTTTTAAAAACAATAATTTTGATGTTGCTTTAGAAACAATTAAACCATTAGAAAATTTTGGTCAAAAATTAGATAAAGTTTATCAATTGGAATCAATAATCTATCTTAAACAAAAAAAAGATGACAAAGCAATAACTTATCTTCAAAAAACTTTCAGTCTAAATAATAAAAACAAAGCTATCGCTAATCAATTAGCTGCAATGTATTTCAAAAAGGACAATTTCGATAAAGCTGCGGAATATTATCAAAAAGTTATCCAAATTGACCCTAAAGATGTTGATGCTTATTTCAATTTAGCTATAACTTATAGAAAAATGAAAAAAAGTGATAAAGTTATTTCTACTTATGAAGATATCATCAAAATCGATCCTAAAAATACCGATGCCCTTAATTATTTAGGCTATCAATATTTCACTGCTAAGAACTATGACAAAGCAATAACAAATTTAACAAAATATTGTGAAATAGAAAATAACGATGCTGATGCTTTAAGAATATTAACATTTAGTTATGCTAAAAATAAAAATTACAAAAAAGCTGTTGAAACAGGTATTATTTGGCATCAAGTTGATCCAAGCGATACTGTTGCAGTTCAAATGATTGTAGCAAATGCCAATATGGGAAAAATGTACAAAATAGCTAAAAAATACAGCAAAATACTTAAAAAAATGAATTAAGTTATTTAGTTAAGTCTGTCTTGGCTTGACAATATTCTAACAAAAATAAATTTTGTAATGCGTGCGAGAGTGGCGGAATTGGTAGACGCGCTGGATTTAGGATCCAGTAGGCCAAGCCTGTAGGGGTTCAAGTCCCCTCTTTCGTACCATTTTTTTTATAAACAAAATATATCAATAAAGGAGATATCGTGAATACAGATATTAAAAAAATTTCTCAATGCAACATAGAATTAACAGTTAATGTTAACGCTGATGAAATTATCAAAGATTATAGAAAAAATTTATCTCAAATTAATAAAATGGTTGTTGTCCCGGGATTTAGAAAAGGTAAAGCCCCCATCTCAATGATCGAAACAATATACGGTGATAAAATTATTGAAGATTTCAAAACGGATTCTTTAGAAAAATATTTCAAAGAAGCTATTAAAGATGTTGAAGAAAAACCTGTTTCTGAAGTTATTCCCAAATCTGTTGATTGGGAAAAAGGCAAAGATTTTGTTGCTGTTTACCAATATGAAATTTCGCCAAAAGTAGATATTCAAAAATATTCGGATTTAGAAATTGAATTTAATGATGTATTGGATATCGATTCCGCAGTTGATGAAGAATTAACTAAAATTCAATCTCAAATGGCTAAAGTCGAAATTGAAACAAATCCGATTGCAAATGAAAATATGGTTGAATTGTCATATTCCCATAATGGGAAAGAAGGTAAAATAAATTGCCTTGTTGGTTCTGACGATAATACTGAATCACTTAATAAAAACATTCTTGGTAAAGTTAAAGGTGATAAATTCACAGCTGAAATTAAAATTGATGAAGAAATTGTTGAATGCGAACTAACAGTTGAAAATGTTTGGAAAAAAGTAACTCCGGAATTAAATGATGAATTTGCTAAATCTGCCAACTATGAAAATCTTGAAGATATGAAAGAAAAAATCAGAAAAGAAGTTGAAGTTTCTGCAAAAAGAAATTATAGATACGCAAAAGACGACGCAATAATCAAAGCGGTTATTAAAGCAAATCCTTTCGAAGTTCCACAATCAATCGTTGTTAACCGAGCTAATGAAATGGCAAAACCACTTGCAGAAGCTTACAAATTGGAAGTTAGTAAAATAGCTCCTTCTTATTACCAAATGGCTGAAACTCAAATCAAAAGAATCTATATCTTAAATGATTTAACCGAAAAAATGAATATCAAAGTTGAAGAATATCCGGAAGTTAAAGATAATTTAATTAAATCTTTTGCTGAAGAATCTAATTTAACTCCGGAAGAATTTATAGAAAAGAATGAGAAATATTTAAAATCCGAAGACTTCCTCTATTCATTAAAGTCTCAAATTGTGTTATATTTAATTGAAAAATCTTCAAAATTTGTTGAACCAAAAGTTGAAGAAAAAATAGAAGAAGAAAATACCGAGGAGTAATTTATGGCTTTTGTACCAATTGTAGTTGAACAAAGTGGAAGATCTGAAAGGGCTTATGATATTTACTCTAGATTATTAAAAGATAGAATTATTTTTCTTGGTTCTGCAATTGATGACAATGTTGCCAATATTATTGTTGCCCAATTACTTCACTTAGAAGGTGAAAATCCGGATAAAGATATATTTTTATACATTAACAGTCCCGGTGGTTCTATAACTGCCGGTCTTGCTATTTATGATACAATGCAATTTATCAAACCGGATGTAAGCACTATTTGCATCGGTCAAGCTGCCAGTATGGGTGCAATCCTTCTTGCTGCCGGAGAAAAAAATAAACGCTATGCTTTACCAAATAGCCGAATAATGATCCATCAACCTTTAGGTGGAGCTCAAGGTCAAGCTTCCGATATAGAAATTCAAGCAAAGGAAATACTTTATCTTAAAAACAAAATTAATCATATCCTTAAAAAACATACAAATAAAGAAATAGAACAACTTGAAAAAGACACAGACAGAAACTTTTTTATGGATGCAATTAGTGCTCAAGAATATGGCTTAATTGACGAAGTAATAGAAAAAAGAGTTTAATTTACCGGGAGTACGAATGGCTAAAAAAAAATACGAAGTTCTACATTGTTCATTTTGCGGACGACCAAAAAATGAAGTTAATCATATGATTAAAGGCGTAGCAGGTAATATCTGCGATGAATGTGTAAAAATGTGCTATTCGATTATTGAAAAAGATGTTGAAGAAAAAGTCATTGAAGACTTCACGTTGCCAACACCGAGAGAAATAAAAGAATTTCTTGATCAATACGTAATAGGACAAGAGTTGCCTAAAAAATATTTAGCAGTTGCGGTTTACAATCATTATAAAAGAATATTCAAACAAGATATAAATGACGATGTTGAAATTGAAAAAAGCAATATTTTGATGATTGGACCTACAGGTTCAGGAAAGACTTTGATTGCCAGAACTTTAGCTCGCATTCTAAAAGTACCTTTCGCAATCGCTGATGCAACTACCTTGACTGAAGCCGGTTATGTTGGAGAAGATGTAGAAAATATTCTCGTTAGACTACTTCAAAACGCTAATTATGATGTGGAACAAACCGAAAAAGGTATCATCTATATTGATGAAATTGACAAAATTTCTCGCAAATCCGAAACTCCTTCCATTACAAGAGATGTTTCAGGAGAAGGAGTTCAACAAGCTTTATTAAAAATCTTAGAAGGTGCCAAAGTTAATATTCCACCAAAAGGCGGAAGAAAACATCCTCATCAAGATTTTATAGAAATTGACACAGGCAAAATTTTGTTTATTGTCGGTGGAGCTTTTAACGGATTAGAGAAAATTGTTCAGAAGAGATTGAATGAAAAAACAGTTGGATTTAATTCCAATATTGTTAGTCAAAATGAAGATATGGAATCTATTTTCTCAAAAGTAATTCCTGAAGATTTAATGAAATACGGTTTAATCCCTGAATTAGTTGGTAGAATACCGGTAATGTGTTCACTCCATAAATTAACGGAAGAAGCACTAATTACCATTTTAACAAAACCAAAAAATTCTATTTGTAAACAATATCAAAAATTATTTGAAATGGAAGATGTTAAATTAGAATTTTCAAAAGATGCGTTAAAAGAAATAGCCCATATTGCTATTAAACAAAATACAGGGGCACGTGGTTTACGTTCAATCATTGAAAAAGTTATAGTTAATGTTATGTATGATTTGCCGGAATTGGAAAACGCTAAATCATGCTTAATTTCAAAAGACGTTATTGTTAATGGTGAAGATCCTATTTTTGTTTTCGATGAAAAAAGAAATATAGATCAAAGCGCCTAAATAAATTTAGACAAAAAATAAACCCCGCTTTTCAGTGGGGTTTTTTAATTCCTAAATATTGATCTTAAAAATTAGCATTCAAATCTTTAGTAATTGTATAAACTTTCATAATTTCTTCTTTTGAATATGAATCCTTTTTGCTATCAATAATCTTTTTAACATCTTCCAACGATGTAATTGATTTCGTTACGTAAGCAGAATTTTTCATAGTTTTATTCTGAATATTTTTCAAATTATCGATTAAAGAATTTAATATTCCTTTTTGATTAATAATTGAAGTTTTATCTTTTGAGTAATTATTGTTAAGTAATTCGCTTACTTTATTAAGTCCTTCAACCCAACCACCTAATTGTAAAAGAGTAAATAAATCATATTGTCTTGTCTCATACAAAGAAATCTCAACTTGACTTTTATAATTATCCAAAGCTGTTTTTAACTCTTCCCATTTATCATTTTTGATAAGAGTTTCAAGTTTGTCTGCTAATTGTAAAATATCGTCTTTAATTCCTAAAAATTTGGAAAGGTCAACCATCTTCTGAGCAATTTGTAACAAAGCAGTCTTATTATGAGCTTGAGTCGCAATGATTCCGTCAGCAGTTAATTTACCAAGTTGGATTGCTGCTCGCCCAATATCCGTTTGATTTGAATCAAATTTCTTTGGTAAAACCTTATCATAATCTGATAAATTTAAAAAATCTAAAGAAGCAAATAATTTTCCAAATGCAGGTAACGGATGATTAATTACCGAAACTTTTACATTAGCTTTTTTTGGTTTAATCTTTTTTGTTTCTTTTTTAGTACATCCAAAAAATACTAAAGATGACAAAACAAGAATTGGTATTATTCTCTTCATTTTTCCCCCTTATTCTTTGTAAAAGAATTTTAGTTTTATATATGTTAATAAATTAAACATAAAAATATACATCAAAACAATCATTAAATCAAAATAAAAAGTTTTTATTTTCATTCCCATAAAATAGGAATCTCCGGCAAGGAACAACTTTTTATGGGTATTCAACGATTTTCCTTCCATCATATTTACCACAAATTCAATTCCTTCATTTTGATATTTTTTATAAGGATATTTTTTTGCGATAACACCTTTCTCATCATAGATTTTATTCATTTCTTCCTGATAATCCGTTGACGATACCATACCTTTTTTAAAATTATCAAGTAATGTCAATCTTTTTCTCTCAAGTTTTTCAATATTCCGGTCATAAGTATTAAATCGAGCTTGAGCAGTAAACATACCTTCAAATAACCATCTTGAAGGAATAAATTGGACAACTTCCGGAACGGCGCTTTTTTTAAACACTTTAAGATCACGATTCATTTTATCAAATTGAATTATAGCTCCACCGAAAATTATTTGGGGAATCACAATCAAAGGTAAAAGATTAACTATTGCTTTAGAATTATTTAACACTGAAGACATCAAAAGTCCAATAGACGAACCGATCATACCGGATAATAAAAGATAAGTAACGTTTGGCCAAAATACACCTCGAATATCCAAAATCATTGAACTTAAAAAATAGTATAATAATGATTGGATGCCGACAAAAACACTCAAAGTAATAAATTTAGAGATTAAATAATAACCGGTGTGGATATTTAATTTTCGTTCTCTAATAAATATTTTCTTTTCCTGAAAAATATCCTCAACACTATTAGATAATCCCAAAAAAATAAAGAGAATAATGGATATAAAAAGATAAATACCGCCGTTGACATTTCCGTAATAACTATATTTATCTTGCAAAGGTGCTAATCGCAAAATCCAGGCAATGATAACTGCCAAAATTGGTGCTTCAATAAAAGTTATAATCGTATTTGACCTATTCCTAAACTTAATATAAAAATTTCTCAAAAAGAATGTTCTTAATTCTTCAATATTTGTTTTTAAATTATATTTTCTTTTGGGTCGTTTTATTTTACCTGAATTCCCTTCTTCTTCATCCTTTTTACCGGAATAAACCAAATCAAACAAAACTTTCTTTTTGAATTTATTTTTCCAATAATGATCAGGAAAAAGGCGTTTAATCGTCAAATTATTATTAATGAGTTCAAAGGTTAATTCATCATTTTTATTATAAACGGGATATTCAATAATATCAAAAAAATAGTCCGGAATTTTGTTCTCTTTCTTCTTTTCAATAAATTCTTTACGTTTTGTAATCTTAGATAATTCAATATTAAAATAGTCAAAAGCCTCTTCTTTATCACCAAAAAAAACTTGCGTACCATTTTTATCTAATAAAAGCACTTTATCAAATTTATCAAAAATAAACTGATTAGGTTGATGAATTGAAACGATAACTATTTTACCTTGAGATGATATTTCTTCTAAAATATCCATAATTTGTTCAGAATCATTTGAAGAAAGTCCGGAAGTAGGTTCATCACAGATTAATAACGTTGGGTCAAAAAGGATTTCCAAAGCCATATTTAGACGTTTTCTTTCACCTCCACTCAACAATTTATCCCCTTCATATCCAACCCGAGTATCTCGTTTATGACTAAGATTAAGTTTAATGAGAAGGTTATTAATTTTGTTTTCAATAACTTCTAAAGAGGCTATTTTTATTCTAAGTTTAGCTCTAAAAAGAAGATTTTCATAAACTGTCAGATTTGAAAACAACAAATCATCTTGTGGAACATAACCAATATATTGCGAATAAAATCCGTAATTATCAAACAAATTTTTCCCATCAACAATAATATTTCCTTTATCAGGAATAAATTCAGCTGAAATTGCCTTCAACAATGAAGATTTCCCGCATCCACTTTTACCCATAATTGCAACAAATTCTCCATTTTTCGCATTAAATGAAATTGAATTTAGGGCAATTTGTCCATCACTATAAGTATGTTTTAAATCGATAAAAGAAATCTTATCAATCTCGAAAGGAATCTCGATTAATTCAAAAAAAGAGTTTATCTTGAAATTTTTACGGTTAATTGTAATAGTATCTCTATTGAGTAAGAATTCTTGCCTCTCCACCACTTTGACATTATTTAGATATAAATTCCAACCTCTTTTAGTTGGCGGATTAATCAGATATTTGTGATTCTCATTTTCAATATGAATTATCGTTTTTGAAGATTCATTTTTAGAAATAAAATAGTCTTTTTCAAAATTAATAAATAAATCATCAAAACTTAAATCTGCTGTTCCAATATTATCTCTCTGACTAATAACATCCAGTAACGTAAATTGCTCGTAATTCTCAATTTGAATCAAATCATCAAAATAGAGAGAAACTTCCTTATAATATGGTTGGAGTGTACCATTTAAATAAATCTTACCTTTGGCAACAACCAATGAAAAACGATTTCTATTATTAATAATCTTAAACTCATAATCGTCTTTTTTAAAATCTATAACATCATAAATTTGTTTATTGGCATTAATTTTATATAACAATTCGTTAGTTAATTTAGTTTTCCCAATTTGCAAAATAGAATCTTCCGGAATAGCATATAATCTGTTTGGCATCAAAGCATTACCATTCAGAATACAATTAACTTTAGAATTTGTACCAATAAAAATATATTTATTTATCACAAAAAGAAGAAATTCAAAATTAAGATACTTTTCTCCCCGGAATAATATTTCGCATTTTTTATCATTTCCGGCAACAATATAATCTTTGAAAATAGAACGAGAAAAATGGCTAAAATACTTAAATCCACTGATAGAAGCTGTTTCCTTCGAATCGTTTTCAATAAAATTAAAAATCTCAGATAAATCGTGAGGATCAATATGAAAAGCGATTGCCAAATCCAACAATAAGGTTACTTCTTTAGTTTCCAATTCATTATCAGAATTTGCCAAAATAATGAGACTCAATAATATCCGTATTTTGTCTAAAGTGATGAGATTGATATTTAACGATTCAACTATTTTTTCAAATGGAATATCTTTTTTGTAAATCTCTCTGATATAATTTTCCCAAGATATTTCTTGGTCGGTAAAAAGATTTTCTAATAATGAATAAAGAATATTGATTTCATCATATTGATCGTTCTGCATCGACTTTATTACCTTAAGATAAAGTCGTACAATCATTTCTACAGTTTGACCGTTCTTCAAGTTATCTAAATTTTTTTGAGCTAATTTATTTTGATATTTCATAAGATAAAATTACCATGGTTATATTATCCTTACCACCATTTTCCAGAGCTGTATCCAATAATTTCAGTCCTAATTTTTCAACATCCTTTGCATTATCAAAAATTTTTTTAATCTCAGATTCAGGAATCATATCAGTCAAACCGTCAGAACAAAGCAAAATTTTATCTTTATCTTTCAAATCGGTTTTCCCCGAATCAATTTTAATCTTACTTCTACCAAGCATCGAAGTTATAATATTATTTTCGGGATGAACCCGCATTTCTTCTTTAGTTAATAGACCTTTGAGATATTTATCCCATAAAAGATTATGATCAGCCGTAAGTTGTTTGAGCTCGGTTCTCACTTGATAAATTCTACTATCACCCACAGAAACAAAATACATTTTTTTGGAAATTATTAAAGCCATGGCAATAGTAGTTCCCATCTTATTAAAGCTAATCTGATGTTGTTGTTCTAAAATTAAAGCCTGATTCGCTCTAATCGTAATTTCCTTCAAACATTCAAGCGGATCTTTTATGGCATATTTTACTTTGTCAAAATTCTTAAGAATATACTCCACGACAAATTTACTTGCAATTTCTCCGCCCGGATATCCACCAACTCCATCACAAACTATATACAATAGATTTTCATCATTACTCTTCGCACAATAAAAATAATCTTCATTATTAGTTTTGTAATTCCCGATATGAGTCAAAGCAGTATATTTTATCATTTTCTTTCTAATACGAAACTTATTAAGGCAGGTTTTAAATTCAATTTATTAAGGATATCATCAATTAATTTCCAATGTTTGAACTTGAGAAATTTAAGATATTTATTTAGACGAAAAAGAGTCAAAAATTTATTCATATAATATTCTGTTTTAACGATTTTCAGCCCACAATTCTTAAATATTTCGGCTAATTTAATCTCATCAAAAGAATGAAGATGTGCATTTAAAGGCGTTTTTTTGTTACAATAAATACAAAGTGAATAACGGATTTTCTCTCTAAAAGGAACAGATAATAAAATTTTCCCATTTGGTTTCAGAAATTTCTTCCATTCATTAAGAGCGGATTCAGGATTTTCCAAATGTTCCAAAACCTCATTGGCAACAATCCAATCGAATTTTTCTTCATTAAAAGGTAAATGATTTGCATCGCCTAAAATAGTTTTTATTCTGGGATTTAACGATTTTATTTTTTCCAAATTCTTTTGTGATAAATCAAGAGAAGTAACGTTGACCTTTTTATCAGCAATTTTTAGAGAAAACCAACCTCGACCGGATCCTATTTCTAAAATATCATCATTTCTTTTTGAATCACATAAAGCCAAAATTGTTTGATTCCGTCGTTCCTCATTTATTCCTAATTGGTCGTTTGCAAAATAATCAAATAACTCTGCATCAATTTTATAATGCTCTTGATAATTCATAAAATTTCCTTTATTTATTTTTCATTTATTTTTTGAATCAGCTATTTTCCGTCAAGAAATGAGTTGTTTTTTTTAGTTTGTACTTGATTGAATATTTGTTGATTTAGCGATTCATAGAAAATACCAAAAAAAATTATATAGAAAATTGGTTATGTTTTGTTGGACAGAAATATCGCTATTTCACTATTTTTCCAAGCACCTTTAACATTCTAAACTTTCCATCTCTTGAATATTTTTTTTGGAAAATCTTCAGAACGTTAAAATATTTTATTGACAAAATTACCGGTAAATTCAAATTATCACTCGTGTTTAATATAAGTTATTAAGTGTTCGGAGGATTAGTCCTAATTGGTAAGGCAGCGGTCTTGAAAACCGCCGGGCTTCGCCCTTGGGGGTTCGAGTCCCTCATCCTCCGCCATTAACAACGGAGAGGTGGCCGAGTTGGCTTAAGGCGTGCGCCTGCTAAGCGTATGTGGGGCTTAACACTTCACCGAGGGTTCGAATCCCTCCTTCTCCGCCAGTAATAATGGGCAGTCGCCAAGCGGTAAGGCACATGGTTTTGGTCCATGCATCCGGGGGTTCAAATCCTCTCTGCCCAGCCATTTTTATTGGGGTGTCGTCTAATGGTAGGACAGCGGATTCTGGTTCCGTATGTGGGGGTTCAAATCCTCCCATCCCAGCCAAGAATCAATACATTTTAAAGAAGAGAATATGCACAGAAAAAGACATTTATCGTTAGTACTTAGAATATTTTTTTACATTTTACTTTTATCTATAATTTTTTATCAACAAATTAAAATTAACAAAACCAGTAATAAATTATCTAAAATTCATATTTTTACAGCAACAGCTGATTCTATCAAAATATCAAATTTAATTGAGAATAAAAATATCCCGAAAATATTACTATCAAATGATTTCATAGCAAAGACTTTTCAACTTCATTCTCCTTTTAATGATTCCTTATCTTTTAAAGAATTGTTAAAAAAATATATTCATTCCAAACATCAAGATTTATATGGAGCTCCGCGAAGCACCGGAGAATACAAACGAATCCATGAAGGAATTGATTTTTTTGTACCTGAAAATACACCCCTTTACCCTTTAAGTAATTTTGGAATTGTAACCGAAGTTGAAGATAATGCTAATTTTTTAATGGATGTTAGAGCTATTGATAAATCAGGAAATCCCGTAACAATTCAAGTTTCCTATGGAAAGATTGTTAAAATTGCTTACCCTGAAGGATTCTCATCCATATATGCACATTTAAATAAAATTTACGTTAAAACCGGAGATATTGTAAATCAAAACACTAAAATCGGATTAAGCGGATATACGGGAAATATAAGATTTAGCGGAAAACCATCTCATCTTCATATGGAATTACGCGACAAAGACAACCAATCTTTTGACCCCAAAAACCTAATTTTACTAAAAAAAGTTGATCCAAATTTCTTTTTTAATAAGATTATTTTCAAATAATTGTTCACACAATTAACAATCAAATTATAATTTTTTTGAAAAATAAAAATAAAATACTTGCCTTTATCTAACTCATATTTTTTGTAGTAAAAAATTAATATAATAGGTTTTATGAAAAAAATATTTTTACTTACTTTACTTGTTTTAACTTGCAGTGGTATTAATGCTGTCGAATTACATAAAAGCCCGACAAAAGCCGCACTACTCTCGCTCGTTATTCCCGGAGGCGGGCAATATTATAATTCAACATATAAAAAAATGATAGTTTTTGGCGGAGTTGAGTTAGGCTTTATTGGCATGTTAATTTATCATAACAATCGAATGAATTATTACTATGATAGAGTTTCCGATAACACCGGTAATTATAATGATAACATCTCAAAATACAATGATTATTACAATAAAACTCAATCCGATTATTGGTGGATTGGTTCAACTATTCTGATGTCTGCTCTTGATTCCTATGTAGAAACTCACCTCTTGAATTTCAAGAATAAAAATCATGAATTAAACCTCAGATTCAAAGCAGATCGTATAGAATTGTCTTATCATTTTTAGGAAAATTATCATGAAATTTATTTTTTATCAAAAAAAGAAAAAAGATATTGACTCTTTTCATAAAAACAATGTTTTTTGTAAATCATATAGACAGTGGGGAATATGAAAAATAATTTCATCATTGCATTAGATGGACCAGCTGCTTCAGGTAAAAGCACTACTGCAAAATTATTAGCCAAAAAGCTAGGTTATATCTATATTGACACAGGTGCTATGTACAGAGCTTGTGCCTTAAGTTCTTTAAACAAGCAAATAAGTTTGGATAACCTAAACCTGCTAAATAAAATGTTAAATGAAATTGATATTTTGATAAAACAAACAAATCAAGGAAATAAAATTTTCTTAGATGGCGAAGATGTTTCAGAAAAAATTCGTGAAGAAAACATTTCACTTTTATCATCAAAAATTGCCTCAATTCCGGAAGTAAGAAAAAAGATGGTAGCTTTGCAACAAAAAATGGGTGCAAACGGTGCAGTGGTTATGGACGGAAGAGATATTGGAACCGTTGTTTTCCCAAATGCAGATTTTAAATTTTTCATAGTAGCAAGTTATTCGGTTAGAGCAAAAAGACGCTGGCAAGAACTTCAAAATAAAGGCATAAATTCTGATCTAAAAAAAATAGAAGAAGAATTAAAATGGCGAGATAAAAATGATTCGGAACGAACTTGTTCTCCATTAGTTAAAGCTAAAGATGCTTATGAGATTGATACCACTAACCTGTCTATCAATGAACAAGTAGAAATGATTTTAAAAATAATTAATAAAGAGAGGTAGCCTTATTTCTATTTATACTGCAACAACACGTTTTGTCCGTTTTATATATTATAAGATTTTTCATGGAGAAATAATCCACAGAGAAAGATTTGAAAATATCGGAAGCTGTTTAATAGCTGTTAATCATATTTCTTGGCTTGACCCACCTTTGGTAGGTTCTTTGATTCCTCAAGAAATTTCTGTTTTAGCAAAAGCTGAATTATTCAAAAATGCTTTTTTTGGATTTTATTTAAGAAAGCTAAACGCAATTCCTTTGCGAAGAGGAACTATCGATCGAAAAGCAATTAAAATTGCAGAGGAGAATCTTAAAAACAATATTTCGGTAATGATTTTCCCGGAAGGCAGTCGCCATAATTTTACAGCACGACCCGGTATTGGGAAAATGGCGTATGAAACAAAGAAAAATATTTTACCGATTTATATAGAAAATTCTGATCATCCTATTCAATGTATATTGGGAAAAAAGAAAATGCGGTTATATGTTGGAAATATTATCTCCATTGATCAATATCTTGAAAATGGAGATTCTAAAGACAATTTTAGAAAAATTGCTTCTGATACTTTGAATATTATAAACGGATTAAAAGATGAAAATTAGAATTGCTAAAAATTCCGGATTCTGTTTTGGTGTAAAAAGAGCAATTAAGATGGCAATGGATAAATCTGAAAAATACAATAAATTATCCACTTTAGGACCAATTATACATAATCCTCAAATGGTTTCAAAACTCGAAAATCAAGGTGTCAAATCTATAGAATCTTTAGAAGAATCTTCGGGAGAGCCAATAATTATTCGGTCGCATGGAATTACATCATCGACCTATAATCAACTTCATAAAATGAATGTGGAGATTATCGACGCAACCTGTCCTTATGTTAAAAATGCTCAAGAAAGTGGAGCTAAACTTTCTAAAGAAGGTTACACTGTTTTTATTGTCGGCTCAGCTAATCATCCCGAAGTTAAAGCAATTTCATCTTATATAGATGGTGAAAGCTATATCGTTAAAACACCGGAAGAAATTCCTAAAAAAAACTTTTCAAAAATTGGTGTCGTATGTCAAACAACCCAACAATTTTCTAAATTAGAAGCAATTGTGCAAAAACTAATTCATCAAAGTAAAGAAATTAGAATTATCAACACTATTTGTACTGCAACAACTTTGAGACAAGAATCTACCAGAAAATTAGCGCAAGATTGCGATATTATGATTGTAATCGGTGGGAAAAATAGTTCTAATACAAAAATGCTCGCTGTAATTAGTAAAGAGTTTATCCCAACTTATCATATCGAAACTGAAAATGAAATAAAAGAAAAATGGTTCAAAAATGTTGAAAATATCGGTTTAACAGCCGGTGCCTCAACACCCGATTGGATTATTACTAACGTATATAATAAAATAATAAATTTACTGGGATTCCCAAGTGGTACTGTAAACAATGTCGAGGATATTCCCGGATATTAAGGAGGAATGCAAATGGTATTCAATGAAGAAAATGTAATTCAAAGCGAAACACAACCTGTGGAAGAAACATCAAAGGAAAATGTAGTCGAAAAATCTCACGAAGACAAAGACGATATGATGAAAATGTACGAAGCAACTTTAAACAATTTAAAAAAAGGTGAAATTGTTGAAGGAACTATCGTGCGTGTAACCGATCGTGAAGTTTTAGTAGATGTTGGTTCCAAATCAGAAGGAGCCATCCCAATCAGTGAATTTTCAAATTCAAACACACCAGAAAAATTTTCAAAGATTTCTGTTTATGTTATTGCTGTAGAAGACGGTGAAGGCAAAGTTAAGCTTTCTAAACAAAGAGCTGATTTCTATCGTAACTTAAAAAAATTGAAAGAGATTTTTGAAAAAGGTGAAACAATCAAAGGTATTTTACGTCGTAGAGTTAAAGGTGGTATGATTGTTGAAATAATGGATTTGGAAGCATTTCTTCCCGGATCTCAGATTTCCATGAAACCTATCCCGAATCTCGACCAATTTATAGGTAAAGAACAATCTTTCAAAATTATAAAATTAGACGAAGAACGTCGTAATATTATTGTTTCTAGAAGAAAAGTTCTTGAAGCTGAACTTGAACAAAAGAAAATCGATTTAGAAAAAAAAATCCAAATCGGTTCAGAACTTGAAGGAGAAGTTAAAAACATAACTGACTATGGTGCATTTATTGATTTAGGCGGTATCGATGGTTTACTTCATATAACCGATATGTCCTGGGGAAGAATTAATCACCCATCAGAAATGTTGAATATTGGCGACAGATTAAAAGTTAAAATTATTGGTTTTGATGAAGAAAATAAAAGAGTATCATTAGGATTAAAACAACTCGTTCCGGAACCTTGGACTAATATTGAAAAAAAATATGCGGAAGGATCTATTGTTTCAGGTAAAGTTGTAAACCTAACTAATTATGGTGCTTTCGTTGAACTTGAACCCGGTGTAGAAGGTTTAGTTCATGTATCAGAAATGTCTTGGACAAAAAGAATCTCACATCCTAAACAAATTTTAAAATTAGGATCAACAATTAAAGCTATCGTTCTTGCAGTTTCCCACGAAGAAAAAAGAATCTCTTTAGGAATCAAACAAATGGTTCCGGACCCATGGTTAACAATTAATGAACGATATCCTGAAGGTACTATAATTACCAGAAAAATTAAAAGTCTTACTCCATTTGGAGCTTTTGTTGAAATAGAAGACGATATTGACGGTCTTATCCATATTTCCGATATATCATGGACAAAACGTATTTATCATCCAAAAGAAGTGTTTAAAAAAGGTCAAGAAATTCAATGCAAAGTAATTTTGATAGACAAACCACTCCACAGAATCGCTCTTGGCGTAAAACAACTTCATCCTGATCCTTGGGAAAATCTTGATCAAAAATTACCAATAAACACAGAAGTTATTGGTACTGTTTGCAAATTAATTCCTAAAGGTCTTTTGGTAGATATTCATGTTGATGATGAAACTAATATTGAAGGTTTTGTTCCATTATCACATCTTGCCTTACCTCACATTCAAAGAACAAAAGATGTGTTCGTTGATGGTGACCAATTACCATTAAAAGTTATTGAACTTGATATGGAAAATAGAAGATTAATTCTTAGTGTTAGAGCATATTTCTTTGGCAAAGACAAAGAACAATTACAAACGTACAAAGAACGTATCCTTGAACATTTGAAAGCATCTCAAGAAGCACAAGAAAAAGAGGAAGAAGAAGTTGTCGTAGAAGAAAAGGTTGAAGAAAAGCCTGCAGAAGCTGAAGAAACAAACCCAACTGAAAAAGTTGAAATTGCCGAAGCTAAAACAGAAGAAGCACCTGAAACTGTAGAAGAGACTGTAGAAGAAACTGTTGCTGAAGAAAAAGTAACTGAAACTACAGAAGATATCGCAGAAACAACAGAAACAACTGAATAATATACAAATAAATAAACGGTCTTCGGACCGTTTTTTTTTATGATAATTACACTTATTGGTTTTATGGGTTCCGGCAAAACCTACATTGGAAACAAATTATCTATATCTTCTAATTTACCCTTTATCGACTTAGACTATTATATCTCAAAAAAATGCAAGCTTTCCATAAATGATATCTTTTTAAATTTTGGGGAAAGTTATTTCCGAAAAAAAGAAAATGAATCTTTGATAGAATTATCTCTAAAAGACAATTTTATTTTGTCTTCAGGAGGAGGAATTATCGAACTTCCTAAAAATAGATTAATTTTAAAAGAT
>Ga0256842_1000545_pt1 | contig 33002 bp, 21 predicted proteins | sample 4559240metaG_FD_185973 | JGI IMG/M metagenome (GOLD analysis project Ga0256842, IMG submission 185973) | Hydrothermal vent microbial communities from Guaymas Basin, Mexico - 4559-240 | ecosystem: Environmental > Aquatic > Marine > Hydrothermal vents | place: Mexico: Guaymas Basin | collected...
CTTAAATTTTCTGCCTGACACCCTTTCCCTCTGCCTGACACCCTTTCCCCATTTACTTTTCCAGAGGCCCCTAAAAATTTATGAAAACAAATGGTGCCAGACAAAAAATTTCTTCTTTTTCTTCTATAAGCTCATGGTGGGGATTGTAGAGGGGAATTCGATTATTTTAGCCTGACACCTTTTACACCTTTTATTTTTATCCAGATCTTGCCTGACACTTTTCTTAAGACACCTTTTTACAATCCCAAATCTAAAATCTTGTCTGGCACTTTTTCTTTCTTTTTCATTTTCATTTTTAGCCTGATACCCTTTTCTTAATCTCATTTTCAGGTATGTCCCCATCCTAAGTCCTTGCCTCTTGCCTGTAACTTTTTCTTTTTAAATCTCGGATCTTGCCTGGCACTTTTTTCAAGATTAGGTCTGTCCCTAAATCCTCCCTTTAATTAAATCTAAAAGACATGAATTAAACCAGATGTTTGCCAAGAAATTTGATCATAGAGTTGATAATGATAAAGGAATGGGAAGAAAAGTTAAGTTATATATTCTATAAATTTTTTAACCCTTGAGTAACCCATTTAAATTTATACCCCCTTTTCCTCATTTTATCAATCAATATAGGTAAAATTTCATAAACCGGCTTTTTTCTCTTACTTCCAAGATGGAACAAAACAATTCCACCACTTATGCCATAAATTCTTTTCCTTCCAAAATTTAAAATGGAATCCAAAATTTCAAAATTTGTTTTATACCTCTCATCTCTTTCATCATAGAGCCAATCTAACGTGTCAAGGGTTTCTCCCAACTCATAATCCCTTGTCCACGAAATATGCGTGTATCCAAATTCATGTGCCCACTCATCTATTTCCTCATTCGTTTCACCATAAGGAGCCCTCCATATTTTCTTCATCCTCTTTCCCGTTAAATTAAAATATAGTTCTTCATTTTTTAAGAGCATTCTCTTTAAAAAATCTCTGTTAACATAGTCCTTTGTAATATGTCTGTGTAATTTTTCCCACTTAGTTAAATGAACGTGCCTATATAAATGATTTCCCACCTCAACAAATTCACATTTTGAAATTAAATTAGAGGAATCTGGAAAGTGTTCTATAAATGTTCCATTTAAAAAAAAGGTGACAGGCACCCTCTTTTTTTCTACTATACCAATAATGGGTTTTACACAATTGTCAAGAGAACAACCATCAAAGGTCAAAAATATCCACTTTTTATCTCTCCTGAATCTAAAAATATCGTATCTATCAACATAAATGGGGCCTCTCTCCCTTCTGGGAATAGATAGAGGGGAAATCTCTTTTTTTAAATTAATTTTCCCACTACTTACTCCATTTTCTACCTCGTCAACCCTTTTGTTTTTTACCAGAGAAACACTACCCTCATTAAAAGAAATCCCCCTATTTTTCCTGATAAAAAAATAAAGAAAAAGAAAAGACAGCAGAGTTAAAAAAATAACAGTTAATCTAAAAACTAAAGAAGGTCTCATGATTACAAATCTTTTAAAATTCCATGTATCCTTGAAACAATTGTTTCAATCGCCACCAAATTGTGTGCCCCTTCTGGAATTATAATATCTGCATACCTTTTTGAAGGCTCAACAAATTGTAAATGCATGGGTTTAACAGTTGAAAGGTACTGATTTATTATGGATTCAAGTGATCTACCTCTTTCAAGTACATCCCTTTTTAACCTTCTAATGAATCTCTCATCGGAATCACAGTCCACAAATATTTTGATATCAAAAAGGTCTCTCAGTTTTTTCTCCTGAAATACGAGAATACCCTCAACTATTATCAAATTTGAAGGTTCAATGTGATTGGTCTCCTGCAATCTCGAATTTGTATGAAAATTGTAAATTGGCTGTTCAATGGGTTTAAAATTTATCAAATCCCTTAAATGTTCAATAAACAACTTCCAATCAAAGGCAGCGGGATGGTCATAATTGGAAGTCTCCTTTATTTTTTGTGGCAAATCTTTTTCATCCAGGTAGTAGGAATCCTGATGAATTATAATGGGATTATACTCACCTAATTTTCCCTTCAATATCAAAGCAATGGAAGTCTTACCAGAACCGGTTCCTCCACAAATTCCAATTAGAAGAGGTTTTTTTCTACTACTTTTCATATTTTCTTGCCCTTTCAAGCAACTTTTTCAACTCAATTTCACATTCATAAATAATGGTTTCCCTATTTAAAGAAGGAAAAAGCCCATTTTCATAAACAATATTTCCTTCTACCATGGTCATGGTCACATCCCTGCTCCCGAAATTGTAAACAAGGGCGCTATAAATGTTTGAATAGGGAAATGAATGCAAATCCTTCCTCTTTAAAATAACAATATCCGCCTTTTTACCAAGTTCAATGCTCCCAATTTTATCATCCATTCTTAAAGCCCTGGCAGCATCAATTGTTGCCATTTTTACTATATCTTCAGACTTTAAAAAGCCGGGCCCTTTTCGAATGGACTGTATTAAACCTGCAAGTCTCATTTCCATAAAAACATCCAGATTATTATTGCAGGGAGCTCCATCTGCCCCAAGAGATACAGAAATACCTCTCTCAAGCATCTCTGGAATCATTGCTATACCTGAACCAAGTTTCAGGTTGGACCCTGGACAGTGTAATACCCTTGTCTTTGTCTCAGAAAGAATGTTCATCTCATCTTCATCAACCCATATACAGTGGGCAAGATACAAAATATCCCCAGTGAGCCCCATCTTATGAAAATATTCTATATTCCTCATTCCTTTAACTTCATAAACAGATTCTATCTCCTTCAAATTTTCAGAGGAATGAGAATGAATTATAACCCTATTTTTTTGACAAAAATCCCTCACATCCTCTATCAATTTATCAGAACATGAAAGAGCAAATCTTGGAGCAACTGCAAGTTGTAGTCGTCCATTTTCGCTGTTGTGATATTTTTTATACAACTTCTCAACTTCATTCATTGCCTTTCTTCTACCCTGTTTAAGGGGTTTTGGCACCTTATCCCCCTCATCCATCATACATTTACCAACAATTGCCCTCTGTCCAGTTTCTTTAAGTGCTTCAAAAACCACATGGGTGTGATTTACTGTCTCCATGGTGAGTATCGTAGTAGTTCCCCCCGAAAGAAGTTCCATACTCCCCAAAAGAGCACTTTTAAATAAACTTTCCTCAGTGTGGGCTGCTTCAAAGGGCCATATTCTCCTCCTAAGCCAATCAAGTAACTCAAGGTCATCTGCAAGTCCTCTAAATATGGTTTGACATAGATGAATATGTGTTTGAATAAAACCTGGCAAGACAATACTTCCGTTTAAATTTACCACATTTGAAACCGAGGTCTCAAATTTCCCAATACCAGTAATAACTCCATCTTCTATTAAAATATCACCCTCTATTATCTCCAGATTCTCATTCATGGTCACAATGTATCCATTTTTTAAAACCTTTATATCTTTGGTCCCACTCATGATATGATACCTCTCCTTTTTCCTATCTTCTCAATCAGGTTTATAACCTTTCTAACATATTTTCTCTTTAACCTATATTCACATGGGAAAAAACTTCTTTTAAACCCATATATTAAAATGTCCTTCAAAGTCTTAAAATCTATGTTGAAATTTTCAATGGCAAGTTGTAATTCCCTTGAAACTGTGGTATTTGATACCAATCTGTTGTCAGTACAAATGGCAACGCTCAATTTGTTTTCAAGCATCTTTCTGAAATTGTGATTATCTAATCTTCCTATTGAGGGATTTGTCTGCATATTACTTGTAAGACATACTTCAATGGTAATCCTTGAATCGGCAATATATTGAATAAGTTCTTTAACAAATTTTTCTTTATTTTCAATTCTACCATCTGTTATAGCGTCCACATCAAAAAGATAATACCCATGCCCAATTCTATCTGCATGCAACTCAGAAATGGCTTGAAATATAGATTCAGGGCCAAAGGCTTCTCCAGCATGCACAGTTTTTTTCATAAAATTTCTGTGGACAAAATCAAAGGCCTGCCTGTGATCCATTGCCGGATTACCCACCTCATCTCCAGCAAGGTCAAATCCAACTATTGGAATACCATAGTCATCTCTTATTTTCACAGAACCTTTTGCAAGTTCAAGAGATGCCATACTATATATTTCCTTTTTGTTGGAATATTTGTGAACGGAAAAAAATTTGTGATAATAACTGGAAAAAAAACTTTCAAACTTTCTCATGGCACAAACTATAATTCCATATCTATACTCAGGCTCATGAGGAGGTAGATTCAAATTATATTCATCACATGCCTTTTTCAATCCTTCATTAACCGCTTTTAAAACATCCTCCAATTGGAGATGGTCATTTATATGTAATTGTGGAGCAAATCTAACCTCAACATATCTAACCCCCTCTCTAATATTGTCCTCCATCAACTCATACGCCACCCTTTCCAGATTTTCTGCACTCTGCAATACTGCAACAGTGTATTCAAATCCCTTGAGATATTCCGCTAAACTTTCATATCTATCTTTAAACACAAGTTCCCTGAGACCCTCTTCAGTAAAGGAAGGCAAAGAGAGATTACCCCTCTTTGCAAGTTCTATAAGTGTGGAAAGTCTTAAGGATCCATCAAGGTGAACATGTAAATCACTCTTTGGCAATTCTCTTATAATGTCTAAATCTAAAACCATAAAAACTCCTTTCCCAAAATCATCTGGTAATTATACTAACAATCCAGCCATTAGACAAAAATAAAATTTACCCCCAATTAAAAAACTTCATTTTCTCCCCAAAAAAATCCTTCAATTCCGTCAAAATTTTATCATCCACTTCCGTAATTTCACTCATTGTTTTTAAATAACTTTCTACGTCATTACTTACTTCTTCCACCATTTCCCTGTCCCTTAATATGTTTGCAAATTTAAATCCATCCACACCCCACTGTTTAACTCCCCCCAAATCTCCAATACCCCTAATCCTCATATCTTCTTCAGCAATTTTAAACCCATCTGAATTTTCAACAAATACTTTTAATCTCTCCAGAGAATCTTCATTCTTAACTGAATGAACTATTAAAAAACATTTCCCTTCCCTTCCCCCCCTGCCTACCCTGCCTCTTAACTGGTGCAGTTGTGCCAGACCAAATCTCTCTGCATGTTCTATCACCATAAAATTAGCATCTCCAACATCAACACCAACTTCAACAACTGTAGTAGACACAAGGATATCTATTTCACCATTTTTAAATTTCCTCATTACATCTTCCTTCTGAAGGGTTCCCATTTTTCCATGCAAAACATCAACCCTATATCCACCAAAACGCCTTTTAATCTCTTCAAAACCACTCATTAAACTCTTAAGTTCCATTTTCTCAGAATCTTCAATAATGGGAAATACAAAGTACCCCCTATTGCCTATTTCAAGTTCCTTTTCTATCATTCTGTAGACATTCTCCACCTGATTTTCAAAAAAAAGAAAGGTATCGACCCTTCTTCTATTTGGAGGCAACTCATCAATTACTGACAAATCAAGATCTCCATACAGTGTAAGGGCAAGGGTTCTGGGAATAGGAGTGGCTGTCATTACAATTATATCAGGCGATAAAGATTTCCTATACAACTTCATCCTCTGAATGACCCCAAATCTGTGTTGTTCATCTATAACCACAAGGCCTAAATTGTCAAATTCAACATCTTCTTCTAAAACACTATGAGTCCCAACCAAAATTTTAATTTCGCCCATTCTCAATTTTTCTTTAATTTCTTCCTTTTCCCTTTTCTTTATTCCACTTTTTAAAAGAGCAATTTCTACATCTCTTTCTTCCAACATATTCTGAAAATTTATGAAATGTTGTTCCGCAAGTATTTCTGTTGGAGCCATCAAAACGGTCTGATAACCATTTTTTACTACAATTAACATACTCATAAGGGCAATTATAGTCTTTCCACTTCCCACATCCCCCTGAAGCAATCTATTCATTGGATAAGGGGACTCAAGATCCCTTACAATTTCCCTCATAACCCTCTTTTGAGCCTCAGTGAGTTTAAACGGCAGTATTTTCCCCAGATACCTTTTTAAATTTAAATCCACCACTATCTTTCTATTCTTTCTCTTTCTTTTAAATTTTTTAGCAACAAATTTCAAGCCCAACTGAAAGAGAAATAACTCCTCATATATCATTCGCTTATGGGAGTCAGTGGAAAAAGAGTTCAACCTCTCCATATATTCTCCTCTGGAAAAGGGAAAATCCTCTCTATAATCCGGAAAATGTATCTCTCTTAAGGCATCTTCTCTTAAAGGAAATGAATACCTTTCTATAATATAAGGTGGCAAAAACTCATCTATTTTCCCATTAACCTTTTTCAAAAGATTAAAAATAATTTCTCTTAACTGCCTTGAATTTAAACGCCCAATAGCTCTATATATGGGAATAATTCTTTCCCTGTGGATATTGGATGAACCTCCCCTCTCCACTTCAAATTCAGGGTTTTGAAGACACAACCTATTTATGGAGTAAAAATCCCTCACAACCCTTCCATAAAGATATAAAATCATTCCCTCTTTTAAACTTCTCTTCAAAAATGGCATATTAAAAAAATAGACATTTAATACCCCACTTCCATCCCCCACCACCATCTCAAAAACTTTTATCTTCTTCTTTCGGGTAATATTCACATCAGAGGCTAAAATCCTTGCCCTTATTAGAGAAAATTCTCCCACCTTTAAGTCTGAAATTGGCTTTACAAATTCCCTATCCTCATACCTAAAGGGTGGATAATAGAGTAGATCTTTTATTTTAAATATTCCCTTTTTTCTAAGGATTTCCGCCCTTTTTGGACCTACACCCTTTAAAAATTGTATATTTTCGTCCAATATTGACACTTTATTTTAATGGCAGGAAATGGGGGAGTATTTCCCCCATTTATACAATTACCTTGAATAGGATTCAAGGACTTTTTCTACTACCTTACTTTTTACCCTATTTAATTTTTTGTAATCTCTTTCAGGAGCCAGAGTATTCTGAAATTTATTTTCAACTCTTACTATCCTTTTAGCTTTAACAATACCCACAAACTTCCCCCTTTCAGAAACCCAATAATCCTCATTATAGTGGGTGGTTGTAATAAGCAAGAAATGTCCATTCTGTACCTTTTTTGTCTTTACAAGTTCCCTTTGAATGTGTTTACACTTAAAAGTACCTGCTGGAGTCTTAACCATTTCCACACCAACAATTTTTTCCTTTGCATCTGGATTTTTTAAATGTTTAAAAAGAGCTGCCCTGTTAAAGCCACTGTTTGCCTTTAAGTTTCCCTTCTTGAAATCCACAGTTTCCTCAAAAATATCAGGTGCAACTAATTTTTCAATATCTTCAGCCTGCTTATCTACAAGCATTTTAACCATATGAACAGGTTTATTACCATATTTAACAAGTTTTGTAGAATTGACAACTTTCTTCCCCTTTACATTCTTTACAGGTGGTGAAGAGGGTGTTGCAGAAGTTCCAAGAGGATTGGATATTTTATACTCAAGCCATATTTTTCCCTTTTCCTTTGCAGGCAAAACTGAAATATTTACTCTTTCAAACCTCGGCATTCCATTAAAGCCAGTGCTTGAAATGGCATAGGTCAATTTATCTCCTGCCTTTAAATTTTTCACATTCCATATGGAAAATTCAGGATCAGATGCGGGAAAGACCAGCATTGCAAGAATTAATAAAAGAATAGTTAAAAATATGATTTTTTTCATCTCACATCTCCTTTCATTGTTATTTTGGGGGCTAAACAGCCCCCATCTACATTAACTAAAAAGTTAGTCAGCATCACAGTGAAATACATCAAAGTCTAATCCGTTGTTATCCTCTACCCTTACTCCATAGACTTTTTCTACCCATAAGAAGTGAACTTCTCCAGCAGCTCCAAGCCCATTGTGATACAATTTCTCACATTCCGCATCTCCAAAACTAAAGGGCATATATGGATAGTTATATACAAATCCTCCATCTGCACCTGCATTTATTATCGAAACTATATGGAGATGTAATCCACCTTTTGAGTATACCCAGTCATCGTGCCAGTTCATGGTAAGGTCAAGATTTCCTGTCACACTTATTCCTGTTACATGTAACCCTTCATCGGGATCCTCTCCAAGCCATGCAGATGCATCAATTTCATCATTTGGAATGCTTATATCAATTTGAGCAGATGAGAATGGAAAATCTCCAACTTCAACCACCCCAACCCCACGTAATTCTCCGATGGTACTTACACTCAACATTGAATCAAGTTTAAACATGCCAGTGGCATCTGAAACAACACCGTCGAGTTCAACTTCCCAGTAATCCTGTGGATTGTGATAGTGATATAGACAACCACCTGCTTCATTCAGGAACAAACCAGTACTTGAAAGAGGTATCCTCATTCCTGTTGCGGCAAGACATGCACTGTTAAAGGTTCCATCCCAGCCAAAATCAAAACTGAATTTTATTCCAACCATTGATGGTACCTGAAGGGTTCCACTTCCATATATGTGTTCCTGATCAAAACCAAAATTACCGCCACTAAATGTATAATTTCCTATTTCAAAGGAAGGTAAGGACATTCCCCCTTCAAGTACATCCCAGCCACTGTTTAACACTCCGCCACCGGGATGTTTGCGAAGGTGTATAAAGCCTCCTGCTTCACCACTTATAAATTGTGGTAAACTGACATATCCTTCCACATATATTTCTCCGGGGCCAGGAAAACTCACATTTCCTGAAAAGGAATAGGCACCTATCGTTACGGACCCAGAGGTTCCCCCCACACTTAAAATGTGCCCATTCATATCAACTACCATATCACTTACTGAAACACTTCCAATTCCATCCACCAGGATTCCGCCTGTTAAGTGAAATCCTGGAATGGAAGCATCATATTGAGCATCTCCATTAAAACTAAAGCCCTCGATCTGGCCAGACATACCGGTTAACTGAAAATCTGCAAGTTGTACCCCTGATGGGGTGTTTACAAGGGTAATAACCCCAGTTGCAGAAAGTGAAACCTCATCTGAATTCAAACCGATTGTACCTGAAAGAATTGTATGAGCACCATCCCAACTTGCCATAACATTATTTAAATAGAGATCACCTATCTGTATATATCCACTCTGATAGGTAATGGTTCCATAACTATATACAGTTCCATCAAGTCCAACAGTTAAACCATTTATAGTAACATTTCCATACTGTCCAAGTATTGCCTGTCCATTTATAACTATTCTATCGGGGCTACTCAGATAAGTTGCATTTCCGCTTATTGAAAAATCATTGTAGGATGCTGATATACCGGTTATATTCATCTGGGTCAAATGAACCCCACCTGCAGTTGTAAATATGGCCTGGGCAGATGCGGAAAATCCAAGTACTCCCCCACTTAACTGAATTCCATTAACTGAAATCGTGCCACCAACCATCAAGGCACTCCCATTCCAACTCACAATTACATTTGTTAAAGTGGCATTTCCTATTTGCATATAACTATTGGTATAGGTTATAGTTCCATAACTATAGACATGGCCATCAAATCCAACTTCAAGATCCGAAACTGAAACATTTCCATAACCTCCAATTGTGGCACTTCCGTCTATTTTAACCCTGTCAGGATTCTGAAGATATTGGGCACTACCATCTAAAATAAAGTCATTATAGGCAACATGAACATTTGACAGATTCAAACTCACAAGTTGAAAACCGCCACTTCCGAGGATAAAGGACGCATTTCCACCAAAGGCAAGGTCCATGGTCCCACCGGCAAGTTGGACATTGGGAATTAAGATATTTCCAGACACATACAGATTTGTGGAACTCCAACTTATACTTACATCTTTAAAGGTTACATTTCCAACAGTAAGTGTAGAAAGATTATAGGTTAATGTTCCATAGTTATAAACTGTTCCGTCAAGACCTATCTCAAGGTCATTAAAAGTAACATCCCCATATTGGGAAAGATGCGCACTACCATCTATTCTTATTCTGTCTGGAGAATGGAGCAACACGCCACTACCCACTATTGAAAAATCACCATAAGTTGCCATTACCTTTGTTATTGAAAAATTTTGAACAACAAAACCTGACCCATTATTTACTAACCCCACACTTACATTTGCAGTAAAATCAAGTGCCTGCCCGGAAAGGGAAACATTGTTTATATTTATATTCCCAGAAATATTTATGGCATCTGCACTTAAACTTATTAAAAGATTGTTTATGGTAACATTATCTATCACAATCTGGGGGTTCTGATAAATAAGTGTTCCATAACTATAGACAGTTCCATCAAATCCAACCTCAAATCCATTTAATGTAAATGTACCATACTGAGTTGTATCAAAGGTTCCACTTATTGAAAGTCTGTCTGGATTGTGAATTAAATGTGCTTCTCCATTTAAAGTAAATCCACCACCCACAACACTAAAATTGTTCACATCAAATTGTGAAAGTTGCAATCCTCCATCAATGGTAAAACTTGCTGAAGCAGTTGTGTTAATGGTTACAGGACTACCTGCAATCATTACATCTGGTATCGTTATATCACCTGAAATTCCAATGTGAAAGTCATCCAGAACAACATTCACATTATTTATTGTGGCTCCATTAATATTTATACTACTACCACTATAGGTAACGGTACCATAAGAATGGACATGTCCATCAAGTCCCAATATCATATTCTCAACTGTCAATGTTCCATACTGTCCAAGAACTGCATTCCCATTTAAGGTTATTTCATGGGTATTTCCATTATATGAACAACCACCACTGAAGGTAAAATCACCATCACTCATGTTAAAATCGCTTATATCAAGAGACTGTAAATGACCTCCACTTATAACGGCACTGCCATTTGTTATGAGATTAAAGTTGTGTCCACCAATTGGGATGTTATCTATCTCCACAGTGCCACTTACCTGTAAGGAATTTCCATCCCAGGTTATCTGGGCATTTGTAAAAGTAACCCCATCAATTGTGAAGGTATTGGCAGTATAGGTTATGGTACCATAGTCTATCACATGCCCATCAAGACCTATTACAAGCCCGGATACATTCAAAGTTCCATAAATACTATTTGTAACTGTTCCATCAATTGTGATGGAAGGAGGATTTGAACTATAAGTAACATTTCCATTTATTGTGGTGCTTTGAGAAGCCCCACTTATCTTGGTTATTTCAAAGGATTCAACGGTGGCACCTCCACCATTTAACCCAATTACCATTCTGACACTTCCTGAAAAATCAAAGGTTTCCCCCATCAACAAAACGCCACTAATATCAAAATTTCCATCAAGAATTAGATTGCTATCGGTTAAAACCACCGTTGGATTATTAATTGTCAAATTTTGATAGGTAAAGGAGTTTCCATTAAATACAACCGTGCCATAGGAATAGACCTGACCATTAAAGCCAACTTCAAAATCGCTAAAATGAAATACACCCAAATCAGTTTCTATTTCCCCTTCAAGTTGCAATCTATCTGGATTGTGAAGTAAATATACATTTCCGTTAATCTGTACTGATCCACCTGTAACAGTGACATTATCAAGCAAGAAATCATTTAAAGTGGCTGCATTTCCAGAAAAACCTATCTCTGCAATTGCTCCTCCAGAAATATTTAGAGTAGTCCCCCCAAATGGAATGTTGCTAATTGAAAAATTACCTGATATGGAAAGGTTATCCTGTTTGAGTTCTACTGAAACATTTGTTAAAGTGATGTTATCAATCACAATATTGTCATTGTTATATAAGACACTACCCAAGTTAACTATGGAACCGTCCAATCCAACTTCAAGATCCGAAACCTGAAAATTCCCATAATTACCTGCAACAAGAGTCCCATCTATCCTTATTCTGTCTGGATTTTTGTAGAAGGAGGCATTACCATCTACCACAACATTTCCCGCTTCTCCATGGATGGAGGAGATATCAAGTGCTGAAAGTTCAAGATCTGACCCCATAAAGGAAAGCATTGCCGTGATATCTGAAGAAAATGTCAAGGGCGCTCCCATCAAGGTAACATCCTGAATTTTAAGACTCCCCTGAAGGTAAATTCCATCCCCATCCCACTGGACAAGCATATTATTTATATTTGCACTTCCTATGTTAAAGCCATTTCCACTGTAAGAAACAGTTCCATAAGAAAAAATATGTCCATCAAATCCAACCGTTAAATTTTCAAAATTCAATTCCCCATACCCATCTAAAATTGCCTTACCATTGAAGGTTAATTTATAGGGATTTGTTTCAAATGTACCACTTCCAGTCAGTGTAAGGCCACCTAAAAAACCATTAATATTATCTGCCTCAAAATTTTCAAAAGTAAGATGTCCATTTTGAAATGTAAAATTGGCATTTGCATGCAAAGTTAACTCACTTCCAGCAAGTGGAACATCTGAGATTCTCAAATCACCATCTATATGAATTCCACTACTATCCCATACAATTTGAGGATTAAAAACTTCAATTCCATCAAAGGAAAAATTAGAACTATTCACGGTTAAAGTGGGATAATTTAAAATCACAATTTGATTGTCCATGACAAATGAAGATAACTTCAATCTCAGATTGCTAATTGAAACCGTTCCCACTGACGGCAATTCAAGGGTCCCATCAACCTGAAAATAATCTTCATCCGGATTTACAGAGACCACCACGCCATTTAAATCTATTTCAAAAGCATCACCTGGTAAAAAATCTATTCCATCGTGAGAGGTCATATCAAAGGGATCACCTTCATTTACAACCCTTTGACCCTTTAAATAACTATCCCAATATGTAAATTTTGAAATTGAAAGGTTGTCATAATCGGAAATATATTGATCAATTTCCGGTGGAAAATATATGGAAAATCCCTCAAAACCACCTTTTGCCTTTGAATAATTTCCAATTACCATCTCATCCAGAATGTTGTTAAGTTTTCCCACACTATCATTTAAAGTATAGGCCTTTACGCTAATACCATTTAAAAAACTTCTAAAATCAACAAGAGATAGACCCTCTTCATAGCCTATGGGATTTGTATTACCTCTCCACTCTCTTGCGATATCACCTGTTTTATTATCAAACTCCAGACTTATCAATGAAAACACAAATTTATTAAATGCATCAATGAACTGATCGGAAAAACCTGTATCAATTAAGGCAAGATGAGGTAATCCTTCCTTTTTAGCACTTATAAATAACTTTTTAAGTGACATATCAAAGTCACCATCTTCTCCACTTCCCAATGGATCCAAAAAGGTACTATACCAAAAATTCCCATCCAGATTTCCTCTTTCACAACCTGCATAGTAGGAAGTAACGTCTTTGAAGGCAAGAATATTTTCCAGGTTCAACTCATAGGGAACATCCATAAAAATCAAATTAAACTTCTTACCAGTACTTTGAGAAAAATCTGAAAGCAGAGAAGCAATATTATTTTCCCCTGAAATACCGAGTTTTCTACCTGTTTTTGGATTGGAAACAATATCAGAGAAGAAATCTCCATTCTCAGAAGAAAAATCGGCATAAAACCTTTTCAGGATAAAGACATAGTTGTCCGCTGGAAAATTATTTTTACAATAATTTAAAAAATAGGAAAGAGTAGTGGGATCTCCTATGTCATAACCATTTCCATCAAGATATTCAACATTCAAATGCTTTTCATCTAAATCCTGATTCACGAGAAAAATTCCATTTTCACCGTGATTGTTTAGTTGTGTATTTGTGAAAAGTAAAACATTGCAATTTTCATTGCCACCAGCAAGTTCAAGATCGTTTAAAAAATTGTAAACCTCATCGTTAATAACCTGAGGACCATTCATATAAACCATGACGGTCCACTTTTTATTACCTGATTGGGAATATACACAAATTCCCATAAAAAAAGAAAAAATCAAAATGAATAAGATAAATAGATGGATCCTCTTCATAAAAAACCTCCATTTATTCCTTCAATGTCATTTTACCTAAAAAAAACATTTCAGTCAATTTTTTGAGCAAAAAATTTCATTTATGTAGTTTTTTACCTGATTAGAATGTAGTAAACCAGGAGATATGAAATCAGAAAATATGGAATTGAATATTTATGAAAGTTTAAATAGATTTTGATGCCTCTTTTTACCTCTTTTTCAAAGATTCTAAGGGCTATTATATTTGCCATTGAACCAATAAAAAGTCCTGTTCCTGCAACATTTACACCATATAATATCATTTTGTAATTAGATGTAAATTTGGTCATAAAAATTGCCCCTGGAACATTACTTATTACCTGAGATATGATGGCAGATAAATTGAACACCGTTTCTGAGGAATTCAAATTAAAGGAAAATATGAATTTTCTTACATGGGAAAAGGATGAAATCAGATGAAAATCAATAAACATTAAAACAAAAGTCAAAATTAAAAAGTAGTCAAATTCCCTCAAAACCCTTCTATAAAACAAAAAGTAAAATAGTATCAAAATCACAAGTAAATATCGTACAAAGTTAAATTCCATGGAAAAAATAAAGAAAACAAAAAAGAGTAGAGAAATTAAAAAAAGAGGTTTATCCCATTTAAATTGAAATTGCTTACCTTTGTATGAAAAATTTTTATCTGGAAAAGAAAAAAATATAAACAACATTAAGAGGATAAAAGAAACTAAAAATATGGGAAACATTAATTTAACAAAGTAAAGTGTACCTATTTTCCATTTTCTGAATAAGAAAATATTTTGAGGATTACCAAAGGGAGTCAAAAGCGAACCTATATTCACAGAGATTGCTTCAAAAATTATAAATTTAGATAAGTCCTTATCAAAATATTTTCCAATGGAAAGTGTGAGAGGGACAACGATAAAAAGAGTTATATCGTTTGTTAAAAACATGGAAAAAAATACACTTAAAATCATTAAAAATAGTGCCAGAGATCTCTCGGATTTAAATTTTGATATATATTTCTGGGAAATGTAATCAAAGAAACCGGAAACTTTAAGCCCTGTGGTTATAACTAATAGACAAATTAATGCCCTTATTGTTGGAAAATCAATGTAGGAAAGAAAATTACCAACATCCCCATGGAAAAAAGGTAAGAGAAAAAATAAAAGTATTAAAAATAAGAAGAAAAGAGTATTTTCTTTAAATATTTTCCCCATATCTGCCTTCAACAAACAATTATAAATAAATAGTGAAAATAAAAAAACAAATAATTGTGGTAGGGCAGTTGCCTTCCCGCTGATGCGGGAAGGCTATATATCTGGAAGGTAAATACCAATTGATAGGCAACCCAAGTAGGTAGGACGTTCCCTGGTGGGCAAATTTAAAGTAGGCCTTTTCAAAGTTCATGGTGCCGAAGGCGGGACTTGAACCCGCACGCCCGGTTGGGCACCACCCCCTCAAGATGGCGTGTCTGCCAGTTCCACCACTTCGGCACACGCTCTGGCAAACATTATAAATAAAAAAAATTATATTTCAAGTTTTTTTTAAAAAATATCTATATTTCTTCTATAAATCCCCTTTTTTTTAGATCAAGGAGTTCCTTTAAAAGTTCATTTTCCTTTAAAGGAACCAATTTTAGGAGGGAATCAACATCCATTCCACCATTGATTCTGGAAAGTAAAAATGCATCAATTGGAGATATATCCTTATATTTTAATTCAGAAAGAGATACCTTAAGTTTAAATCTCTTTCCATTTTTAAAATGCTTTTTTAAATGTTCCAACTCAAAATTGTCAATTGAACTCTTTATATCATCATACTCTTTGCCATTAATTATAAAGTGCATTAATTCAAAAAGGGACTCTCTCGCTTTTTCAAACTCAAGTTTTTGGAGGTGTTCCTTAATCCTTTCCTTTATCTCCCTTTTTTTCCTATCATAATACTCATTTTCAGAGAGCCCTTTGTGGACTATTTCCACAAATCCTTTTTTAAAAAGGTTAAAAAGGGCAGAAGTAATTTCAAACTCCCCCCTCCTTGTAGCACACATAAGTTCCCTAACAGAAGAAGGAACCTTTAAGTATTTAAGGATTTCCCTTTCAAAGGGAGTCAATTTGTCGCCTTCAACATCTTTCTTTTCAACTAATTTAAAAATGGTATTTATATCCGGTATAAATTCCCTCAACTCTTTCCAAATTTTTATCCTTTTAACACCTTCCACAATGATATCATTTAAATTTATTTCAATCTTAATTCCATTAAACTCTTCAAAATCAGACTCAGTAAAATAGTATTTCACATTTTTCCACATAAAAATATCAAGTAAAAGTTCCCTATAATTATCCTTCACAAGGGAAGACAACTCTTCTGATGAAATCCCGGTCAATTCAGAAATTATCTCTCCAATTTTTCTGCTCCCATCTATCTTCTCCTGAAACTCAAGGGCTTTTTTCAAAGTATTTTCATCTATTATTCCCTTACTTATTAGAAACTGGCCAAAAAGCCTGAAGGGGTCACTTGAAGAAATCCCCACCAGTTCCCCATTTTTGAAAAATAACTTTATGGAAAATTCCCCCTTCACCACCGTTAAAACACCACTTTTGGATGTAACAGAAAGCCACTGTAAGATATCGCCAAAAAAACTATCCTCACCAAAAAACGATAAATCCCTTTTCATAATCTTATCCTTCTAACATTTCCAAATCTTAAAGTAACACCTTTTCTATCCAGAAGTTCAAGAAGGGGAATTGCCCTTTTTCTGGTAAGTCCAGTTAAATCTTTAAAATCTCCAACAGAAAATTCTCCCGACCTTCCAAACTCTTCTTTTATTTTTCTAACAAGATTCTCAAAAACCCTCGAAGATATAAAAAAATCCCTATTTACAGCAATAATTTTTCCCCTTGAAATTAAAATTTGAAATATTTCTCCACCTTCTCTGCCAAATTTCTTTTCAAATTCTTTTGGAGAAATTCCTTCAAGCCCCCTTTTAAATACAAATTCCTCATATTTATCCATTTTCTCATTTTCCACCCCTTTTTCTTCACGGTAAAAATCAAAATGAAAAATAACGTTATTTCTCTTAAAGGCGATTTTTTTTCTAAATAGCAAATCCAGTATTATCGAAAACATCAAGTTATCATAAAGTTTAAGCTTCTTCTGTAGGTTCTCCTTCTTAATTCCTCCCTCTCCTGAATTCTTCAAAAGTTCTTCAATATGACTAAAAATCTCTTCAATGTACTTTTTATTTACGTAAAATACTTTATCTTGATAATTTAATATACCAACAACACCATCATCCACAAGTTTATCCAAAACAGAAATTATTTTATCTTTATCTCTTCCAATTTTCTTCACAAGATACCCAAGGGTATGGATACCATTTTCCAGTTCATGTTTAACAAAATCCTTTAAACCACATTTATCAAGTTTAAATAAAATATTTTCTTTTCTTTTTAATTCCTTCTTTCTTAATTTCCGGGAATTTATCTCAAGGATCTTCCCTCCCCCAATGGTTATTTCCGGAGAATATTGCCTTATGATAAATCTATCACATGGAAGAGAAAAAACTTCATCCTCAAGCCTTATTTGAGCAACTGTTTCCTCCCCTCTATCGAGAAAATTTTTCCCATCTGGAAAATAAACCTTTCCTACACTGTGAAAAGTCCCTGCATAAAAATGGATTTTATGGCCATCTTTTATTCCCTTTTTATGGTTAACGGAACATCTTATTTTAACATTCAAAATTTGAAAGGGCTCAAATATATCCGGTAAAGTAAGACACACACCCCTTTTTAAAGAACTATAATCTACTCCAGAAATATTTAATGCTGTTCTCTGCCCTGAAAACGCCTCCTTTACATTTTTTTCATAAACCTGAATATTTCTTACCTTGCACCTTTTATCTAATGGAAGGATCTCCAACTCATCTCCCACTTTAAATTTTCCATCAATTGTTGTTCCAGTCACCACTATCCCTATTCCCTTCAATTTGAAAACTCTATCCACATATAATCTTGGTATCCCCCTGTCATCTCTTCTTACCAGTTTCGCCATCTTTAGTAAAGCATTTCTCAATTTTTCAAAACCTTCAAGAGTAATTCCAGAAACTGGAACAAAATCAACTACATTAAAATCATATTGAGATAAAAAAAGAGACACATCTTCAATCCTTTTATTAACTGTGGTTCTCTCCACAAGGTCAATTTTTGTAATTGCCACAACAATATTTTTAATTTCAAGCATGGAGCAAATGTCCACATGCTCAATAGTTTGCGGCATTATGCCCTCATCAGCAGCAACCACAAGCAAAACACCATCAATACCACTTACCCCCACAACCATATTTTTCACATATTTTTCATGTCCAGGAACATCCACAAAACCCATGTTAACCTCTGGAGTTATCCAGGGAGCAAATCCTATATCAATGGTTATCCCAAGTTCTTTCTCCTGAATAAGCCTGTCTGCGTCTATTCCAGTCAATCCCTTTAAAAGCGTTGTCTTACCATGATCAATATGCCCTGCTGTGCCAAAAACAACATTTAATTTTTCCAATCAAGCCTCCTAAAATTTTCCTGCTATCAAGTAATTACAAAATCTACATCTGCCATTTTTAATATTATTTTCACTCACACTAAACCCAATCCTTTTAATTAAAAGTTTCCCACAGGAGGGACAAAAAGTTGACTCTTTAAGACCCGGCACATTTCCACAATAAACATACCTAAGTCCCGCTTTTTTACCTATCTCATAGGCCCTTAAAAGTGAATCTACGCTCGTGGAGGAAACATTAATCATCTTGTATGCAGGATGAAAGGCAGAAATATGCCATGGGATATTTTTATCAATACCCGCAATAAAGTTTGCAATGTCACTTAACTCATCCTCTCCATCATTTATCCCGGGTATAATTAAGGTTGTTATTTCAATCCAGATCCCCTTCTCATACATAAGAAAGATATTTCTCTTAACAGGTTCCACAGAAGCCTTACAATATCTCCTATAAAACTCATCTCTAAAACTTTTCAGATCCACATTGACACCATCAATTACCCCTACCATTTTCTCAATTGCTTCATCACTCATAAATCCATTTGTCACAAATACATTGTAAATTCCAAGATCCTTTGCTGAAAGGGCAATGTCATAAGCATATTCAAAAAAAATGGTCGGCTCCGTATAAGTATAGGAAATGGACTTACAGCCTCTTTCATATGCCAAACTGGCAACCTTCTGAGGTAAAATTTCCTCCCCTTGAACTTTTCCAAAAAGAAATGGAAATTGACTTATTTCATAATTTTGACAGAAATCACACTTAAAATTACACCCCACGGTGGCAATTGAAAGAGACCTGGAAGCAGGGAAAAAATGAAAAAGGGGTTTTTTTTCAATGGGATCCACGTGTAGGGCTATAGCACTTCCATATACAAGAGAAAATAAAACCCCATTTATATTCTTTCTAACCCCACAGATCCCAACCTTCCCTTCAGAAATTTCACAATAGTGGGAACAAAGTGTACACTTTACTTTTTTATCCCCTTTTTTAAGGAAAAAAAGAGATTCTTTCAACTTTTCTCCACGAAAGGGGGCCATTCTTCTTAAAAAATGGCCCCTCATAATGAAAAGATATATAAAATCTGAAAAATAAAAAAATTACATTAAACCCTTATCACCCATTTCCTTTGCAAGATCCACTTCACTATCAGTCAACTCACTCTTAACACCCAATCTCATACAGGCACCTTCATAAATCTGCTTTGCAGCCTTTTTTGCATTCTGGAGTTCAATTAATCTTTGCTTAACCCTTGCAAGTTCTTCTTCTATCTTTTTTTCAATGTCTTCAATCTCCTTGCGTGCCATCTCTCTTGTTTCTTCATAAAATTTCCTTTGTTCTTTTGTTAAATCCATACTCCCTCCACTTAAAATTGGTTTATATGTAATAAATATATAGTAATCATTAAAACTTAATCCTCACAGTTTTCCAGACACGAACCTTTACCCCATTTTTTTCAGCAGGTTTATACTTCCACTTTTTAAGAGAATTTTTGACACTTTCACTAAAAAGAGCCCTATTCCTCGGTGGAAGTACAGTAATAATTCTAACTTTTTCCACTTCCCCCCTATGATTTATCAAAATTCTTGTTATAACAGTGGCATGCGCCCTTAAAATCTTCGCCTTAGAAGGATATGTGGGTTTTGGAGTTTTTATTGGTTTAGGAGGATTCACAGAAGAATCAAGGGGAACAATATCTCCCTCTTTAATAATTTTTCCAGTGGCCTTACTCCTGGTAGGTACAATTGTTGTGGTGGTTTTAACGGGAGTAGAAGTAACTGGTTTAACTTGAGGCTTTTTCGTAACAACAGTAGGTTTGGTTGGCTTTACAGTAGGTTTAGCTGTTACAACCTTCTTTTCAGGCACCACCTTTTGAGATGGTTTTGAAACAACACTTACCTTCTTCTTTTCAACATTTTTCGCTTCAACAGGTATGGTTTGAACCTTTTTTTCAACATTTGAAGGAGGCGTTTTAGTTGAAGTTATTGGAGTTGTCGTTTTCTCTACTGGCACAAAAGGTTTTTTCTCTGTAGGTTTAAGGGTTGAAGAAGTAACAGGCCGTTTCTGAGTACTTACAGACGTGTTTGAAACACTTTTCGTTTTGGTTTTACCGGTAAAAGATTTTTTTGCAACCTGCTTAACAACAGGAGTTTTCTCAGCAGGTGGCGTTGTGACTTTACCAGTGGTGGAAGGTTTTGAAGGAGTTATACCAACATTTTTACCCGTTGTTTGCTCACTCTGAATTCCAATATTTTCACTTCCACTTTCAGTTGTAGTAGCTGGTAATTCCTCTCCGATACCAGAAGAAGGAGTCTCAGATGTTGAAAGGGAATTTACTTTAGCCACCTTTACAGGTTTTTTACTTTCTTTCCCTCCACCTCCAAAGAGAAGATATAAAACAACAGCTATCCCAACTATCACCAAAGCAGCGACTACAAATAACCTGCTCTTAGAACTTTCCTTCTCTTCTTCAGTACCAAAAGCAGGAGATGTAACCTGAACTTCAGGTTTTTTAACCTGTTCTTTACTCCTTAACTTTTTTGTGACAGTAGTTTTTCTGGGTTTTTCAGGGGATATAACAGGTTCCTTCTTAACCGCCTTTTCAACAGCCTTTTTCTTTTCAACCTTTTTGGTCTTCACGGGAGTCTTTGCTGAAGGCTCCACTTTTTTTGCAACCACTTTTTTCTTTACTACAACTTTTTTCTTTGGCTGTTCAACTTTTTGCTTCTGTTCCACAACCTTTTTCTTAACCTTTTCCCCACTCAAAATTACCGTATCTTCTGAAAGTAGTTTTTCCCCCTCCTCAAATTTTTCCATAAAATCGTCAAATGTTAAATTTTTAACGTCCTCCGGTTTAAGTCCAAATTCTTCAGGATACAACTTCGTCAGAAAAGCTCTTAAATCCTTTGCTGTTGGTACAGGTTTGGATTCATTTATATACCTTCTCAAATCCGCTGCCATTTCAGCTGCTGTTTGATATCTCTTTTCAATATCTATTTCAAGGGCCTTTTTAATTATTTTTCTAAGTTTTGGTGGCACCTTGTTTATCTCATTCTCCAAAATCGGCATTTTCCCACTTCTGACCTTTTCAAGAACATCATATTCAGAAGAATCTTCAAAAAGCACCTTGCCACTTACAATCTCACACAGCACAATCCCCATGGAATAGACATCAGACCGCTTATCTACATCTTTACCCCATGCCTGCTCCGGGGACATATAGAGAAGTTTTCCCTTTAACGCTCCCTTAACCGTATGATGTATTTTTGATTCCGCCTTTGAAATACCAAAATCAACTAATTTTACTTCCCCTTCCTTCGAAATTAAAATATTTTGAGGACTTACATCCCTGTGAACAATTTTGAGATCTCTTCCCTTATAATCTTTTTTATGATGTGCATAATCAAGGGCACTACAAATCTGTTCAGCAATATATGCAGCCAGTTTATGGGGTATTCTTATATTTAACTTTTTAGCTTTACTTAAAATCTTCTTTAAATCAAAGCCATCCACAAATTCCATTGCAATATAGTATGAATTGTCTATCTTTCCGAAATCAAAAATGGTTGCAATATTCTGGTGGGAAAGTTGTGCTGCAAGTTTCGCTTCATCAATAAACATTGTCACAAGTTCTTTATTATCAGAAAGATGAGGTAATATCCTTTTTATTGCGAGAATTTTCTGAAATCCCTCTTCTCCCCTCTTTTTTGCTTTAAACAGTTCGGCCATCCCCCCATGTCCAATTTTTTCTATCAAAATATAATCTCCAAATTTTATCCCCTCTTCTTCCTCTTCTTCAACTTCATCTGAGCGGGGTTCAAGTGTTTTTTCAATATTTGTATCAGATAAACCAACTCCATGCAAAGTATCACTCAACTTTTTTTCAATATCGGTATCAAAGGAACTTAAAATTTTTTCAACAGCTTTTTCCCCTTCACTCTTTTCCTCCTTTTTCTCAACTTCTTCCTTTAATTTTTCAAGCATCAACTCTCCGGTATCTTTTTTCTTTTCAACTTTTTCCTTTTTAACTGTTTCCTTATCAAGGTCAAGGGCAAGATTTAATGTATCCCTCAAAAGGGCGTCTATCTCTGCGTCTGTATCCACCTTCACCTTTTTTTCAGCTGAGACCTTTTCTCTTTTTTCTTCAACCGGCATTTCCTTTTTAGCTTCTATCTTCTCTTCAACTTTCTTTTCCCTTACCTCATCTTTAACTTCCTCTTCTTCAGAAATACCTTTAAAAATGTCATTTTTAATTTCTACATCCGATTTTTTCACTTCCTTTTTAGAAGTATCTGATTTTTTCCTCTTACTCTTAATTTCCATACCGAGTCCAGACAAAGTCTCACTGATTAATTTATCGAGATCATCTGTATCACTTATCTTTTTATCTATTTTTGACTCCAACTTTTCCTCTTTATGTCTTCTTTTAGACGCAGTCTCTACCAGTATTTCCTCTTCTACAAAATCTTTTTTTAAATGTTTCTTAACCAGCTTAACCAGAGCCTCATCTGAAATTGGTTTTTCGACATATTCATCAGCCTTATATTCAATCTTTGCCTTCATACTGTGGTTTTTCCCCTTATAAATTGAGGTTGCAATAATTACGGGGACAGAAGCACCATCGGGGGTCATTTTTATTTTTTTACAAACCTCAAGACCATTTTTCTTGGAAAGCATGGCGGAAAGTAAAACTACGTCAGGTTTTTTCTCTTCAAATTCAGCAAGTACAGAAGGTCCATCATTCGCTGAAATAACCTCAAAACCTTCCTTTTCAAAAAGTTGTTTAAGTCTTTGCAATTCTTTCGAATTATAATCAGCAATTAAAATTTTACTCATCGCATTCCCTCACCAAAAAATAATAAAGTAAATAAAATCACCCTTCTTTAAAATTATACACTAAAAATTTAAAGTATAAATTTATTTTTTCTTTTTTTTAATTTTTTTTATCTCGGAAAGTCTACCTTTTATTCTCGCCTCAAGCCCCAGATTTGTAGGTTCATAGTAAATTTTATCAGAAAGTTCATCTGGAAGACATTTCATGGGAGAAATACCATGTTCAAAATCATGGGCATACATATATCCATCACCATACCCCTCCCTTTTCATGAGGTCAGTTACACTATTTCTCAAATGAAATGGTACAGGATAAACAAGCCCCTTTTTTATATCAGCCTGAACCTTCTTATACGCCTTATATACAGAGTTTGACTTAGGAGCAATTGAGACATATATTGCAGCCTGTAAAATCGCAAGTTTCCCCTCCGGAAGTCCCAGAAAATTATAAGCATGCAAAGCATTTACTGCAATATTTAATGCATTTATATCTGCAAGCCCAACATCTTCACTGGCACACTGAATAATTCTTCTCAAAATGTTCTCAGGTTCTTCTCCAGATTCAAGCATTCTGGTAACCCAGTAAACTGCCGCATCGGGGTCGCTATTTCTCATGGATTTGTGAAGAGCTGAAAGCATATTGTAATGTTCTTCACCCTTTTTGTCATACTTTAATACCCTTTGCCTTAAAACCACTTCCAGTATTTCTCTATCAAAAAACACCTTGCCTTCCTTCAGGGAAAAATAAAACATCTGTTCCAAAATATTTATCGCTCCCCTTGCATCTCCAATTGATAACACAGCAATTTCATCTAAAATATCATCCTTAATGTAAATTTCAAATTCATTCCTTAAAACATCAACTATCCTCATCAAAATTTTCACCACGTCTTCCTTCGAAAGGGGTTTAAATCTATATACATTTACCCTGCTCAATAGGGCACCATTTATTTCAAAGGAAGGATTAAGAGTTGTGGTACCAATTAATATTATCTTACCCTTCTCTAAGAAGGGTAAAAATCCATCCTGTTGAGCCCTGTTAAATCTGTGAATTTCATCCACAAAGATAATTGTCTGCTTGCCAGTTCTTTCAAAAAAGTAGGAAGCATCTATCATTGCCTCTTTAACTTCTTTCATGCCAGAAATGGCTGCATTAAATTCTATCACCTGTGTGTTTAAATTTTTAAACATCAATTTAGCCAGAGTACTTTTACCACAACCAGGGGGGCCCCAGAAGATAGAAGAGAACAAAATTCCATCTTCAAACATTTTCCTTAGAGGCCTACCTTCTCCAATTAAATGTTCCTGACCAACAAAATCTCCTATATTCTCGGGCCTAAACCTTTCAGAAAATGGCGTTTTATTCATAAAACCTCTATAAAAAATTCTCAATGGAGTTTAGAAAAGAATTTATTTCCCTTTCAGGAGTTAAATTTAAAACAACATGATTATGAGCCTTTTCAACCATGGATTTAAAACTATCCCTTTTCACTAAAAACTCTAAAATTTTTTCCGCAATTGCTTCTGAATCACCATATGGGACAAGAAAACCTCTACCTTCTTTTAGAAGATCTTTTATCCCTCCCACATCTGTACCTATGACGGGAATTTTATAATACATTGCCTCTATTACACTGTTTGGCATACCATCTCTCAGTGAAGGATGTAAAAAAATATCCATGTCCAAAAGATTTCTTATATAATCCTTCCCCCTCAAAAAACCTGTTATTTCAACTAAATTTCTCAATCTATATTTTTTTAAAAGCAGTTTAAATAAATTCACTTCTTCTTTTCTCACATCTCCAACAATTAAAAATTTAAATTTTACACTTTTTTCCTTTAAAATTTTAAGTGCTTTTAAAATAACTTCCATTCCCTTCTTTTCTCGTAACTCCCCAGAAAAACCTATTCTGAAGATCTTTTTCCTTTTTTTATAATTTATATCCTTTAAAGTTATAACAGGCGAAAAACCATTTTCAATAAACACAACTTCCCTTTGAAGTACTCTTTCAAGGAAGGACTTCATGTCTGAAGAAACAGCAGTTACAACTTCCGAATTTTTTAAAGAATAATATATTGTGGGGAAATATTCCCTTGTAAAAAAAAGTTTATCCACATCATTACCCCTCCCACTTGTCATATGGGGAATTTTAAGTTTTCTGGAAAGCAAAAATCCCAGAAAAGATGAGGGGTAAAAATAAATTGAATGAACAAAGTCAAATCTCACGTTTCCCAAACTATTCAAGACAAACTCTGAAAGTAAGGTAAAGTTTTCTCTATTTTTCCATTCAAAATCTCTAATAACCTTAAATCCATCATAAAAAGTGGGCTTTATTCCTTCCACCACCTTTCCACCCAAATCAATCACCAACACATGGTGCCCTTTTCTTATATATGATTTTGCGATACGGTGGGAAGAAGAAGAAACTCCCCCCACATGGGGGGGGAATTTATAGGTTATCAATAAAATATTCATTTTTGAATAACCAGATCATCTCTCAACTCAAATTTAAATTCAGTTTCAACTGGTAATTCTATCTCCTTGCCCTTGGTGTTTAAGACAACCGCCGTTCCAGTACCACCGGCAATTAAAGCACCAATCCCAGCGCCCTTTTTACCACCTACAATACCACCTATTATGGCACCCAGAGCAGAACTTCCTCCAATAATAGCGGCATCCTTTTTAGTTGTTTTCCTGGCAACCATCCTAATCTTATTGGTTCTTATCTCATACCACTTTCCCCTTATCTTAATTCTTGTAAGCCTTAAAGTCATTTTAGCCCTACCCGAAACTTTACCAGATGGCTCACATTCAACAACCTTTCCTTCAACTTTAGTTTTGACAGGAATCTTATATCCATTTTTTAACTTAATAGATTTGTCCAAAACTCCCCTAAATCTATCTCCCACTTCATTTTCAGCTGTTGAGAGGCGTTCCATCAGAGAAACTACCAATTCTGTTCCCTCAGGAATAACTATTTTTCTGGTTTTTACAGCAATCTTCTCTTTTTCCTTTTTCTTTTCAACTTCTTTAGCCCTTCTTTCCTTTCCAAGTGCGGCCCTTTCTCTTTCAAGTCTCTTCCTCTCTGCCTCTAATCTTGCCTTTTCAGCCTTTAATTTCTCCATCTCCATCTGAAGTTTTGCAGCCCTTTTCTGTTCTTCAATTTCCAGTTCTTTTTTTCTCAACTCTTCTTCCTTTTCTTTCAACTCTTCCTGCTTTTCTTCAAGTTCCTCTTTTTGTTCTTCAAGTTGACTTTCCTGCGCTTCATTTTCTGAAACAACAGCTGTCTTTTGTGCTTCTCTTTTCTCCTGTTCACTTTTTTGGGTAAGTTTACTACAACTTACTGCAAAGAAAAAAAGAAGTACCAGGACAAAAATTTTATACTTCATTTATACCTCCTAAATATGTATTTCAACTATCATCCCATCTTCCAAAAGGAAATCTTTTGTAACCTTAATTCCATCATATGGTGGATTTCCCCAAACCCTTGCAAACTTAAACTTTTCAAAAATCTCTTTATGAATTTTAAGACATAGATCTCCTACATTGTCTCCTCTTTTAAGGACAAAGGGAGGATCACTTTCAACTAATTTTCTCCCCGGTTCCTTGGTAAAAACCCTTATCAAATCTAAAGATTCAAATATCCTTTTCCCTATAAATTCTTTATAGTCAATTTTAAACTCATGAAGAGATATTCTGTAAAACTCAAAACTTTCCCTAAAAAATTCTTCAACCACCTCTGCACTTTCTTCACCCTCTTCAATATCCACTTTATTTAGCAAAAAAAGACTTTTAATATATAAAAAATTATCCCCAAATTCCTGTACATCCTCCTTTTTTAATAAGATCTTTTTATCCTTTAAAATATCACATAAAACTTCAATATCTTCCATGGGAGCAAGTGTGGATAAATCCACAAAAATGAGTAAAAAGTCAGAACTTCTAATTAAATTAAATACAAAAGGTTCAACATACTCTGTTGACAATGGAGGAAGATCTATTATTTGGAACTGTATCCCACCCCAATTCATCATACCTACCTCGGGAACCCTTGTAGAAAAGGGAAAGGGAGCCACTTTAGATTTTGCCTTTGTAACAAGATTTAAAAAGGAAGACTTTCCACTATTTGGAAACCCTACCAAAGAGATTCTCGCCGCCCCCTCCTTGGGAATCCTCGATAAATCACTTCTCTTTATATTCTTTTTACTTTTTAAACTTTCTCTCAAATTGGCAATTTTTCTTTTAATATCAGCCTGCAATTTTTCAGTTCCCTTATGCTTTGGAATTAATGCAAGCATTTCCTTCAAAGCCTCAAGTTTTTCAGCATCATCTCTGGCTTTTTTATACTTTTCCTCAGCCCTTAAATATTGTGGCGTAAGATTTGCAGGCATACCTTTTTTTACTCCTCATTGCTTTTTTCCCTAAAACACCTGATAAATGCCTCAACAACTTGAGGATCATATTTTTTACCCGCCTTAGATTCTATATCGCTTAAAGCATAATTTTCATCGACAATGGACTTATAAGAATACTCGTTTGTCAATGCATCAAAACTTTCAGCAACCGCAATAATCCTCGATTCAAGTGGAATATCTTCTCCTGAGAGTCCCTCGGGATAGCCACTACCATCATATGCCTCGTGGTGGTATTTAATTATTTCAGAAATATCTTTCCACATTTCAATTTCACCCACAAGTTCAGCTCCAAGGGTTGGATGTAATTTATATTTTTCAGGAATCCCCTGTAGTTCAACAGGTATTTTTAAAAATCCTATATCATGCAGTAAAGCGGCAAAGTAAAGCCTCCTTCTCCTTTCCTCATCCATATTCAATTCCCTCGAAATCATATTTGAATACCTGGCAACATTTTGCAAATGATTTTTAGGAACAATATTTCCTTCAAGGGACATCACAAGTAAATTTACTGTATGCGTAAAAAAGTTAACCTGTAAATCTTCATATTCTATTTTTCTCAAATGAAGGCTCAAATAATGAGAAAATACCCTCATTTTACCAACTTCATTACTTGAAAAGTTATTTTTCTTTCTACCTAAAATTACATAAAAAGAACCATCTTTTATATCACTTTTAAAAACATATAAAAACTTAGAATCTTTAAAAAACTTTCCATATTCTTCATTTAACTCCAGGTTAAATTCATCACCATCACCTAACTTTTCTAAAAATTTTATCACAAAGTCCTTATTCAAGTTGTATGTCTTTATCTTTCCCCTTTTAATCAAAAGGGATACAAAATCTGGATTGAATAACTTTTCATATAACTCCGTGGCCTTCTCATAAAGAATATCGTAATCCTTTATATTAAAAAAATCTATTTGAGATTCCACAATGGACCTATTTACAAAGTTCTCATCTCTGAAAAAATTAAATAGTTCAAACAATTTTTTCCTGAAAGAAAAAAAACTAAAAAAGGAAAGTAAAAAGGTAAATCCTATCAAAATAGTTATAATGTAAAGAAGAAGTAACTTCTGCTCTTTAATCAAAATGGGAAATATCCATAAAAGAGTAAAAATGGCTATAAACAAAAGAGGTACAACAGATGTCAAAACATATACTTTTAATAAAAATAAAAGAGGTGCTTCTATTTCCTCTTCTTTTTCGCCGAAGGTTTTTAATTTCCTGAAAGAATAAAAAAAGCCGAAAATCATCAGAAAAGAAGTCAAGAGCGCAAAAAAACCTATAATTTCAGAAAAACTTTCGATGGAGGCTGGAATATTCCTGGAAAACAAAAGATAAATTCCCAATAAAAAAAGTGGTAAAAAAGAAACAAAGACAAAAACAAAATCCCACCCCTGAAAAAACCTCATCAACTTTTTCTCAGGCTTTATTATCTTAAAATCCATAACACACCACCTTAGTTACTTTTTTTCATTATACTACATTTTAAAAATTTAATGAATTCAAAAACTTACCTTTTCCTCCTTTGCTCAAAAAATTTTTGAATTAAATCTCTACACCTATCTTCAACTATACCCATTTCATATAAAAAATGATGATTAAAAATTTGCCTCTTTCCAAAATCCAGCAGGGACACAATGGCCCCAAATCTTGGATCAGGAGTACCAAAGTAAATTTTTTTTATTCTTGCATGAATTATAGCCCCAAGGCACATTATACAGGGTTCCACTGTCACAAATAATTCACATGAATTCAATCTATAATTTCCCAAAACTTTAGCGGCTCTCCTAATTGCCACTATTTCCGCATGTAAAGTTGGATCACATCCATTAATTACCTCATTATGCCCCCGTGAAATTATTTCTCCATCCTTAACTAATACAGCTCCAATGGGGACCTCTCCAACATTAAATGCTTTTTCAGCCTCCTTTATAGCTTCATTCATAAATTCTTCAACTTTTGTAATCAAAAAGCGTCCTCCCTATCTCAAATCTATCCAATTCTTCCTCTATGCTTTTTTTCTGATACTTTGCAAGATCTATTTTTCTTTTTTCAAGTTTTTTAAGTATTTCCTTCGCCCTCTCAACCACCTCTCCAGGTAACCCTGCAAGTTTTGCCACTTCAATTCCATAACTTTTATTTGCAGGCCCCCTGATAACTTTTCTCAAAAACAATATTCCACCCTCTACCTCTTTTACAGAAACGCTAAAATTCCTTACATTTGGATAAAGTTTCTCAAGCCTTGTTAACTCATGGTAATGGGTAGCAAATAATACCTTTGAACGATGATTATCCTTATTTACAAGATACTCAGCCACTGCCCATGCAATTGATAGGCCATCAAAGGTAGATGTTCCCCTCCCAACTTCATCCAGGAGAACAAGACTTCTGGGGGTACAGGTGTTTAAAATATTTGCTGTCTCAAGCATTTCAACCATAAAAGTAGATTTTCCCATGGATATATTATCACCAGCTCCAACCCTTGTAAAAATTTGATCCACCACTCCAATTTTTCCATAAGAAGCAGGTATAAACCCTCCCATTTGAGCCATTATTACAGACAAACCTATCTGCCTTAGATAGGTGGATTTTCCCCCCATATTGGGACCTGTTAAAATTATTAAAGTACAATCTTTACCTATTTTAAAATCATTGGGAATAAAATTTTCTTCAAATTTTTCAAGAATTGGATGCCTGCCATCTCTAATTTCAATTACATTTTCTTTGACAATCTCCGGGCATACATAATCATTTTTCACTGCAGCTTCAGCAAGGGAAAAATAAAAATCAATTTCGGCAATATATTTTGAAACCTTAAGTATTCTATCTGAATTGTCTATAACAAAGTTTCTTAAATCATTAAATATTCTCTTTTCTATTTCCTCGATCTTCATTTCAGCAGTTTCAATTTTTTCTTCAAACTCCTTTAACTCAGGTGTTATAAATCTCTCTGCATTAACAAGGGTTTGCTTTCTAATATAATTTTCAGGAACAAGGTTTAAATTTGACTTAGTAACCTCAATATAATACCCAAACACCTTGTTGTATTTCACTTTTAAATTACCAATACCAGTTCTTTCTCTCTCCCTTCTTTCAAGTTCCAGTAAAAACTCTTTTCCTCTACTGGATATTTCCCTCAATGAGTCAAGCTCAGGGTCAAATCCAGATTTTATTCTGAAATTTCCAAAAATTTCTTCTTCCCCCTCAGAAATTGTATCTTCTATCCTTTTTACTATATCTTCCAAAATTTCAAATCCTCTCAACATTTCAGAAAATCTCTGACTCCTTAATTGAAGCAAAATATTTCTCAGATGGGGAAGAACCTTTAGCGAATTTTTCAAAGAAATAAGATTGGCAGGCAAAACAGTACCTGAAGCTATCTTTGAGATAAGCCTTTCAAGGTCATCTATCTCAGAAAGGGAATTTTTAAGTTCTCTTTTCAGGTCAAAGGAATCATATAGTTCTTTTACACATTCCTGCCTTTTTAAAATCTCATCCAGATTAAAAAGAGGTCTCAACAGCCAGTTCTTTAGCAACCTACTTCCCATATTTGTACAGGTATAATCAATGACTCCCAGTAATGATCTTTTTTTACTGCCATCTACAGATTTTACAAGTTCAAGATTTCTTATGGTTTCTCCATCTAATTTTAAAAATGAAGAAGGGCTATAGAAATTTACCGTAATGGGCTGTTTTAAGATAAGTGGGTTGTTTTCCTCAATATAACTTATTATGGCCCCAAAGGTTAAAATAGCGTATCTTTTATTTGAAAGGCCAAATCCTTCAATGGAATGTTCTCCAAAATATTTCTTTATTTTAAAAAGGGAATATTCATAATCAAAAAAATAATCTTCCACCTGAGTTATATTTATTCTCTCAAAAGAAGAATCTTCCCTTTTTAATTTTTCAACAATTTCTCTTTGAAACCCCACCACAATTAATTCAGAGGGAGTAAAGTGGTGAAGTTCTATTTTTAAGTTTTCAATCAAGTTCTCACTTTCAAACTCCACAATATAAAACTCACCTGTAGTAACATCCGCAAAGGATATACTTCCCCCATCCCCACCCCTATAAAAGGAGGCAAGAAAATTATTCTCTCCCGGATCTATACTTATTTCATCAACCACTGTTCCCGGGGTGATAATTTTAACTATATCCCTTTTTACAATTTTCCCTGGCACAGGGTCTTCAAGTTGTTCACAAATTGCTACTTTATATCCTTTTTTTATCAATCTGGAAATGTAATTATTTACAGAGTGATAGGGAACACCACACATGGGAATGTTATTTTTTTTATCTCTTGTGGTAAGGGTTATTTCAAGCTCCTTAGAGGCTATAAAGGCATCATCATAGAACATCTCATAAAAGTCCCCCATCCTGAAGAAAAGTAAGATCCCGGGAAGTTTCTTTTTCATCTCAAAATACTGCTTCATCATGGGGGTTAACTTTCCATCCTTTTTCATATCACAATCCTTACAACCACTTTTTGAGGAAATTTTAAACACAATATTATCAAAAAATCCAGGACCTTTCCACCTTCAGATCATTTTATACTTTACTTAACATTCTCTATAAATTAGAAACCGTTAATCCTATATTTTTTAACATAGTTAAATTTCATATCAATACATATCATATCAATATCAAATTTAACAAAAAGATTTCAGATGAAGTCAGATTTCAGGTTACAGGTTAGGTCTGTCCCCAATTCCCCCCAATTCCCAATCCAAATTTCAAATTCTGCCTGACACCAAATTACTTGTTTAATTTTCACTTTTTGCTTTCTTTTTGCTTTTGCCTGCTTTTTACTCGCCTGGCACTTTTTTAAATTTAGGTCTGTCCCTATTAATCCTTTAATCGTTTAATATTCCCAATATTTTTAAAATAGACAAATTAGTAACAAAAAATCATATATCTTGAAACATTCTTATTTCACATTTGTTATAATTATGTTGAAAGATTAAATGGGAGAAAAAAATGGGAAAAAAATTTTTTATCCTGTTATCCTTTTTTACTTCCTTTTTTATTTTTATCTTTTCATACACCAATTCAATCTATTTTCCACTTACACCTGCCTATGATCTACAAAGTGGAGAAATTACTCCAGTTCAATTGAAGTATAAGGTAATAGTATTTAACGCAGGAGATGAACAGGAGGTTGTATCTCTCAGAGTTTACAACTCTCAAGGTAAAAGTATTGGATTAAAAAAGGAAATAGTAAATCCACTTGGCACCTGGGAAGTCAACCTCGAAGAAGTTCCCACAAATAGCGAAGATGTATCCAAAATAACCGCC
>Ga0256842_1000546_pt1 | contig 32992 bp, 37 predicted proteins | sample 4559240metaG_FD_185973 | JGI IMG/M metagenome (GOLD analysis project Ga0256842, IMG submission 185973) | Hydrothermal vent microbial communities from Guaymas Basin, Mexico - 4559-240 | ecosystem: Environmental > Aquatic > Marine > Hydrothermal vents | place: Mexico: Guaymas Basin | collected...
TACTCGTTTTAGCTGGAAGAATAGGAGATATGGTTAGGAGGGATAGGTATTTCATACTCGGAATGTGCTTGTTTGTCTTAGGAAGTTTTCTGTGTGCGCAATCGTGGAGCATAAGTGCTTTAATAACGTTCAGAATCTTTCAGGCAGTCGGCGGGGCGATACTCAGTGCCAATACGCTCGCAATAGCTACGGAACTCTTCCCTCCCGGGCAAAGAGGGACTGTGATGGGTTTGAATGCGATATTAGTTGCATCGAGCTTTACTTTAGGCCCGATAATAGGTGGATGGCTTACAACGCATCTCAGCTGGCACTGGGTATTCTACATCAACATCCCCGTAGGAATAATATCGATTGCTTTGGCTTTCGTGCTTTTACCTCCCCTAAAGCCTAAAGAGAGAGTTCCCGTAGACGTAGCGGGCACGATTTTGTTGGCAATCGGCTTGGGATCGCTCACTTTGGGGATTATAAAGGGTCAGGATTGGGGATGGCACAACCAGAAAACCTTAGCATGCTTCGCAATAGCCGTTCCATATTTAATAGCATTTGTAATAAGGGAAATCAATTACGAATACCCGATTCTTGACCTCAACCTGTTCAAGATCAGGAATTTTACTGTTTGCGTTACGGGAACCGCTATAATATTCTTCGGCATCTCCTCTTCGCTCTTCGTTATTCCATACTTCCTTCAGGGATTGAAGGGTTTGAGCGCTGAAGAAGCTGGTTACTGGATGTTAGCTATACCTATAATGAACACGTTTGTAGCTCCTATTGCTGGAAGGTTGAGCGATAAGATAAATCCGAAATACATGATGAGCTTAGGACCCGTTTTGTTTGCTTTAGGCATGCACAACATGACGAGTGTGGATGTAAACACCAAATACTGGGATTTCTTCTTTAAACTGATTCCGATGGGAATTGGAATGGGATTGCTGAATTCTCCAGCTTTCAATGTAGCAATGTCTTCAGTTCCACCAACAAAAGCTGGTATGGCAAACGGAACCCTTAGGTCTATAAACACGCTCGCCCAAGCTATGGGTGTAGCCGTTGGAGGTGTTCTAATTACGCACAACATGAAAGATTACCTTCCGGGTTACGAAACTTTAGTTCCAGATCCTGGAACGATGTCAATTCTTATTTCGCTCGCAAAATACAATCCCCTTCCTCTTATAGGTATGGTTGAAGGATTTGTGGACAGCATGCATTTCGTTTTTTCAACAATGATGTGGCTTCCCCTGGTAAGCTCTTTTATAATAGCAATTTTTCTGAGGGGAGAGGAACATCTGAAGAGAACGAAACCACACATGACTTGATAGGTTGTTACAGCATTTGATGGGTTGGCAAATAACGCCGGGGGTGGGATTTGAACCCACGAACCCTTTCGGGCAGGGGATCTCGAGTTGTGATGGATTTTGAGCGAGATAAAGGGAAATGGTTGGAGTGGTGCAAAAAAGAAAGTCCATCGTCAGTTCTTAAGTATAAATCCAAGCTTGAAAAGTATCTTTTAGTTTCTTATTTTAGAAAATTCACTAACCCATGCTATTACGGTATTTGGTGAAAGCTTGAAAATCCTACTCGCTTGCCTAACTCCTACTCCTTTCTTTTTAACTACCATCTCCTTAAATCCTTCTGAGTAATTCCTTGGCTTTATTGGATTTATAACAAACGTCAGTCCTTACATTTGCACTCCAATTTGGTAAAATAATATCACCTACCAACTATTTCCATTAACTTATAAAATTAATTTTATAAGTTAAATTTATATTTAATATATAAAATTAAGTTTTTAAAAGGAAAAAAACTTAATCTTTAACCTTATAAACTCTTCTGCACGAGTAATCTTAACTAAAATTTGTTACGTTATCTATCAATCCTATGATATCTTTCTAAACATTCAAAGAGAAAGGATTTCTGCTAAACAAACGTTTAACGTCTTTGTGAATGAAACCCGCAAGAATGACATTACCCAACACATGAAGATATCTTCAAGAGTATACCTCTCAGCTCAGGAAGATTAAACTAAACAAAAAAGATTTCTATTCATTCATCAACTCGCTTCGATAGCTCGAACTTTCGACTAACTTTACCTCGACAAAGCATGCTTAAGGACGGGATCTGTGAGGTAGTAGTAGACATTTCTACCTTCGACAATTTTCTCTACGAAAGATGCTTTGAGTAGAGTTTTGATAATTCTGTTTAAGGAGCCGTCGGGAATAGTTCTTTGCTCTACCGATTCCAAGTGCCTCTTAATCTCACTCCAAGTTTTCTTACCCATTGCGATTGCCTTAGCAACTTCAAAAATTCTTTTCTCCGCTGGTCTGTGCTTTTCTAAAAACCTGTTAAACTCTTCGAGCGAAAGTCTACTGGCTTCGTCTAAAACATCCTCAACTACATCCTTAGACGGCTCCTTCTCCAAGCATTTCAGGCCGAATTGAACGAGCCAGCCTACAATTCCATCAAGTTTCTCGCAAGCGTATTCTATAACTTCATCTTCAACGTCCAATCCTACTTGCTTGAACCCCTTTACGAGAAAATCCTTACTCCTGAAGTAATCGAATCTCTCCAGTCTTATCTCTCTGAAGTATCTGCCATAAAGAGGAGCTTTCGGATTTTCAACGCCTAAGAAGTCGTAGAGTAGACCAATTTCTGATCCACTTAAGACGATTTTCAAGTCGGAGTGGTCGTAGAGATAAGCCAACACTTCAGATAATTCTCTGCCTATAGGTCCTCTTAAGTATTGAACCTCGTCGAAGACCAACACAACCTCATAATCTTCAAGATTTCTCAACAGTTCTACCAGATCTGTCCTCTTCTCTCCCCAAGATAGACTTATACCACTTCCGAGCACTTGAACGCCGGTTATCCTTTTCAGCTCGTTTCTGAGCTTCTGCCATAAGTACCTGTGTTTCTTAAAGAACTCGTTCATAGCTGACTCTATCCTTCGATAAAGTCCCTCTCTCGACTGTGGAACACCCCTTAAGTCCACTATTACGCTCGGTTTATCGCTCAAACCGACTAAAATTAGGGATGTCTTTCCCAAGCGTCTGATTCCCGTAACCACAGTTAACGGAGATGTCTTCACAGATTTCACAAACTCTTCGAGTTCTCGCTCCCTATCGTATAGATCTTCCCTTTTCCTTTTCGGCCTCGGATCAAAGTACATTAACTATCACCTCGATAGCCACCTATCAGGACGATAGTATATAAAATTTACCTCAATTCTTCAAAGTGATTGTTATATCAACTTTAATGGATACTCTAAACCTCTCGTATCTGCTTTCGTCGATCTTCAGAATTTTAGATTCGGTCGAGTTTCAAAGACGATTCAGAATTGCGACATTTGACCTCCCTCTCGCACTAAACAGTAGTTCCGAAAGTAGAATATTTGGCAATCAAATAAAAATTCAGAGGGTATTTCAAAAACCAAATAAAAATCCTTAACCCTATTTAGGTTAACCTAATTACCAACTTTCGGAACTACCGTAAAATGCAAGGCTTTCTTAGCGACGTTTTGTAATCAAGCGTAGGTTCGGTAATCGTATAAAATCCCGTTTCTCTCACTCTAAATTCGTTGAATCCTATCTCATATTAGTACTCCATAACATCACGGAGATTTTTTATTCTCTCGTGAGCGTAAACGGTTTTTCTCTTTACTAGAAAGTATGCAGCATATGCCGGGAATGCATATCCCGTTTCTTCTGGCATCATTGCCTTTAACAGTACAAGGAGTGCAAACGTGAAGAGTGATGCAGCTATGGCGAGTTCGCCATAGTCTGCTAAAAGCAACCAAACAAATCCTGAAATTAGCCCTATTACGAGTAATTCAAGGGACGTGAAGCCGAATATTTTCAATTCACCTTCGAGGACTGATGGAAAGTCCTTAGTCCTTCATTCATGTATATACTTCCACATCGATGTATTTAAATCGGTGAAAGTATTTATTCAAGTAAGTATAAGTGGAGGTATGCAGTTTAGGAAATTACCGCGCAATGTATTTTCAGGAGGTAACAGTTCAAACTGGAATGAGAGTAGATCTGAACAGGGTTTTGTTGAGATTATAGGCGAACTCTTAATGCTTGCAATCGTAGTTTTCGTGGCTTCGCAGATAGCATTAGCTCTGAAGCCACCAGAAGTTGAAAAATATGCAGATGTGCTTGTAAAGGATGCTAAGGAACCTCTCGTAACCAATCAGGCGTTTGATGTCATCATGCTTGCTGGAAACATTAGATACTCTGATTTAAAGGTTGTTTTAAGAAATGCCACTGATGGAGATCTAATAGACATTGCAACGTATAACGGGAATCAAATCGCTGGAAATGTTATCCAAGCTACAATTAATGATGCAGATAGTTACTTTTCTACGGGAGATGTATTGAGATTTACTCACAGTGGAGTTCTACAGCCTGGAAGGTATGAGATAACGATTGCTAATAGGAAAGGTATCACTGTAAACTTGCGTATTGAATTAAAATAAAGTGTTGAATCAGAATATTGATAGTTAATACTTGTCACAAGCAGCGCATCAATTCGAAGCCTTTTTGTTTTTAATCTCTTGGAATCAAACAAATCTATATAAGAAAAAAATAAGATTGAGTGAATAGCAGAATTAATCAAAATGGCTTCTGTTTTCTTCTATTATTTTATCACAACTGTCACACCACTGATCGGTATACGGTGTAAAGATGTATGTCATTATACAATAAGGTCCTATCCATCCATGATCTGGGACATTATAGTTGTGAGATGCTTCATGCTGAGCTAAATGCCAGTCTACATTTATATCGTATTGGTGTTTTATTATCCACGCATCGCCACCAATCTCACTAGCACCGCTCCAATCTAACTGCTGGTTGGTAAAAACGGCAAGCATGTCCATTCCTTGATGATTGAAGTTCCAACCTGTTTCTTCTTGTGCCTCCTTCAGCAACTCATAAGGATCTCGGGTATTATCGTTGCTGTCCCATTCGGAATACTTTCTAACTACGAAGTTTATGTTGTGATCCCTGAAAAAGGCGTTGTCAGCATTTTCAATTATGTTGTACGCAACGGTCTTTCAGTTGCTTCCGAAGTAGCTTCTAAATTCTTCATCTGCCACAACCCATACGTAGACCGTTTTTATGTCCGTTGAAGCTTTAAAGGTTGAGCGTTTTATGAATACTGGTATATCTTTGGGTATGTCGTCCAAACTTTCTATTTCTACAGGTTTTATCTGTCTGTCTCTTTTTATAATTTTTCTAATAGTTTTATTCTTTTTAGCTAACTTGAGGATTTCGTCAGTTCCGAGCTTGGCGAGTTCGTTGTAGAACAGGGGTTCTCTTACTATCTTTTCTTCTGAGTTCTTTGCACCTGCTGCCATAGATACAATAGAAGTGGCTATGACAACAACTAAAACCGTAAATACGACTTTTCTCAAGTCGTATCACCTCCTATTAATTCTAATCAGCTCTAAATCCTTAAAAAACCAACGAAATCGTCCGAAAAATCCGAACAATCTTTAGGAAGAGCTAAAATCTCCAACTGGATTGTAATCAAGTAATTGTATTTTATTAGATTTTTGATTAATTTAAAATATTTTAAATTTTATCTCTTTTTACAGAACTAATGAGTTTTCTCAGAATTAAATGAATCAATGATACTATAGCTAGATAAAAATAAGCCTAGAACAACAAAATACATCCATCCAACTGCAAATTTTTGGATTGTGTCGATAATTTTGGCAAAAATTGATTCTGTCTGGAAAAAGGTTACTAAAAATGGCCATAAGATTAAGTATGAAAGGCCTAATGCTGTAACTATCACGGCTAGATTTATCAACTTGTTTAGGATCAATTTTATGGAAGGCATAATAACACAAATGGCCGAGTTAGAGGATGTATATGTTGCTTTGCCTAGCTGTCCATCCAAGTCTTCAAACTACAATGTTCTTCTTTATGAACTCCAAAATCCTCTTAGCATGTTCCTCATCTCTCACGCCGAACACCATAAACGCTCCTCCAGCTTCATCGTTAACAATCGTTATTCTAGCTCCTTCGTATTTTATCTCACCTAACCTCACCGATGGAGAAGAAAGCATTTCCTTTACCTTTGAAAAGTCAAGTTTTCCTTGATAGAATCCGTTCATAAAGCCGAGTTTCAAGTTCATCTTGGCGAGGAATACCTTATCCTTTTCGGGATCGAATTTTTCCCTCTGCCTCAGGAGAAACTCTCCCTCTTCAATTACACTCTCAAAACCCTCTGACACCTTTTGTCCCTTTGACTTCATGTATTCGATAATTCTCCTTCCAGCCATCACTACGTATTTGTAATTACGACTGCCTTTGTCTATCCCAGAAACAACTTCATAAAACTCTTTCTCGATTGTTTCTGGCAGTAGTTGCTCCTTCAACATTCTGTCTGCAACTCTTGAAAAGAACTGTGCACGCGGTGCGTGAGATTTAGCTTTTTCAGCTGCTTTTAATGCTAGCTCTCCAGCTTCTTTTGCCCTCTCAAGATCACCTTTGGCGAAAAATATGAGGGATGCTAAACCTAAAAAATATGCAGCATCATCAAATCTCCCGTCTTCGATGTATCTTAAGCCCTTCTCAAGTAAGTGCTCCTCCTCGTTTGTTTCACTTCTTCGTTTCAACTGTACCACCCCTTGTACAATACATGGTCTGGTATTAAATAGCATGTGACGTAACCGCTTTCACCATTTAGATTATCTGTGTGTCCATCCCTGAGCCTATCGTCTACATAATCGTAGCTCCATGTGCCCTTAGCCTCTAATTTGTATGTGTTTCCGTTCATGTTGACTGTAAAATCTGGGCCTCCCCAGATAGGTTGCCCCCAATTTGTTGTAACTGTAGCGTGATAGTAATTTTCAAAAGTTGCTTTACTCACTGCTTCACCTATAGCTCCCGGAAGAGTAAACTGTATAAGGTGATTCCAGTCCCCAGTGAGTATTCCACGAATTATATCTGGAACTACGCCGTAATACAGCGTGGGTGAACCCATAGCTGCATAGTGGATCTGATATCCCTTGGCGTAATAAGTCCCATCGTAGCTGAAAGATGATGGATTATACGTGTTTGTAGCATGTTTAATAGTTATAGGTATAACCTCGTTTTCATAGTTTTCATACTGTTTATACTCGTTACTGTTTATATACTCGTTAAAGTATTCGGCATCATGCGTTGCAAGGTATAATGCAAGTAGGGCAATAATAATGGCAACAAGGTCTTCTAAAACAAGCTCTCCTCCGATTATTATAACTGGTAATGCTGCAGTCTGAACAACTTTACTGTTACTACTTTCAATTAGTAGCTTAGCTCTATTGAATTCCTGATATTTTTTTCAAGAGTTCGCTCTTTGTAAACTTTTTCTTAATTAGAGATTTGACTTTTAGTTCACTGTATTTGCTAATTTTGCTCTTTTCGTCAACTACAATCACTTTTAAAGGTACACCATGAACAGTTATATTGTAAACTTTCATACCCAAATTAGGTTTTCCTTTAATGGCTGAGTAGACCCTCAAATGCTCATCTGATGTTTTGCTTAACCAGGCAGCCAATGCTGGACTCACTACGCTGCTTAACATCACTAAAACCAACAATAGAGCTACAACTCTTTTCAAACTTTTCACACCATCACCTTCACCCGTTGTTTATCTAATTAGTTTTAATTTGCTCTGTTGAAAAAGTTTATGCTAACTACTGGTAAAGTTAGGTTGTGAAGGTAACGAAGAAAGAGATAGTAGCGAGGAAATGTTACGAGGTATGTAAGAAGGTACTACCATGATATAGTAATAAAATGGGGTTGCTCCGTCGAAAATTATCCCAATGGTGCACCCTGTAAAGGTCGAACATACTATCATTTAAATAGGTTAGTAGTCAAACTAAATTTTTCAACAGAATTTTTAACAGAGCATGGTTGTTCTGCTGTATAATTGGATTATACGGTAAGAGATGGATGGTTGAGATTGTCTTCTCCGTCATCAAGCGTAGGTTCGATGATCGCATAAAATCCTGTTTTCCCTACTTCAAGTTCATTGAATAACATCTGGAGATTCTTTATCCCCACACCATACTTCCTTTATTTTTCTTACCTAATTCCCTTTACTTTCAGCAGAGCAATCTGAGATCGTTATGTTAACATGTCTGGTATGGAAGAAAGTAAGAAAGTATAGTCAATATAATAACTAGTACTGTGAGAAAAATCATTATTATATTAATAATGTACAATCTTTTACTAAGCTCTTGCTCTCTAAACATTGTTAACAAATCCTTTAAATCGCGTAAATAGTCTCTAATACATACCTCCTCAAGAGCTGTGAGTATAAATTCTTTGTAATGTTTTGTATATGCAAATAAATATATCCTACTTAATTCATATGATTCCCGAATCCAATAGTCTAACAAATTTATTTTTAATTTTCTAGTAGTAAAATCATAAACTTCTAAATATTTATTTAATACTTTTAAAAAGCTAATTATTGCAAATAGGATATTTACTCCAAGTTTCATTGTATAAAGATATTTTAAATAATATTCATGATCACTCTTGGGTAATCCCCTTATATATGTATCATTTACATAAAGTAATAGATTCTTTTGAGAAATACATTGGAATTCATAATTTGTTAATGATAAATTTTTAGATAATATTTTTTTAATAGTTTCTTCAGTATACCATGGGAATCTATCTGATAAGTTTGTTAACCCGGCTAACACACGTTTCTCATTATCGGAAAACTCGTTGATATACTTACTACCCTTTATCTCCGTAATACGAAATAAATCAATAATATCGTAGCTTGAATTGCCTTTATTTAGTCCTAATTTATTTTCTATTATCTCTTTAACTTGCTTCTCTAAATCTTTTTTTTCATTACGTAAATTACTTATTATATCACTATATGATTGTTCAACATTAACATTGACTGTAAATTCACAAATACAAATTCCAAGTTTTGGATAAATATACAACTCATAGTTAGAAGTTTGGTTAGAAGTTATATCTGTCGGACTATGAGGTAGATCACCTTCACCAAGAGCACCATTACACCCTCCACCGACATACTTAAAAACTTTAGGACAGTAATATTCTATAAATTTTTTAATATATATTTGCGAAATGGCAAGATAAGAAATTCTATTAGAAATATCTATATATCTATACTCTTCACTTTCCTTTAATTTGTTCAATATTTTTTCAGCTGACATCTTAACATTTTTGGGATCAAACAAAACACTACTATGATCAGCTATTGGAAATGAATACAAATAATGAACAGACATGTTCCTAATACCAAAATTTTTTAATGGCTCTCTAAGTAATTCTTGATCAGCCATAAATTATTCCTCCCGGTTGAGTCTGTAGTTTTGGATGTAAATCAATATTTTGTCCAATAATTCTTTAATTTCATTTAATGTAGGTTCTACTCCTCCAAATTTCCAAGAATATACTTTGTTAAATAAAGATATAAGATCCTGATCAGTTATACGTTTTATCTCATTCTTTAACATATCCCACGTCAAAAGATTTTCTATAGATATTTTATACTCAAAATATAGAATGTAAAGTGTCAAATACCTTACAACATAAAATATACGATATAATAAACTATTTATAAATATAGAATATATATTGTGGTAAACATCATCAATAGTTGGTAACATTAAAAAGCACCGAAGGTCATATAAGATTCCTTTAAGGAATTCAAGACAATCATATAATGTTGGTGTAGGAATCTTATCTACTATTTGTTTTAACTTAGTAACCTCTCCAACTATTGGTTGGAGATTAATGACAATAGTTTTAGCTACCATTGGAAATGTTATTCTCACAAAGTTATTATATGTTTCAAAATAATGTAATTGAATTAAAATAGTTTTACTTAAGTTATCTTCTTTATAATAATTATGTATATCACAGTACTTCAGCAACTCGTAAAGAGCCCTATCTCTAAAGTGTGGGTATATATATACATGCAGACCATATTTTCTTACAAGTTCTTGTATTGCATTATCAAAAGTCTTCTCAAATTCATGCCGTATTTGACTTAAATTTATATCTTTTTTTTCATTTTTATCATCTGATAGTATCACTATTAAATCTATATCATCTGTACTTGTCTTGACATAGCCGATAAATTCCACAACTTTTTGTAATTTCTGAAAGCTACTATATAGTGTATTTAATACTAGCTGATTTCTCTTCCTTAGAGATGCCAAATTTGCTCCTGTAAATGGTTGCATCATAAGACACCTCTACTATTTACTATTACTTTTGCTATTGTTATTTTTATTGAATATTATTATAATTTCCTCAATATCTGCATACTTTTGCAATTTCATAAATCGTGTTAACAAGTAAGGCATATTTACTTGTTTCGCTTAAAATATGCTTTGTCTAAAAAGTTAGGAACATGTCAAGATTAGGAGTTAATTATATTATAGGTATTGATGAAACTCTGTAACCATGAGAAAGCGGTGTACAAGGTAGCGTTATGGGGGAAACGGTTATTGAAGGCTTTAGTACGTCTTTTAAGGATGGAGAAGAAGGATTCGACTGTATTTCTATCACCAAAAGTTTCCTGTTTAAATTTGAGTTTTAGGAGGAGAGCGAACGGATACCAAGGAGCTCTATCGACTACGAAGGTTGGTTTGTTCTTACAATATTCAAGAGTTGATTCTATAAAAGTCAATGCGTCGAAGAAGTTTCTCGTGGTAGAAACCTGTATGCCCAAGCATTCCATCGTATCGACGTCGATAGCAGTCCAAACGTAGAGTCTTTCCCATCTTTAGAACGGTTTCGTCTACGGCTATTAACCTTTTTCGCTTCTTCCTCGGTTCTTTAAAAACTTTTTGCAGACTGTGATAATACTTTCGAACTGATTCGTGGCTTATTTCTTCAAATAAACTGAGTACCTTACTCACTTTCCTCGTCGAAAGCCCAAAATAGTATAACAACCCCGCTATTACCTTCACATTCAAACTCTTCTTATTCCTCTTGAATATCTTCCTCTTCTTCACAATCCTAACCAAATCCTCTAATTTTGGAAGCATACATATACTACCCTTTTTTAAAATTCAACCTTATCTTGACAGTTGGTCTTTCAACAGAGCAAAAAATTAAATAATGCTAAAGCATTACTAAATTCCAGAATGTCTGAGAACAAACTTGAAACTTCACTTAAACAAAAAAATTCAGCGTTACTTGTACAAGTTAACCGGATTATGAATCATGTCAAAGAGTATCTTCAAAGAGTCGTGGAACTCTATCCTGAATACACTAAACACGACATAGATCATTCCGAGGAAGTTATACGCATACTGGATGAGATCATACCTGACGAATTAATGGAGCGTTTTACAGATTATGAGATTTTTATCCTGCTGTCTTCTGCCTACCTTCATGACATAGGTTTATGTGATCTCCCCTATCTTTTTGATCGTGATAAATTTATAAAATTTTGTGAAGAAAATAAGTTACCCCCAAACCCAGAAGATAAACAATCGAGGAAATTGTTCATAAGAGAATATCATCATGAGCGTAGTGAAAGATTTGTTAAATATAATAAAGATCTGCTTTTTCCTTTTGAAGAAAATCCTGCAAATCGCGAAAAAATTGCTGAACTCGTTGGATTGGTATGCAAGGGTCATAGGAAGATAAATTTAGACGAATATCCGGAACAAACATGGTATAAAGGTACCCTAATACGCCTATCTTTGTTATCAGCACTATTAAGATTAGCCGATGAGTTGGATGTAAGCTATAAAAGGGCACCATCTTCAATATTTTTCGATAAGATACTCAATAATGAAAATACGAGTGAAGAAACTATAAGGGAGTGGTTAAAGAGTTTAAGTTTAGATACAGTTAAAATTAAAAGAGATGGACATCCAGAGCTAGTTATTAGCGGTAGAGTTAAAGATCCAGAAGTTTATGATTGTTTAAAGGAGTGGTCTAACAAAGTTATAGAACATTTGAAAGTTTTAGAGCATCAATTAGTTCGAGCAGGGTTAGGAGCCTATACTCATCTATTACCAAGTAATGTCTACTTTGAAAAAGAAATCATGCTTAGGTTTGAATTCGATCGATTACTGAACTATTATGTTAAAAAAGATAAAGAATTTATAGAGACCTTCAGACCAGTAATTGAAAGAGATGATCATAAGCCAGAAGTGATAAAAAGATGCTACAAAGAAAGAGAGGAATATTTTAATTATATGGAAAAATACTTAGACGTAGGAAGTATGAATGACCTTGTGAATAACCCAAAGATTCATCTAAAAATTGTTTTTGATAAAGATCTAAGGGAAGTAAAATTTCTCGATGATAAAAATTCCGAAATATGTAAGCTCGATGAACCTAAGCTTCTTTTTGAATGTTCATGCAATATAAAAGATGAATATAAATATAAACGTCCATGTAGATTATGTTTGAACGATTGTAATAGACGAGTTCGTAAGTTGTTTGGTAAAAAATTTACAGAAATATCATATGATAACGTTAGAGTGCTTTGGTTTGATACTGAACCTGAAAAAGGTGTAGACATCTTATGGCCACCAGCTATTGATTCGTTATACATGGCTAAAGTATTATTGGACAATAAGGATATTATCGGAAATAGGTATTATAAAATACTGGATATTGGATGTGGAACTGGGTTCTTGGGAATATTTTTTGGAAAACAGAACAACTACGTTAGAGAAATTCACTTTTCGGATTACTTACTTATACCGTTACTTATAACAAAATTAAATATTTTATATAATAAGCTTCATAATAAAAAATGTAGAATAATATTATCTGACGGTTTTAGAAATATACAACCTCGACAATACGATTTAGTGATCTGCAATCCACCATATCTTCCCCCACTAGATCTTAAAGATTTGTACGGTAAAACCTGTGTTAGTGGAAGCAGATTATTCGAAGAAGTCGTAAAAAATAGTGGAAGTTACGCATGCGAATTAATTTTAGGTTGTTCAACTTTAATAAAATGTAAGGACTTCTTGGAGGAATTTAAAAATAAAGGCATAATAAGTGATTTTAGACCAGTCGGTAGTACTTATATTCCTTTTAGAATATCATATATAATCGAAAGTTCAGAATATAGTGCTGAAACCGTAAACACCTATTTAAAAATGTTACTTAAGGACAATAGAATCTATAAGAGGAATAAAAGATCGTACCCTTTTAAATATTGGCATAAGTTTGAGGTGTATCACATACATTATTGAAAAGGATGTGTTCTGTCGAAAATTATCCGACGATATGGTTTATGAAGATTGAACTATCATCTCTATACATAGTATGTTAGTAACTAAATTTTCAACAGAGCAACAACTACCCCTTCTAATAGGTTTAAAGACGGCTATTTCCTCGTTACCCCTACAATCGTAACCCGAATCAGCTAATAGAACATCACAGGATGGAATATCTCCCCTCTCAAACATCTCTCAAAACAACACCGTCGTTTCCTGGTCCTTTTCTAACGTCTTCAGCCAATTTGAGAGTCTACATCAACAACTACAGTCATCTTAGTCCAACCTCTCCTTACCTTTCCACTCCTCTTAGCGTAGTAATAACTCGCATCGTCTTCTCTCAATCCAGTAGAATCTATTGCCAAGACTTCTAACTTTACGTCCAATAGTTTAGAGCTCTCTTCTAACAACTCCTTCAAATCCTCTTCTCTCAACCTCTTCACAGCTTTGCATATCGTTGAATAATGTGGTGCCTCCTTTAGGTTCAATGCTCTCCTTAACACATCATGCACTAAAAATTCTTCTTCTAGATCCCTGTACGTTAGTCCGTAGATTATTCCATACAAATACATCGCTATCAACTGCTAGAACTCATACTTCTTCGGTCCCTTCCTACTATACCTCGGTAATGCTTTCTTGCATATCTCATAACACTTCCTCGCTACTATCTCCTTCCTCGTTACCTTCACAACCTAACTTTGCCATTAGTTGTCATATCTTTTTTCAACAGAGCAAAGAACTAGGGTTATTTCCTAAAATCCGATACAACAAGCTAATAGAGAGGTTGAACAGGTATGAAGAGTTGTTATACAAGGTTTTAAACTACATTTTTGAAAAGATAGCGGAGGGTGAAATAAGGGTTGTAGACGCTAAACCCGTTGAAACGAAGGAGTTGGTGAGGTTTAACAGACACAAAAAGCAAGGAGAATCAAAAATAGTAAGGGAAGAAGAATCGGTAGGATACAATCCTTCCAAAAAAGGTTCTACTGTGGTTATAAGATAACCTGTGTCACGGATGGCAAGTTTCTCAACTTGCTTTACGTTGATACCGCAAGAAAACACGATTTAACCGTGTTAAAAGAAAATATAGACAGCTTCTCCGATATATTGAAAGGGAAAATGGTTATAACCGATAAAGGATACGTTAGTAAGGAATTCGCTGAAGAAATGGAGAGTACAGGAGTTATTAAGAGAAAGAACATGATAAAAAGTGACGATGGAATGAAATACTACCAGTCCCCTTCTAAATTGAGAAAAATGATTGAAACTCTCTTCTCTATAGCTGATAACTTCGGATTAAAGTTTATAAGAGCCGTATCCAGAAAAGGTCTCGCCGTTAAAATCATCCTTAGTCTTTAATATCTACCAGCTACTAAGGTAATGGGAAAAAGTTAGGTTTAATTCACGGATTCAACTCATATTTGACTACTCGAATAAGACTATGTTCGGTATCTCATGGCAAGATTTCACCTCGCTATGGCTTAATTAACTCACTTGCATTCTTCCTTTTCTTTTTCCACAAAGTATGGGCATAATGAACAAAACATTGGGTCTACTTTTGGATAATACAACTTACCAATTTTTACAGAGCTCTTTGCCCAGTTAGGTGGAGTAGAATTAGCGAACTTCTGGTGTGTGCAAAATCCTTTATCAAAATAAGCACAGTCTTCTTGTTTCATTTGTCCTAAACTCTCTAATACTTCACTTAAACTATTTATTGTCAACTCGATTATACTAACTTTATCTTTATCCTTTAGATTTTCCAATCTCTTAATTCTACTATCCAAACTTTTGATTCTGAGATCTATTATTTTTAATTCTTCCGTAATTTGATCTAATGTATTAAAGTAAAGTTTAAATAATTTAAATATTGTTATCCATATGTTATATATTTCTTGCCATAATGGTTCTAATGTCTGATCTTTAATTCCTTTGTAATAAGCTACTATACTCTCTAAAACGTCCGATGCCTTTTTAAATTGTCCTTTCTCAATATATCTTCCCAATTCATTTATTTTTCGTCTTAAAAATTCAAAATCATCTTCCATAAGTGTCACCTCATATGTGTTTTTTAAGCTCTATAGCTTCACACATTACTAAATCTTTACTCATCCTCTGAAAGCCCTGTCAACTTAACCACCTCAGATGATTGTAATAGATCATGAACAGCTTGCAAAATAGATTCAAGTTTTTCAAAGGATTTTTGCTGTAATGGAACAAAAGAAGATTTTAGTTCTCTGCTTGAAGGAGCTGAAGACGGATTCAACCAAGCTACGTTTTCCGAAAGGTTTCGTGCTTGAATTCTAAATTAAGGCTTTCCAGAGCTCTTTTGAGCCAAGGAGCTTTATCTATAACGAATTTAGGCTTGTTATCACAGTACTTCAGAACTTCTTTCACGAAGGACTTGGTTACGAGCAAGTTTCTCGTTGGATAAACTTTCATCAGAATAAGCTCATTCCTTTCAACGTCTACGGCTGAATAAACGTAGTAATGCCTCTTGTTCGCCTTAACAACTGTTTCATCTATCGCAATTAGATTTTCTTTTCTTCTTCTCCGTCGAAATCGGCAACTTCTCTTCAAGCTTCTTTATCCATTTCCAGATTGCTGTGTGGGAAATAGGATAAAACTCAGAGAATCTTGGCTGTTCTTCTCGTTGAAGATGTCTGAATGTATATCACTATCTCAAGTATTCTTATCTCCATCGGTGGCCTTTCTCGCTCAAACAAATTTAGCTCCTCTTCTTCAGCTTTATTAACAATTCAATAAGTTATATCGAAATTGTAAGGTTTACTGGACTCCAGTAGATGCCCTCGGAGGTTTTATTTTGGGTGTATTAACTGGTTTTACAGTCTCACATAATTTTCCTTCTTTCAGGAAGGTAGATAGGAATAGTTATTCTTGAATGTTCCTTGGATAAGTTTGCTTTGCTAATTCGGCTTCTTTCAAATCTATACTCACGGTAATGAATGGCTCATCTCTTGATGTTACGGCAATTACGTCTCCTTCTGGTGAGATTACCCATCCATGCCCACCGAAATCTCCACCTACTCGATTTGATGAGAGGACAAATGCTCCCGAAACTATAGCAGCCATTCTCGAAGCTACTAGCCAGCGATCTATCGTATCCTTAACCGTAGCACGGGGAACTGCAATGATGTGTGCTCCTTGCCTACCGTATAATCGTGCCCACTCGTTAAACATTAGTTCACTACAGATTAGAATGCCAATTACAGCATTGCGGATTTTAACTGTACGAAAATCTTTAGTACCCCTGTGAAACCACGTAACCTCGTAAAAACCTTCTTCTGGTAAATAGTACTTACATCGAACTGGATGATATACACCCCTCTCCCAGAAGAAAGCCTGATTTAATCTTTGTTGACCTTTCTGAATTGGTCTTGTTGAGATTATCACCGCTGAGAAGTCATTGAGCTTGGAAACAAATTCGTCGTGTGCTTTTATGGCTTCTTGCCAAATGTCTTTCCTAAATTGTGGAAGTGAGGCAAACCATGGATAAGCAGGCATTTCAGGTAAAACCACCAAGTCACTCCGCTCATCTCTAACGTGTTGGGTTAGTTCACCCCACTTTTTCCAAAAATTCTTGTCAGGAAGCTCGCATACTGTAACTCTCATTTTCATGATTCTATTATGTGATATGACATCATATAGACATTGTCCAATTATAGAATGAGAAAAGACGCGAAGCTATAGATTGCGTGGAAATCATGACTGTATATCTTCTTTCATGATGCCTAAGCTTATGTTACTCTACTGGCTTTAACACTCATTTTAAAATTCTTCAATGTGGTAGTAATATTATGATTGGCTGGAGATTTTGGGTGTGGCTTGTACTCATATTAGGTTGGATAGTGTCATACTTTACTAAAACAGGGAATTTAGCAACATTAGAATGTTTTGTAGGCTTATTGGTTATTACTGCTGTTTATGTTGTAACAATAGTAATCGTTACTCGTCTACCAGAGTTCATCCCATACGTGAAAGTTAGAAGAGGAATTGCGATAATTTTAGCGTCAATATTCTATTATCTCTCATTTAAATTTATTTTAAACAATCTAAGAATTTTAATTTTTAATGAAAAAGATTTGATAACTGGATTTACTATTGGTATTACCATTGGTATATTATATATGACTGCAGATATTATTAAGGAAGCTAATCACAAAAAATGAGAAATTTCTGAATGGTGAGAAAATTGGATTTGTCTTAACATTCTCAGCCGTAGCGATAGTAGCATTATTACCATCAATTTCCAGTAAGATTAATAATATAATTTTAAGCAATAATACACTACTCACTAATTTGTAATTTTGACTCTCGAAAGTTTTAAATATTTAGATACCTAAATGTGCTTATTAAATTAAGTTTTTTAAATAAAATTTAAAAATATTATAAAAATTATAGCTTTTTAATTCTTCCTTTAAGAAACTCCATGACATCTTCAACTTGTTCTTTTGATTTTACATCATATAGCCAACATTTTTATCCTTAAAATATTGAACTGAGACCCTTAAATCTTTATATCTAAAATCGTAGAAGATGAGATTAGGATCAAATTCTGATCGATCTTCTACTACGTCCAACCCCGATAGATAGGGAATTCCGTAAAATCTACCTTCTATTTCCCCATCTTCTAGATCAATCTTGTTTTTCCAGCAATTTGAGTAAGAACCTTTTAATCCCTTCGAGGTGCTTTTTGTCTTTTATACCACTGACATAAAAGTGTCCGTAGTCTTTGATAATGAACCTAGCGCCCATGTGTTCGAATACGTAGTGAATTTCTACGTTTTTTATTCCCGACAGGTCGAGCTTTCCGTAGTATTCACCACACAAAAATCCAGATTTCGGTGAATAGTCGGTTAAGATTATACCTTTCTCGCTTTTAAGCTTTTTCGATTCTTCAAACATTTCTATATCATCCAAGAACTCTTCGGGAACTTTTTGACCCTTTGATTTCATGTATTCAACAATCCTCTTTTCAGCCTCAATCAATAACTCGTAATCAGGACCCTTTCGTTCTATTCCAGCTGTAGCAGAAACAAACTTCCTGTAGATGTCATCATCTAGCTTTTCACCTTTCAACATCTTTTGTGCAACTTCATAGAAAAATTCAGCCATATCTACATCCTCATCCAAAAATTTCATAGCCTTCTCTCTTAATTCATCAAAGCTCATCTTGATGATTGACGCTCCATCTTTGTCAATCTTCAAAGCGGGAATTTCATCTCCGAATATTTTTCTATACTCCTCAAGCTGTTCTTTCATCACCTCTGCAGTCACCTTCTTGAGTTGTTTTATCCCACTCAACATCTTCTCCTTCACTTTTAAGGCTAATTTACCGCTTTCTATAGCTTCTTTTAGCATACCCTTAACAAAAAATAAAAATGTTGCATAACTCAAATTGTAATCCGCTTCTTCATAATCTCCTTTCTCTAACGCCTTCAACCTCTCCTCCAACAACTTTTTTGGATCATCAGTCGTCATAGGTATTACACCTCATAGTGATGAATTGTACGTAAGTACATACTACAAGGTTAAACAGGTACGAAGAGCTGTTATATGAGGTATTAAACTTTGAATTTTTAATAAAGGTATCGAAAAATATTGAGGACATTGTAACTCAACCATTGTTTGATTCATAAGTCGAACAATAGTTAAGTCATATCCGACTATGCTTCTATTCTGCCCTATCAATAGAAGGTGTACGAATTACGTTTATTTTCAACAAAGCAGGCGATTGTTATAAGTCCCCCAACAAAATAGGCCTTTTACTTACTTAGTTGGTTATTCTCCGTTATCAAGCGTAGACTCGGTGATCGCATGAAATCCCGTTCTCCTATTCTAAATTCGTTAAAGTTCATCTAATCCTAGTAGCTTACAACATCTGGAGATTCTTTATCTCATCACGCTATACTCCTCTTACTTCTTTTACTCACCTTACCTGACTTATTTACTTTCAACAGAGCAAATACTTTTCATAATGTTAAATCAACAACCTAATTTATCTAAGAGTTCAAAAGCATCACTGATCATCTTAAGTGTCGTGTAAGGATACTTTCTCCTAATTGAAATTAACTCTTTTAGTTTCTTTTTACCCATACGATTTATCAATTCCTGTTCTATATTTAGTAACACCTGTGCATCATACCAAACAGCCGCTGGAGTATCAGTTAAATCTGAGTAAAGAATGAGAGATTTTCCGCCTTTCTTTGCATGTTCCAATGCGGTATTAATAGCAGTCTGAAGATCGAGTCTACTTGGTTCTGTAGAAAATGCCTTCATTGCGAATAGACTATAGCCCTCTAGCGTTGAAGTAACGTCTACAATGATTATATCTCCCTGATTAAGCTCTTCTTTTAACTTGTCGATGAGATTTAGAAATGTTGAAAACAAAAGCACATCTGGACGGAGTCTGATTGTTGCCTTATTTGGGTCTTCTTGGGCTATTTTCATCCACTCTTTCCACTCCTCTAAGTTCAATACTTCTGATCTTCTGCTTATCTCTATCTTCGCACTTTGCCCTTCGATGAAAATGTCTGGGCCCTTTTCTTGTGAATTAAATTCTACATTAAAGCCAGCTTCAATTAATTCTCTACAAACTTTCAACTCACTTACAAAGCTTGTGATATCCGTACTTAGATAATCGCTTTTAGGCGTCTCACCTCTGCCTAAACATTTTTCGGTGGATTTCATACTACCTTTGACTTTTCGTCTGATTCTAGAAATTTCTCTATCTAAGTTTTTTATATTTCTTTGCTTTAGGAAGTAAACAAGGTATGCTATTTCGGCTACAGATACTATGCGAGGAATAGCTGGTAAAATTTTTGGTAATAAAAACAGTATTTCTTCCTGAGCAAGTGTAATCGTAACTTCTCCAAGTGGAATGCCTTTCTCCTCTAGATATTTCCATCCATCGATAGTTCCATGTACATCTCCACGATAAATTAGTTTAGGATTGAATTCTGCGTATAGAAGTCGTAAAGTAGATTCACCTGTCATTATAGGCTTTACATCCTTAGGATCAGGTAGCTTCACATGAGCTATTTTATTTTTAATCTCAATGTAATCTCTAACGTACGTTTTTATATACAATTCACTGTTTAGCCTAAACTCGACATCGTAGTTCATTAGAACTAATCTATATTTCCAGTATATTTATCTTTGGTCATGGTGATTGTATTTGCACACATACCAAGCATATAAGATTAATTTAGAGGTATGCGATTTTTCTTACCCAGCCATATCAGTCAAAAAATCAATAAGCCACCGTTGTGATATTTAACTAATAAAGTACGAATCAATACAACTACCCCCGTTAGATATTATCATCCATTTTAGCATAATTGCCAACTTTCGAAACTACTGAGAGGAAGTCGTTCGAGCTTGGAGTCTCTTAATTCTGTTTTTAATTGAAGGATGATCGCTGTAAATCTCCGATAACTTGCCAATGTCTTTTTCTCCTAACTTCTTAAGTGCTGATATCATAGTCTCAACACCAACCATTTTAGCACCAATTAAATCAGCCTCATATTCAAACTTCCTCATCAGAGCCAAGTAAACCTTATCGAGTACCCTTAAGATAACAGCGGTCAACAGAATTGCACCTAGAGGGTCTATTCTTTGAAGAAGGTAAAGTAGCAGAATAACTCCAAATATAACCAAGAAAACGCTCGTAAGCAGAGTCTTTGTGATATGTCTTTTCTTGCAGTGCGCAATCTCATGTGCCAATATTCCAACAACTTCATCGGAATCCATAACATTCAAAAGGTTCTCCGTAATGAAAACTCTAAAACGCTTGAAACCCGTTACATACGCATTTATCTTATCGTCTCTAGTTACAAAAACTTCCACACTCACACCAAGCTTCTCTTCAATTCGTTTTAAACCTTCTAAAATTTTCCGATCTTTCAACTTCCTTGCGGATTTAATGGAATACCTAAACTCCACTAGAATGATCAAACCCAAGACTAAACTCGGAAAGGTAAAAGCTAAGGCTACCAAGAGCGGATTGAAATTTTTGCTGTGTATGTAATCTCCAACGATAAGCGCGGGCGTTATTAAAATTAGAACTATCACCAATGCTATCAAACACTCTTTAAACCGCTTGAACGGAAGGTAAAAGATTATAATTACAGCAACAGCCGAAAGTAAAGCAATCAAAGAATTTGTTAGAGCGTATACAACTGCCCCTACCAAGTAACTGATTAGCACAATAACCTCATCCGAGTATCTATACGACATTCGGTAGTCCATATTAATCTTAGGTTTTAGTGTTGTTGAAAATTAATAACTTATGATTGCTCTGTTGAAAAAAGATATGACAACTAATGGCAAAGTTAGGTTGTGAAGGAAACGAGGAAGGAGATAGTGGCGAGGAAGTGTTACGAGCAAGAAGGTACTACCGAAGTATAGCAATAAGAGGGGACCGAAGAAGTACGAGTTTTGGCAGTTGATTGCAATGTTTTTGTACGGCATAGTATACAATCTAACGTACAGGGATTTGTAAGGAAGAGTTTTTAGTGAGTGAAGTTTTGAGGGAAGAATTGAATCTAAGGGAGGTACCACATTATTCAACGATATGCAAAGCTGTGAAGAGGTTGAGAGAAGAAGATTTGAAGAGGTTGTTAGAGGAGAGTGCAAAACTGTTGGACGTGAAGTTAGATATTCTGGCAATAGATTCTATGGGTTAAGGGAAGACAATTCAAGTTATTACTATGCAAAGAGGAGTGGAAAGGTAAGGAAAAGTTGGACTAAGATGACTGTAGTTGTTGACGTAGAATCACAGGTGATTTTAGCTGAAGATGTTAGGTGGGGACCTGGTAACGACGGTGTAGTTTTGAGAGAGATGTTTGAGAGGGGGAGATATTCCATCCCGTGAAGTTTTATTGGCTGATTCGGGTTACGATTGCGGGGATAACGAGGAAATAGCCGTCTTTAAACCCATTAGAAGGGGAGGTTGTTATAAGTCTGAAGATAGAATTAACCTCTTCCTCAGATGGTTATTCTGCCGTATAATTGGATTATACGGTAAGAGATGGATGGTTGAGACAGTTTTCTCAGTCATCAAGCGTAGGTTCGGTGATCGTATAAAATCTCGTTCTTCTTACTCCAAATTCGTTGAATCTCATCTCATCCCCGTAGCCTACAACATATGGAGATCCTTTATTCCTAACCTCAATCTTACTTATCTTACTCCCCTTACCTAATTCAATTATTTTCAACAGAGCAACATACAAAAATAATTTGGATCAATCTCTAACCATACATATGTATCTTTCAAACAAGCGATATCTGCTTCCTTACAAATACAACTTGATCGATACTACCTTAAGTCAACTGATAGTTAAATCATACAACCTCTACATTTCTTCTTGCTATACACCTTTAAGGTAGGATAAGTCCAAATGCAAGCAAACTGAAATAACTTTTGAATTCCTGCAGTCTTCAACTCAGAGTTTTAATTATGTTTATTTTCTTTTTCACTTAATTCCTCCTCGTACCCTTTTTTGTAATAGTTGTAAAGCAGTAAAATGAAACCGTAACCAAATACGCATATACTCGCATGAGCGAAGAGTCGAATGTATAGGTTCCACTCAACTACATCAAAGTTCCAATAATGATGTAGTCTCTGATCCTTTCGTAATCTTTGAACTTCTTCGCTTTTTTCACAAGTGAATGTACAAATACCAAAATCGTAATGAAGTACAAACCAACGAGCGAAATCTCCCCCAATCCTACTGTTATCACCCTAATTCACATCTCTCATTTATAAACAGTGATTAAGAGCTATCACCTCCAGTTTTTTACATTTCCATCAGAACTATCGACTCCCGCCACTTGATGTATAGACACCTTGCCCTGTTTCGAGTTTTCCTGTAACGTTATGCCATCCTTTATTCGTTACGTAAGCGAAAACGTAGTCGTCGAACTCGTTACCCGTCCAGCCCATCTGGAACCAGTTGTTTCTACCCTCAAGCCAAACAACTATACTGGCGTTAACCATCGGATCCGAGTCATAGAAGATTACGGTGGTGTATTTGTAGCACTTCACATTCCTGTAATGTTTAATATAATCCTCGGGACAAGAAATTTCTCTCAAATTGAACTTCGGTTTGAGAACGTATTCCCCATTCAGCGGATTAAGAGTGTTAACTTCTCTATCGAGTTTTAGTCTCAGCTTAAACCCGTAGCTTGCTGCCCTCTTCACCATTGGTGGTGTAGGCGTTACATTACTTCCCTCCTTAATTGGAACAGGCATTGGAGACATAACCCATGTTCTAACTTTCTCGCCGCTTAACTTTAGCATTTTACCGTAAGGAGTTTTTACAACCTCTACCTTCCAGCCTTTCGGTATCGAAAGGTTTTCCAGTCCAATCGGCTTATTAAGAACGGGGAGCGGAACTATTACCGTAACGTTTCCTATTTCATCAATTTTAGGTGGTTTAACTACATCCCCTTGAATCTCTCCAAAAGTTATGGAAACGCTGTAATCGATGCTGTAGGTAAAACTCTCTTCAACAGGTTCCGAACATCCTGAAAGCAGAAGAACAATTACAGGGATTAGCAATCTTACATTAGACCATCTTATGTTGAAATACCTAAGAGCACGGTATATCATCTTGCACCACCTTCCCTACTATCAAACTCGTAACCGACTGCAGAGAGTATTCTCGGACACTCCACATCAGCTCCAAATATTCCGCTTCCGAATTTTTCACCGAAAACCCTACAACCACCTCTGCAGATCTCCACTTTATCGCATCCATTGCACTCCTCAACTGTGTAATTCCTGAACTCGTCCATTCCATCCCAGATTCTCTTTATATCCGTGTAGTAACCGAGGTTGTAATTCAGAAAGCTACACGGCACAACTTTTCCATCAGCCTTAACTGCTAAGCTTGAGATCCCACAATCGCATCCCTGCATTCCGATCATTACGTTTTCATCAACGTTTAGGAAAGGCATGAATGCACAGTCAACTCTCAAGGCGACATCGTAATCGAGCAAAGCCCTAATTGTGCTATCGAGTCTGTTCAGCTGGGATCTGCTAAGCCTGAGGTCTTCGTAGCATTCTTCACATCTGCCGACAGGCTTAACTCTTATCAGCATGACTTCACGAACTCCAAGCTCTTCCGCAAGCTCAAATATATCTTGAAGCTTCTCGAAGTTGTGCCTTGTTACAACTACGTTAATGCCGACATCAAAGCTACCTGCGAGGGTTTTTACCGCTTTGAGTGCTTGTCTAAAGGCTTTACATTCTCTAACCCTGAAGTAAGTTTCCTCGTCAGCCCCATCGAGAGATACATTGATTTGACCGAAGATGTCGAGTTTATCCATGTAATTCTCAATCAAAACTCCGTTGGTCGTCACGTTCGGGATTATTCCGCAATCGTATGCGTATCTCGCAATTTCGAGAAAGTCCTCCCTGCTGAAGGGTTCTCCACCGCCAAAAGCGATTTGAAAAACGTTCATCTCGGCGAGGATATCGATTAACTCTTTCATCTGTTTAGCAGTTAGCTCCTCTTCGCAACTTTCTCTATCAGCAGAGTAGCAGTGCTTACAGTTTAAGGGGCACCTTTTTGTGACTTCCACGTGAACGATTTCAGGTGCTGATAAATGGTCGATTTCTGGAAACTCTGAACACCCAAGCTTTCTCATGAATTCTCTGTCAACATACGCAGTAAGCTTAAGGTTAGGATCGAAGATAATACCGCCAAAACTTTCAGGTCTAATCTTTACTCTCTTCGTGTTCATCATCTGCTTCTTCATCATCTAAAACACCGAGCTGAACCGCTGCATATATGCATCCCGAAGCCAAGATCGCTGCAAGTATGCATGCAAGCGGATACATTAGGATAAAGCCGAAACCCCCTGATGAGTCTGGAACACAACCCATCTTAATCTTATATACCTTCATTCCTTCACCCTCCTGAGAATTCCCAAAACGATGAGTGCTACGATACTATAAATTGCTATCATCGAAGCTTCGTAACCGAAGAAGCTTAGGACTGGAAATAAAAAGAGAATCAAAAGAAAGTATGAGATTACGGCAAGTGGCAAGACAATGTATCCATCCTTCAAATTCGATCTCAAGTATGCCATTCCAACAATCCAAGGCGGTGCCAACCAAGAGTAGAAGTAAAGTATCTCGTCAGCTTTAATACCAATGTAGAAGTAAGTAGACCAGTTTTTCGGTGAGGGTGGGATAAAAATGTAGTGAGTTAGAGCTGTAACTACGATGGTAGCGATCAAGGGTATTGGAAGGAAAATAACGCCTTTATTCTTACACACAGCGTAGCAAAAAGCGAATACGATGGCAATTATTACCGCTACGATTGTTGTCATTGCAAGATTCACGTAGCTGAATAGAATGTCGAGTTCGACCCATAGGGGTATAATTGCACCGTAGATAGCCCATTTCAAAACGTCCCCTCTCTTCACCTTTATACTTCCAGCTTTCCAGCCGTATTTTGCGCTGAAGTGTTTGAGCAGAATGAGACTCACAGCAGAAAAAGCAAGCATGGGAATTGCGAAGAGCATTTTTCCACCCCGAACCTTTACCCTTCCACCAACCTCTTACGCTTTCGCAGTCTATACCACAGACGCCACTCGTAAAAAGTGCTCAACCATAATAAAAATGCAAAAATACGCCATATAAACGCATGGGATGTCAAAGCCACGTAAGTTGTTATTAACGCTAATATCGTTGACGAAATGGCGAGCCTCGTTTGAGGTCTATCTTCTAATTTGCGATAACGCCAGTTAAAGGTCATTAAACGCATCAATTTCTCATCAACTTTTAATATGATCTTATTCATTTTTATCCCCCTTATTTTTTTCTTAGTGGATTTCCGTAAATTTTAAATAAAATATAAAATGTGAAAGATTAGCTTACTCTATAGACTCAGCAATCTTGATTAGTTCTTCCTTGTCAACCGTTCCAGTTATCGTTACAACCACATCGTCCTTCTTGAATACGAGCATGTTACTACCCAAGATTTCGGCATATAATCCTTCGCTATCACCAATTTTCACCTTCTCGGCGTTTGGCATCTTAGGCAATTCTTTTCCCTTACCTTCAGTTATGATAAGCATCTTTCCGTTCTTAGCATACATCATGTTGACCGATTTGCCAGCTAAACTTATCTCTTTTAACTCGTAGCCAGCAGTATACGTTGGTTTTAGTATTCTGAAATCGACAAACTTCTGTGCTTCCTCAACACTTGCGAACTTCCTTATACCGAGATCCCTTTCCGTTATAATCTTCGCTCCTTTCGGTGGTGTAAAGTTAAAGACTTCATCGCTTACGCCAGTGTTGAACTCTACGTTAAGATACTCAACTGTGGTGTTTATTCCGTTAAAGTTATACTCTACTTTGAGGGGATACCAGAACTCTTTGTCAACCCACATCTTAACTTTAACTTTCTCGTTGTCTTTAGGTGTTAGCTGAATGACGTAACAGTCTCTTCCCGATAAATCTTCGCTTCCAAGTAGCTTGACATCGTAGAGCTTAAGCATGTCCTTTACAAGTTTGCCGTAATCTGGATTCACTTGATTGTAGGAGGTGAAATTCATAACCATGACTTCGTTCTTCTTTTTATCGTAAATCCACATTTTTTCTCCGTTTGAAACCACTAACCACCCTCTCTCCTTGTCATACATCCTCATCTTATTCGGTTTCTTGAACACGTATTCGTATTCCATCACATGTTTTCCGCTTTTTCCTTCGGATGTAACTCGAAGAATTCCCTTAAAGTCCTTAACCGCATCGTATTTCTCCTCCATTTTCTTCGCTATCTCTTCAGCACTCATCTGGGTGCATCCAGCTAACAAAACGACCGCCAAAAGCAAGCACACGACACTCAATCTTTTCATCTGACCACCTCCCTCGCGTTTAAACTTCTGATTCTACAAGTATCTATCTTCTGACCATATTTTTAGATAATAAATATTAGTTAAATATTCTTATATATCTATATAAATATCCTGCCAGTGCTATAGCCTTTTGAGGTTATTCTTTACGCATTGAATAACTTACTCATAAAATATAAAAATTATCCTTTCAAATATACCCATGGGTGCTTTTACTCACCTATGGGTGATCTTAACAACTGTGGATTTACTGTAGAAATGATTAAAGAGCTTTAATCCCCAACACACTACATCATCGCTCGTACACACGTAAACATGGTTTGCATCGTATACATTACCAGCGTAGAGCCCCATAGCAAACCCTTTTTCCGCAACGACAAAAGCAACCTTCGCATCGCTACAAACGCGCATTTCCCCATCAAGTTCAATATACTTTCTCACAAGTTCTGGATACTCGGACATACATTTCTCAAACACATCCTCCGTCAAGACGAGCGTTACGTCTCTTTTTTCAGCCAAGGTGACGAATAAAGACGGAAACTTGGGATGATAAACGGGCGAAACCCCTTTTATCCATCTCGAAACTTCGAGTATTCTTACCCAATCTTCAGATATCTCAAATGGATCAACAGTTTGAATTAAGTATCCTCCGTAAAGTTTGTGTATATCTTTTATCAGATTCTCTGGAATACAGGATAGATCGTGAGTTCTAAAGAACTCTCTTACATCTTCAGGTATTGACAGTATCTTCTCAATTTCGACAGCCTTCTCCAGAACGGTCTTACCTAAAACTGTTAGCTTGTAACCTTCATCACACTTTTCGATTAATCCTGCTTTAATAAAGCTTCGTATGTGTGGCTTAATCGTATCTCTTGGCACATTTAAAGACCTTGCAAGGCTTGAAATACCAGTAGGATTTTTCAGTTTTTCGAGTATCTTAAACTTTAGAGGAGTTGTACTCAAACTGATTAAGTGCCTGAAATCGATACTCATTGCGATTTCACCCCCGAGACTTAAAACGCTATTGAAACAGTAAACATAACTGTTTTCTTATGAATATCAACTGTACAACTAATATTCACGACTATTAACGCCTTTGATCTTCTAAGTCTTAAGAGGATGCATAAAGCTAAACCAGCAAGATTGTTTAGATGTTTGTGACACGCAGGGATTAGCTATGAAAAAGCTTCAATTAATCGGCCATCATGAATTCGACTGTATAACAACTTCCATTGACCTCAATGCAACCTCTTATCTCCCGTATGAAGTTGAGAGTTCTACTCCACTCTTCCGGTGGAACGGTTAACATAGCCTTCCCATTCTTGTTTGCCAGATATATAGCCCTCTTCAAAGTTGGATACTTGCTCAATTCTTCTTCACTCACCTTCACACATTTGAATGGATACTCTATTTTTTCTAAGTGAATCGAACATTCTACGTGTATTTCGTAATAATTTCCGTTGAATTCTATTACGTGTCCTTTCTCGCTCACAAGTTCCTTCATCTTGTACAACTCCTCGCTTGAGACCGCGATGTAGTGCAGACCTCCGTAATCCTCTACATCACTATCAATACTATCGATTATCTTCTCGAGGGATGGGTAAAGTTTCAAATCGTTCTCATCTATTTTGGAATAATTTTTGGGAACGTAATTCAGCTTTCTTACACCTACTGCCTTGAATAAGAAGACTTTATAGTAATTATCTCCGACCTTTATGTAGAAGAAAGAATCTCCAGCCTTAGTGTAGTTGGTACTAATCTCGTCTATTTTAGGAAGTTCCTCGAAATTAACATTCACTTTTGATTTTGCACTGCTTATTGCTTCTTTAATAGATGGATAATCGTCTAATTTGTCGGTAAGATCGATGCAACTTTCTGGAAGTTGCATCTTTTTAACGTATATTACTTTGGAATTATAATAACAAGCACTCCAGCTTAAGAGGGCAACAAAAGAGATTAAAGCAACCGCAAAAGTTATGGAAACCACCCTTAAGGCAAAAGAGTGAGGAAAATCTTTGAAAATCGTTATAACTACGACAAGGATCAGAGTGAGAGGAAACAGAAACAAGACTAACGGGTGAAGTGAGAATAGGGTTATGAAAATTAAGAGAAGGGCTATCGAGATGCCAAAGCCCATCAAGGCAGGGAGAAATGATCTCTTGTAAGCGTATAGTCCAATCGCTGTTAGAATGGAACTAATGAAGAGTGCAAAGTACAGTTGCGAAGGCCCTTCGAAGTGAAGAATACCACCCGTTAAAGGACTCACGTAAAGGCTGATTAAAACTGATAAAACTCCCAACGCAACAAATAACACGTAAATACCTCTTTTCAGCATGCTCTTCACCATTTCAGTACTCTGTCAGTTTCTAACTATGAGAAATGATGATAGATAAGCTTTCTGACCATATATTTAGAATTATTTTAGTTTAGAATTAAATCACAAATGCTTATAAAATTCTTTTCACTGCACCAGTACAACTGAACCGTGAGATTACTCCTTACATTATTACCTTCCGCAATAACTACAAGATAATATTCGCCCCCTTTAGGTGCTCTAAACGACAGATTAAAAGCACCGTATTCGCTCTCTATTATATGACACGGTTCACCCCTTACTACTGCATAAGAATTTGCATCTAACACGAACGTCATATTCGAACTGGGAGTACCACTAATTTTTGCCTTAGTCTCGTCATCAATTACATAGATAATCAGTGGGTCTCCTTTTATGGACAACTTACCGTAAACAATTCCTGCATTCTTTACACTAAATGGTATAATCACGGTCCCGTTACAACCCATTCCTACGGTAGTGTTTAAAATCTCTCTTAGCTTCAAATCTTTAGGCAGGACGTTACATGGAATAACTGGTACTGCGGTGGATACGATCCCAGTAGCGATCAAAACACTTAGGAAAATCAATTTCTTCATAAGATTCACTCATTAACAGAGTAGTGATAAACTTTTTGATTATATATTTAGAACAATAATAAATATATCCTATGTTATTACTCTGCACTGTCCTTTGAGAATGCGATAGTCTCCTACATTGTCGATGAGAATAATCCCGTAATCTATAATACTGTTCGCTGGCTGTGGTGGCATAGGAACCCAGTATAAATCCTTCCTAAACCCATAACATCCGAACTCTTTTCCGCAGTCCATTTCGACATTTTGACCATTGATTTAAAAATTATATAAAGATTAGGTTATATTGCTTTTGGTCGAATATGATTCAATTATTATTTGATTGATTCATAATTAGATACTAACCAATAAACCCACACTTAACCTGTCTATCATTGGCAAGGTAGTATTTCTACATAGAAGCCCAAAGGGATTTGCGTTCGATTCCAGCCTGTTACCTTAACTTCAACCTCGTACTTACTCTTCATACCGTGCACATACACTGGATGTGGACCATCGTTTTCAATAAGCCCTAGACAGTCAATACTGACAGTTATAGCATCCAACCAGCACGGAACCTCGCAACCTCTAAAGAATTTAATTGAAGCTCCTACTGGAATACCGATACCTAATCTGTACTCAACTATATTAGGGTAAATCTCGCTGAGAAAGTCTTCAAGATACGCCACATCTCCTCGATTTAACTTCAGATTATTCGTGAATGTAGCGTAATCGCTTGAGGGTATTCCAAAAGATGGTTTTTCAAGCTTTGCTCTACTCTTTATGACTTTGATCCTTCCTGTAATGTGATCAATCTTGAAGTCATCGATTTTTACGAGATGTTCCTCGTTCCCAGTTTCAAAGCATTGGTTCCTACGATAGCAAAGGAACTCTTTCCGAAAGATGTAGTGCGGTTTAGCTTTTACGTATATACAGCCCCAGAGATGATCCCTATCTACCTTTACACTATCCCCAGCCTTGTAATAGTCAGTTTTCGTCCTGTCTAAAACTATAATTCTAACCTTGTTAGGATCAAACTTCGTAGAATCGGAAATCCCGTATCCGAATGCTACACTCAATCTCGGTCCAAATCCATAATAACCCATGTCAATCGAACCACAAACGTCTGCACACCCATTGTTCTTAATAATTAAGACTGGTATATCCGTATATCCAAGGCTGATGTCCTTTACAGTCCTCCACTCGTATCGTAAAGAATTGTAAAAGTCTTTGGGGTGCGAATCTCCCTCTCCAGAAAATATCTCACTCAGGTTGGTTACCTTTGCTTTACTCATCCGTAGTTTTACAGTTTTTGGCTTGTCAAATATATTAAACCAATTCTTCTTTTCCTCTAACGGAATCTCGAAACTCGTTGGTGGGAAAGTCCAAAGTTTACCTTTTTTGTCGAGAATTGCCACATCCACTCCAATAAAAGCAGTTAGTGACCCCCTCTTTTTTGCGAACTCTTTAACCTTTTGGATAGTATTATAGCTTAGAGTTACTGTATTACTTGGAGATAGAAATCCCGCCTTTAGTTCCTCACTCTGTAGATTAACTATCTCTCCATTCTCATCAAAAGTCCAAATATTTACGAAAACCTTTGAATTCGGTAGTAATGTTGTTATCGGTTCGCCAGTACTATCGGTTAGCTCAATGTGTATACTGTTATTCGTCGCATTTACAAAACATATTGTAACTACTGCCGTTAAAACCAGCAATGTTCCAATCAACCACCCAAGTTTCATCTTATCACCTGCGTAATTTCAGCGATGAAAATAGGATGCTTAGAAGAATTGTGGCCTCAAGATATCTTTTATTTAAAAATAGAAAAGGTATAGTAAAAATTATAATATATTGCATATAATTTAGATACTCATTATCTAATGTTATTTTGACTTTTCTAAAATAAATGTTGAGCGACTGAGTTAGTAAGACCGCAATTATTGAATAAATCAACTGCTTACCCAAATTTCCAAGATTAATCCATGAAAGCGTAACGATTAAGATGTATGAAATTACTACAGAAATAAAGATCGCACCAAATACAATTGAGACTAAGTTAATAATAATATATAAATATCTTAATTTTTTATCATTTCTCATATATCACCTCCTTATTATTTTTTCCTTTGTAGACTACTGAAGTACATAAAATTTTTGATCTATCCCCAACTCAAATTATCATATGTATACAAGGATAGCGGTTCCAACCTTCGTTAAGGGTAATCCAGTCTTTGTATCCATATTCGTCTGCAAAAGTCCAAATGTAATGGGATCCGTGCCCTATAAATACTAATCCCTTAGCTCCTGCTTCTATACAAGCCCCTGCTTCTATTCGTAGTTTGAGCTTAACATAATCTGCATCGCTTGAGCTGTTCAGGTAAATGTAAACTTCTTTCACATCGTTGTATTTTACGAGTGTGCTTGGCTCAATGTAGTCGTATGGAGTAAGGAGAGGGGTTCTGTGCGAATAGTAGCCTTTTATAGTAGTATATCTATCCGTTACGATTTTGAGTGCTTTACCATATCCAGTATTGATTATCTCAACCTTCGGATTGCATTCAACTTTATCGAAGCAGTAGACAGTTAGGTTGTTCATCACTTCGTGGATAGTCCCGTCTTTCTTAACAGCTATAGGCACATATAGCGTAATTGATCCATTCACCTTGTGAAGAGTTTTGTTATCTATAGTCTTTACGGGATCTACTACAACCTCGTATTCGGTCACGTTGATCTGAGCTTGACTGAGGTAAATGATGAGGCAAACGAATACAGCTACAACAATAGCAATTATTTTTAGTTTTATCGACATTTGTATCACCTAAATAAATTTAGCTTGGATTTTTCCTGCAGTATTTGTAGCCAACGCTGGGCTTACTAACACTTTCTGGCATCACCAATACCAATAGCACACTCACCAACCATTTAACCCGTTTCATTCCATCACC
>Ga0256842_1000547_pt1 | contig 32989 bp, 33 predicted proteins | sample 4559240metaG_FD_185973 | JGI IMG/M metagenome (GOLD analysis project Ga0256842, IMG submission 185973) | Hydrothermal vent microbial communities from Guaymas Basin, Mexico - 4559-240 | ecosystem: Environmental > Aquatic > Marine > Hydrothermal vents | place: Mexico: Guaymas Basin | collected...
GGAAAAAGTAGGTGTTGATTGGACAAAAAAGTCTGATGACTTAACTCCTGAAGAGGTTAACGCAATAAGAAAAGAGATAGAACAGAACTACAAGGTAGAGGGTGAATTAAAGCGTGAAATAATGGCCAATATTAAAAGGCTCATGGAAATTAATTGTTATAGGGGAATCAGGCATAAAAGGCGTTTACCTGTAAGGGGTCAGAGGACTCATACCAATGCAAGGACAAGAAAAGGTCCTAGAGGATCTGTAATAGGCAAAAAGAAGAAACATTAATTGGAGTGATAGCATATGGCAAAGGCAAGACGTGGAGGAAAAAAGAAAGAGAAAAAGAATGTTCCAATGGGTTATGCCCACATCAAAACCACATTTAATAATACCATAGTTACATTTACTGATTTAAAGGGAAATGTAATTAGTTGGGCTAGTGCTGGAAGTTGTGGCTTTAAAGGCTCGAAAAAGGGTACTCCATATGCTGCTCAGGTGGCTGCCCAGCAGGCAGCAAAAAAGGCCCAAGAACACGGTATGAGAACAGTAGGTGTACTTGTTAAGGGCCCTGGGTCTGGCAGAGAATCAGCACTAAGGGCTATACATAATGAAGGGTTTAATATTACATTTATAAGGGATGTGACTCCAATACCACATAATGGCTGTAGGCCACCCAAAAGAAGAAGAGTGTAAATAAATTTGAAAAGTTAGGAGGAATTAGCCTTGGCTAGATATACTGGACCAAAATGTCGTTTGTGTAGGAGAGAGGGTATAAAGCTCTTTTTAAAAGGTGATAGGTGTTATACAGATAAATGCGCTCTGGAAAGAAGGCCTTATGCACCAGGTCAACATGGGAGGGCAAGGAGAAAGGCAAGTGATTATTTATTACAATTGAGGGAGAAACAAAAAGTTAAGAGATTATATGGAGTAATGGAGAAACAGTTTAGGCGCTATTTTGAAAAAGCAGAGAGACAGCGGGGCGCAACAGGTACCAATCTGCTTAGGTTGTTAGAACTCAGGTTAGATAATGTGGTTTATAGGTTGGGATTTGCAAATTCTAGAAGTCAAGCACGTCAGTTAGTGCGGCACGGACATTTTTTGGTAAATGGGAAAAAGGTAAATATTCCATCATATTTGGTAAAGGTGAACGATGTTATTGAAGTGAATGAAAAAAGCAGGGAAATTCCTGTAATTAAAGAGGCTCAGGAAGTGGTGGATAGGCGTGGCATCCCAGGTTGGCTTGAGTTAGATGCAGCGAATTTTAAAGGAGTGGTAAAAGCACTACCAGAAAGAGATGATATTACATTCCCAATTAGTGAGAACCTAATTGTTGAGTTGTATTCAAAATAATTAAAAAGTATGTGAGGATGTAAAAGGGGAGCCATGATTATTAGAGAGGGAGATAGAATCATCAACACAAGAAATTGGGGTGAGTTAGTTAAGCCAAGGAGAGTGGAAAAAAGTGAGGATTCTAATGATTATTACGCAAAATTTACCGTAGAACCCCTTGAAAGGGGTTTTGGTATTACTCTGGGAAACTCTTTGAGACGTGTGCTTTTGTCCTCACTTCAGGGTGCAGCTATTGTAAGCGTTAAAATCGATGGAGTATATCATGAGTTCACATCAATACCTGGGGTAATGGAAGATGTTACTGAGATAGTGCTTAATTTAAAAAAGGTACGTTTTATCATGACTACTGATCAGCCCCAAATCTTGGAGATAAAGGCCAATAAGGCTGGGGAAATCAAGGCAGGTGATATCGAGGAAAATACTTATATAAAGGTATTAAATCCAGATCAACACATAGCTACACTTACTGAAGATCGTGAGCTGAGGATGGAACTTGAAGTGAGAATGGGGAAGGGTTATGTTCCTTCAGAGCTACAAGATATACCAAATGAGATTGGAAAGATCATTTTAGATGCTAATTTTTCTCCAATAAAAAAGGTTGCTTATACAGTTGAACAGGCAAGGGTGGGGCAATTGACCAATTATGATAAATTGATTTTGGAGATTTGGACAGATGGTTCTGTTAATCCTGAAGATGCCCTTGCTTATGCTGCAAAGATATTGAAAGACCAACTCTCAGTTTTTATAAATTTTGATGAAGTTAATGTAGTTGAACAGAAGGAAGAGAAGAAGGAAGAAGAGTTAAATCCAAATCTCTTTAAGACTATAGAGGAATTGGAATTGCCTGTTCGTGCTAGTAATTGCTTAAAAAAAGCCAATATTCATTATGTTGGTGAACTGGTGCAAAAGACTGAGGCAGATTTACTTAAGGCAAAAAATTTTGGTAAAAAATCTTTAGATGATATACTTAAGGTATTACATGAAATGGGTTTGGATTTGGGAATGAAAATAGACAATTTTCATGAACAACTAGAAAAATGGAAAAAAAAGAGGAAAGAGGATCATGAGGCATAGAGTAAAAGGGAGAAAATTAAATAGGACGTGGGAACACAGAAAGGCCATGTTCAAAAACATGGCAAGATCACTAATAGAACATGAGCGTATTCAGACCACCGTGCCTAAGGCCAAGGAAGTGAGGCGCGTGATTGACAAACTTGTAAAATGGGGACTTGAGAACACAGTACATTCAAGGAGAATGGCATATAGAATCTTAGAAAACAGAACCTTGGTAAAAAAACTCTTTGAGGAGATAGCACCTAGATATAAGGATCGTCCAGGAGGCTATCTGAGATTAGCAAAATTGGCCATGCCGAGAAAAGGCGATGGTGCACAATTGGCAATCATAGAATTTGTGGAGGAAAAGAAAGAGAAAGAAACAGCACAAGAAAATTAGAAATATACAAAAAAAAGGGGTTTATCCCCCTTTTTTTTTGTGACCAAAATTATTATATTTTATAATAATTAAGATAGAAAAAATGGATATAGTGAAATTAAATACCTTTTGTAAAGTATATGAACTCAGGAGTTTTTCTAAAGCTGCAAGTGATCTTTTTATGTCTCAACCAACAGTATCAAGTCATATATCAGCTATAGAGAATGAGCTTCAACAGCGTGTTTTTGATAGAATAGGAAAGAGTATAATTCCTACCCCCACAGGTGATTTGCTTTATGGGTATGCAAAAAAGATTTTAGAGCTGGTGCATAAAGCAAATATTGAGGCACGTCTGTTAAATAATCAGGTGATTGGCAGTATAAAGATAGGTGCTAGTACTATTCCTGGTACATTTATTCTCCCTTCAATTATTAGGAAGTTTTTACAGATTTATTCAGATGTAAAGGTGATATTAGATATAAGTGATTCTCATATTACATATCAAAAGGTGATTAATGGAGATATTGATATTTCTGTTTGTGGAGCCAATTATAATAGTTCAGAGGTTAATAATATAAAAGTGCTTGAGGATAAGCTTGTCTTTGTTGGACATGAGAAATTTTTTAAACACGTAAATAAGTTGGATGATGTTTTGTCACTACCATGGATCATGAGAGAAAGGGGTTCTGGTACTAGAATGGCCATTGAGAGAGAATTGATAAACAAACAAATATCATTGGATCAAATAAATATTGTATGTACTGTTTCAAACACTCAAGGATTGTTAAGCTTAGTAAAAGAGGGTGTGGGTATTACTGTTACATCGATTTTTGCAGCTAAAAAATTGAATGATGATTCTATTGTGATAAAAGAGTTTCCATTTTTCCAATTTAAAAGAAGTTTTTATCTTTCTTACAATAGATTGAGAACCCTTTTCCCAGCTGCTAAGACATTTATTGATTTTGTGTTAAAACATATCAATTTTATTGAATCAATTTAGACAAATAAAATTAGGGGGATAAAACACAATGGATTTATTGAACAAGGTAAAGGCTTCAGGGTGAGCTGCCAAAGTGGGTCCAGGGGCCTTGGACAAGGTACTTAAACAGATCCATATTCAACAAGATGATAGATTAATTATATCCCTAGACAACTTTGAGGATGCAGCTGTTTTAAAAAATCCAGAAGGTATGGAATTAGTCCAAAGTGTAGACTTTTTTACCCCAATTGTGAATGACCCATTCAAATTTGGTGAAATAGCAGTAGCAAATTCCTTATCGGATATTTATGCCATGGGGGGTGAACCGTATAGTGCAATGAACATTGTATGCTTCCCAGCAAAGAAAATGGATCTTAATATATTGGGTGATATCCTAAGCGGAGGTTATGAAAAGTTAAAAGAAGCAGGAGCGGTCTTAGCAGGGGGGCATACAGTTGAAGATGATGAAATAAAATATGGATTGGCTGTTACAGGGATCATCAAAAAAGAAGATGTAGCTCAAAATTCAAAGGCAGGTGCTGGTGATTTATTGATTTTAACTAAGCCCATAGGCACAGGTATTCTTGCTACAGGTGTAAAGGCAAGATGGGAAAATTTTCAGGAACTGGAGCATGAGGTGTATGTTTGGGCATCCAAGTTGAATAAATATGGTGCTGAAGCTATAAGAAGATTTCATATAAAAGGGGCAACAGATATAACAGGCTTTGGTTTAGGGGGTCATTTATTAGAGATGGCAAAGGCATCTAATAAAGAGATAGAAATTTGGAGTGATAAAATACCTATAATGAATAGGGCCTATGAACTGGCTGCAATAGGTTTGGTGCCTGAAGGATCTCACCTCAATAAAAACTTTTGTCAAAAACAAATTGAAATATCTAATACAGTGGATCCTGTTTTAGTTGATATTATATTTGATGCCCAGACCTCTGGTGGGCTTGTGTTGAGTGTGCCAGAGAATATTGCTCAAGATGTAGCTGAGTTTTTAAAAGAAAAGGGAGACATGGCTTGTGTAATAGGAATTGTAAAAGAGAGAAAAACAGAGGTTTTTCTTAAGATTAAATGAAAAAGTAAAAGCACATCCTTATTTATTTGCGTTTTAAGAACTTGTTGTTCCCCCAGTGCTCCTTATTGCTTCAATCACATTGGGAATGGAAGATATCTTTTCTAATGTAGAATATAAGTGATCAGAGCTATCTATCTCAATAGTGAAATATATTGTGGTCTTATCCATGTTGGTGTCAAAATGGCCAGAGATAATATTTATGTCTTCTTCACTAAGGGCACTTGTTATCTTGGCCAACATTCCTTTTTGATTTTTACATGTAATTTTTATGGTTGCTTTGTATGTTTCATTTTCTTCTCCTGCCCAAGATACATCTATTAATCTGTGGGGTTCAAAATTTTTTACATTGGGACAATCAGATGTGTGGATTATTATACCTCTGCCCCTGCTAATATAACCTATAATTGGATCCCCTTTTACTGGTTGGCAACACTTTGCAAACCTTATTAAAGTGTCCTTCATTTCAGATCTTTTTATCACAACACCATGATGATTTTTGAGATCATTTTGTGGATGTTCTTCCTTGTTTTTCTTCTTAAGTACCGCTTTTTTTGCTTTCTGAGGAATAAGCTTATTTAAGACCTGTTTGGGAGTTAACCTGGCGTAACCCACAGCTACTAGAAGCTCATCAACACTTTTATAAGAAAATTCTTCTGCTATCTTTTCTAAAGAACCTTTTTTTAATTCCTGTTGAAAATTTATTCCTAGTTTTCTACCTTCCTTTTCTAAAATCTCTTTTGCAAGGGCAATGGAAGTTGCCCTTTCTTCTGTTTTTATCCAATGTCTTATCCTTGCCTTGGCCTTTGCTGTTTTTACAAACTTTAACCAATCTCTACTTGGCTTATGTTTGGGATTTGTTATTATTTCCACCAAATCACCATTTTTTAGTTTTGTATCTAGAGGAACCAGTTTACCATTAACCTTTGCCCCAACACATGTATTTCCCACCTCAGAATGTATCATGTATGCAAAATCCACAGGGGTTGCACCCTGGGGGAGGCATATAACCTCTCTTTTGGGAGTAAATACATACACCTCATCCTGGAAAAGATCTGTTTTTAAGGAATAGATAAACTCTTTAGGATCTTTTAATTCCTTCTCCCAATCTAAAATTTGTCTTAACCAATAAAATCTTTTTTCATCTTTTGGCTTTATTATGTCTTGGGCTTTGTATTTCCAGTGTGCTGCAACTCCATATTCAGCTACATAGTGCATATTTTTTGTCCTGATCTGAACTTCTATATGCTTACTTTCTGGTCCAATTACTGTGGTATGAAGGCTTTGATACATGTTGGGTTTGGGTGTAGATATATAGTCTTTAAATCTACCAGGTACAGGTGGCCATTTTGAATGTATCACACCAAGTGCTGTATAACAATCCTTTATTGTATCTACAATCACTCTGAACGCTATTATATCATATACCCCTTCTAGGGGTATATTTTGTTTTATCATTTTTTGATAAATACTATATATGTGTTTTCTTCTTCCAGATACCTTTGCCTTTATGTTATTTTCTTCTAATAGTTTTGTTATTTTTTCAATAACAGAACTTATGTAACCTTCATCTAATCTTTTGATTTGTTTAAGTCCTTCTAAGATTCTATTATATACATCAGGTTTAAGATATTTAAGACTTAAGTCATCCAATTCTACTTTTATTTTATACAATCCTAACCTGTGAGCAATTGGGGAATAGATATCTAGGGTCTCCTGAGCGATCAGCCTCCTTTTTATAGGATTTTGGAATTCCAATGTTCTCATATTGTGTAGTCTATCAGCAAGCTTGACTAAAATTACCCTCAGGTCTTTTGACATTGCAAGGATCATCTTTCTAATATTTTCAGCCTGAGCAGTTTGTTTTGATTCAAATGTTACTTGTCCTATTTTAGTAACACCATCTACTATAGAAGCAACCTCTTCACCAAAATTTTCTTCAATATCTTTGAGTGTGACCTTTGTGTCTTCAACAGTATCATGAAGCAAACCACTGCAGATAGTAGCTGCATCCAATTTTAGATCCACTAAAATATTACTTACTTCTAGAGGATGGGATAGATATGGCTCTCCTGAGAGTCTAAATTGTCCAGCATGGGCTGATGCTGCATAAACAAAGGCCTTTTCAATTAAGGCCAAATCAGATTGTGGTAGATATGAACTAGCCTTTTCAAGAATATCCGTTATTCTGATAAATTTTGGAGGAGAACTATTTTTTGACATCTATTTTCCTTATATTAAATGATACAAATTGATTAGTAAAGAAAAAAAAATATTGAAAAATTATTGGATAAATTTTTAAAAAACTGGTTGTCATTTTTAAAAAATATTATATATAATATTATATGATAGTCCTTTGACAAGGACAAAAAAATAGTATAACAATAACAAGCTTTATGAAGTTATATTTAAGTTTATTGAGGTGAGAGGTGGGTATGGAAAATTATTCAGATGAGATTAAGCAGAAGGTTGTTACTGTTACCAAAAATTTTATAGAGGAATCTATCCCTGAATACATAAGGGAACAAGCCGAGTCTATTCTTGATAAGGTAGAGAAGATTGACTTAAAGACAAGACAGGATTTTTGGGATGTTGTTGGAATAGTACAGGGTGAAGATTTTCAAGTATACAATTCAGAGATAGGTATTAATTTAAAAGAGGGGTCAATTAGTTTTTTTTGTAATTGTCCAGATTCCTTTTCTGGGATATGTCCTCATGTAAGTGCAACATTGATATATCTATTAACTACTTTTAAAAATGGCAAAAAAGAGGTGCCAGCCCCAAAAACAGATTGGAAAGATTCTTTTAGAAATTTTTTTGTGATGCCACCAGAGCCAGAGCCTGGTAATAATTATCTCATATTTAGGTTTTATCCAGAACCAAGCAGGTTAATGGTGGCCCTTTTTAGGGCAAGGCAAAATAAGTCTGGCCTATCTAAGGTTCAGAATCCAATAACACTTGAGCAAATAGCAAATAACCCGGAGTGGTGTGAGTTATCTCCTGATTTACCCAAGCTTGCATTACAGATTGGACAATACCTTGATTATTATGGACACAAATTTGAAGTCCCTTCTGGTATGCTCACATGGTTTTTTTATTCAATAAAAGATGAGTATTATCTATTTTGGGAAGATACTGATATACCTGTGAGGGTATTTTCTAAGAGTTTGAGGTTGCAATTGCAGCCAAAGCTTTCTGAAGATGGTCTTAGTTTTGATGTATTGTTGCAGCATGAGGACAAACTTCCTTTTTCAATTACAGGGGATGAAGTGAGGATATATGGTCAAGTGCCATTATGGGTCTTGTGGAAAAAAGGATTTTATCCTGTATATACTACATTGGATCCAGAGTTGATTTTAAAGCTTATCAAGGAACCCCCTATAATTCCACATAATGAGTTATCAGAGTTTTTAGACAGAGTATGGTCTAAGATTCCTTCAACTGAGCTTTATGGACAAGAGGAATTCCTTCAGAGAATGGAACCTATTTTTGTTTCAGCAAAATACAATCCCAAAATATTTTTAGATGAAGAAGGCAGTCTTTTGACCCTTACCATACAAAATGTATATGAGACTGAACATGGGGATGTAGTTATAGGGGAGATAAATCCAACTTTTCAAACAGGGAGTTATCAGTTTGAGGGAAGGTCATTTTTAATAAGAAGGGATCAGAAAGCAGAAGAAGAATTGATTAACAAACTTACTGAGATGGGATTTCAATCTCGTACCAACTCTGTGTGGTTTTTAGAGCCAGAAGGTGCCATTAATTTTCTGTTAGATTATTATCCTGAGTTGGTAAAAAAATATAGGGTTTATGGAGAAAAGAATTTATCCAGATTCAAGGTTCGTCATATTAAACCTAAAATTGTTGCATCTATTGAGACAGAAGATGATAAAGAAGATTGGTTTGATCTAAAACTATCTGTAGAGTACGATAATATTAAAGTCCCCATTGAGAAGATTTGGAAGGCATGGACTCAAGGAAAAAGATATATTCAACTAAAAGATGGATCCTATGCCAGTCTGCCAGATTCATGGCTTAAGAGATTAAAAAATAAACTTCAATCAATGGGGATGGATGGTGAGTCAGCTCCCAAGAAGAGGTTTAAAAAATATGAGGCCCCATTGCTTGATAAATTAGTAGAAGATGTAGAAGAGGTTGAGGCAAATACCTTTTGGAATAAACTCAGGGAAAGGATCCATAATTTTGAACGCATTGAACAGATTGAGCATCCCAAGGGATTAAAAGCGACCTTGCGGCCTTATCAGTTGCAGGGGGTGAGCTTTTTAAACTTTTTGAGAGAATACGGTTTTGGTGGAATCTTGGCTGATGAAATGGGTCTTGGTAAGACATTGCAAACCCTGGCTTTATTACAACATGTAAAGGAAAAAGGTGGTAGTGGTCCTAATTTGATAATTGTTCCTACATCAGTGCTTCCAAATTGGGAAAAGGAGATCGAAAAGTTTGTTCCCCATATGAAGACCTTGATAATTTATGGTGCAAATAGGGAGCCCCTTTTTAAACAAATTCCTGAAAGTGACATAGTACTCACTACGTATGCACTAATTAGAAGAGATTTAGAGCAACTTTTAAAATATGAATATAGTTCTGTAATATTAGATGAGGCCCAAAACATAAAAAATCCAAATACCATAACTGCCAGGTCAGTTAGAAAATTAAAGACCAGGTTTAAGGTATGTCTATCAGGTACTCCTATTGAGAATAATCTATTTGAATTGTGGTCTTTGTTTGAGTTTTTGATGCCTGGATTTTTGGGATCTCAACATGTTTTTCAAAAGAGTGTGGTAAAACCAATAAAAGAAGGGGATAAGGAAGCACTTGAGTATCTAAAGGCCAGGGTAAAACCCTTTATCTTAAGAAGGACCAAGAAAGAGGTTGTAAAAGAATTACCTCCAAAAGTGGAACATATTTATTATGCCGCTCTGACAGACGAACAAAAGGAACTCTATGCTGCACTTGCAACAAGGCTCAAAGAACAAGTTCTCAAAAAAGTGGAAGAAAGAGGACTTGCTCAGTCTCAGATGTCCATTTTAGATGCGCTATTAAAATTGAGGCAGATTTGTTGTCATCCAAGATTGTTAAAACTGGATATGCCAGGTATAAATACCAATATACCTTCTGGAAAATTTGAGGCATTTAAAGATCTAATTACTGGAATTATAGAAGATGGACATAAGGTCTTGGTATTTTCACAGTTTGTCCAGATGTTACATATAATTCGTTCCTGGCTTAAAATGAACAAGATTCCATTTGCATATCTAGATGGTGCAAGTAAGGACAGGTTTGAACAAGTAGAGAGATTTAATAATGATCCAAATATCCCAATATTCTTGATATCTTTAAAGGCAGGGGGGACAGGCCTTAATCTCACAGCAGCTGATTATGTTATCCATTATGATCCATGGTGGAACCCAGCAGTTGAAAGTCAGGCAACTGACAGGACCCATAGAATAGGGCAAACTAAAAAGGTATTTTCTTATAAATTGATTTGTGAAAATACTGTGGAAGAAAAGATACTTAAACTTCAGCAGAAGAAAAAAGGTGTTGCTGAAGCCATTATTCCTGGTCAAGACCAGTGGAGATCTCTAACTAGAGAAGATTTAGAGATGCTATTTGAGATATAACATTGTGTTAAAGGGGGTTGCTATATGCAACCTCCTTTAAAATGGTGGCTCATCAATTCCACTTGCTTCTGAAGGAAATGCTGGACCTAAGTCATCGTCTGAGAATGGATCTTTGGCAGTTTGATGTCCAACTGTCTCTTCAGAGGCCTGGGAATCTAAAAATACAACCCGTTGGGCCCTTATTTCTGTTGTGTATCTATCTTGTCCTTGACTGTCTGTCCATTTTCGTGTTTGTAAAGAACCTTCTACATATATAAGTCTACCTTTTACCAGATAATTGGCCACAGTTTCTGCTTGTTTTCCCCATACAACTATTTTATGCCATTCTGTTTTTTCCTGCCTATTTCCTTCTTTGTCAATATATACATCAGAGGTGGCCAATGGAAAATTGACAACTGGAGTTCCTGAGACAGTATATCTTAGCTCTGGATCTCTACCTAATCTTCCAATTAAGATAACCTTATTTAAAGTTCCTGCCATGTCTATTTATCCTTTTTTTGTTTGATTTTTGATATTTGTTCCTTTTGAATTTTTAAGACAAGTTCATCTAATTTATACTCATTTTTCCTTGACAGGTTTACAAACTCACAAGCAACTATCTCAGGGGTGACTCTCACAATTTTTGCATCTATATCTTTTACCACCACCTTTCCTTTAAAAATCACTGTACATTTTAAAACTTCACCTTTTACAAAAAAATCTTCATCTTTTTGTCTATAAAATGCAGCACCATAAGTATTAAAGTCCTTTGGTCGGAGTTTAAGTTTTTTCCCTTTCAAATTTTCAATTATCAAAAATAAGCTCTCATGAAAGACCCTGACACACCTTCTTTTTCCTATCTTTCCTTTAAAAACCAATGAAATATCTTCTGTTAAATTTAAATCTATCATTGTATTATCTTTTCTAAAATGATTTCTACTCTTCTATTTTTTGCCCTATTTTCTTCAGATATATTGGGTACAATGGGGCAGGTATCAGCAAGGCCAGTTGCAGTTAGTCTGTCATATTCTATGCCCAATGAATTTAGATATCTGAGCACAGATAATGCCCTCATAGTAGACAGTTCCCAATTGTCTTTGAATCTAGAACCTTTTGATACTGGCAAATCATCTGTATGCCCCACTATATTTATCTTTTCATCAGAATGGATCAAAAGGAAGCTTTTGAGTCTTTTTAAGACCTCTTTGCCTTGTTTAGATAGTTCAACTTGTCCTTTTTTGAATAACACATCACCTGGAATATTTATTATAATCTTCCCCTTGTCAAATTTCGCAGAAACTATGCCATCTATCCCTTTTTGTGTGAGATAATAGTTAAAGTCTGAAAATATCCTGCGTTGCTCTTTTATAATTTGGTGTTTTAGATTGACTTCTTGCATAAGAAGTCCAACCTCGTCTTTTAAATTTGCAATAGTGGATGTCATTGTATTTGATACATCGGCTTTTTCACTGCCTGTGAGGGCATTTTTTACTGAACTTAAATAACTATTAAACTTAATAGTATTAATAGAAGAAAATGAATACAAAAGGACAAAAAAAGTTAACAGAAGTAAACTAAGGTCTGTGAACGTGGTTTTCCATGTTCCTTCTGTTTCTTCTGTAACATCGTCCAGTTGGGCACCAAATTTATTATCTTCTTTCATAGTTTCTCTCTTTAGGAGGCACAAAAGAGGAAAGCTTTTCGTAAACAAATCTTGGATTATTATTTTGAAGGATACATTTTGCGCCTTCAAAGATTATTTGAAGATGCAACACCTCTTCAGCGCTTCTACTTTTTAATTTACCAGCAAAAGGAAGAAAGAGTAGATTAGATAACACACTACCATACAATGTTGTGAGCACAGCTACAGCCATTGCTGGACCCAATGAGTTGGGATCATTTAGTGTGGCAAGCATCTGGACAAGTCCTATAAGGGTTCCCACCATCCCAAAGGCAGGGGCATAATTTGCCATTGCTCTAAATACCTCTTGGACCATAAAGTGCCTCTGCTTTAAAGAAGCAATTTCAATGGCCAACGTCTCTTCAATCAGATCATTATCTGCATTATCAGCAATTAGCTGGCACGTCTTTTTTAAGACATTATTGTCAGTCTCAATATTTTCCAGGGCAAGCATTCCCTCTCTTCTTGAAATATCAGCAATCTTTACCATTAAATTTACTACTTCATTTGCTGTTAGTTTTCTAGTGACAAAAATCTGAAAAGCAGCCTTAAAGGCATTAATGATTTCATTTACTCTAAATGCAATACAAGTGGCTGCAAAGGTCCCTCCCACGACAATCATTAACCCTGGAATATTGATAAATACATTGTACTGGCCCCCTATTATAATTGCCCCAATTAACAGGGAAAATCCAACTATGAGACCAAAAAGGGTTGCAATGTCCATCTCTTTCCCTGTATATAAAATCTAGTTTGTTGATACAAAGCCCTTTTAAAGGAAAAGGAGACCATATGTCAAAAGAAATTTTTAATCATCTAGTTGAGGCTAGGGATTATATCAAATCTTTGGCCAAGGATTTTAAACCAGAGATAGGCATTGTCGTTGGCACAGGCCTTGGGAATATTGTGGAGCTGGTCGAGAAAAATATAGAAATCCCTTTTAAAAAAATACCTCATTTTCCAGTATCAACTGTTGAAAGTCATAAAGGTTCTTTAGTTTTAGGTTCATGTTTTGGGAAAAAGGTGGCAATCTTACAGGGTAGGGTTCATTTATATGAAGGATATGAGCCACATGAGGTTTGTTTTGGTGTAAGGGTGTTGGGACTTCTAGGGATAAAGATATTGATTTTAACAAATGCAGCTGGTGCCATTAATCCACATTTTGAAGAAGCAAATATTATGGTTATTACAGACCATATCAATTTTACTGGGAAAAATCCATTAGTTGGTTCAAATATAGATGAGCTAGGAGAAAGGTTTCCTGATATGTCGAGGGTATATGATAAGGACTTAATAAATTTGGCAATTAGATGTGGAGAACTTCTAAATATGAGGCTTGAAAAAGGTGTGTATGTAGGGGTATTGGGTCCTAGTTTAGAGACTCCAGCTGAGACCAGGGCACTAAAAAGGTTGGGAGCGGATGCAGTGGGGATGTCCACAGTAATGGAGGCCATATGTGCTAGACATATGGGGATAAAGGTGTTAGGTCTTTCATGTTTGACTAATAAAAATTTGCCAGACTGTATGCAAGAGACATCTTTTGAATATGTTGTGAACACTGCAAAAAAGACAACTGAAAGATTAAAAAAACTTATAATGGAGATACTCAAGAAAATCTCAAATTAAAGAGGTGATGAGATATGAAGGATTATAAAGAGACTTTGAATCTTCCAAAAACCAGTTTCCCAATGAAGGCCAATCTTCCCAAAAATGAACCCAAGATGCTAAAATTCTGGGAGGAGAAAAAGGTATATGAGAAGATGATTGACTCTTCTGCAGGTGATAAAACTTTTGTTTTACATGATGGACCACCTTATGCCAATGGAAATATACACCTTGGCACAGCAATGAATAAGATATTAAAAGATATAATAATTAAATATCGCAATTTAAAAGGAGAGCGGGCCGAATTTGTGCCAGGATGGGACTGTCATGGACTTCCCATTGAACTTAAGGTAGAACAGGAGTTGAAGATTTCAAAAAAGGAAGTTCCTATCTTGGAGATAAGGCAAAGATGTAGGGAATATGCAAATAAATATATAAATATCCAGCGGCAAGAGTTTAAAAGATTAGGTGTTTTTGGAACATGGGATAAACCCTATATTACAATGGATCCTGTGTATGAGGCAGCCACTGCAATGGAGCTTTGTAATTTCATGAAAAATGGAGGGGTTACAAGAAATAAAAAGCCCATATATTGGTGTCCATCCTGTGAGACTGCGCTTGCTGAAGCAGAAGTGGAATATTATGATAAAAAATCTCCTTCCATATATGTGAGATTTCCATTTAATGATCCAAAATTAAAGGAATTAATACCTGAAATAGGGGATAAGGTTTATATAGTAATATGGACAACAACCCCATGGACCTTGCCAGCAAACACTGGGGTGGCACTTCATCCAGATTTTGACTATGTGGTGGTTAGGGTGAAAGATGAAGAGTATGTGGTTGCAGAGGCGCTTTTGAAAAATTGTGTTGAACTCTTTGGTTGGCAGGATTACAAGGTAATTTATAAGGCAAAAGGAAGAGGATTTGAAAATTTAAATGCCCGTCATCCATTTTATGACAGGGAATCAAAGATAGTTTTAGCGGATTATGTGACTTTGGAAACAGGAACTGGTTGCGTTCACACAGCCCCAGGTCATGGTCCTGAGGATTATGAAACTGGTTTAAGATATAATCTTGATATCTTGTCTCCAGTTGATGATAAGGGTGTTTTTACTGATGATGTTGAATTTTTTAAGGGGCTAAATGTATTTGATGCAAATCCAAAGGTGATTGAAAAATTAGAAGAGGTTGGGAATCTCTTATACAAAGACTCTGTGGTGCATTCTTATCCCCATTGTTGGAGATGTAGAAAGCCTGTGATATTTAGGGCAACTCTTCAATGGTTCATCTCTATGGAGAAAAATGACTTAAGAAAGAGAACCCTTGAAATTATAGAAAAGGATGTAAAATGGATACCTTCATGGGGGAAACAGAGAATTTATAATATGGTTGCCTCAAGGCCAGATTGGTGTATCTCAAGACAGAGATCATGGGGAGTACCAATTATTGCCTTGATTTGCGAAAAGTGTGGCGAGGCCTTTTTTGATCCAGCATGGGTTGAAGGTATTGTGAAAAAGTTTGAAACCCATGAAAGGGGAGCAGATTATTGGTTTGAGGCTGATATTGAAGAGATAAAGCCAAAAGGGCTTAAGTGTAAAAAATGCGGATCCTATGAATTTAGAAAAGAGACAGATATATTAGATGTATGGTTTGACTCAGGCACAAGCTTTGCAGCAGTGCTTGAGAAGAGAAAAGAACTCTCCTATCCAGCAGATCTCTATCTTGAAGGGTCAGATCAACACAGGGGATGGTTTCACAGTTCTTTACTTGCCAGTGTAGGGACAAGGGGGAAAGCACCATATAGAGCAGTACTCACCCACGGATATGTGGTTGATGGTGAAGGTAGAAAGATGTCTAAGTCTTTAGGGAATGTAATTCGTCCGCAGGAGATTATTGATAAATATGGAGCTGAGATCTTAAGGATGTGGACATCTTATGAGGATTATAAAGATGATATAAGGATATCTGAAAACATTATATCTCAACTAGTAGATTCTTACAGAAAGATAAGAAATACTTGTAGGTTTATTCTCGGCAACCTAAATGGATTTGATCCAAAAAATGATCTCATCCCATTTGATAAAATGTTGTCGTTTGATAGATATGGAGTGTCTCTGATATTGGACAGACATAAATATATCTTGGATGCATATGAAGGATATGATTTTCATAAGGTATATTATGCACTGCACAATATGTGTGTTGTGGATCTAAGTTCTTTTTATTTGGATATAATAAAGGAAAGACTCTATGTATCCCATCCTAAGTCAAAACAAAGGCGTTCTGCTCAAAGTGCCATTTATTATATCCTCCAAATACTTCTGCTGGATATGGCTCCTATCTTGAGTTTTACTGCTGAAGAGATCTATCAGAACTTGCCAGATACCTTTGAAAAATCTACAGAAAGTGTATTTGAATTAAAGTTTACCAATTTTGACTGGACACTTAATGAGGATGAAAAAGAGCTCTGGGATTTGGTTAAAAAGATAAGATCAGAGGTAACAAAGGCAATTGAATTAAAAAGACAGACAAAAGAAGTGGGACATTCATTGGATTGTGATGTATATATGTATTTATCTGATGATTTATATGAAAAATTAGACCCGATTAAAGAGTTTTTGAGGGAGGTATTTATAGTATCAAGTGTAAAACTTTTTAAAATAGATGAATTAAAAGACATAGATGTATATAAGTCTGAAGAAATGGAAGGTGTATCTATTTGTGTGGAAAAGGCAAAGGGTGAAAAGTGCCCAAGATGTTGGGTGTATTCCACAGAGATTGGTAAATATGAAAAGTATAGTGATGTGTGTCCAAGGTGTGCAAAGGTCTTAGAAGAACTTCAACGTTAAATTCTCCGGTTTTTTTTGGCTATTTTGTTGCCTTTTTTGTTGTATTTTTGGACCAGGTTACAAAATATTTAATAAAAAAGAGTATTTCATTATATCATAGTGTAATAATAATTCCTGGTTTTTTAAACCTGGTCCACATAAAAAATAGGGGGATTGCTTTTGGTATATTCAATTCGCAGGCTGGCACATCATCTATTGGGTTAATTATTATTTCTATAGTAGCAGTGATATTCATAGGATATTTGATTTTTAGTGAAAAAAAGAGGGGTAGATTTTATTGTATCTCTTTAGGGATGATATTGGGCGGGGCAATAGGGAATTTGATTGATAGGATTATTTTTGGGGAGGTTACAGATTTTATTGATGTATATATAAAAGAGTATCATTGGCCTGCATTTAATTTTGCAGACATGGCGATATCTGTTGGTGGGATATTTATTTTGTTGTTTATAATCAAAGGGAAATCACATGCATCCAATTCTGATTCGAATAGGTAATATTACTATATATACCTATGGTTTTTTTATTGCTTCTGCTTTTTTACTTGGTCTGGTATGGGCCATTCATGAAGCAAAAAAACAAGACCTGGACCCACAACTGGTATCAGATCTTGGTTTTTATCTTATAATTTCAGGTATAATAGGTGCCAGACTCTTATATGTACTATATAATTTAGGCTATTTTTTAAACCATCCTCTTGAGGTATTTATGGTATGGAAAGGGGGGCTTGTTTTTGCTGGCGGGGCAATTTTGGGAGTTATTACTGGAATTTTTTATTTAAAATCAAAAAAACAAGATCCTTGGATATGGTTGGACATATTTGCCCCTGCCCTGGCTTTGGGACAATTTATGGGTCGTATTGGCTGTTTTATGGCAGGTTGTTGTTATGGTAAAGTGTGTAATTTGCCATGGGCAGTAACATTCAAGAACCCTAATTCCTTGGCCCCATTAAATGTCCCATTACATCCCACCCAATTGTATCATTCATTTGCTGGACTTGTTACATTTTTTATTTTAATTTTTTCTAAGTCAAAGGTTAAAGCAAAAGGCTCGTTGTTTGGTATTTTTCTCATATGTTATGGACTTTTCAGATCTGTAATTGAATATTTTAGAGGTGATTATAGGCCATCTTTAGGTGCTCTTTCCTATACTCAGATCATGGGAATAGGGGCTATGTTAATAGGTTTTGTAATTGTGATTTTGAGGGAGAGGAAAAGATGATTGTAAGTGAGCAGATGGTATTAAATATATTGATCTGGTTAATAATATTGGCTATTCCTATTATTCCAAATCTCTGGTCCATATGGCATATCTTTAAAAATGATTTTCCAACCCCTCAGGATAAGATGATGTGGGTATTGATTGCAACCTTTCTTCCTGTAATAGGCGGAATACTATATATTTTTTGGGGAAGAAGAAAAATAATAAAATATACGGATTAGATTATGATGAGATATTTATGCCTATTTATCTTAATCTTTTCTCTGGTTGGATGTGCCACAAATAAGGATTTGGAAGTATTAAGACAACAGATACATAAGCTGTATCAGATTCAAGCAGAGGATAAAAAGGAGTTTTCTGATCAGTTACAAAAGTTAAAACAGGATGTGGATGAGAAATTGACTTCTTCAAGTTTTAAGGTACGGGCTGGACAAGCAGATATTGCCACAAGGGTGGAAAGTTTAAGGATCAAGGTTGCCAAGTTGGAGGGAGATACTGATTTTTTTATAAATGAGCTTGATAGGCAGAAAAATTCTACTGCTACAATTAAACAAGAACTAATAGCCCTTAAAAATGAAATCAATAAGATAAAAGAAGATGTCTTGATTCTGAAAAAGGTACTTGGAATCTCTGAAAAGGGAAAAAAGAAAAAATTAAAAAACAAAAAGGGCACTGGATCACCATTAAAACATGACAAAACCAAAAAACAAGAGTATAAAGAAATAGAGAAAGGACAGAACATAGAAGTTTCTCCACGAAGTTTATATGAACAAGGACTTAAGAATTTTAACCAAAAAAAATACTATACAGCAGCCCATCTATTTTCTCTATTTATAGAAAGATATCCAAAACATAGATTAATATCCAATGCTTATTTTTGGAGAGGGGAGTGTTATTTTAATCTAAAACAATATGCAAAGGCTATATTGAACTATCAAAAAGTGTTAGATAACTACAAAACATCTAATAAATATCCAGCGTGTCTATTAAAAGAAGGCATGGCATTTTACAGGCTTGGAAAGACAAAAGCAGGAAAGATTTTATTAGAAAATCTCATAAAAGATTTTCCTAATTCTAAAGAGGCCCAGTATGCTAGAAAATTTTTAAAAAATAGGTAGGGGCTCTTATTCATGGGACAAGATAGAAGACAATATTTACGAGTAAGGACAAATCTTAGGGCCTTGGTGAAAAAGGTATCCAAGGATACAAAGACCCCATCCATTCGAATAAGTTCCAATGAATTATTTAGGAGTGATTTTGATTACAAAGATATGGGGATTCCTGAAGGATTATGCCTATTCCTTCAATATCTGGATAGAAAAATAGATCAGATTCTAAGTTTAATTGGCAATGCTTTAATTGAAAAGGGATTTGAGTTTTCCACTGATATTGTTGAGCTGGGAGGAGGTGGACTTAAGTGTATAATTGATAAACACAGTTTCCAATCAGGAGATAAAGTTGAGCTTGTTTTGTATTTGTCTCATATCCCTTTATATTTAATCTCTGTTTTGGGAAAGATTGTAAGGATTGAGAAACATATGGGTAAAGATCTTGCTGTAATAGAATTTGAATATGTAAAGGAGAGGGATCAAGATGCAATAGTTAGGTTTATTTTTCAGGAACAAAGGGATCAAATCAGGGCAAAAAAGGAACAAAATTTAATAGATGAGGAGAGTTAGGATGGCAGCAAAAAAGAAAATTGTTGTTAAAGGTACAGAGGATGTTTTGCGAATCTTATGCGATTCAATTGCAAATACTTTATCCACAGTGACCAGTTCTCAAGTTACCTATCCTAAAACTTTTATCAGAACCAACAAAACCTGTCTTAGGCCTGATATTGGATGTTTTGTTCTTTTTGAAGGTGGATTTACGGGTCTTGTTGCAATGAATTTTAAGGCTAATACTGCTTTAGAGATTTATAAAAAATTCAATGTGAATATGGGCATCCCTGAAAGTGAACTTACTAATAACCATACATCCCCAGAGGTTGCTGATACAATAGGAGAACTTTTAAATCAATGTATTGGTCAGTTTCAGATTAACTTAAGAAAGGAATTGGGTCTATCAGTAACTCAAAATCAGCCCAGGATGGTTACCCTGACTCAGTCCATGAGAATTTCTTTAGAAACAGAGATAGATAAACCACAATTTATGAGGGTTGAGTTTAGAACCCAAGGGAATAACTTATTTTATTTAGAGACCACATTTGAAAAAGTGGAATTTGTAATGGAAAGAACACCAAAACCTAAACAAACAGATTGTGTAGATGTGGATGAACTCTTGGAAAATAAAAATAAATTACAATGTGATAAAAAGACAGAAGAAAATATTGCAGATGAGGATTTTATGAAAAAATTAGGCTTATAAAACAAGGAAGGGTGATTTATGGAGGCGAAAACCATTTGTTTTTGTTTTGGTTACACTGATAAAGACATAATAGAAGATGTTAGAAAGCATCATGGTAAATCTTCCATATTGGAAAAGATTAAGGTAGAAAAAGCAAGAGGAAAATGTAGGTGTGCTGAGCTAAATCCTAAAGGCAGGTGATGTTTAGGGGATGTCCACCAGGTGGTGGAAAGTATTGGAAAAAGTTTTTATAAAAAATAGTGAAATAAGTCCATTTGTGGGGGAAATAAATGGAACAAGGAGTATAAATTAATGGGCATGTTTGAGATATTTCTTATACTTTCTGTGATAGCTGGTTTTTTAATGGCATTTAATTTAGGTGCAAATGATGTTGCCAATGCCATGGCATCAGCTGTTGGTGCCCGGGCAATAACTGTTAAACAGGCAATATATATAGCAGGCATCTTGAATTTTATAGGAGCTGTTTTTTTTGGGGCCCATGTAACAGCTACTATTAGTAAAGGAATTATTAATCCTCAATATATCAGTGATCCAAGGCTTATAATGATTGGAATGTTTGCGTCTCTTTTGTCTGCAGCATTATGGGTTTTTATTGCAACTGTAACTGCCCTTCCAGTATCATCTACTCATTCCATAATTGGCAGTATCTTAGGTTTTGGATTAGTTGCAGGTGGACCTCATGTGGTAAATTGGAAGGTTCTGGGGAATGTTGTATTATCATGGATAATATCACCTTTTTTTGCTGCTACTATTTCGTTTATAGTTTTTACATTGATTAGACGAAATATACTTATGAGAAAGGATTTTGATAAACAGGCCATATTTTGGGTTCCAATATGGATAGTGATAACGTGTGCATTGGTGATGTTATCTTTTTTTTATAAAACACCGTTTGGCAAGAAGTTAGGACTTCCTTTTTGTGTGAGCATCTCAATGGTTATAATAATCGGTGGAATCATATATTTTCTTAGTAGAATCTGGGTAAAAAGATTTATAAAAAAATTTGAGGAAGGAGCACAAGCAGTAGAAGAAACATTCAGAAAAATACAAATAGGAACTTCATGTTATGTTGCAATGTCTCAGGGTGCAAATGATGTTGCCAATGCAATTGGGCCTGTTGTAGCTGTTTATTCAATTGCAAAGTATCATGCTCTACCGCCAAAAGTTGAAATACCTATATTTTTTCTCGCACTTGGTGGTCTGGGTATTGCCACAGGTATTATGCTATTTGGGAAAAATGTTATAGCAACTGTTGGCGAAAAGATTACAACACTCACCAATACCCGTGGATTTTCTGTAGATTTTGGTGCTGCTACTACAGTGCTTGTGGCATCTAATTTGGGTATGCCAGTATCAACAACCCATTCTGCTGTTGGCGGGGTTGTGGGAGTTGGGATTGCCAGGGGATTTAGTGCTGTGGATTTTGGAGTATTGATAAAGATTGTAATCTACTGGGTATTAACTGTTCCCATAGCTGCATTTACCAGTATTTTTATATTTCAACTTATGAGATGGACATTGTTATAAAAAATTTGGTTGAAAAAAATTCAATTTGAGATATAATTTTATTTTTACTGCGATGAACAAAAATTTATACTAACAAAGTAGAAGGAGATATAGAATTATGTTAAAAAAGTTGCCTTTTTTTGGTTTGATTACCCCTCGCTCACCTATGGAAGGTCTTGTGGAACATTATGATAAGATCATGGAAGGTATTGTGTTGATAAGAGAGGCATTGGAATGTTACATTTCTGGATCAGGGGTGTGCAGGGAGTTTAAAGAAATCACTGCTGAGGTGGATGCAATAGAAGATCATGCTGACAAGATTAAAAGAAATATAAGGAATCATTTACCTAGACGTCTTTTTATGCCAGTGGATAAAACACTTTTTTTAAATTATACAAGGAGTCAGGATAATATCTTGGATTATGCCCAAGAGGCCCTTCACTGGTTGGGCATGAGAAGGGTTATGATTCAAGAAGAAAAACAAAGGCCGTTTGTGGATCTAGTGGAGGAGGTAATCTATACAGTGGAGCTACTTGGTCCAGCACTTCATGCCACAATAGGTCTTGTACATGGTGATCATATAGATAGATTGGGTTGTAAAGAAAAATACAGAAGGATAAGAACGGAAAGACAAAAAATTTGGAAAATGCAAAGACAACTGGTGGCAGAAATATATAATTCAGATATGGATTTTAAAGATATATATCAACTTATCCATTTTGTGGGATGCTTAAATGATACTGTGAAAAATTGTGAAGTATGTGCTGACACATTAAGGGCAATGATAGCAAGATAAAGTTATGAAGATTTGTACAGAAATAGATGCCATTGAACTTTTAAAAAAATATGCCCCAACAGAAGAAGCATTTAGAAAGGTTTTTACGCACTCTCAAAATGTTAGGAACATTGCCCTATCGTTAACAAAACATTTAGAAGATATAGACAAACATATATTGAGTATTGGGGCATTATTGCATGACATTGGGAGATTTAAATATCCTCCTGGTACCAAAGATGCTATACTTCATGGGGTAGAGGGTGGTAAGATTTTAAGGGAACTGGGATATGAGATTTACGCAAGGATATGCGAGAGGCATATTGGAGTGGGTATAACCAAAGAGGATATCTTGGCTCAAGGTCTACCTCTACCTTTAAAGGACTATGTGCCTGAGACAAAAGAAGAGATAATCATTGCCTATGCGGATAATCTCGATTCTCCTGGGATTAAAGATGAGCGGGATGTGGAAGAGAGATTTGCAAGAGAGATTGGTGAATCTTATAGAGAAAGGGTAAGGCAATTTCATAAAAAGGTACATTCTATTTTGAAAGATCGAGTTGTTTAAAGGACTGGCTAAAAAAGGCGCACTCTTTGGTGCGTCTTTTTTATTATAAATTTACCATACAGGTGTTAGTTGCTCTTTATTTTCACTGGTATCCTTTTCAAAGAATTTTCTGAACAAATCAAAAAATTTCCCAGGTCTTCCGTCTCCAACTTTTATCTCTTCAAATTCAGTTATAGCCAACACATCAATGGTTGTTGAAAACACTAATATCTCTTTTGCTTTTAAAAGATCTGATATATAAAGGTCTTGCTGTTTTGCATCTTTTAATATTTTAGATTTTACTAATTCTTTGGCAAATTCCATGGCACGCAAGACTGTTGTGCCCTTTAAGATTTGATCAAAAGGAGGTATAAGAAATTCGTCTTTTCTGGTTATTATTCCAAAATTTTCAGTTGCCCCTTCTCCTATTTTCCCTCCTTCCATGACATTTACAACATAATCACACCCTTGCCTCTCACACTCACTTTTCATCAGTACATTGGGCAAATAATTACATGACTTTACTGTAGCAAAAAAGGCTCCTTTAAGGGGGATTTTGCTGAGTTTTAGGGAGCAACCTTGCTCTATTTTTCTTTGTTCAACTGGATGGTGTTTTGTGACCACAATATATAATTGGGAACCTATTGTTTTTCCTGGTTTAGGTGAAAAATCTCCAGGACCCCTTGATATATAGAGTCTAATAACACAATCTTTTTCCCCACCAGCCTTTATTGTGGCAATAATTATGTCTCTGATCTCTTTTATAGGATAAGGAGGAGTTAATCTTATTTTTGCCAGGGAGTTTTCAAGCCTTTTTAGATGTTGATCAAGTTGATATATATTTCCATTTACACATTTAAATGCTTCAAAGACACCATCTCCTCTGTGTACTAAATGATCATCAATGGGTACAAGCATAAGTCTAGGGTCTGTTATTATGCCTCCATACCATGAAGAAAACATGCTTAAATAATCATTTAGGTAAGAAAAATTTTTATTTTCTAAAATAGATACCGCTTCTTTAAAATTAAATTTAGAGATGTTCATTTAAATACCTCATTTTTGCCATGTATATTAATTAATTCTAAATTTTCAATAAACAGATAAACTAAGTGGGTGAAACTGTTTTCCCTTTTGCCTTTTTAGTTCTGATATTACATCTTCTTCAGGCCATGGATCTTTGTAACATCTAGCAGAACTTAGGGCATCATATACATCTGCAAGGGCAGCTATTCTTCCCCAAATAGAAATCTCTTCCTTTTTTCCTTTAGGGGACCCTGCGCCATCCCATCTTTCGTGGTGTTCAAGAGCTATCAAACCAGCTATTTCTTCTGTCTCTGACTTTGGGTTTTCAAAGAGTTTTACCCCTACATATGTGGTTTTTATGTGCTCAAATTCTTTATATGTTAATTTGTCTGTCTGTCTTTTTTTAATATTAAATCAGATTTGGAGATCATACTAAGGCAGCATCCTACAAACTCACTATTCATTATAACTACCTTTATTTTTCATAATATTTTCTGCTAGTTGTTTTTGTCTTTCAAATTCACCAAAGAGTTTACCTTTTGCTAATGCCTTGTTTATAAAAGGATAATATTTTGATATATCAGAAGTTTTCCTATCCGCAAAAGGTGTTCCAGGTAGCGGGATAAATGTATGAGCATGTATCTTTGCCCCTTTTTTTATCAATTCCTTCATCACCTTTATACTTTCTTCTATATCCTTTTGTTCTTCTCCTGGCAATCCAAAAATAAAATCTACTTTTGGTATTATATTAAATTTTTTACATATGTCCACAGCTTTTATTACATGATCCACTGAATGTCCTCTTCTGCATTTTTCTAATATCCTTTCACTTCCTGACTGACAACCAATAACCAGATTGTCGTTGTTGGCGTATCTTTTTATAAGAGCAACTGTGTCTTCTGTCACATGCTCTGGCCTTACTTCTGATGGAAAACTACCAAAAAAGATCCTTCCATTGTTTTTTATGACCTTTCTTATCTCTTTTAAAAGTTGTTCTAATTTTGATAAATTTAGTTCCTTTCCATCAATGGAACCATAGGAAAATGCATTTGGTGTAATAAACCTGATATCCGTCATCCCCCTTTTAAAAAGGGTTTGTACAAGAGATATGATATTTTCAATTGATCTGTGTCTTACATTTTTCCCAAAAATATAGCTAGTTTCACAAAAAAAGCATCCAAAGGGACAACCCCTTGTTATTTCTATGGGTCCAAATCTTTTAAAAGTAGGGCTAAAGGGATTATATTCATCCAAATTGATCCATTTGTCTTTTTTTGTGGCGATTAATTTTGTGCCCTGATAAAAAAATATTGAGGGAATTTCATCAAGGGCCGTGTTATCTAAGGCCCAATCAATAATCTTTAAGATGATCTGTTCTCCTTCACCCTTAACAACAATGTGAAAGCCCATCTTTAAAGTGGCTCTTGGATCTCCACTTGGATGTGGCCCCCCTGCAATCAAAATGGTTTTTGGATAGTTAGATCTGATGTTTTTAACAAGGTTTGCGATCTCCTGCACCTCTGATGTGAAAAAAGAGATACATACTATGATCTTTTTATACCTTGAATATGCTTTGGAGATAGAAGTTAAGAGGTCTTGTGTAAGTTCTATTTTTATTTTATCTAAATAATTTTTGCTTTCAATTGCCCCAAGTAAAGAATTTATGGAATATTTGTGGGATTTTTTGTCTAAAAAAAGTAATATAGGTTTTTCCATAAGACCATTGATAGTATAAAGAAATATCCATTGAAAAGCGAGATCTAATGGTATAGAAACTGAGTTGTGATAACAAGAGAAAAATTGGGGGAATTTTATGATTGGGATAAAAGAATTTTTGAGGAGTGAGGTTGCACCAGCCCTTGGCTGTACAGAGCCTGTTTGTGTTGCCTTGGCATGTGCCTATGCAGGTTCAATCCTTCCACATAAAAACATAGAAAAGATAGAATTGATACTCTCGCCGGGTATCTTTAAAAATGGGATGGGAGTATTTTTACCTGGTACAGATCTCACTGGGATACATTATGCTGCTGCAATAGGGGCAATGTTTGGAGATCCAAAAAAGGATCTAGAAGTATTTTCAAATATAAGTTCAGACCATATTGATACAGTGAAGAAATTTATTGCAAAACAGCGTGTTCAGATAGATATAGATTTTTCGAAAAAAGGGATATTTGTCTGTGCAAAAATTTTTAGTAATAAAGATGTTTCAGAGGCCATTATAAAAGATTATCATAATAATTTGGTTTCATTGAAACTAAATGGTGAAAATATAGCTTTTGAAAAGAAAAATAATAATAAAGAAATGAAGAAAAAAATTGATGTAGATGAGATCACAAGATGGATGAAAAAAACACCATGCGAAGATTTGATAGATCTGATCTATGAGTTAGATGATGAGGACTTTGAGTTTTTAAAAAAAGGTGTTTTAATGAATCTTCAGCTTATGGAAAAAGGGCAAAAAGAAGTCCTTGGTTATGGTATTTATGCATGTTTTGAGGATCTTGAAAAAGAACAAATAGGGACTTCAATTCTAGAAGAAGTTCAAAAAAATGTATGTGCTGCAATAGATGCAAGGATGGCAGGCGCAGCTTATCCAGCTATGAGTTCTGCTGGAAGTGGGAATAATGGATTGGTGGCAACTCTACCCATATGGACTGTGCACAATATATTAAAAACGCCAGAAGAGGAGTTTTTAAGGGCAATAGCCCTCAGTCATTTATTTACATCAAAACTAAAATCTCACATGGGCAGGATAACCCCAATCTGCAGTTGTGGTTTATCTGCTGGTGGAGGAGCCACAGCAGGGATAACTTATCTATATACCAAAGATAAAGATGTGATCTTAAATGCAGTTGAGATGCTTGTTGTGAATATGTTTGGAATCCTATGTGATGGGGCAAAGCCAGGTTGCTCCATTAAATTATTAATAGCCACCCATGCTGCTATGCAATGTGTTTACTTAAGTCTTAAGGGTAAGAAATTGTTTATAAATGAAGGAATATGCGGAAAAGATATTGATGATACATTAAAGAATCTGGAATTTTTGTGTTCTAATTCATACACTGATACAGATAGGTTGGTTATAACTATAATGAAAAACAAAGGATTAAAATAAAAAGGGGGAGGAGTCCCCCTGATTTATTTATCTTATCCTTTCATATTTTCTATTGTAGTATTTAATTGCTCAATAAGTTCTGCGAGATGGTTACTTAATGTAGCTGTCCTTTCCATGATTTCCTTTGTTGCCTGAGAAATATTGTTTACTTCTTCGGTGGATCTTGTGATCTGTTCAGATGCTGCTGATTGTTCTTCTGCAGCAGTGGCAATGGACCTTATCTGATCCATTGAAGTATTGGACATCTTGACCATCTCCTGCAAAAGAGTTCCAGTTTCCTCAACAAGAGACATATTTTTTACAATTGCCTCAGCTACATGTTTGGTGTGATTCATGTTGTTTTTTGCACTTTGTTGTATTGCGTGAATATATTGTTCCACATCCTTTGTTGCACTCATGGTCTTTTCTGCCAGTTTTCTCACCTCATCAGCAACAACAGCAAATCCCCTTCCAGCATCACCTGCCCTAGCAGCCTCAATCGCAGCATTTAAGGCCAAAAGGTTAGTTTGATCTGCTATATCTGATATGGTATTGATTATCTCGCCAATACCTTCTGCCTGTTTTTCCATCTCTTCCATATCTTTTTGTAGATCTAATGCCCGCTCTTGAACCTTTCTTAAATTTTCTATTGCTGTGGTTAAGGCATCAGCTCCTTCCATTGCCTTTTTACTGGTATTTTCTGCTGCCTCTGCTGCATTGGCAGCATTTTTTGATACCTCCAAAACTGTGGAATTCATCTGTTCCATTGCAGTGGCAACTTCATCTGTTCTAGACCTTAAATTATCCATGGATTCATTCACTTCTCCAATCACGGATAAAAGGTCATTGTTGACGTGTAAGAGGTTGTTAGATAGTTCAGATGTCTCTTCAATGGCTTTTTTCAATGTCTCTGCTTGTTTAAGAACCTTTTCTTGTTCTTCTTTTAATTCTGACAAGTCTGAAAATATAGCAAATGAACCTATGAGATTGCCCTGTAAATCATAAAATGGAGCTGCATTGATTTCAGTAAAGAGCTTTCGTCCTTTTCTTCCTGTGACTTCAACTCTAACTCCTACTATCTTTCTCTGTTCTTTATATGCCCTACCAGTTACAGTTTCACGGTTTGGATCTCCATAGAAAAACTCAGCAACAGTCATACCTATATAATCTTCTGGTTTTCCATCTTGTTCAACAAAGTCTATAATTTCTTGATTTACATAGAGTATTCTAGTATCTTTATCAGCTATTATTAAACATATTGGCATATGCTCAAGCACTAATGCACGCCATAGGTATTTATTATATATGGTATCTAAAAAGTTATTTATAGCTTGTGCAATTGACACAACTAAAGGATCTTTAATCTTAGATGTATTTAAGTTAAACGACATTGTGGTCATTAAACTTTGGACCTCATCTAAGAGTGCTTGGAGAGATGAGTTTTGTTTAGAGACATTAACTAATAACAAGATGAATGTTATAAGGAAGAGAGCTGATTCTAGAATAATGTTTTTATAAAAGAGCCTAGATAGCAAAAATAATGCAAAACCTACTAAAAAGATAACAATAAAATAGGTGATTGTGGATTTGGAACTTTGTGATTTCATATTACTTCCTCCTTTTTTAGGAAAATTGTATTGACTCTATATTTACACAATAATAAAAACCTAGTCAATAATATATCATTACAAAATCTTGTTGGCAACATAAAATACCTGGCCTAAAGAGAGGTTCTCATCATTTGGATGCATGCGTATATTGGTAATAGGTATAAGCCCAGCCTGCTTTAGCTGAAAGACCCCCTTATACATTAATGTCTTGTTCTGAAATATCTCTCCACTTAAGGCTATGTTTTTTTGCCTTGTGTCCTTGGAAAGTTTTAATGCAATGGAGATTAAGGAATGAATTAACCCATTGTGAAATTTTCTACGAACAACTATTTCAACTCCATTTGAATCATTTAGTACATAACCATTTAAATTATATTTATAACCATTAAAACTATATTTATGAGCTGTCTTATATACAAATGGTCTAAAACCAACACCCTGCACCCTACCTTTGATAACTATCTTTTTTGTTGTTAAATTTCTATTTTTCATTATTGATCTTTAATTGGTCTTTTTAAAGTGCCCCTAAAATCCGATATTTTATTTATATTTAATCTTTTTGCAATATCTTCTAATTTATTAACTATTTCAAAGGACACTTTTGGATTTGTAAAATTAGCTGACCCAATCTGTACTGCATGTGCCCCAACCAAGATAAATTCAAATACATCTTCTACATTGCTAATTCCCCCCATACCAATAACTGGGATATCTATACTTTGAGCCACATCAAAAACCATTTTAAGTGCTATGGGTTTTATTGCAGGTCCAGAAAGTCCACCAATTACATTAGTTAGTTTTGGTGTCCTTGAATAGATGTCCACTGCCATGGCAGGAATGGTATTTATAAGGGAGACTGCGTCTGCCCCTGCCTTTTCCACTGTTTTTGCAATGTGTGTTATATCTTGAACACTAGGGCTTAATTTTATAATAACAGTTTTGTCTTTGGCGTTTTTCTTTACAGCTTCACATACTTTTGCAGCAGCTTTTGCATCTTGTCCAAATAAGATTCCTCCTTTTTTTACATTTGGACATGAAATATTTACTTCTAGCCCAGCGATTTCCTCTCTACTAGCAACTATCTTGGTCAATTCTTCAAATTCTGATATATCTTCTCCATATAAATTTGCAATTATTGCAGTATCTCTCCATGGAAGATAGGGTAGCTTTTCCCTTATAAATCTTTCAACACCAATGTTTTCAAGCCCTATTGCATTTAACATCCCACAAGGAGTCTCACATATCCTTACACCAGGATTGCCTGTTCTAGGTTTTAAAGAAAGCCCTTTAACAATTATCCCACCTAATGTCTTTAGATCTCCAAAAGGTGAATATTCTATTCCATAACCAAAGGTGCCTGAAGCAGTTAAAATGGGATTTTTTAAAAAAAGATTTCCAATCTTAACTGACAGGTCCATGATAATTCCTTATAAATTTTGTTGATTTTATGGCATGATTAAAGGTTGTTGTTTAAACAAAATAGAAAGATCTTCGCACAAAAATACTGGTCCATCCATACAGACCTTAAAATTTTCTCCATGTGGGGAGGGAATTACACAACTAAGGCAAGCGCCTATTCCGCAAGCCATGGGCCTTTCTAGAGAGAATTGAACATGGGTCCTTTTGGTATAGCATTCACTAAAAATCATCTTTAAAAATGGAAGTGGTCCGCACGCAAGTATCTGGCCATCTGAAGAATAACCTTCAATTTTTACCTTTATTGCTCTTTTCAATTTCTCTAGATCTTTTTCATTCTTATCCTCAATAGTCCAGATAAGGATCTGTTTGGGAAATTCTGATATGGGATAACATGAAAGGGGCATCCTGTGACCAAATATGACTTCAATCTTTTCTGGATTGGGATGATTTTTTATAAATCCCACAAATGGAGCAATTCCCATTCCTCCAGCAATGATTAAGATGGGAAGATTGAGATTGATCTTAAAACCTTTTCCAAGGGGGCCCCAGACCTTTACCTTATTTTTTGGTTTTAGGTGTGACAGAAGATAGGTGCCTCTTCCCACTACCTGAAAAAAAATCTCTAATTTTTCATCATCCAGCTGGGATATGGAAAATGGCCTTGGCAAAAAAGGATCAAAGCCCCAATCATTGGGTCTTATCATTACAAATTGTCCCACATTCCAATCCCATTTTGGAGGAGTTAGTCTAAGTTTGTAAAAATTTTTATGCAATGATATAATTTCAGTTACCTCTAAATCTATGCACTCAATATTTTTAATCATGCGTTCTCCTCTAATAGTTCTCTCGCAAGTGCCTCTCCGTGGCTTCCACCTCCAGCCATGCGTGACAACTCTTCTTTTATCTCTTCACCATCAAGCCTTTTACAAATGGTCCTTGTAGTTTCTCCAATTATTTCTTTTTTTACCCTAAAATGTGTATTTGCCAAGGATGCAAGCTGTGGCCAGTGGGTAATTAAGATTATTTGATGTTTTTCAGCTAATTTTTGTAGCTTTTTCCCAACCTTTGTCAAAGTGATTCCACCAATACCTGCATCCACTTCGTCAAATATTAATGTAGGAAGTTCCTCATTTGCTGATATGGATATAAGTGCCAAAAAGATCCTTGATAATTCTCCCCCTGAAGCTATCCTATCTAAAGGCTGAAAATCATGGCCTAGATTTGGGCGCAATATGATCTTTGCCCTTTTTTCTGTAATATCTTCTTCTAATGGGTGTTCAAAAAAATTAAAGCTTATGTCAATCCCTTTTTCAAAACCAAGGTCTAATAGCTCCTTTTTTAGCCTTTTGGATAAATTATCTGCAATAGTGACCCTTTTGCTATTGAGCTTCCAGATTATCTTTTTTAGTTCCAGCTCAATATCCTTTTTTTGATCTAGAAGATTTTTGAGCTCAAGATTTAACTCATCAATTTTTGATATGTCTCTTGCCAACTCATCCTTCATGGTAAGTATTTCATCAAGGGATTTATTTAATCTCTTTTTTAGTTGCTCAATTTCAAATAGTCTTTCCTCTATTTGTTCAAGCTCTTTGATTTGATCAATACTAACAGGATAACTTATTAACCGAGAGTTAATTTCAGAAGTAAGTTCTCTAATTACCTCCATCTTATCTAATAGATCTAAAAAATTTTCATCAACCTGGGCAATATTTTCTATTGTTTTATATAGATCATTCACAAGATCCTGCAATGAGCATTGTTCAGAATTCAAAATAACAAGACCTTTTTCTATCTCTTCACTAATTTTTGCTGTTTTTTTTAGCTCTTCTCTTTTATTTAACAATTTTTCATCTTCACCTGGCTGAGGATTAATCTTTTCTATCTCTTTTATTTGATATTCATGAAGATCTTTTTTTGACTTAAGATTTGTAAGACTTTCTTCAATTTCTTTGATTCTGTTTTTGATCTGTTTTAATTGGTTAAGTATTTTATGTTTTTTTTGTAAGATTTCCTGTGGGATAAAATTATCCAAAATTGATGTATGGTATTCAGGTCTGGTTAGCTTTTGTTGTTCATATTGACTTGTATATATAATGAGCTTTTGTTTTAATTCATTTATTTTATTTTTTGAACCTAACCTATCATTTATGTAAATCCTGCTTCTTTTTGTGATATTTGATATTTCTCTTTTTAAAATGATCTCTTCATTTTCTAATAAAAACATTGCTTCTACATAGGTGGGTTCATCATTGCGTCCTATTTGGGCAAGGGGTATGTTTTGTCCAAATAAAAAATCTAAAGATTTGAGTATAATAGACTTTCCTGCCCCACTTTCTCCAGTGATCACATTTAGACCTTCACTAAATTCAAGCTCAGCACTCTCAATTAGAGCAAAGTTTTTTATCCTAAGAAGCTCAAGCATAATTTTTCTCCATTTTTACCAGAGGTCTTTATAAACCTTTTATAAAAAGAATTCAAACATTTTTATAAGCCATGTTGGGATTGAAAAAATTTAGGTTGACATAGGGCCAAAAATGGGTAAGATTTATTTACTCAGCTATGGGGCCGTAGCTCAGTTGGGAGAGCGCTTGAATGGCATTCAAGAGGTCAGGGGTTCAATTCCCCTCGGCTCCATAAAGAAAAATCAAAGGGTTATGGAGATTTTCTCCATAACCCTTTTTTTGTTGTTGGAGAGATTTTATCCAACATTTGCAAGTTATTACACATTATTTACTCACCCTCAACTTTCATTCAAATGTGTTAACTTTAGGCAAAGGAAAAAAAATCATTGACATTATTTTGAGATTAAAGTAAGTGATCACTTGCTTCATTTA